>Ga0070731_10001380_pt1 | contig 25213 bp, 19 predicted proteins | sample Coa_R1_2_FD_66448 | JGI IMG/M metagenome (GOLD analysis project Ga0070731, IMG submission 66448) | Surface soil microbial communities from Centralia Pennsylvania, which are recovering from an underground coalmine fire - Coalmine... | ecosystem: Environmental > Terrestrial > Soil > Unclassified ... | reverse complement strand
GCCACACGGCCTGCGCGTGACGCGTGGGCACCGGCCCGATCTCCTTCCACTCGACCTGGAGGCGCTTGATCAGCTCCGCGGTCTCGTTCCAGGCAGTGGACTCCGCGAGGCCCGCGACCTGCGCGCACAGGGCGCGCTTCTTCTCGAGGTTCTCGGCGAGATATGCGTCGGATCGCTTGCGCAGCTCGTCGCGCGCGGAACGAAAACGCTCCCAGAGGCTCTGCGCCTTGTCTGGCGGCGCGCTCGCGACGGCGGCCCATTCCTCCTGGAGTCGTCCCAGCTCGCGCATTCCCTCGGCGGGATCGTTCGCTTCGAGGAGCGCCTCGGCACGCCGGATGAGCTCCTCCTGCGCCGCGACGTTCGCCCAGCGCCGCCATTCGTCGGCCTCTTCCGCCTGTCGGAGCCGGCGCAGGAGCTCGTCCCGTGACTCGGACACACGCTTCGCCCACTCCGGCCGCCGCTCCGACGGCGGAAGCGGTCCGAGGTCGGCGATGGCCGCCTCCGCCTTCGGAAGCTCGCGCCGCGCGAGCTTCGCGTCGAACGACTCGGCGTTCGCCAGATCGTGCAGCCGGGCGCAGAGAGTCTCGAGCCGCTTCATGTTCTGCGACGCTGCTTCACCGCGTCTCGCCGCGGCCTCCTGTTGCCGCCGTGCGAGCTCCTCGCGCGCGCTCTCGAGCCGCCGCCGCAGTGCCACGACATCCGGTATCTCAGCGGCCGACGGTGCGAGCGCGGTCCAGCGCTTCTCGACCGTCTGCCACGTCTTCTCGGCGGGGACGGGGACGGCGGTAGCCAACGCCTCGGCCTCGACGACCACCGCCTCGAGACTTGCCAACGCTGCCTGACGCGTCACCTGTTTCTGACGGCGCGCCGTCGCCTTCTCGCAAGCCAGCTGAAAGCGTCGCGCCAGTGCGGCGACCTCGTCGCCGGTCACGGGTGGGAGGCGGCGCCATGCGGCAATCGCATCGTCGAGTTCACTCGGTGGGGCTGTGTCATCGAGCCGTTCGACGCGCTCACACAGAGCGCTACGTGCGGTGACGGCTTCATCGAGCGCCCGCCTGACGGTCTCAGCGTGATCCTGGCGGCGCGCGAGGCTCGCTGCCTCCTCGAGTATCTCATCGCACGCCTTGCGAAACCGGTGCGCCACGTCCTCCCTGGGCTCGACGTCCCGCACGATCCCCGCCCATTCCTGCTGGACGGTACGGACCTGCGCCGCTGCCGCGAGGAGATCGCGCGCGCCGCTCAGCTTCTCGACCGCGAGACAGAGCTCGAGTTGCCGCGCGCGGCCTTCCTTCCTCCCGATCGCGAGCCGGTCGCCCGCGGTGGTCAGGAGCGTCCGGGCTCGCTGGCGTACGCTCTTCGCGGCGGTGCGGTGATCGGCGACCGCGCGCAGCATCGTGGCGTCGCTGATTCGCTCGAGCGCCTCCAGTGCGACATCGGTTCCGCCGTCGCCGACCGCGATGCTCCGCAGGATCGCGGGGTCCTCGATACGCGCGAGCGCGGCGCGTCGGATATCGGGATCCGATGCGTTCCGGACGACGTCACGCAGCACGCGATCGCCGGTCGTACGCGCGAGCGCGGCGTGTCGGATGCTCTCGTGCGCCGCGGTCGTCGCGACCGCCGCGAGGCTCTGGTCGTTGGAGAGGTGGGCGAGCGCCGCTTCGCATTCGGCGAGCGGCCCGTCGGAGCTGGCCGCTGCCACCCGGATCTGCTGGGCGCGCTCGCTGGCGAAGGCGCGCAGGTCCTCGTCCGTGTCGCCGAGGGCCAGCTCGTCGAGCCGCTCGGGGTCTTCGAGCTTCTTGATGGCGATCCGCCGAACGCGCCCATCCGGATCGGTCCGCGCGAGCGTTTCCAGGCGCGCCTGGTCGCGGGCGCCCATCTCGCGTACGGCCTCCGCCCGGACCTCCGGGTCGGATCGACGCCAGCGGGGTCGTAGCCGGTCGAGGATGTCCATCGCCGTGGTCCTCGGCAGCGTCTACTACGTGCCCAGCACGACGTCATCCAAACGCGAAAGGCCGACCGGGGACCGTCCCGGTCGGCCTTCCCTCGTGCGTGACGCGACCGCTTGCTGGATCGGTGCCCGGGGGTGGAGACTCTCAGGAGTTCGGATCTGGATCGTCCGGAGGAATGACGGCACATCCCGACGTCTGCGCCCGAATCGCATTCTCCAGTGAATCCAGTTCCGCGGCGCTCGCATACCCCGCGAACGTCTGTTCGAGATATGCCCGGCCCGTCACCGGATAGGCACTGTCCGTACTGCAATAGCGATCCATCACCCACGCTGACGGATACAGCCGAGCGACCGTGTAATGATACTTCGCGCTGAAGTAGGCCGCCGACGAGCCGGGCCCCTGATACGGGGGATAGATGAACACCTCGTTCACCCAGCGTTGGTACGAATCCCAGATCAACCGAGCGGGGGTAGCGTCCATCAGCGCATCGTACGGTGTATCGCCATGGTCCAGGACCAGGTCGACTGCCGGGAAGAGCGCGCTCCGGTGATCGGCGCCAGCGTAGTATCCTCTCACCGTGCTCCCGGGAATGTTGAGGGCCGCCGCCAGGCTCATCACGTATTGCGCCATCGACTGGCATCCCGAGTTCGAGACCTTTGCGCTCGCCATCTGCGCCACTGATACGATGCCGAGGTCGCCGTCGAGGCTCGGGCTACCGTGCCGAAACTGTCGAGCATGACTCATGATGGCCGTCATCGCCGTCCGCGCGTCGGCGACGCCGGCGATGTCGAAGCTCTGCTGAAGTACGTTCCAGGCCTGTTGGGGTGAATAGTCGGCGACGTAATACATCACGTAGGAGCCGTACGTGTCCCGGCGCGCGATCGTGTCGACGCCACGATAGTACTTGAGGAGATTGAACAAGGTCACCAGATCGGGGCTGCTGTAGTCGGCCAGACGCCAGGGCACCTTCCGTGCCACTTCGACATAGAAGATCTGGGCGAGCTTCGCGCCGATGCTCTCGTTTCCTTCGTCGTCGGTGAGCACAATCGACGTGACGTCGGGCGGTCGCGTCGAAAGATTCGCCGGTGCGGGCGCCGATGGCATTTCTCCCGACAGTGCAGCCGCTTCCAATTTGAAAATGAACCACGCGAGTGCCTGTGCCGGAAACTGGCAGGGGCTGAAGGCGCTCATGACCTTGGCGTTGGCGGCCATGTAACTGACGTACGGAGCCAGGGCGGGCCTGGTCGACATGGAGCCGAGACAAGAAGGAAGGCCACCACCTTTGGCTGCCGCAGAGGCCCGTCCGGAGAGGAGTGCTGCTAGGAGGCCAAGCGCGAGTGCCACGCGGGAGCGCACGCGCCGATCGCGAGCAATAAGGGTGCCCGGGAGGATCTCGGTTGCTCGCCGAGATTGCGGCGTTCAACCGTCACTCGGACTGCGCGAGGGCGGGCCATTGGTTCAAGACTGGCCGAACCGACCGGATGCTTTGCGCAACGTTGTCTGCCGGCGGCGCTCGAGGCTGACGGTCACGTCCGGTTCACGCGCGCCGAACATGGCGAGGTAGCGGCGGGCGACTCGGCTGCGGCGCAGGGTGTCCTCGAAGAACGCGAGCGCGGCCTCCTTTCCGATCTGCTGCTGCCGCGTTCCGCCGACGTGCGCCCCGTCGCCCACGCAGTACGCACTCGGGCAGCCGGCGAAACCAACGTGGTCGGCAGCACCGCCGAGCGTTTCGAGGAGCGAAGCGATCTCGGCAGTGAGCTGCGCCCGATCGGGAAACAGAGAGCAGACGAGGCCGTCGCCGAGCGTGGCGCCGACATCGGCAAAGCCGAGGTGCGTTCCGCCGTGCACCAGGATGAGTGCCTTCGGTGGGCGTGCACGCGCGTAGGCGGCGCCGGCATCGCCCGTCGGGTCGACGAGAAGGTCGCGATCACCCTGCACGATCAGGAGCGGCACGCGGGCGGCGTCGAAGTAGCCCGCCTGGAGGAAACACGCTGGCGGCGCGAACGCGACGGCGGCCTTGATCCGCGGCTCGCGCAGGTGGGCATCGTACGTCGCGACCAGGGTCGTGAGCGCGCCGCCGGAATGTCCCGCGAGCCCGATCCGCTCGGCGTCGACGCCGCCCGCGAAGCGGTTCCCGGCGTCGCTCGCGAGCAGCGAGTCGATGACGAACGTGATGTCGCCAACCTGCGCCGCAACGTCGGCGATGGTCGATCCGCCGGGGGCGCCGAGCTTCATGAGAGGGAACGCGGGAGCCGCCACGATGTACCCGTGGCTCGCGAGGTGCGTGGTGAGGAACGTCGACTGCGTGTTGTAGCTGCCGAGCGCGTGTCCGAAGACGACGAGGGGAAACGGCCGGCCATCGGGCGCGAGCGGTGCGTCCGGACCGCCGCCGTCGGGTGCGGTCGGGTACCATATTGCCGTCGGAAGCGTGCGCTCCGGCGCTCCCGGGAAGCTGCCGTTCGGCATCGTCGGCCGCGAGGTGTCGACGAGCGTCACGGATGTCTCGCCCACACCGTACGGACCGCGCACTTCCAAGCGCGTGCCTGCGCGTGTGTCGCGCACGTCGGTGACGGGCGGAACGATCCCACAGCCCGGGTCCATGGCACCCGGCGGGCGAGGACAGACGTCGTCGCTGGGATCGTCGTCCGCGGCGCCGTCGAGCGCGGTGTGGTCGACGATCGCGCTGAAGCTCCAGTCGGGCGTGCGATCCGGGTTCGGCGCGCACGTGAAATCGAGCCTGTAACGCACGGTACGGCCACGCCCGGGAAGGAGGGTCAGGGGGAAGCGAAGGCGCGCGCCGACGGGCGCGATGCCCAGAGGCGGACATGCGATCGGGCCGTCCGCGCTGCGAGCGCTCAACCGGACGAGGTTGGCCAGCGTAGCCGCATCGGGGATGCTGATCGGTGCGGCGCCGCGGTTCGCCAGCTGCACGGTCGCGCGTGCGCTCGCTTGCAAATGGACGTCGCTGAGCTGCACGTGCGAGGGCACGCGAATGCCGAGCACCGCAAGGTCCGTCCTCGGAACAGCGAACGCGACGGACCCCGCGGCCACGACGCCGACGAGCGCAGCGCGCGCGCCCATGCGACTCTTTCTCATGCGCGCTGCCTCAACGCGCCTCGATGCCGATCGTCGTCAGCGCGTGCCGCGTGACGAACGCGAAGCGGTCGGCGTCGCCCCGCATGCGAAGTCGCGCCGCTTGTGTACGGCCGAGGGGCTCCTCGAGCGCCGTCATCGGCCGCAGCGTGAGAGGGAGTCGACGTGGGAAGAGCCGCCGTGCGCCCGTCCGGATGCGTAACGTCCGACGGGCGTTGCTCGGCTGATAGACTCGCAGGACGAGCGTCGCGGGGTTCGCGGTGCTTGCCTTGGCTGTCGTAATCATCGCCTCTCGCGATCTGACGGAGGCGAGCGAGAACCGGCGTGGCAACCGGCCGCCGGGGTTCGCCATGATCGCGAGGGCGGGCGTCTCGAAGGCGAGCGCCTCGCGCAGCTGAGCGCCGGAGCGGGGATCGCGTATTCCGGTCGGCACGCGGATCGCGTACGAGACCGTCACCTCGTGCGTGTCGGTTCCGTTGGCGCCGTAGAAGTCGCACCGCTCCTGCGTCGCGTTTCGCCAGAGCGCGCCGACGAGGAGTCCGTCGCGGCGGACCGCCCATGCCGGTACGGCGGCGTGAAATATGGCCGCCAGCGGGCGGCGATGGAGCTCCGGCACCAGGAAGTCGTGCGTCGCTTCGAAGGTGAGCGGCCTGGCCCGCTCGGGCTCCTTCTGGTCCCAATGGTACGGCGTGCCGTGGACCAGCGCGTCGACCGACTTCACGAGCGGGAACTGCACCAGCACGGACGTCCCCTGCGCTGCGGATCCCGTCGCGAGCATGCGCAGGAAGGGCTCACCCGCGACCAGCTGGTATTCCTTCCGGAAGCGGCGTCCTCCGAGCTCGACGTCGGCGACGACGCGGGTGCGGAGCGGCCCCCGCTCGAGCACGGTGGCGGGACCGCCGACCGCGGCGGCGGGCATCGGCTCGAGGGCACAACCCTCCATCTCGTCACCGAACCGGTAGAGGCCCCCGTCGTCGGCATACTGGACGAAGTCGTTGCCGACCGCTCCGTCCCGAAGTACCTCCCGCCCGGAGCGACGGTCGACGAGCGAGACGATGCCCCAGGCGGCATCCTGCCGCAGGGTCGCGCGGAGATGGGCGTTCTCGAGCACGATGACCCCGCCGTCCGCCTGGACGTCGAGCGAGGCACGGCCGATCGTCCCGCCCGCGCTTCGCGCGCGGTCTTCCGTCGCATAGCCGAGGCTCGGAAGCCGTGCGACGAAGAGCCGTCTGCCCTCGGCCGACACCTGGTCTGGACCCGACACCGCGTGCCCGTTGATCGCGGGGCCCGCCGTCTCGACGAGCGCGCGGCGAGCGAACCCGAGGGGGTTGAAGACGACGACCGTGTCGCCCTCGCGCGCCGATCGCGGGCGGATGCGCGCGGCGACGTCCCCGTACGCTCGATCGCGCTCGCCCTCGGCCTGCGTGAGCGCCGCGACGAGGCGCGGGATCTGCTCGCCCTCGTACACCGCGTCGAGCGCGGTGCCGGTGATGAAGTCGTGATGGTTCGCCGGAACGAACGTCGTCCACGCGGCATGGATCGCCGCCGTGCGCGTCTCGACCCGGTTCCGCCAGCTCGCCACGCGGCCACCGGCCGCGCCGTCCGCGATCACGCCGAACGTCTCGGCCGCGAGTAGCGCGCGGGTCGCTGCCAGGTGCATGGTCTTGAGCAGCGGACGGGTCGCGTAGAAGCCGGTCCAGTACGGCGTTGGATCGAAGTGTCGTACGGGGAGCTCGGCGCGATGAGCGGCCACGAGCTGCATGTAGTCATCGAAGGTCGCCGCCACTGCCCACACGCCGGTCACCGCGTAGTGCGCGGCGTTCCAGGTCGCCACCACGTCGAGGAGATCCGCCCGCGGGCGCGAGAAGTCGCAGCCGATCGGGATGTAGATGTACGGTGTGTGGGAGGCGGGGCCGTCGATCGCGATGACGCGATCCAGCGCCGCGGCGGCCGCGGCGCCGCTCGCGGCGCCGAGGGCGATGTCGCCCTGGCAGTACCCGCCGGGCATCCAGTGCGCGAGGACCTGCGAGCCATCTGCCGCCTGCCACTCGAAATCGAGGCCGTCTTCCTGCAGCAGCTTCGTCGCGAGGGATCCCGGCGACGGTGGCTGGAGTCCCACGGACTGGAGCGTTCGGTCGGCGCCCAGAACGCGACCGAACCCCACCGCCGTGAGACCCATGGCGTCGAGCACGATCGGGAGCTGCGCGTCGTGGCCGAAGTCGTCTGGGAGCCAGGCCTCGCGAAGGGGGAGGCCGAGGTTCGCGTCGACCCAGGTCTTGCCCACGAGATAGTCACGGATGAACGCCTCGCCCGACGGCAGCAGGTCGTCGGGCGACGTGATCCCACCGCCGACGATGCGCAGGCTCGGTGCGACGCCGCGTAGCGTGTCGCGAACCCCCGGATGGGCATCGACGAAGCGCGCGAGAAAGCCCATCTCGGCGACCGAGTAGTAGTAACGCGTTCCGGAGCCGTCTGCGGATCCCATCAACTGGGCGGCGTCCGACAGGATCGTGTCCACGGGACCAGGGCGGAAGAGGAGGAACGGATCGTTCAGCGGCCCGAGGAAGTACTCGTCGAACGTGTGCCGCCAGTCCCAGTCGAGGTGGGAAGACTGGCTGACGATCACGACCCGCTTCGCATCGGCGGGGACGCCGAGCTCCGCTCGCGCGCACGTCTCGCTCGCCGGGGCCGGGCATGCGGTCGCGGCGGCACGCGCAGGCGCGACTGACAGAGCGGCCGCGAGCAATGTGAACGGGACGAAGACACCGCGCGCGGTCCGCATGTCGGAGTACGGTTCCATACCACCCGGTGGACGGGCCCGGCGACCGTCGACATGGGGACTGGGGCCCGAGTACAAGGGCCGCCGAGATGCGTGCCGCATTGCTCGAGGAACAGGGAAAGCCGCTCGTCCTCCGCGACGACGTGACGATTGCCGATCCGCGGCCGGGACACGTCCGCGTTCGCGTCACGCACTGCGGGATCTGCCACTCCGACGTGAGCATCGTCGACGGCGTCTTTCCCTCGCCGATGCCGATCGTGCTCGGCCACGAGGCGGCCGGCGTCGTCGACGCCGTGGGCGCCGACGTCGACGGGCTCGCGCCCGGCGACCACGTCGTGCTGACGCCGATCGCGCCCTGCGGCGGCTGCTACTTCTGCGTGCGCGGTGAGCCGGGCGTGTGTGTGAACGCGTCGATGATCGCCACCAATACGTTCCGCGACGGGACGACCGGTCTCGCGCGGGGCGACGACGTCGTCTACCGCGGCGTCGGCGTCGGCGGCTTCGCGGAGTACGCGGTGATGCCCGAATCCGGAGCGATCAAGGTCGATCCCGACGTACCGCTCGACGTCGTCTGCGTGATCGGCTGCGCCGTGCAGACGGGCGTCGGTGCGGCGCTCAACACCGCCCGCGTCGGGCCGGGCGCCTCGGTGCTGGTGATGGGGCTCGGCGGCATCGGGCTCTCGATCGTGCAGGGTGCCCGGATCGCCGGCGCGGCCCGCATCATCGGCGCCGATCCGGTCGCGGTGCGACGTGAGGCCGCGCGTCGCCTCGGCGCGACGGACGTCCTCGATCCGGCCGCCACCGACGTGATGAGCCGCGCGCTCGAGCTCACGGGGGTCGGCGTCGACTACGCGTTCGACGCGGTCGGGCGCGGAAGCCTCGTGCAGACGGGGATCGCCGCCTGCCGCAACGGCGGTACCACCGTCGCCGTGGGCGCGGCCCCGATCGATGACGCGATCACGATCGCGCCGGCGGCGCTCTTCACGCTGAGCGAAAAGAAGGTCGTCGGATGCGCGCTCGGAAGCTGCAACTCCGTGCGCGACATCCCGCGACTCATCGCGCTCTGGCAGGCCGGGCGGCTCGACCTCGAGGGCCTCGTGACGGCGCGGCGCCCGCTCGCCGAGATCAACGCCGCGATGGACGACCTCCGCGCGAGCCGCGGCATCCGGACGATCCTCGCGATCTGACGAAAGGGAGGTGCGATGAGCTCTTCGATCGTGGCGATGATCTGCTTCGCGGGGTGGACCATCCTGATGGCGCTCGTGATGGTGACCGATCGGGTGCTCTACGTGCTGACCGGCCGGCGAAAGATCAACACGTTCCCGCCCGACGGCGTCGCCGTCTCACCCTTTCAGGCGCGCGCATGCCGCGTGCACGCGAACTGCTACGAGACCCTGCCCGTGTTCGCCGCGTTGGTGCTCGGCGCCGCCGTCGCGGGACGGAGCGCGATCACGGACTCGCTGGCGATGATCGCGGTCTACGCGCGCATTGCGCAGTCGACCGTGCATCTCATCTCGACGAGCGAGAGCGCGGTCGCAATCCGCGCCACGTTCTGGACGGTGCAGATCGTGATCATGATCACGTGGGCATGGCGCCTGCTGCTCGGCTGATCGCCGTCAGCTCGGAAACCGGCCCTGGGCGCGAAAGCGTTCGATGAAGGGGGCGTAGTCGGTGGGCTGCTGCTCGCAGCGGAGGCGCCCGCTCGACAGATCGACCCAGGGTTGCGCGCTCCGCGTCCAGATGTCGCCGACCGGCTCGACCCAGCTCGTGTCGTCCAGGGTTCCGCCCCGGACACTGAGGAAGCCGGCGGCGGGAATCTGCCCGTGGGCGATGCGACTGCCGCAATCCCCGCAGAACCATCCGTAGCGACGGTTGCCGGCGTCCGACGTCCACTCGAAGACGCGCGGCTCCCCGCGCGTGAAAGAGAAGGTCGCCTCCAAGACGGTCAACGGCGTCGAGAACGCTCCGCCCCCTATGGTCTGACAATTCGTACAATGGCAGTTGTAGACCATCAGGGGCGGCTGGGAGAGCGCGTATCGCAGCGCGCCGCACTGACAGCCGCCCACGAGTGGAAGTGCAACCATGCGCATGGCCTCCTCGTGCCCCCGCCTAGCGTTTGCCCACAGCTACCTCAAGGCGGGTGGGCGCCAGCGCGCGCCTTGCCATTTCGTCAGGCGTGTTTATCGGCCTCTCACGATTCGACGGCGAAGGAGGTAGCCAATGCCGGCCAAACGGAAACGGTCCTCGGGACGGAGTACGAAGAAGGTACGTCCGCGGCCGCGTCGCACGCCGCAGCGACGACGTTCGCCGCTCGACGCCAACGTGCTGGAAGTACTCAACGACACGCAGACGGTCGCGGAAGAGTCCCCCCAGGACAACATCGACCGCAAGCGGGGTACGATCCTGACTGGCGGTGACGTCGACGCGGCCTGGGACGAAGTCGACGTCGGAGAGGAGACGGTCGGCGGCTCCACCCCGACTCCGGATCAGGACGTGGTGGACGATCTCGGGCGAGCGGCCGGTGTCACATACAGCGACAGCGAGCCGCTGCGGCCGGAAGAGAAGGAGATGGAGCGGGACGAGAAACGCTGGGAAATGGATCCGGCGTCGTCCCCGGACTACCAGGAACGCCAACGCGCGCTCCGTAAAACGAAGCGACGCGTCAGATGAGGAACGCGAGATTCGGCAGCGGACGGTCGCGGTCGACGAGCGTCACCGTCTTGCGGACCATGCGCAGCGCGCCCGCCTGTCGGCGGAGGCGGTACTCGTAGCGTCCCGCCCAGATCACCGTGCCGCGGTCACGCGACTCGACCGCGACGAAGTTCGCGCCGACGACCAGATCGTCGCCGTCGTCGGCGAGCAGCTCGACGTTCGAGACCACCCGGCGCACGCTCGACGGCGGACGCTGGGCGTGCCGCTTGCCAGTCTTCAGCTGCATCACCCGCACCGCGATCCGCGAGCGGTTGTCGTAGATGATCGACATGTGTCGGTCGGGATCGTCGCTGCCCGCCGGCACCCAGTAGATCGCGTCGTCCGTCCAGAGCGCCTCCCAGGCGTCGTACTGATGCTCGTCCGCCAGGCGGGCCTCGCGGTAGACGAACTGCTCGATCTCTCCGCGCGACGTCACGACCGTTCCATCAGCGCGCGGTAGTGGCGCCAGATCGCGCGCTGCGGGACCTCGTCGGTGGCGTCGCCGATCGTGTGGCCATCGGCGTCGCGCCGCTCGCGGTGGAGGCCACGCCCGAGAAACAGCCACTCGGGTGCGCGCGCCTGGACGCCGCGCTGGTTGCGCGCATACATCTCCGAGTCGTCGGCGAGCAGGAGGCCGGCCGGTCCGACGGAGCCGACCGTCTGACGCAGCATGCGCTCGTTCAGGTCGGGCGCGCCTTTGAACTGCAGCGCCGTCACGTGCTGAACGGTCTCGTTCACCGACACGGGCTGGATCACGAGCAGCTCGATCTCGGCGATGAAGAGATTCGGGAAGACCATGACGTGCGGCGAGCCGTCGATGAGGATCGATGCGGCGCGCTCGCCGTGGCGCGCGCGCAGGTGCGAGACGTAGCCGGGGACCCGGTCCTCGGTCGTGCCGCACCAACCCATCGGCCGGTCGAGCCGGCGGAACTCGGGACGGAGGTCGAGCTCCGTGTGCCCGCCCCCGAGGTCGCGCGCGATGGTGGCCGACTTCTCGTCGTAGAGGTCGCCGATGCCGCTGTCGGTGACGCTGAAGATCGACGCGTGCACGAACTGCGGATGATAGCCGTCGGTCTCGTTCTCGAGGACCATCTTCCAGTTCGCCTCGACCTTGTGCTTGACCCATCCCGTGGTCAGCTCGATCTCGCCCTCGGGCGAGAGCTGCGCGAGACGGTCGAACGTTTCGGCCGCGGCGCCGAGATGCTCCGCGAGCGACGGCCCCTCGACGGCGAGGCTGCCGAACACGAAGCCGTGAATGCTCGCTACGCGCGGAACCCGGGCGAGGCCGAGATTCTCCTTCGCCACGGATCGGTCGTAGCCGCTGTTGAACGGACGGCCGAGCAGCCGGCCCGTATTGCCGAACGTCCAGCCGTGGTACGGGCAGCGGAACGCGCTCGCGTTGCCGTGCTCGACGTCGCACACGAGGTTGGCGCGGTGGCTGCACCGGTTGAGCAGCAGGTGGATGTCCCCCTGCCGGTCGCGCGTCATGATGACCGCCTGCGGCCCGATCGACTTCAAGACGTAGTCATCGGGCTCCGGGATCTCGCTCGTGTGTCCGACGTAGACCCACGTGCGGTACCAGATGCGCTCGAGCTCGACCGCGAAGATCGCCGGGTCGGTGTACAGCGAGCCATGGACGCGGTCCGCCCGGATCAGATCATCCATCGTCATTCCGGGACGCCGGCCTGCCGTAGCCCTGCCGCGATCGCCGCGCGGATCTCCGGCTCCACGAACGCGGCGAACTCGATGAACCGACGGATGCTGAAGCTCGGGTCCATCTCGAGGAACGTCCGCGCGACGGCCTTCGCGTCGGCGACGTGGCCGCCGAGCGCGAGCGCCGCGGCCCGCAAGCCGTACGGGACGCTGAAGCGCGGGTTCGCCTGGACCGCGCGCGCGAAGCAGGCCGCGGCGTCGTCGTAGCGCCGCGAACGAACTCGCACCGCGCCGAGAGCGACGTGTGCCTCGTAGCCGATCGGGTCGAACGGGCTGAGGCGCAGCGCCCGGTTCGCATAGTCTTCGGCCAGCGCCGGATCGCCGCCCATCGCGTGGATGTGCGCGCCCCAGTAGAGCGCCGTCGCGCAGGACGCGTTCAGCGACAACGCGCGGGCGATGGCGCCCGACGCCGCGTCGAAATCGAGGCCGAGATGAAGGACGGCGAGGGCGGCGAAGGCGAGCGCGGCGGCATCGTCGGTCCCGAGAGCCAGCGCCAATCGCGCATGGCGGAGACCCTCGGCGCGCTCGGCCTCGTCGGCGCCCGAGCCGCGGCATCGAACCTCGCGACAAATCGCCAGGGCCGCATGCGCGGGGGCGTAGTCGGGATCGAGCTCGAGCGCCCGTTCGAGAAAGGGCATCGCGATGGCGACGTCATCGGGCATCGCGGAGTGGGTGTGGGGCAGGGCGCGGAGATAGAGCTCGTAGGCGTCGAGGTTGTCCGGCCGTTTGCGGCGGGCGCGCTCGATCTCGGCGCGACGGACGCTCGGCTCGATGATGCCGACGATCGTCGCCGTGATCTGGTCCTGGAGATCGAAGACGTCTTCCAGGACGCCGTCGTATCTGTCGGCCCAGACGTGGTTGCCGGTCTCCGCCTCGATGAGCTGGCCGGTGATGCGCACACGGTTGCCGCTCTTGCGGACGCTCCCTTCGAGGACGTACCGCACGCCGAGCTCGCGCCCCACCCGTCTCACGTCGACGGCCTTGCCCTTGTAGGCGAAGCTCGAATTGCGCGCGATCACGAACAGCCAGTTGATCCGCGACAGCCCGGTGATGACGTCCTCGACGATGCCGTCGGTGAAATATTCCTGCTCGGGATCACCGCTGAGGTTGTCGAAGGGCAACACCGCGATGGACGGCTTGTCGGGTAGTGGGAGCGTCGTGGCCGGCCTCGTGCCCGCCAGGTCGATCCGATAGACGCGCACCGGGCGCGCGATGTTCTTCAACGTCTGCTCGCCTAGGTCGACGAACGCGGCCTCTGGCAGCTTGTCCCGCACCTGGCGCCACGCGTCCTCCGACAGGCTGATCCCGCCAGGGTCGGCGATGCCTTCGAGCCGCGCGGCGACGTTCACCGCGTCGCCGAGCAGGTCGTCGCCGTCGACAACGACATCGCCGAGATGGATTCCGATCCGGAATGCGATGCGGCGCTCCGCGGCGACGTCCGCGTCGCGCTGCGCCAGGCCGCGCTGGACTGCGAGCGCGCAGCGCGCCGCGTCGACGACGCTCGGGAACTCGACCAGGATGCCATCGCCCGTCGTCTTGATGATCCGGCCGCGGTGGGTCGCGATCGCGGGGTCGATGAGCTCCGCGCGCAGCGCGGCGAGCCGTGCGAGCGTGCCTTCCTCGTCCGCGCCGACGAGCCGGCTGTAGCCGGCGACGTCCGCCGCAAGGACTGCCGAGAGCCTGCGTTCGACGGATCGGGTCTCCAGAGCGCGCGATCCTACTCCGCGGGTGACGAGAAGCGCGAGTCCGCCCCCTGGCAGCACGAGCTCGCCTGGGCCATCGTCGGACTCGAGACCGCATGAGCGCGCATTTCGAGAGGCTCTTCGGTACGCAGGCCGCCGTCACGGCCGACGCGCCCGGCCGCGTGAACGTCATCGGCGAGCACACGGACTACAACGGCGGGCTCGTGCTGCCGGTCGCCATTCCGCAGCGGACGCACGCGGCGGTGGCGCGGCGGACGGACGATCGCGTGCGCGCGGCGAGCGTGAACCTCGACGAGCGCGACGCGGTCCACGAGTACCGCCTCGGCGAGGAGCGACGGAGCGGGACGTGGCTCGACTACGTGCAGGGCGTGACGCGTGCGCTCGCGACCGACGGGCATCGCCTGCGCGGCTTCGACGTGCTCGTCAATTCGCGCGTGCCGATCGGCAGTGGGCTCTCGTCCAGCGCGGCGCTCGAGGTCGCCGTGCTGCGCGCGCTGCGCGCCGCGTTCGGGCTTGCGCTCGACGATGTCGCGCTCGCCCGCATCGGCCAGCGCGCCGAGGTGGAGCTGGTCGGCGCGCGCGTCGGGATCATGGATCAGATGGCGGCGAGTCTGGCCGACGAGCGCGGCGCGCTCTTGCTGGACACGGCGTCGCTCGCGTACCGGCGCATCCCGCTGCCGGCCGAGCTCGAGCTGGTCGTGGTCGACTCGGGCGTCGCGCACGGCCACGCGGCCGGCGCGTACAACGCCCGGCGGGCGGAGTGCGAGGAGGCGGCTCGACGCCTCGGGGTCGACGTCCTCTGCCAGCTCGCGATCGCGGACGTGTCCCGGGTGGACGCGCTGCCGCCGCCGCTGGCGTGCCGCGCGCGGCACGTGATCACCGAGAACGCGCGCGTGCTGGCCGCGGTCGCCGCGCTCGAGGCGGGCGACCTGGCACGGCTCGGCGAGCTCCTGCTCGCGTCGCATGCGTCGCTGCGCGACGACTTCGACGTATCGGTCCCCGAGCTCGACGCGCTGGTCGAGATCGCCACGGCGGATGCGGACGTCTGGGGCGCGCGGCTCACCGGCGGCGGGTTCGGCGGTGCGGTCGTGCTCGCGGCCCCCGCCGGGACCGGTCGCGCCGTCGGCGCGCGCGTCGCGCGTGGCTACGAGGAGCGCACCGGGCGGCACCCGACCATCGTCGTGCCGGAGGACGTGCTTGCCCTTGGCCGGTGAAGACTCGTCGGTGTAGGTACCCCCGACCGCGAGCACCGAAGATGACCCAGCACATCCACGTCCTCGTCGTCGATGATGATGCCGAGAACCTATCTGGAATGTGCGAGCTCCTCGGACGTCGCCGTCATGGACCTCGGGCTCCCGGACGGCGACGCGCCGCACGTCATCCAGCAGCTGAAGGCGCTCGCGGTGTTCGTGATCGCATTTTCCGGCTGGGACAAGGCCGAGGCCGGGGCGCGCGCCGCGGGCGCGGACGCGTTCGTCCTCAAGCCGGACCTGGACGCGCTGGAGCAGCTGCTCCGAACGTCCAGCCTCGCGCGGCCGAGTCAGGGGCGAAGAAGAGGCAGTCGACCTAACCCCGGAAGCCGACGCCGGCGACCTGCACGACGCGCCCGCAGAACTCCTCGCGCGTCATCGACTCGATCAGGGCGCGCTCCTCGCTGCGGACGACGGTTCGCGCTCCGGCTGGCGTGTCACAGATCGCGACGGCGTGCGATGGGGTCCCACCGGCGAAGACGACGGTGTATCCGACGATCGTCGCCGGACCGATGTAATCCCCGTCGAGCGGCAGCGGCTGATCGCGTGCGGCGACGGCGGCCGTGACGTCCTCGTACCGGTAGCCGTGCGGATTGGGGATGTTCGAGAGCAGCACACACGCCTGCTTCCCGAAGATCCCGCTCAGGTTGGACACGAGGCCGATCCGGCGCTCGTCTCCGCGCAGCACCTCGACCATCCGCGCGACGCCCTCGAGGCTGAAGCTGTTGTACGGGCCGCCCGCGAACGGCATCGCGCCGGTGACGGTCCACGGGCACGTCGCCGGCAGATCCAGGTCGCGGGCGAACGATTGGATCGCGGCGGGGAAGCAGCTGTACAGCTCGGCCGCGTCGACCTCCTGCCGGGAGATGCCGGCGAGCGCGAGCGCCCGCTCACCGGCGAGCACCGTCCCCGGGTGCGTGTGCAGCCGGCGCTGCTGCGCGAGCGGGACCACGTGCTTCGACTGCGCCGCGGCGAGCGGGAAGATCCACCCCGTGGACGGCAGCCGAAGCTCGGTCGCGCGCGCCGCTGAGCAGACCAGGACCGCGACCGCCTGGTTCACGTTCCACTGGCTGCTGAGTCGCTTCGTGTACGGGAACGCGAGCATGGCGTTCTTCGGCGACGGATCGCGGATCGCGGTGGGGTCGAGGGGCTCCCGCCGCCAGGCGCGCGGATTCGCGGCCGCGACCTTGCTGAAGCCGCTGTAGAGCCGCGCGATCCGGTCGCGATGCTCGTCGACGCCGAGGCCCTGGTCGTGGCGCAGCGCCGACTCGATGAATGCGAAGAGCTCGACTGGCCCTGCTATCCCCGCGCGGGACTCGAGGTCCGAGGCCCACGGATCCGACGACGTGTGATGGACGTCCGGCAGCGGGACGTCGTCGGGCTGCTCGGTGTTGGCGACGGCCCGTCCGGTGATCGTGGCGCGCAGGTCGCGGAACTTCGCCTCACCGCCGGTGATCACGCCGACGTGCTGCTCGCCGGCCACGATCGCGCGACAGAGATCGCTGAGGAGCGTCAGCTGAAGCACGCCGAGGTCGGCGAGGATGCTGCGCGCCTTCGGGCAGCCGACGGCGTCGGCGACCAGCCGGCCCGGGTTCCGGTACTCCCACATGCCCTGCGGGATGGAGATCAACTCGATCTGCGCGAGTAGCTCCTCGGACCCCGCATCCGCGGCCGCGCGGCGTACCGCGCGCGCCATGAGCTCCGCGGGCTCCGGGCACCGGGCGGGATCCTCGGACGGTTCCCGTTCGAAGCCGACGCCGACGATGATCGGAGTGTTCGGGGCGATGTCCGGCACCGGGCGTCCCGCCTACTCGCCGGTGTAGACCGGCTTTCGCTTCTCCTTGAAGGCGCGCATCCCTTCGCGGGCGTCACGCGTGCCGAAGATCGGGCTGCCGACCTCGAGCTCCCTCGCGAGCGCGTCCTCCTGGGACACGCTCTCGTCGACCTCGCGGAGCATCTGCATCAGCGCGCGGATCGAAAGCGGTCCGTTCTCGCAGATCGTGGACGCGATCTTGCGCGCCTCGGCGAGCGCCTCACCTTTGGGGACGACTCGTCCGATCAGCCCGAAGGCGAGCGCCTCGCGCGCCGTCACGTGGCGGCCGGTGAGCAGTATCTCGGCGGCGAAGGTGTACGGGATCTGCCGGCGCAGGCGGACGCTCGAGCCGCCCATCGGGAAGAGCCCGCGCCGGGCTTCCGTCACGCCGAAGACGGCATCCTCGGCCGCGACGCGGATGTCGGTGCCCTGCAGGATCTCGGTGCCGCCGGCCACCGCGTAGCCCTCGACGGCGGCGATGATCGGCTTCAGGGGCCGCTTGTGGCGCAGGAGCGCCTGCCAATGGATGTCGGGCACCTCGGACATGAGCTGCGTGAATTCGTCGTCCGTCTCACCGCCAGCCATCGACTTCAGGTCCGCGCCCGCGCAGAAGACGTCGCCCGCCCCGGTGAGGATCGCGACGCGCAGCCCGGGATCGTCGTCGAGCATGCGCCAGGCGCGATACATCCCCGCCAGCATGCCGGCGCTGAGCGCGTTCTTCGCCTCGGGGCGGTTGAGGGTGACGGTCAGGACCTGGCCGTCGCGGTCGAGCAGGCAGTGGTCGCGGTTCATGCCGGAGCCGTTACCGCAGACGGGCGAGGGTGGACAAGGAACCGCATTCGGGTATCGGGGAGACCCGTGAGGATCGCGACCTGGAACGTCAACTCGCTGAAGGCCCGTCTCGAGAAGATCACGTGGTGGCTCGCACGCGCGCGACCCGACGTCCTGCTGATGCAGGAGACGAAGCTCACCGACGCGGACGCGCCCGTGGACGTCTTTCGCGACGCGGGCTACGAGCTCGCGCACCACGGCGAGGCGCGCTGGAACGGCGTCGCGATCGCGAGCCGGTCCGGCATCGCCGACGTCGTCACGAACTTCGGCGAGCCGCTCCGTCCCGCGCGCACGCCGGACGTCGGGGACGACGAGCCGCTCGCCGAGGCGCGCATGGTGGCCGCCGTCTGTGGTGGTGTCCGCGTCGTCTCGCTCTACGCACCGAACGGACGCACCGTCGACTCGATCTTCTATGCCGCGAAGCTCGCCTGGTACGAGCGCCTCGCGCGCTGGCTCGCGGAGGCGGCGGATCCCGGCGAGGCGCTCGTCCTCGGCGGTGATTTCAACGTCGCGCCGTCGGATGCCGACGTGTGGGATCCCGCGGCCTGCCACGGCGGGACGCACGTCTCGCCGCCGGAGCGCGCGGCGTTCGCGAAGCTCTGTGGCTGGGGGCTGGTCGACGCGTACCGGCTCCGTCATCCCGAGCCCGGGCGCTACACCTGGTGGGACTACCGCGCTGGCAACTTCCACAAGAACTTCGGCATGCGCATCGACCATCTGCTCGCGACGCGGACCGTCGCCGAGCGCACCGTCTGGGCGGAGATCGACCGCGAGGCGCGGAAGGGCAAGCCCGTGCCGTCCGACCACGCGCCGCTCGTCATCGATCTGGACCAGCCGGGGCATCCGTTCGATGCCGGGTGGACGTCTGCCGAGGGCCGGATCGCCGCGCGCCGCGCCGGCGGGCGGTGATGCCGTCGAAGCCGGACTTCCCGATCGCCCCGCCGATCGAGCCGATGCTGGCGAAGCTCGCCGATGAGCTGCCGGCGGGCGAAGGCTGGCTCTTCGAGCCCAAGTGGGATGGCTTCCGCGCCATCGTCTTCCGCGCCGGCGACGAGTTCCACATCCAGAGCCGCGACCTCCGCCCGCTCGACCGCTACTTCCCCGATCTGCAGGGGGAGCTTCGCGCCAGCCTGCCCGCGCGCTGCGTGGTCGACGGCGAGGTCGTGATCGCGACCCCGGGCGGCCTCGACTTCGACGCGCTCCAGCTCCGCCTCCATCCGGCCGCGTCGCGCGTGCAGAAGCTCGCGGCGGAGACGCCCGCGTCGTTCGTTGCGTTCGATCTGCTCGCGCGCGACCAGAACGATCTCCGTGGGCGCCCGCAGGCCGAGCGCCGCGCGCGGCTGGAGGATGCGCTCGCCCGCGCGTCGGGGCGCGTCCACCTGACGCCGTGCACGCGCGACCGGGGCGTCGCGCGGGAGTGGTTCCACCGCTTCGAGGGCGCCGGACTCGACGGCGTGATCGCGAAGCACGAGGCGACGGTCTACCAGCCCGGCAAGCGCGCGATGCTGAAGGTGAAGCACGTCCGCACGGCCGACTGCGTGGTCGCAGGATTCCGCTGGCACAAGAACGGGCCGGGGACGCTCGTCGGCTCGCTCCTGCTCGGCCTGTTCGACGACGCCGGCGCGCTGCACCACGTCGGCGTGACGTCGTCGTTCACGATGGAGGCGCGCCGGCGTCTCGCGCGCGAGCTCGAGCCGCTGCGCGCGAACGCGCTCGCGCAGCATCCGTGGCGCGACTGGGCGAACGTCGGCGAGGGCGACGTCCGCATGCCGGGCGGCCACAGCCGCTGGAGCGCGGGCAAGGACCTCTCGTGGGCGCCACTTCGCATCGAGCGCGTCTGCGAGGTGAAGTACGATCACCTCCAGGGCGATCGCTTCCGGCACGCGACGACGTTCGTTCGCTGGCGTCCCGACAAGCGGCCGGCGGACTGCCGCTACGATCAGCTCGAGGTCACGCCTCCCGCGGAGCTCGCCGAGATTTTCGGGACCGGCCGGACGTAGGCGCGGCGAACGGGTCGTAGTCGGGATCGCGCGGCTCCTCGGCCGGACGCAGCGCCTCGGGGACGTGCTCCAGGTTGACGCGCACGCGCGTCCACGTCGACGATCGGCCGCGCATCGCGTCGACCAGGACGTCGGCCGGGCGGAGGAACGACGCCGCCCGGGCATGGCGCGCCTTCCATCGCTCGAGGCCGGCGAGCGCCTCGGCGCGCGTCGGCGCCCGCCCGATCTCGACGAGCGGCTTCGTCGGCGTCCTCCGCCGCCGTGACGGCTGCACGCGCGGCGGCTCGCCGGCCTGCTTCGCGTAGTGCGGCGGCCACGGTGCGTCGCCGAGCCCCTCGGCCTCGTGGCGCGCCGACAGCTCGAGCAGCGGCTCGAGCGAGCACGAACGGCGGTCGATGTCGGCGTGTCGGTCGCCAATCGCGGCGAAGCGCGCGGGCATCGTGCGCAGCGTGAACTCCTCGGGCGCGCACGCGAAGAGCTCGTCCCAGGTGACCGGCGCGGAGACGCGCGCGTCGACAGTCGGCCGCACCGAGTACGCGCCCGCGACGGTGCGGTCCTTCGCGTTCTGGTTGTAGTCGATGAAGACGCCGTGGCGCTCCTCCTTCCACCACTTGCTGGTCGCGAGCGCCGGCGCCCGCCGCTCGACATCACGAGCGAGGGCGAGGGCGGCGCGCCGAACCTCGCCGAACGACCAGCGGCGCTCGATCCGCACGTTCACGTGGATGCCGCGCGAGCCCGACGTCTTCGGCCAGCCCACGAGTCCGAAGTCCGTGAGCACGTCGCGGACGACGCGCGCGACGTCCTGGATCTGCGTCCATGCGACGCCCGGCACGGGATCGAGATCCACGCGCAGCTCGTCGGGATGATCGAGGTCGTCGGCGCGGACCGGGTGGGGATGGAGCTCCAGGCAGCCGAGGTTCGCCATCCACGCGAGCGCGGCCGCGTCGCGCGGGACGACCTCCTCGGCCGTGCGGCCGGAGGGGAAGCTGAGCGTCACGACCTCGATCCAGGGCGGGCGCGAGGCGGGCGCGCGCTTCTGGTAGAAGAACTCGCCGTGGACGCCGTTCGCGTAGCGGACGAGCACGTTCGGCCGGCCGCCCGAGCCGCGCAGCGCGCCGTCCGCGACCGCGAGGTAGTAGCGGACGACGTCGAGCTTCGTGATCCCCGCTTCGGGGAAGTAGACCTTGTCCGGGTTCGAGACCGCGATCTCGCGCCCGGCCACGTCGACCAGGATCCGCCGCTCGCCCGGCATGCGCCGAGCATAGCAGCGCGACGCAACTACGGGAGCCGGTCGATGCGGGCCGCAGCGCGGCCCCAGCGGCCGCGGGCGAGGAGCCGGCAGATGCCGCGGCGCTGTGCCGCGAGCCGCGCGACGTCGGCGATCACCGCGCGTGTGACGAGCGCACCGTTCGCCGCGGCGAGGTGATAGTAGTCGAAGAACTGGGTCGGGAATCCACGGTCGCCGAGCGGGTCGCCCGCGCCGTCCGAGACGGCGCGCATCGCGACGAAGGGGATGCCGTGCTGTGCCGCGAGGGTCGCGACGACGGCGGTCTCCATGTCGTCGACCTCGTCCGCCACCGCGGTGGGCGCGGGGAGCTCGCAGCCGAACACGTCGCCGCCGCCGGGAGTGCACGGTAACGGATTCCCGTTGAACGGATCGTCGGTCGTCCCGAGATCGCCGAACACGACCGCCGGCGTGTACGGCAGGCAGACCTCGCCGTTGGACACCGTGGTCGCGCACGTCTCGAACGACCCGGGGAGACTCGTGGCGGCGTTCCGGACGAGCGCGAGGAGCGCCGGGTTGACCGGCACGGGATCCCCGCCGCTCTTCTCGACCCATTCCGCGACCACGACGACGTCGCCGATGTTGTAGCGGCTGCCCGCGACGCCGCTGAAGACGATCGCCTCCGGGCTGAACGCCGTGATGACGCTCATCGTGCGGTTCGCGGCGTTCACCATGCCGATGCCGGTGAGACCGAGCACGACGCGGACGCCGGCGAGCGTCGCGAGGTAGTACGACCGCCCGTCGACCTCGACGGTCGACTCGACGTCCGCGGCCGCCACGAGCGGCGCGAGCTCGGCCGGGAACGCCGATAGCACGACGATGCGCGACGTCCCGCCCGAAGACGCCGTCCCGCAGATGCCGCGTGTCGCGGCGGCAGCCGGTGCGGCGCCGACGAGCAGTGCGAGGACGAAAGTGACGAGGCGACTCACCATGACGTCGGTCCTCCCTCGCCGAGCAGATCGATCGCCCGGCGCGCGGCGGCGAGATACGCCGGCGACGGCGCGAGCGCGTGCTCGCGCAGGCATGCCTCGGTGAACTTGATCGCGTGCTCGTCGCCGTTCGCGATCGCCATGTCGACGAGGGCGTCGCGCGACTCACGCGGCGGCGGGACGTCGCCCGCCGGCGGCGGCTGTTTCCCGAACGCGGCGTGGAGCGCGCACGCCGTCTGCCACGCGTAGCGGGCCGCGTCGCGCGCGGCCGTGTCGTCGAGGTGCGGCAGCAGCGATCGCAGCGCGGCCGCGCTCGTCAGCGCGTGGACGAAGACGATCGCCGTGAGCGTGTCGTGCGCGTTCGCGAGAAAGACGCGCGCGAAGGTCTCGGTCAGCTCGGAGAGGAGCGTGTCGACGGGTCCGTCGACGGCGAGGAGGCCGATCGCGTTCCGGAAATCCGGGAAGTCGTCGAGCGCCTGGAGCGAGCCGACGATGGTCCCCGTGAACCGGCGCTGCGCCCCGGGGACCAGCGGCACGGCGGCGATCGCGTCGCGCGGGCGCAGCGGGCGCGCGGCGCCCGGGCCGCCGGGCAAGAGCTGATACGCGGCGGCCCAGTACGCGAGGCCCTCGGCGAGCTCCCGCCGCCGCGCCGCCGACTCCGCGTCGGCGAGCGTGCGCACCGCGTGCCCGACCCGGATCACCCCGTGGGTCGCCGAGGCGCAGAACGCGGGCGCGAGGCGTGCCGTCCAGCGCGCGACGACGTCGCGCCACGGCGCGCCGCCGAGCTCGCGCTCGAAGAAGACGAGCCACTCGGGGTAGAGCTCCTCGTGCCCGAGTGCGGCGCGCCAGCCGTCGGGCGCGATGCGGCCCTGGGCCGCGCGCCGCGGCAGGAGGCCGTCGCGATAGCTTTCGAGCCACAGGAAGACCGCGTCCGGGCGGCCCATCGCGACCAGCGCCTCCGCCGCCATCGGCGCATGGCTCGTGAGCCCGTTGCGCAGGTCGGGCCCGTACGGCGTGAGGAACGCGAGCGCCTCGTCCATGGCGGCGTAGTCGTTCAACACCGGCCGGGATACTGCCGCGCGCTCGGCGGAAGCAAGGACTATTCGATTGCGACGGCACGCCCGCGCCGGTAGACGGACGACCGTGCGCGTCATCGGGAACTACATCTCCCCCTACGTCCGGAAGGTTCTCGTCTGCCTCGGGCTCAAGGGGCTGGCGTACGAGATCGACCCGATCGTGCCGTTCTTCGGCGACGACCGCTTCGCGGCGCTGAGCCCGCTCCGGCGCATACCGGTGCTGATCGACGGCGACGTGACCCTCACGGACTCCACCGTCATCTGCGAGTACCTGGACGACCGCTACCCCGAGCCTGCGCTCCGCCCCCGCGACGCCGCCGCGCGCGCCCGCGGGCGCTGGCTCGAAGAATTTGCCGATACCCGTATGGGCGACGTCTTCATCTGGCGGCTCTTCAACCAGGTCGCGATCCGGCCGTTCGTGTGGGGCGAGCCGACGGATACCGCGGTGGTGGAGAAGACGCTGTCCGAGGACGTGCCGGAGGTGCTCGGCTACCTCGAGCGCGAGCTGCCGCGCGAGGGCTTCCTGTTCGGTGACCGGCTGGCGATCGCGGACATCTCGATAGCGTCGTTCTTCCGCAACGCCGCGATGGCCCGCTTCCGCGTCGACGCCGAACGCTGGCCGATCACCGCCGCCTTCGTCGAGCGCGTGCTCGCGCGGCCGGCTTTCGCCGAGCTGAAACCGTTCGAGAAGGCGCTCATGCGCGCGCCGATCGCGCAGCATCGCGCCGCGCTGGCCGAGCTGGGCGCGCCGCTCACGCGCGACTCGTACGCGACCGCCACCCCGCGCCGCGGCGTCATGCCGATCTGATCAGTCGACGCGCGAGAGCGGTGCGGCGAGCGACTCGAGCGACGCGCGCTCCGCCTTGACACCGACCGCCGCCTCGACCACCCCGCCCGCGATCATCATCGCCGCGCCGAAGAGATAACCGACGAACAGCCGCGCCGGATCGGGATGCGCGAGATCGCCGATCAGGTGGCCGAAGATCCACGGCCCGCTCGCGCCCACGAGCTGGGCGAGCGCGAAGAAGAAGGCGATCGCCTGCGCGCGGATCTCGAGCGGGAAGATCTCCGACACGGTGAGGTACGCGGAGCTCGCGGCGGCGGAGCCGACGAAGAAGGTCGCGGACCACCAGGCCGCTTGCGACCAGGCGCCGAGCGCGCCGCGAGCGAAGAGGAGCCCCGAGACGGCGAGCAGGACGCCTGACGTCACGTACGTCGCCGTGATCATCTGCCGGCGCCCGATCGTGTCGAAGAAGCGGCCGATCGTGAGCGGACCGAGCAAGTTCCCGAGCGCGAAGAGATAGAAGTAGTGCGGCACGTCGGCCGGTTGGACGCCGTAGAAGTGCGTCAGCACGAGCCCGTACGTGAAGAAGATCGCGTTGTAGAGGAACGACTGCGTGCACATGAGGGCGAGGCTCAGGACGGACCGGCTCGGGTAGCGCGCGAACAGCACGCGCGCGAGCGTCGCGTAGCCCATCGCACGGGCCGGACGCACCTCGAGTGCCAGCGTCGCGTCCACCGGCGCGAGCTCGTAGCCGCGGGCCAGCAGATCCTCCTCGATGCGCGCGACGGTCGCCTCGGCCTCGGCCGCGTGGCCGCGGACGAGCAGCCAGCGCGGGCTCTCCGGGAGCGCGCGCCGAAGGCCCCAGATGCCGACGCCGATGAGCGGCCCGATGAGGAGTCCGATCCGCCAGCCGACGTTCACGGGCAGCACCGTCGGGTCGAGCAGCAACGTCTCCGCGAGCGCGCCGATCAGCGCCCCGAGCCAGTACGTCCCGTTGATCGCGAGGTCGGTGTGGCCGCGGTAGCGGGCGGGGATGAGCTCGTCGATCGCGGAGTTGATCGCGGCGTACTCGCCGCCGATGCCCGCGCCGGCGAAGAAGCGGAGCACGACGAGCGTCGTGTAGTCGAAGGCGAGGGCGGTGAGCCCGTTCGCGACCAGGTAGAGCGCGAGCGTCGCGATGAAGAGCCGCCGTCGACCGAGGCGATCGGAGAGATAGCCGAAGACCAGCGCGCCGGCGACCTCGCCGATGAGGTACACGGATGCCGCGCGCCCGACATCGGCGCTCGAGAGCGCGAGCGTCTGCGTGCTCTGCAGGAC
>Ga0070731_10001379_pt1 | contig 25258 bp, 21 predicted proteins | sample Coa_R1_2_FD_66448 | JGI IMG/M metagenome (GOLD analysis project Ga0070731, IMG submission 66448) | Surface soil microbial communities from Centralia Pennsylvania, which are recovering from an underground coalmine fire - Coalmine... | ecosystem: Environmental > Terrestrial > Soil > Unclassified ... | reverse complement strand
GATCCTCGCCGATCCAGTTCGGACGCTTGGGATCGGCCTTGCCGGCGTGTTTCGGCAGCACCAGCAAAACCGTCTCCGCGGTGAGCATCGCACGTACTTCCTCGAGCGTCGTCTCATCCGCGCGCGGTTCCCCGATCACCAGCACGTTGCCGGGCGCCAGGTGCGCGCCGGATCCCGCCTCGCTTACCGCGACCGGGATATCCAGCGTGGCCAGCAGGCGATAAACAGCGGCGTGCCCCAGCGCCGACTTTGAGTAGGTGGTGGGCCCTACCGGGTCCGGATGCGCCAGTCCCGCGGCGCTGCGCCGCACATTGGGTGAGAGTAGCGTCAACAACAGCGCGGCCGCTACCAGCACGCCCGTCAGAATGCGCCGCGGCGGCAATGTCATGCAGTCGCGGCCCCCGCGGCGGAGGCGAATGCCTGGTAACTTCCGCGCACGGCCTGGTAATCCTCCAGGCGTGCGGGCTGCTCGCCGAACCACGCCCGGTCCACGCGCGCCACCACGTTGCGCAATGCCTGCCGCTCGGCCGCCTGCAGCTTGACGGTATTCAGCAGTTCCCAACTGGTCAGCGAATCCGGCGCGTTGTGGTCCAGGCGCGGAGCCAGCCTGGCCGCCGCCGCCAGCCACACCTGGTGCATTGCCGGGCCATAGCGTCCCGCGGCCGCCCATTCATCGGCCAGGGCCAGGGCTTGCCCCGGATCGAGAAGCGTGGCCTGGCGCTCACCCGGTTTGACATTCACGCCCGGAACCACCGCCTGTCGGCGCTGTCTGGATTCGGTGAACCAGATCCCCAGCCAGGCTGCCACGGCAACCACCACGATCGCGATCATGGCCCACTGCACAATGCTCCACACCGCGGCGGGAACACTAGCGCCTTGGCCGCCCTCCGATCCGGGAAACCATACTTCGGATCGGCCGTCGGACGCCGCTTCGGTACTGTCGGAATCGTTGGGGAGCTTCTGCTGCACGTCCAGATCGCGTGCAACACTGGCCGCCGCCTTGCGAATCTGTTCGGCGTCCGCGGCCGGCAGGGCCGCGGCGCCCAGAAGCGCGAGCCACAGGATCCGTACGCAGCCGGTTACGCCCATGTCGATGCTTCACAGTTTACCCGAAGCCTTCCAAACCAACAACAGCGCACCGGCGAGCAGCCCCGCCGCGGCCTGATACTCGCGGTTCTTCAGGTACAGCGACCACTGGAACGCCCGCGGCTCTCCCGCCGGGCTCATGCGGGGGAGCAGCGCCGGCACGCGCGCGGCGTAGGCCGCGTAGTCCGGAAACAGGCTGCGCAAGTGCTGCTGCTCGAGCTGGATCACAGGCAGGTAGACGCCCACGAACACCAGCCCGAAGAGTGCGCCCAGACCCATGCTGCGCGAGGCGATCACCAGGCCGGCGGCTACCAGGGCCGTGCCCAGATAGAGCGGATTGCGCGTATAGGCGTAAGGTCCGCTGCTGGCCAGCGCCCGGTTCTTGGCCAGATGACCGGCCGCCCACGCGCGCAGCAGCAGTCCGAGCAGCGACACCGGTAAGCCATACCGGAGCGACCGCTGGCCGGGGTGCGAGAACCAGGCGAAGGCGGCCACCAGCACGAAGCCGGCTGGCACGCGCAGGCGCGCCACGAAATCCGCATATTGCTTGACCCACCGCGTCATGAACAAGATTCAGGCCCGGCAATCCGCCGTCTGCAGCGCCTCGAACACCGCTTCCGGCGCGATCGCGCGCATGCTGGCGTCGATCGCGCTGCGGCGCTTGTACGACGTTACCGCGCCGGAGCTGCGCAGTACGGTTAAACTCTTGCCGTACGGGCCGGTTTGGGCCGGATCAGTGGGCCCGTAGATCGCCACGCCGGGTTTGCCCAGCGCCGCGGCCATGTGCAGCGGTCCGCTGTCTACCCCCACCACCGCCGCCGCGCGGCGGGTCGCATCGATCAGCCCTTCGATCGATGAGAGGTGCACGACGGCTTCAGGCACCCCGGCCAGGGCGCTCTGAGCGGATGGCGGCCCATTGAGCACCAGCGGGATACCCGCATCGCGGCACAAGCGCGCCAGCCGGCCGTAGTATTCCATGGGCCACTGCTTGGCCGGCCACCCGCTCAACGGGCTGGCCAGAACGAACGAAGCCTCCGGCAGCGATCCTTCGGCGCGGCCCTGCGGCAGGTGGAATGAATGCAGCGTAGTCGTGGCGCCCGCGGCCGCCGCCAGTTCCAGGTTGCGATCCACGCGGTGCGCGGCGCGCGCCAGCAGCTTATCCGAATAGAACAGCGCGGCCAGCGGCTCGCGCGCCAACGATGGGGCGAACCCGTATATCCGCTCCGTGCGCGCCACGCAGGTGACCAGGGCGGACTTGATCAGACCCTGAAAGTCCACCGCGAAATCCATGCGTTCGGAGCGCAGCTCGCGCCAGGCGCGCACCAGCCCCGCCCGCGTAGCGCGATCCACCAGCAGCATGCCGTCGACGAATGGGTTGCCCTCGAGCAGCGCCGACCAGCGCGGCTCCACGGCCCATATCAGACGCGACCCCGGAAAGCTGTGCTTCAGCGAGGCCACCGCCGGCAGCGCGTGGATAATGTCCCCCATGGCGCCCAGCCGCACCACCAGGATGCCGGCGCCCGTGTGCCCGCCCGTGCCGTTTGTGCTGGTTGGCGATTCTGACAATCTAACCCCGAGTCTAACAAAGGACATCTGCCCGTGCTAACCTTTCCACATGCTGAGATGCCGCGGTGTCCGCCTTTTGTTTGTGCTCCTCGGCTCTCTCGCCTGGGCCGCCGACTGGCCCCAGTGGCGTGGACCCAACCGCGATGGAATCTCCACGGAAACCGGTCTGCTGGACTCCTGGCCGAAAGGCGGTCCGCCGCTCGTCTGGAAAGTGCCGGGACTGGGTGAAGGTTACTCTTCATCCGCCATCGCCGAGGGCCGCCTCTTCATCCAGGGGCAGCACGGCGACGAGGAGTTCGTGCTGGCCTTCGACGCCGCCACCGGCAGGCAAGTGTGGCGCGCGCGCACCGGCATCCCCTTCAAGGAATCGCGCGGATATGGGCCGCGCGGCACCCCCACGGTGGATGGCGGCCGCGTGTACGCGCTGGCCGCCGACGGCATGCTGGTTTGTCTCGAAGCGGCCACCGGCAAAACCCTCTGGGGTTTCAACATCGTGGACCATTTCCACGCCCACGTGCCGCACTGGGGCATCAGCGAGTCGCCCCTGGTGGATGGCGATCGCGTGATCGTCACGCCCGGCGGCCCCGGCGCCGCCGTGGTAGCGCTCGACAAGATGAGCGGCAAGCCGCTGTGGCAGTCCCAAAGCGACCCGGCGGGTTATTCTTCGCCCATCGCGTTCGACGCGGGCGGCACGCGGGAACTGGCCGTGCTCACCGCCGACGCGGCCATCGGCCTGGATTTCGGCAGCGGCAAGCTCCTCTGGCGCTACGAGCGCGTGGCCAACGGCACCGCCAACATCGCCACCCCCATCGTGCATAACGGCGAAGTCTTTTTCTCGTCCGATTACGGCACCGGCTGCGTGCTGTTGAAAGTGGCGGCTGGGGGCAATGCCTCCGAAGTGTACTTCAATCGCGACATGCGGAACCACTACAGCACCTCGGTGCTGATCGGCGATTACCTCTACGGATTCTCCAGCAGCATCCTCACAGCCATGAAATTCCAGACCGGCGAAGTAGCCTGGCGCGACCGCAGCGTCGGCAAAGGTTCGCTGATCTATGCGGACAAGCACCTCTATGCGCTCGGCGAAGATGGCGTCGTAGGGCTGGTGGAGGCAACCCCGGCGGGCTACCATGAGGTCTCGCGCTTCGAGATTCCCAAGGGCGCGTTCCCCACCTGGAGCCAGCCGGTGATCGCTAACGGCAGACTGTATCTGCGCGAACAGGACAATCTATTTTGTTACAACATCAAAAAATGAAGCAGCTGGTCTTGGCCCTGCTGACTTGCTCCTGTCTGGCCGCCGGCGACGGCTGGATGCAATTCCGCGGTCCCGCCGCCGGCGTGGCGCAAGACGCTCCCCTCCCGGATACCTGGAGCGCCACCGCCAACGTCGCCTGGAAGCTGGATATCCCCGGCCGCGGCTGGTCCTCGCCGGTGGTCGCGGGCGATCGCATCTTTCTCACCTCGGTGCTGGCCGGCGCGCCCGAGGAGCCGCCCAAAAAAGGCTTGTACTTCGGCGGCAACCGCGAAGCACCGCCGCCCGACGATCATCGCTGGATGGTCTACTGCGTCGACTGGAAAACCGGCAAGCTCCTTTGGGAGCGCGAAGTGCATCGCGGCAAGGCCCCCGCGCGGCACCTCAAGAACAGCTTTGCCTCCGAGACTCCCGTCACCGACGGCCAGCGCGTCTATGCCTACTTCGGCAGCGTCGGTGTGTTCTGCCTGGACCGCGACGGCAAGCTGCTCTGGTCGCAGCCGCTCGGACCATTCAAGATGCGCTACGGCTGGGGCGCCGCCTCCTCGCCGGTCCTCTACCAGGGGCGGCTCTACATCGTCAACGACAACGAGGAGCAGTCCTTCCTGGAGGCGCTCGATGCGCAAACCGGCAAACAGGTCTGGCGCGTGGCCCGCGACGAAGGCAGCAACTGGTCCACGCCGTTCGTCTGGGAAAGCGGCCGGCGTACCGAAATCGTGACCGCCGGCACCCGCCGCGTGCGCTCCTATGACCTGGACGGCAAGCTCCTATGGGAGATGGGCGGCATGTCGTCCATCGCCATACCCACGCCGTTCGCCAAGTTCGGCCTGCTGTACGTGACCTCGGGCTACGTGGGCGATCAGGTGCGGCCGGTGTTCGCCGTGCGCCCCGGCGCGTCCGGTGATATCAGCCTGAAGGGCGACGAAACCAGCAACGAATTCGTGGCGTGGTATCAGCGCCAGGGCGGCCCGTATAATCCCTCGCCGCTGGTCTACGGCGATAATTATTACACCCTGATGGATTACGGCTTTCTCACCTGCCGCGACGCGCGCACCGGCAAGGAGGTCTACGGCAAACAGCGCATCAGCGAAGCGGGCGCGGCGTTCACCGCCTCGCCGTGGGCCTACAACGGCAGGATCTTCGCGCTGAGCGAGGACGGCGACACCTATGTGATCCAGGCGGGTCCCGAGTTCAAAGTGCTGGCCAGGAACCCGCTCGACGAAATGGCCCTGGCCACGCCGGCCGTCTACCAGTCGAGCCTGATCGTGCGCACGGCTTCCAGGCTCTACCGCATCGGGAAAACTTCCGAGGCGCGCTAGCCGTGCGATTGCTGCCCATTCTCCTGCTTGCCGGATGCCTGAGCGCGGCGGACGACTGGCCGCAGTTCCGTGGCAATCCCCAACTCACCGGCGTGACCGCGGTGGCGCCTCCCGCAACCCTCAAACTGCTGTGGACCTACGATGCCGGCGAAGGCATTCAATCCTCCGCGGCCATCGCGGATGGCTCCGTCTATGTCGGGGTCGAATCCGCGGACCTGCTGGCCATCGATCTGGCCACCGGAAAGCTGCGCTGGAAATATAAGGCCAAGGACGGCATCGACGAATCCTCGCCGCTGGTCCACGACGGCGTCGTCTACGTCGGCGACATCGCCGGCACCCTGCATGCCGTGCGCGCGGCGGACGGCCAGCCGGTGTGGACCTTCAAGACCGACAGTGAAATCCGTTCCTCGCCGGTCTTCGCGGACGGGCATATTTTCATTGGCTCCTACGACGGCAACCTGTACTGCCTGTCGGTGAAGGATGGCAAGGTGCTGTGGAAGTTCACCACCAGCAGCTACGTGCACGCCACGCCGGCAGTTTCCGCCGGCCTGATCTACATCGCGGGTTGCGATGAGATCTTTCGCGGGCTGCGCATCTCCGATGGCAAAGAGATGTTCCAGTTCGGTTCCGGCGGATATACCGGCGCGTCGCCCGCCATGTCTGGACAGTGGGCATATTTCGGCACGTTCAACAACGATGTGGCCGGCGCCGATCTCAGCCGCAAGAAAGTTGCGTGGCGCTATGAGAATCCCGAACGCCAGTTCCCGTTCTATTCTTCCGCCGCCGTGTCGGGTGACCGCGTCGTTCTGGGAGGGCGCGACAAAGTGGTGCACTGCCTGAACGCCAAAACCGGGAAAGTGATCTGGAAATTCCCCACCAAGGCGCGCGTGGATTCGTCGCCGGCCATCGCCGGCGGGCGCGTATATATCGGCTCCAACGATGGCCGCTTCTACGTGCTGGATCTGGCCACCGGCAAAAAGCTGTGGGAGTTCGAAGCCGGCGCGCCGCTCTCCGCTTCACCCGCGATCGCCGCCGGCCGCATCGTCATAGGTTCGCAAGATGGCAAAATCTACTGTTTCGGGTAAGGCCGAAGATCGCCGCCTGATCCGTCTCACCAGGATCTGCCTGGCCTTTCCCGAGGCCACCCGCCGGCGCCTCGGCACGCGGCACGCCGGCTTCCTGGTCCGCAAGAAAACCTTCGCCTATTTCCTGGATAACCATCACGGCGATGGCATCGCCGCCGTGAACTGCAAAGTATTTCCCGGAGATAATGCCGCCCTCATCGCCGCGCAGCCCGCGCGCTTCTACATGCCCGCGTACATCGGACCGAGGGGCTGGGTGGGACTGCGCCTGGACGTCGGCGAAATCGACTGGGAGGAGGTCGCCGAACTGGTCGCCTGCAGCTACCGGCTGGTCGCCCCCAAGCGCCTCGCCGCCACGGTGAAGATCGAGCCATGACCCCGGTATTGGAGACGCCGCGGCTGTGGCTGCGCCCGCTGGAACTGGCCGATGCCGGGCAGTCGCAGCCCCTCTTCGCGCAATGGGAAGTGGTGAAACACCTGTCGGACAAAGTGGCCTGGCCGTTTCCGCCGGACGGCGTGTATCGCTTCTATCATGACGTGGCCCTGCCCCAGGCCGCGCGCGGAGAAGCCTGGCACTGGACCCTGCGCCTCAAGTCCGATCCCGCCCGCGTGATCGGCGCCATCAGCCTGCAGAAGAGCGACGAGATCAATCGCGGCTTCTGGCTGGGCCTCCCCTGGCATGGGCAGGGCCTGATGAGCGAGGCCGCCGAGGTGGTGACCGATTACTGGTTTACGACCCTCGGGTTCCCGCTGTTGCGCGTGCCCAAGGCCGCGGCCAACACCGCCTCCCGCCGCATCTCCGAGAAGCAGGGCATGCGCGTGGTCGTCACCAGGGAGAGCGGCTATGTTTGCGGCCGGCTGCTCACCGAAGTATGGGAGATTACGGCGGAAGAGTGGCGCGCGCGACGGATTCGGGAATCCGGGCGTTCACCCGCACCAGGCCACCGGTGAGCCCGGGCGCCGGTGCGGCGCGCGGTGATCAGATTTATCGGCGGGCCGGGGGAGAAGATGTAGGAACGGGGATCGATTATAGCGCCTTTGAAGTTTGGGACAAGGAAGAACCCCGATGTTGTCGGCATCACCACGGGCCCGAATCGATCTTGAGCAGGTTGCTTACCTGCCGGTAAGGGATGCTTATTTCCGTGGCGCCCATGGCGCCGGGGCCAATTTCGTAAGTATTGAAGAGGAACACCAGCTCTTTTTCGCCAATGCCGAAATTTTCATTCAGCTTGAAGCGGCCGCCAGGAAAGCTGTAGGGCTCGGAAAGGCTCCCGGTTCGAGACAAATTGTGGTCCCGCTGAAAAGTTGCCTCCGCGACGGCCTCGAGTTTCGCAAGAGCGCCGTCTTTCACCAGATCGGTCAGGGCGATGGCCTTTCCTGTGCTGCTCTCGAAATTCACGTAGAAGGTAGTCCCGAAGGGGTGGACACCACCTCCGTCCTCGCTCGCCTCACATCTGAAGCTTAGGATGGGAGGCGTATAGCGAAAAATGGTAACGAGCTTGTACGCGTACAGCGCGCGCCCTTCCGCTCTCTTTTGGAACTCCCCACAGAACTTGATGAAGTTGTCCGCGTATGCGTTTAGCGAAGGAAACCCGGAGTCAGGGGCCGGCCAATCGTTCCTGCGCAGCAGAACGCGCAATATTCCCGCGTTGATGCGGTCCCGCGCCTGAGGCGTTTCGGCCGAGATGATTTCGGGGTACTCGAAGACCAGAGTGCATCCCGCCGGCCTCTTCTCGAGCCGCTTTAGCTCGAAACGCAGCGGGCCTTGAGCGGCCGCCAGTGCGGCCATCGAGACGATCAGTGTAATCAGCCGAAGCATCATTGAGAGCACTACGGTAGCCCGTCAGTGCCCACCCGCGTTGTACAGGACTAGAACAGCCGCCTCGTTTGCCAGGGTCTCCAGCTTGCCTGTGCGGTCTAGCCGCCAGCGATGGTCCACCCGGCAGTGACCCGCGGTATTCGGCTCGAGGACAATTGCCCCAGCACCGGTAGTGCCTGCCACGGCGTATGCCGTGCCGCATTTTGCCGCTCTCAGATGCGTTTGACCCTGCTGAACATTGATCACTTCTGCGTGGCGAGCGGTCTTGTCGTAATCAAAAACCATGTCAATTGAGAATTTGCCGCCTTCGGAGATGATTCCGAAAATGTGCTTCCCATCGCGCGAGAAACCATCCAGGTGAACTGAGAGTTTTCGCCCCCACTCACCGTCGCTTGCGAAAAAATGGTCGGCGCCCATGCCATCCGAAGAGGTAATCAGCAGGCTGTATTCAGCCATGCAATCATGTGAGTTCTTGCTGTGGTCGTCCGCACTGTCCACCTGGAGAACTGCGCTTACGCCGGTGGGTCCGCTTACCGCCTTGCTTTGGGTCCTGGCATTGTAGGAACAGTCCATAGTCTGGCACTGCGCATAGTGGAGCGATGCAAACAGGAGAAGCACTTGCCGCATGTTTACGAGGTTAACGCATTCTTCTCAGGCGGCATTTACTTTACCGCGACAGTTATGCCGCTTTGGCTGGCGACTCCGTTAATAGTGATGGTAATTGGTACGGCGCTGCCCGGCGTGACCGATTCGGGAATCTGGGCGTTCACCTGTACCAGGCCCGCGGCGAATCCCGGCGCCTCGCCGCAATAATTCAGGGTCGCGTCCTGGGCGCCGATTGTGACGGAACACTTGTAGTTCACCCGTGGCAATGGCGTGCCGGAAATGCGGCCATCGAATCCTGGCGGTGTGGTCAATCCTTCGCCTGTGCCGTAGATGAACACGTAATGTCCGCGCGCCGCGGGATTCGACGCGCTGTTGAGCGTGTAATCCTGGTTCAGAATGGCTCCGGGACCCTGGCCCGAGGAATGCACGGAGAAAATGGCGGGTCTGGCGGCCGTGATCGGGATTTGGAGCGGGACCGACGCGTTGCCCTGGTATACGGCCATCACGTTCACGGTTTGCTGGCCGGCTACTTCATACGGCACGATGGCGTTCACCTGCTGGCTCTGCGCGTAGATCAAAGGGGCCGCGAAGCCGTTGAAGAATACCTGCACGCCGCCGATGGAGTTGCCCACCACGCCATTACTGCTCTGCCCGAAGACCGCCGTGGCCGGACCCAGCCCTTGTCCGAACAGGGCTACCATCTCGCCGGGCGAGAAACCCGTGGCGTCGTAGGACGCGGCGTTCTTGACTGACGAGATCACCGGCTGCGCCACGCTCATGGCGCTCTGTGCCTGCGGGATCACCAGCAGCGTCATGGAATAGGCCGGGAAGGTAGCGGTCAAATTGCCGGCGCTCAGGTTCAGATCGGGAGACTGGCGCACGATGCCGGAAAGATTCGACTGGCCGTATTGCCACACTTGCGCCGTGCCCATGGGAGTAAAGTTGGCGAGGCTGATGCTGTCGCTGATGTCGTTGGTTGTCTTGTTGAGTACCAGGATCGTCAACGCCGAGTCCATGCGCTGGGCGGCGAAGATGGAGAGTGTGTCCGGATCGCCGCTGGTGGCGGAGATGCTCTCGTCGCCGAACTGGCTGCCGTTGCCATCGTAATTCAGAAAGATCTTAAACGCGAAGGCGCCGGGATCGGTGGCCGCGGGCGGTCCCCAGAGCGTTCCGTAGTCCAACGATTCCCGGCCGAAGATGCCCAGCACGTCGGCCTGCGCGATGGCGCCGGTGATGCTGCCCAGCGCGTGCCACCAATATTCGGTGATGCCGAGCCTGGTGCCGGGATAGTATTGATTGACCCATTGATGCATGCGGGGGATCAGTTGCGGCGCCACCATGTTGCCGCTATTGTCGTAGAAGTTGTCACCCGCCGAGGTCATGGGCACGATGTAGTTGGGGTCCCACAGCGCACGCGTGGAAGTCATGCGCAGGGCTTCGGTGGCGGCGCCGCCGGGCGTGTCGGTCAGCGAGTCTGGCGCAAGGTAGCCGTGAACGTCCAGAACGTCGAGCAGTCGGTAGCCGTGCTGCTGCTCGAACTGACTCATCTGCTGCAGGTAATAGGCCAGCCAGGGCAGGCCGCCGTGCGCGGCTTGATCGGTGGGGTTGTCCCAATACTGGTACGGCGAAGTGCTCCAGCCGCTTTGCATGTCGGTTCGCGAGAAAAAGTAGCCCATCCAACCGGCAGGCACCGGACCGGTGACCAGCGCCGTGGGATCCGCGGCTTTTACTGCCTGCGCCATTTTCAGGTTGCGCCTGAGCGTGTCGTCGAAAGTGCCCATGGCTTGAAAGATATCGATGTGCACGCCGTACCACCACTCAGGCTCGTTGTCCATGCTCCACAGAGCCACTCCGCCGGCGTTGCCCGGGCCGTATTTCGGAACCAGATAGCCGCTCACCCACGATTGGGGATAGTTCGGATCCATGGTTTCATAAGCGTCGTGCGGATCGTTGAGGATCTGCTGGCCGTTGCTCAACAGGATGCCATTGCCGCAATCCGGGTTGTAGGGGTTCACCTTCTGCTGGGCGCCATACTTGGCCACGCTGAAGCCGCAACTGACGTCGTCTTTCGGGGTCCAGTCCATCAGCGAAATGGTGCCCAGCGTGAGCGTGCCGGTTCGCAGGTCGGCTTCGTGCAGCAGGTCGAACGACCCGCCGTCGGGTAGGGCGGATTGGCTGCCGCTGGTTTGCGCGTAGTTCTCAAAGTACCAATCGGAGGCGCTGTTGCTGACGTCGATTTTCCAGTTGTAGCTGGTGGTGGCATCGCCGCCGAATCGGCGCAAGGGGATGTGCATTATGGACGCCAGGCCCGTGTCGGAGTACTGGTTGATGCCGTAGATGTAAGGGCTGATGGGGTGGCGGCCGGCGCTGGCATCGACGGCCAGAGTGGGGACGGACTGCTGCGCGAAACCGGCAGCCAGCCACAGTGTGAGGAAGACTGCTTTATGCATCGGCGGTGCTCTCTATAGCCCGCATCTGCGCGGGTTAAACAAGAGGTGAGAGTCTCTATTATAATCCCGCGCGCGCATAGTTTTTCCGGCCAAATCACTATAGAATAGTTTTGACTCTGTTTAACCGTTGTTGGAGCTGTGACGTGGACCAGACGCCTGTGCGCCCCAATCATCCCGCGGCCGATTTCAACCGCGCCCTGCATTGCCCGAACGCCTCGGAAGCCTTCACCAGCCTCCTGCGCGCCGCCCGGGCCGGCTGCCTGCGCGCCCAATTCCTGGTCGGCCTGTCCTACCACACCGGCCGCGGAGTCGCGGTGAATTACGCGCGCGCCGCGGAGTGGTACCGCAAGGCCGCCGGCAGCGGCGACAGCCACGCCATCGCCAACCTGGGTGTCATGAGCCTGCTGGGCCAGGGAGCTCCCGCCGACGACCTGGACGCCTACTCCTGGATTCAATCCGCCGTGGGACTGGGCCACGCCTGGCTCCGCCCCGTGCTCGATTTGTTGGAACGGCGCATCACCGGCCGCGACGCCGGCGACAGCGGCTGCATCCTCGCCCTGGTTTCGCCGGAAGCCCCGGCTCTCGTCCCCTGCACCCGGCCGGTTTGCGATCCCTCCCGCTGCGACGTGGTCTGATTCCTATGCGCAAGGTCCCATTTCAACAATCCCTCAAGGTCATCGGGCGCGGCTCGCTCAACTGGCTGGCCGGCCGCCCCCTGGTGGTCTCCTTCGAAGTAACCGACTCCTGCACCTGCAACTGCCTGCACTGCGATCACGGCGGACCGCGCGATGAATCGCGCAATCTTCTCCCCGCCGGGTATCGCCGCTACATGCGGGCGTTGCGTCCCTGCGTAGTGCAGGTCTCCGGCGGTGAGCCTCTGCTCCGGCCCGACCTGGTCGAAATTGTCCGGTCTATTCAAGACGGCTCGGGCCTGCCGTACATCATACTGGTGTCCAGTTGGTCCCTGATGACTGCCGAGTTGTATCTCGAGCTGCGCGAGGCCGGTGTGGACCAGTTCTCCGTCAGCCTGGACTTCCCCGACGAGCGGCACGACGACTTCCGCTCCTATCCAGGACTCTACCGCCATCTGGAAGACCTCATCCCCCGGGTGGCGCGCCTCGGGTACGACGATATCGTGCTCAACTCCTGCATCACCAGCGAGAACCTGCATGAGATCAACGCCATCGCCGATAAGGCCCGCGAGTGGGGTGTCAACCTCTGTTTCAGCGCCTACTCTGCCCGCCGCACCGGTTGCCGGGATCTCCTCCCGTCCTCGCCGGCACAGCTTTCCGCGCTCCACCGGCACCTCGACCGTGTGGAGCAGCGCCGCGATCCCACCAACTGGATCGTCAATAGCCGGAGCACCCTGGATGCTACCCGCCGCTACTTCGAGAACTCCGGAATGCCCGGCTGCACGGCGGGCCATCGCTTCCTGGTGGTCACCGCCGATGGCGCCCTGCAGCCCTGCTCCATGCAGTTTCATCGCTATCCGCTCGAACAGCACCGACGTATGATCGCCGAGTTCGCCCGGCATAACCCTTGCGATGAGTGCTACGTTTCGATCCGCTCCTACCTGGACAAAAGCTTTCCCCAGTTGTTGTGGGAGAATGTCAGCGGATTTTTCTCCGTTAAAGCAAGGCCCTCGGCTTAGCGGCAGGATTTTGACGCAGCCGGATCAGCTCCACAGCCAATTCACCCGGCGGACAACCGCGGTTCAGAAATAATTACCGTCAAACCAAACCACCAGGTTCGGGCGGCCTGTTGACCGGCCGGTTTCTGGCGCCCCGTCGCTTGTGCCATGATTCGTTTATCGTGCTCCAACATGACTTCGCTGTGATTGCTCCTCGCGCTGTCCAAATAGCCGCGCATCGCATCACGGCAGTCTCGATACTTTTCCTGCTGACGTGCCCGGCCGCCCACGGTCAGGATTGGCCCCAATTCCTGGGACCGGGACGCAACGGCGTTTATGCCGGCCAGTTGCCCGCGGCATGGCCGAAACCAGGGCTCGAAGTGCGCTGGAAGGTGGACGTGGGCCAGGGTTTTAGCGCCCCTGTCGTGGCGCGCGGGCGGGTCATTCTGTTCCATCGGCGCGAAAAACAGGCGATCGTGGAGTCGCTCGAGGAGGACACCGGAAAGCGCATCTGGTCGGCCGGGTACCCGACCGATTATCGCGATGATTTTGGCTTCGATGAGGGACCGCGCGCGGCGCCGGCCGTCGCAGGCGAAAGAATCTACACGTTCGGAGCCGAGGGTGTTTTGCAGGCTCTCGATTTTTCCACGGGCAAGCGCGTCTGGAGCGTGGATACGCGGCAGAAGTTCGATGCGCCGAAAGGCTTCTTCGGAGCCGCTTGCTCGCCCCTGGTCGATGACGGCCGCGTGCTCATGAATATCGGCGGCCCAAACGGAGCGGGTATTGGTGCGTTCGATGCGGCCACCGGCAAGGTGCTCTGGACGGCTACCAACGACGAGGCCGGCTACTCCGCGCCCGTGGTGGCCACCATCGGCGGAGTACGCCACGCCTTGTTTTGGACGCGCGCCGGTCTGGTGGACGTCGATCCTGCCACCGGGAAAGTCCGGTTCCAGTTCCCCCGGCGCTCGCGCAGCCACGCTTCGGTTAACGCGGCGGCGCCTCTTGTGATCGGCAACCTGGTGTTTCTTTCCGCCAGTTATGGTACCGGCGCAACATTGTTACAAATCGATGGGGCGTCGGTGAAGCAGCTTTGGGATTCCGATGATGCCCTCTCGAACCATTATGCAAGCAGCGTGTACCGCGATGGCTACCTCTACGGCTATCACGGCCGCCAGGAGTTTGGCCAGAGCTTGCGGGCGATCGAGCTGAAAACCGGGAAGGTGCAGTGGAACGTCGACCACTTCGGCGCCGGCACGGTCACTTTGGCCGGTGACAAGCTTTTGTTAGTCCGGGAAGACGGCGAGCTGATCGTGGCGCTTGCGGCTCCCAGGGAGTTCCGGCCGATCTCACGCGCCCGGCTGTTGCCCGCCACCGTGCGATCCTATCCGGCCCTCGCCAATGGAAAACTCTACGTGCGGAATGAGCGGACGCTGGCGTGTTTCGATCTCAGGTAGCGGCCGGGCGTCGTCCGGCAGCGGGTTACCACGTCACGACGCCTCCGTCGAAATTGATTGACTGGCCAGTGACGTATGATGCATCTGGGCCGCACAGCCAGGCTATGAAGCGTCCTGGTTCGTAATCTTCCGCCGCGCGTCCCAGGGGAACATTCTGGCGAACAAAGGCGTCCCAGTCCTCTTTAGTGAGGCTGTCCATTCGGGAGGTGGCGGTTAAGCCTGGGCAAACCGCATTCACGCGAATCCTGTGCGGAGCCACCTCCATGGCGAGCGCCTGCGTGAACCCCTGGAGACCGGCGTTCGCGGCGCAGTAGGCCGCCGTATTCGGAGAGCCGCGCTTGCCGGCGATGGAAGAAACGTTGACGATGCTCCCGCCCTCACCCTGCCCAATCAGCGCGGGCAGAACGGCGCGGCACATGAGAAAGCTGCCGGTCAACTTGACGTCCAGCACGCGCCTCCAGACGTCTTCGGTTAGGTCGGTCAGGGGCACCCGATCGGCGCCTCGCGCGAGCGCGGCATTGTTTATAAGAATATCGATGCGCTTGAACTCGGCCAACGTCTCGGATGCAACCCGGCGGGCGTCCCCGCTTGACGACGCATCCGCCGTCAGGGGCAGGCACCGGCGTCCCAGTTTTCGGACCTGCGCGGCAGTGCTTTCGACGCCTCGCCAGCCTGAGGATTTCTCGTCTTCGGGAAACGTGGCCGGATCGCGTCCGGTTCCCGTTACTACGATGTCGGCGCCCATTTCCGCAAGCGCCACGGCTGTGGCCCTACCGATACCGCGCAGGCGCGCCGCTCCTGTAATGATCGCCACCTTGCCTTCGAGGGGGTTCATCACCGGGCATTATATAGCTCAAAATGACATGCCCACAAGCTCGCCAAATCGCCTGCGGGGTCCTGGCCCGGCCTGACGTTGGGGTCCGGGACTTACTGCTCGCGCAAGTCGCTTCCCCCGGAGTGCTTTACGGCGTGACCCTGGGCAGTGGAATCGCCTCCAACGGTACGGTCTTCCAGATAATTCCGTGACTTTACTAAGCCCCGCGGCGCCGGTCCACCGGCGAACGGCGTGACCCGGGTGCGCCACCCGGTTCCAGGCGCCCGGGCGCTATGATATTCTCGGTGCACCGCGGGAACACGCTAGTCCAACCATTAGCACGCCGGCGGGCAACCAATGGGCATCTCCGGGACTCATAAGGTCATCCAGGTTTCGGGCATCCGCAAGACGTACGGGAAGACAGTGGCCGTCTCGGACGTTTCATTTGAAGTCGGTGAAGGCGAAATTTTCGGATTGATCGGTCCCAACGGCGCCGGAAAAACCACCACCATGGAGTGCGTGGAAGGAGTACGCCGCCCGGACCGCGGAGCGATCTCGATTCTCGGCCTGGATCCCTTCCGCGACGTGTATCGGCTACAGAACCGTATCGGGGTGCAGCTCCAACAAGCACAGCTCCAGAAGAGGATCAAAGTATGGGAGGCGGTAGATCTGTGGGCCTCACTGTATTCGAATCCGGTGGACGGCGGCCGGCTGCTCGAACAACTCGGCCTCTCGAGCAAACGGAACGCCTGGTTCATGACCCTCTCCGGCGGGCAAAAACAGCGGCTGTTCATCGCCCTGGCCCTGATCAATGACCCGGAGGTTGTGTTTCTGGATGAGCTGACCACCGGGCTCGACCCGCAGTCGCGCCGGGCCATCTGGGACCTCGTGCGCGGCATACGCGATCACGGCAAGACGGTTTTTATGACCACTCATCTGATGGAGGAGGCCGAGCGGTTGTGCGACCGGGTGGCCATCATCGAGCACGGAAAAATTATCGACATTGGTAGCCCCGGGGAATTGGTTGGGCGGCATTGCCCCTCACGAACCGTCGTGCTGGCCACCGGCAATGCGCTCGCTGGGGAGCCCCTGCGCCGGATCCCATCCGTGGATCTCGTGACGCGGCAAGATTCCCTATTCACGATTCAAGGGCGAGGCGACGACTTCGTGAGCGAAGTGATCGGTTGCCTGTCCGAGAACCAGATCAAAGTCACCGATTTTCGGACGGTTCTGCCTAATCTGGAGGACGTCTTTCTGAAGCTGACCGGACATTCCATTCGAGATTAGTAAGGCAATCCCGGGAGAGACAAGCCATGTTCCGCGGACTTTGGAAACTGACCTGGCTGGAGATGAAGATCTTCCTGCGCGAGCCGCTCGGCGCGTTCGGTTCGATCTTCTTCCCCGTCATTGTGTTCGTCGTCGCCGGCCGGATACTGGGCGGCCGGCTCATGCCAGGCTCCGTCGCCGCCACCGGGTTCGTGCGCGTCGGGCTGCCAGTCCTCGCGTCGGTGCTGATCGCACTCAGCGGAGTCTTGTCGTTGGTCACGATTATCTCGATTTACCGGGAAGGCGGCATCCTTAGACGGCTCCGCGCAACACCCCTCCGCCCCCAGACCATTCTCACCGCCCACGTGCTTGTCAAACTGGCGCTCACAGTGGTCAGCATGGCCCTGATGGTGCTGGCCGGCAAGCGCTATTACCCGATCAACGTCCATGTTCCCGTATTCGGATTTGCGATCGCACTGCTGATCAGCGTATGGAGTATCCTCTCGGTCGGGTTTCTGATCGCCAGCATCGTGCCTACGGCGCGCTTCGCGCAGCCTATCGGTGCAGCCATTCTGTATCCGATGCTCGCCGTGTGCGGGTTGTTCATGCCGTTGGACTCAATGCCGCCCGCGCTCCGCGCCGTGGCGCACGTATTGCCGCTGACTTATGCCGTATCGCTGCTCCAGGGGATCTGGAAGGGCGAGGCCTGGTCGGCGCACATCGGCGACGTAGCCGCGCTTGTGGTCGTATTTGCGATTTGCACGGCACTCTCAGCGAAGGTGTTTCGCTGGGAATAGTGCCGTGTCCGCCCGCGCGAATCTGCACGCCCTGTTCAGATGCCCGAGCCTCGCGAATTTGTCCTATAATGCGGAACAAACATGTGGGAGCATCTGCGGGAGTTCGAGCAACCGGTCCAAGCCATATTTTCGGCTGCTGCCGGAAGGTCTGGAAGCGCTCGCCCGATCCAAGTCATTGCTGCATCGCATGTGGCAGGGGGTGAAGGTGAAAGGGGGATCGCATGTTTGATCGTCCGCCGCGAATCGCGGAGCGGTTCCTGCGCGTGCTGAGCTGTTTCCGCGTATTGCTGTCCCCCTACCGCCGCGTCATTCCTGATTTCCGCCACGATCTGCACTACGCCGCGCGCGTCATTCGCCGCAATCCTGGATACGCCGTCGCGGCAACCCTATGCCTGGCCCTCGGCATCGGCATCAACTCCACGGTCTTCAGCCTCCTGGACGGAATGTATCTTCGGATGCTTCCGGTTCCCCATCCCGATCGCGTAGTGGCAATAGATCGGGATGGCGGCATGTCTCTGTTCTGGCGGGAATATGGGGCCCTTCGCGGCGGTCTGCGTGCCTTCAGCGGTGTAGCGGCGCTGCAGGCGAGAGGTACCTTCATGGATGTCGGACGGGCGAATTTCGGCATCGTCGCGGAGACCGTTTCCGTGAACTATGCCGATGTTCTCCGGATCAAGCCTGCTCTAGGCCGATGGTTTTTAGCTTCGGATGAGTCGCCCGGCGCCGAGCCATCCGTCGTGATCAGCGGGCACGTCTGGACAGCCCACTTCCGCCGTGATCCCAATGTGATTGGCCGCAACGTACGAATCGAAAATCAATCGTATCGGGTGATTGGCGTGGCTCCGGACGATTTTCGCGGGGTCTCTCCTCCGATGGAGATCGACGCCTGGCTGCCTCTGGTGACCTTCCCTGTCTTCCAGCCGCAACTCCGCGCTGCCCGCGGCCCGGGGCCGCCGGTGGCTCTGGTGGGGAGGCTTGCGCTTCAGCAGACAGTGGAGCGCGCGGCCGCGGAAATAAGAGTCGTGGATGTCCAACTACGTCAGGCATACCCGCGCGTCCAGCGTTATGGAACCCCTATGACGGTTCGGGTATTTCGTGGCATCGTGTCTCCGGAATCGCGCCGCACCATGCGTCCCATCGCCATCCTGTTACTTGCGGTCGTGGTGATCGTGCTTCTGATTGCGTGCGTCAACGTGGCTAATCTTCTCCTGTCCCGGGCGGCCGTCCGACAGCGCGAGATGGCAGTGCGGCGCTCGCTCGGAGCCTCGCGGAGCCGGTTGGTCCGTCAGGGTCTCGCCGAGAGCCTGGTCCTGGCGCTGGGCGGCGCTGTGCTGGGAACCCTGTTCGGCTACTGGACGGACCGGGCTCTCTCCTCCTGGGTTCCGGCCTCCATCCCCCAGTCGGTGATCCGGGGAATCTACCTGGAAATGAACTGGCGGGTGGCCGCTTTCACGGCAGTCGTCGCCCTGGTTTGCGCCGTGCTGTTCGGTCTGGCTCCCGCTCTGGCAGGCTCCTCGGTCCACCTGCTGTCTGCCCTCAAAACCGATGTCCCGTCCGGCCAAAAACGCCGGATGCGGCAGCCGGACGTTTGCGTGGCCGCCCAAGTAGCGCTTTCCCTGGTTCTACTGATCGCCGCCGCGTTGCTGTTGCGCGCCCTCCAGCGCACGGCCCGGATCGATCCGGGGTTTGCCACCGGCCACCGGATCTACATCCGCCTCTTCACTCCGGAGCCCGACTTCACTCCGGACAGCTCCACCCGGCTTTTCACCCGCCTTCTCGACCAGGCGCGCGCCTTGCCAGGTGTCCGGGACGCGACGTTATCGTTTGATGTGCTCGGCTTCATGGACGGCGATTGTGCCACCCTGGACCGCACTTCGCCCGCCTCCCATGCCAACATCAACGTCGTCGAGCCCAACTACTTCGAGATGATGCGCGTGCCGCTGCTGCACGGACGGAACTTCGCCGGCTACGACCGGCCGCGGTCGCCGCGCGTGATCATCGTCAATGAAACTATGGCCAAACGGTGGTGGCCTGGCCAGGATGCCATTGGCAAGGTAGCCTGGTTAGGCTGCGGAACTGGGGAAGCCAGGGTACCGGCGCAGGTTATCGCGGTGGCGAGGGACGGCAAATACGGAGCGCTCGACGAGGACCCGCGGCCATTCTTCTATGTCTCCCGGCATCAGGTCTGGTGGAACGGGTTCTTTGCGCTGATCGTGCAGACTGCCGGCGATCCCCACGCCGTTAGCGAATCCCTGACCAGGCTGGCGCGTACCGGCGGAACCAATCTGCGGATCTATGAACTGCGGACGTTCGAAGATCTGGTAACGCTATCGCTTTGGCGCGTCCGGTGGCAAGCGAGTTTGCTGGGCGCCTTCGGCCTGCTGGCAATAGCACTGTCCGTCATCGGCCTTTACGGAGTGGTCGCGTACACCGTGGCACAACGCACCCGCGAGATCGGCGTCCGAATGGCGCTCGGCGCACAAAAACGCGACGTCCAATGGATGGTGCTGGCGCACGGTCTGCGATTGACCGCAACCGGTATTCTCGCCGGGCTCGCAGTGAGCGCCGCCACCATGCGCCTGCTGCGCGGCTTCTTGTACGGCGTGAGCCCGCTGGATCCGGTTGCGTTCGCCGGTGCCGCGCTTGCCTGGCTCATGATCGCGATGTTGGCGGGTTACATCCCGGCACAACGCGCCGCACGCGTGGACCCGGCGATATCCTTGAGGTACGAGTAGCCCCCCAAAACGAACGCCAAAAACGAGTACCCATCCGGGATCGCCACGGCCGGCTTCAACAATGACGGCCAGGCCGGTCCGGTCACTGCCAACGCGGGATCGAACAGCCTTTCGGTTTTGTTAAACGCCAGCAGGCGCTGACCCTACATACGTCACTTCGGCGCTTCCGCGCCCAGCCGGCTGGCCAGAGGATGCAATTGCCCCGCATACTTGTTGCCTGGTTTCTTGCTGTAAGGCACCGCCGATGGCGACGAAAGCTGTTCGAACGTGAATGAGCAGATGCGCATCCCCGGATATAGCGCGACCGCCATGCGGCTCAGGTTGCTCAGCTCCAGGGTGGCTTTACCCGTCCATCCGGGATCGAACAGCCCCGCCGTGCCGTGCACGATAATCCCGATGCGGCCCAGGCTCGAGCGCCCTTCCAGCCGGCCCAGCACTTCCGCGTCCAGCTCCAGCGATTCCTGCGTCACCGCCAGCACGAAATCGCGCGGCTGCAGCACGAACGGCTCGCCGTCCGGCACCTCGATGGTGCGCATGATCTGCTGCAGGCTGCTGCGGTCGCGCAGGTCGATGTACGGATGGCGGCTGTATTCGAATACGTTGAATTCGCTGCCCAGCCTGAAATCCACCGAGCAACTGCCGAACTGCTCCGGCGGCAAAGCCGGAGCAATCTTGATCTTCCCCATCTCGATGTAGCGCTTGATGTCTACATCCGACAAAACCATCGTGGTCCCCTCTTAAGTTCTATCCGCGTTCCGCGTTCATCCGCGTTAATCTGCGGCCAATTTCTTCCCCTATGCCTGCAGCTTATTAATCAGATCGCGGATCTTGTTCTCTTCGTCCTTGGGCGGGCTGTATCGCAGGGCCTGCTGCAGTTCCTTGATCGCCTTCGGCTTGTCGCCCTTCTGCGCCAGCGCCATCCCCAGGTGAAAGCGGAACGTGGCGTTGTTGGGCGACCTGGTCACCAGCGACTGGAAAATGTCCATGGCGTTGTCGCTCATGTTCTTCTTCAGATAGATCCAGCCCAGCGTATCGGACACTTCATTCAGATTCGGGAATACCTGCTTGGCGCGCTGCGCATAGGTCAGCGCCTGATCCAGGTCGCCGCCGCTCGCGTCCGCCATCAGGAAGGCCAGGTTGTTCAGAGCGAAACCATTTTGCGGATTCAATTTGACGGCCTGCTCATAGGCCTGCCGCGCTTCGGCCTTCCGGTCGGCGGTTTGATAAGCGATAGCCAGCTCGTCCACCACCATGGAATTCGAGGGCAACACCTCGTGGGCCTTGGCCAGCGCCTCCACCGCGCCGTTCAGGTCGCCCTTGCGGCGCAGAACGACGCCCAGCCGGAAATACACTTCGCCGCGCGCCCTGGAATTCTTGTCCAGATCGTCCAGAACCGCGCGAAACTGGGCGATCGCCAGGTCGAAATTCCCGGCGCGCACGGCCACATTGCCCAGGGTCATGCGCAGATCGTGGCGGTTGGGGGTCTTGGCGATTTCCGATTGGAGGAATTGAATGGCCTGATCGAAATGCTCTTCCGCGGCCAGCGTATCCACCAGTCCTACCAGGCCCCGCGCGTCCCCGGGGGCCGCTGCGAAGGCTTTACGGAAGATGTCTTCCGCGTCCTTTAGCTTGCCCTCCTTTAAGGCCACCATGCCCAGCGAGAAGTCGATGTCCGCGGCCTTGGGATTCGCTGTCCGGATGGCTTCCAGCAACTGGCGGGCGTCGCCATATCTTTTCTCGCCCAGCAAAGCCGCCGCTTCGATCATGCGCGCCGGACCGTTGCGCTTGTCGATCGCCAGAATCTGGCTCACGGACTTGAGGGCCGCGTCGTAATCGTCCCGCATGACCTGCAGTTGCGCCAGCGCCAGGTACGCCGGCAGGTAGTCGGACCGCTCCCGGATGGCTTCCGTGAACTGCTGCCGCGCCTGTTCCCACTCTCCTCGCGCCACGTGCGCCCGGCCCAGGTTGTACCGCGCCACGAAGTTATCGGGCGCCGCGTTCACCACCGCCTGCAATTCCGAAATCGCCCGGTTGATATCGCCGCGGTCCAGCAGCAGCGATGCCTGCAATCCCCGCGCGTCGGAATCCTTGGGGTTGTCTTTCAGAATGGCCGCGTCGATGTCCGCCGCTTCCGCGCGCCGGTTCTGGCGCATCAGCACTTCGATCATGCGCTTCTGGTAAGTCGGCTTCTGCTTGGAATCCGCACCCATGCCCTCCTTGTATTGCCTGAAGGCTTCGTCCAGATCGTTGTTGCGGAAATAGAAGTCGCCCACTACCAGGTAGGCGCGATCGAAATCCTTGGAGTGGGCTTTGATCTGGTTCAGCACCGCGACCATCTCCTGGTGCTGCTTCATACTCGAGTAGTGCCCGGCCAGCGCGACCAGAAAAGTCAATTGCTTCGGATTATTGGCGGCCCCCGTTTTCAGGATCTGCTCCCCCTCCGCCATTTTGTTCTGCACCACGTAAACGCGATACAGCTCGTTATAGGCCAGCACAAACGTCTTGTCCTGATTGATCAGTTGCCTGTAGATCCCCTCGGATTCGGGGAACTGCCGCTTGGCGGCCAGCGCCCGCGCCAGTTGTATCTTCAGCGCCTCCGTGGGCGCCTTCAGGGAAAGAGCCTTGCGGTATTCCGCCACGGCGCCGTCCAGCAGGCCCTGGGCCTCTTCCGGCTGGCCCGCCCGGAAACTGCTCTGCGCCCGCACCATGTCCAGATCCGCGGTCAGGCGGTGGCCGTCGAGCGAATTCGGGTCGCGCTGCAGGAGTTCCTTGGTGATGCTTTCCGCCTCCGCCAGGTACTGGCTCTCGCGGGTGAACGCCAGGTAAATCTCGGCCAGGTGGACTTCGGAATCCAGGTGCTCCGGCTGGTTCTTGGGTATCAGCTCGATCGCCCGCCGCAATTCGCCCAGGGCGTTGGGAATGCGTCCCAGCTTCAGATCGGTCTGGGCCAGCTTGTAATAAGCCATGCCGTACCGCTGGTCCTTCTGCAGGGCATTGCGGTACATGATCGAAGCTTCCTTGTACTTGCCCTTCGCGAAGTACTTGTTCCCGTTTTCCAGATACCGCTTCTTGGCCACATTGGGGTCCCGGCTGCAGGAAACCAGCGTCAACAACGCAGCCAGGATCACTACCAGGGATCGCATCGAAGTCCTCAGGTCGATTCTAATATATATCGCGCGCCGCTATCTCCCGCCGGTGATCAAGCGCGCCCCGCGATTCCGCGTGACATAATCATAGACCCATTCGATCAGCACCAGCAGCCGGTTGTCGAACTCCACCACGTACATCAGGTGAACGAACAGCCACACAAACCACGCGATGGGTCCGGAAATGTGCACCCGCCCGAACGCCGCTACCGCCTGGTTGCGTCCGATGGTGGCCAACATGCCTTTGTCGAAATAATGGAACGGCGCCGCGGTCTCCCCCCGGAGCCGCGCCTGGATGACGCGCGCCACGTAGCGGCCTTCTGCCATGGCCACGGGCGCCACCCCCGGCAGCGGCTCGCCCGTCTGATGGCTGAAGTTCGCCAGGTCCCCGATCACGAAGATCTCCGAATGCCCCGGCACTGTCAGATCCGGCTGCACGATCACGCGCCCGCACCGGTCGAGCGGCGCGCCCGCGCGCTCGGCCAGGATTTTTCCCAGTTCCGACGCTTCCACGCCGGCGCCCCACAACACGGTCCTGGCGTGAATCCGCTCCACCATGTCTCCCTGCCGCACCGTAGCCCCGCCGGCATCCAGATCCGTCACCTGGATGCCCGTCCGTGTGCGCACCCCCAGCTGGCGCAGGGCGCGCTCCGCCTTCGCGGACAGATCCGGCGGGAACGTAGGCAGCACCCGGTCGGCGCCCTCCACCAGCAGGATGGCCGCTTCGCGCGGGTTGATGCGGCGAAAATCGTGCCGCAGCGTGTCGTTGGCGATCTCCCCCAGCGCGCCCGCCAGTTCCACGCCCGTGGGTCCAGCCCCTACGATCACGAATGTCAGCCACGCGCGCCGCTCCTCGTCGTCCGTCTCACGCTCCGCGTTCTCGAACGCCGTCAGGATCCGCCGCCGTATTTCCGTGGCGTCCTCAATGGACTTCAGCCCCGGCGCCAGCGCCGCCCACTCCTCGTGGCCGAAATAATGATGGTGCGAGCCGCTGGCCAGCACCAGCGTGTCGTATTCCGCCTCGCCGCCGTCCAGCACCACTACCCGCCGGTCGGCGTCGATATCCCCCACCTCCGCCAGCCAAACGCGCGCGTTGCGCTGTTTGCTCAATACGTGTCGCACCGGCGATGCGATCTCGCCCGGTGACAGGCCGCCCGTGGCCACTTGATAGAGCAGCGGCTGGAACAGGTGGAAGTTGCGCCGGTCGATTACCGTGAGATCCACCGGGGCGCGGCGCAGCGCTTGCGCCGCGTACAATCCGCCGAATCCGGCGCCCACCAGCACCACCCTGTGCGCCGCGCCCGCGCTTCGCGGCGTCACCGCGCTTGTGCCCGGGCCTGCTGCTGCACGGATACCTGCCGCAGCAGGATGAACGACGAGACGTTTTCCGAGGTGAGCAGGCCCACCAGCTTCTCTCCCTCCATCACCAGCGCGCAGGCCTGCGGGCCCGAGAGGTCCGCCAGCACGTCGGAGAGCGGCGTGTCCGGCGAGTACCGCTTGGGATTGCGGTCCATGGCCGACGCCACGTAGGCATCCGGGTCGGTCATCATGGCGCGCAGCAGCGCGGCGCGCGTCAAAAGCCCCAGCACCGTGTCTCCGTGCATCACCGGAAAATCGTGCTGAGACGTGGCCAGCAGCAGGTTGCCGGCGTCCCGGATACTCTCTCCGTGCGCCAGCGTGCGAAAGTCGGTGATCATGGCCGCGCGCAACGCTACTCCGCTGGTCAGCAGCCGGCCGCGCAACGCCGCGCCCTCCTGCGACGCGCCGATATAGATGAACATCGCCACGAACACCACGATAAAATTGGAATACAGCAGGCCGTACAACCCCAGCAAGGCCGCCAGCGCCTGTCCGGTGCTGGCCACGATGCGGGTGGCTTCTTCTTCCGGCTTGAACAGCATCAGCAGCGACCGCAGCACCCGCCCGCCATCCATCGGATACGCGGGCAGCAGGTTGAAAGCGAAGAGCAGAAAATTGCCGGTGGCGATGCGCTCCGCCAGGTTGGCGTCGGTAGGATCGCGCAGCAGTTCCACCGGCACGAATTGGTGCCGGGTGGCCAGCCATCCGAACAGTCCCGCGGCGATCAGCGCGTTCACCAACGGTCCGCTGATGGCGATCCAGAACTCCTCGCGGCCCTTCGGCATGCGCTCCGGCCGCGAGACTCCTCCGATCGGGTACATCACGATCTCGGTGGTCCGGATGCCGTATCGCCGCGCCACCAGCGTGTGCCCCAATT
>Ga0070731_10001378_pt1 | contig 25280 bp, 26 predicted proteins | sample Coa_R1_2_FD_66448 | JGI IMG/M metagenome (GOLD analysis project Ga0070731, IMG submission 66448) | Surface soil microbial communities from Centralia Pennsylvania, which are recovering from an underground coalmine fire - Coalmine... | ecosystem: Environmental > Terrestrial > Soil > Unclassified ... | reverse complement strand
CTTCCTCGCCATCGACCCGGACCTGCACACCGACCTCTGGACGGCCGAGGCGGAGCGCGAGACGCTCGCGCTGCTAGAGGAGGTCGAGGCGGACCCGGACAGGCTCGGCATGCCGCGGCCGTTGCCGCCCGGCCTACTCGCGGAGCGGCGCGCGCTCGTCGGAGCAGTCAGGGCCAGGGCGCTCGCGGCGGAGGTGGTCGGGGTCGGCAAGTCCGGCTCCGTAATGCCGACCGTCCACGCGATGGCGCACCACTACGGCGACGCGACGACTCGGCAGGCGTACACCTTGGCATTCCGGCCGCTCAGTGCCAGCGCGCACTCGACGGCGCGCGGCTTCCAGGACGGCGACTTCGTCGCCGTCAGTCAGCGGCTCGCGTTCGTTGAACTGACCGACCCGGCGACGACGATCACGAAGGAGCGGTCGTTGAACGCAACCACCTTCGCCTCCACCCTGCAGCTCGTCGACGCCGTGTTGGGCGTCGGGGTCGGCGACAAGGCTCAGGCGATCTTCGGCAGCCTGATGATGACCGACACCGAATAGCGACGGGCTAGCACCCATCCCACCCGCCGATTACGGTCAGTTACGTGGCGCGTAGAAGACCGGCGTATGACCGGGTCGATCGTGGTCGCAGCTATCGGCGCGAGGGCGCGGCACTCGGTGTTGCTGCGCTTGTCGTCGCACTCGCCGGTCACTACGTCCTACCGCGAATCCTGAACTGGGCGTTGTTCGGGGTCTTGCTATGGGCCAGCGTGACGCTGCTCCTGCGAGATGGGCCTTGGGGACGGCGGCGAGCGGCACCATTCCGCCCTGTCGTCGATCGGCCCCACGTGCGCAAGCTGAAGCCGGGCGAGACGTTGGACGAGCCGGTCAAGCTGACTTGGTTCCCGAACGTGCCGCTCGCCGAGTCGCTCTGCGAGCGACTGCGCCACAACGGGATCGAGGCGTACTACAAAGGAGCAGGACCGTTTCAGGCCGGTGGTGGGAACGCAGCAGACCTGCACCCAGACTGGCCCGCAGAGGTCTGGGTCGAGGCACGGCACTTCGACGATGCCCGGCGCTTCTTGGCGCAGCCTGCTGATCGGTGACGGCGTTCGAGGTGCCACAGCCGGAAACCTGATTTGGACCCGTCCTGAGGCTCCGGGTGGTTCACTTCACCTGAATGGTTCGAGTCCTAGCCACCTTGGCGGTAATCACACTCGCGGTGCTACCGGCCTCAGCTTCTGCGCTTCGCGCCGCGAAACCAACGACCCGGAAGGCGACGGTTGCGACATTCGCTGGCGGCTGGAGCGGACATGATCGCGGCCTCGGAATCACACGTCGCGGACGCGGTGTCGAGCAAGTCAACTCAGGTTGCTGCTGTCCCTGTTTCAAGATGGTGTTTCAGCTTTCGCAAGTGCGCGGCACCACGCTCTTCGCGGCAGCAACGGCCACAGTTCTCGCCGTTCACGCACCAGCAAATGGCCACTACGCCGTGGCGTGGCCACTACCTCGTGTCGGCGAGCGCGGACCGATCCAACTCCGAGACGGCGTAATCACTGACAGCTTGACCTGGGAGAACTACTGCGACTGGAAAGCGGAGGGAGAGGGCCAGTGCGGGGCGTGACGACCGACTTGACGCTGACGCCGGTGGAGCTGCCGGAGCCGAGCTAGCGCCGGGCTGACCTGGCGACTACGGTCAGGGCATGGTTGCGCTCGGCTTCGGCCTAATTCTCGTCGTCCCGTTCATCCTTGGATGCGCAGCGATGGCGCTCCCGCTCGCCCGCACCGCCAAGGTCGCGATTGCCGTCTCCCCGCTCCTGCTCCTCGTGCTCGCCGTGCTAGGCGGGTTCTTCTGGCTCGGGGACGTCGGCGGTGCACTGATCGCCGCGATCGCAACCTGGGCGTGGCTGCTCGGGGTTGGTGCGAGTCGGGATGTTCGCTCGATGCAGCGGGTCGTGACACGTCTGGGGCGTCGCTGAGCTACGAGCACGCGTTGGCGTAGTAGCGCAGGTACTCGCCCATCCTTCCAGACCAGCCGCCATGTCCACCGGGATGCACGCGGAGAGTGAGGCGAGCGCCGTGCATGTGAAGCTCTCTGGCGAAGGTGCGATCGGCGTCGGAGAAGGGGTCTTCTCGTCCGACGTCGATCCAGATAGGAACTTGATAGAGACGCTGCGTCGCGGCGAAGCGGATCAGGTTGTTACGGTCGAAGTCGGCTGCGTCGTCGAACGCACCCGCGGGTGTGTCGGCACCGCGAAACCACAACGCCGGTGAGTGTGCCCCGACGGCGCAGAAGCGGTGCGGGTATATGCGTGCCAGGTTGAGTGCACCGAAGCCACCCATCGAGATCCCGCCGATCGCAACCCGGGCGGCGTTTGCGCGCGAGCGACGCAGGGCTGCTGGGATCGCCTCCCGGATCAGTGACTTTCCCCACTTGCCGTCGCGACGGTCGTGCCAGTAGCTGTCGTCGTCGCCGTCCGCAAGGAGAACATCGGGTGCGTGCCGGCCGAGAGCACGCAGCGCATCGAACAGGGGCTGACGGAGGTTGGAACTTGGCGGTGACCCACGGCCGTGGAGGAAGACCAACAGCTCCCGACCCACTCCTCCTCCCGACGGCAAGACGAGGATCTCGTGCAGGTCGCGATGGACGAGTGGGCTCCGGATCGTGAATCGCACGACGCGAGCGCCGCGCGTGGTCCAGTAGCCGCGCCGCCAGTCACGGACTGCGAGCACGCCTGCCACCGCCAGCACGGCGATCAGGGCAACGACTAGCCCCCGCCGCACGCACCCGCCGCATTAATCCCTGCGGCGTAAAGGAGTCCGGCGAGGCAGAGCGCGAGCAGGGACACGCCCGCCAGCGAGACCCCAAGCTTCGCAAGCGATCTAGCAGTCTCGCTCGTGCGCAACGACCAGACCGAGACGGCGACCGCCGCCATCGTCGACAGCGCCCATCCGATGACGATCAAATCAGCGGCGAGACCCCAGTGGTGCGCCCAGCGAATCGCCGCACCTAAGAGCGCCGCCGACACGACGCCGAGCAGACCGCCGACCCAACCCCGCGCGCCGCCATTATCGCCGCCGAGTTCGACCGCCACGAACGTCAAGCCTAGTCCCCGTGGTCTCGGTCGACCCACTCGTGCATCACAACAACACCTTGGCCATCGGCCGTCGGCTTGGAGCATGAACCGAAAAGAGGGTCACAATTGAACCATGGAAGAGTTTCGAGGGCCGACGCCGAAGCGACGCCGAGGTGTCGGCGCGATAGCTCTGCTCGTCGTCGCCTCCGTGGTCGTATTGGTGTTTCTTCCGCGGCGCGACGTTGGTGCCTGGGACATCTTGTCCGTGGTGCGCGCCGGTGATCGGGCGTCGGAGGCGGTGAAGGCTGTGACGGTGTATACCGACCCGCTGACTCCGGCAGCGCTGCTGACGGCCTCCAAGGTGATCAACGCTGAGTATCTGGTGCGTGACTGTCGAGCCGTGGACGGCCTGTTTCGCAACTCGTACAGCTACCAGGGTGTCGCGGTTGAACCCGGCACCGACTGCGATTCGGAAGTCGAGTTGCAGCGATCCTACGGCAAGCTCTGGCTGGTCGCAGGCTCGCGGAGGATCCTCCATTCGGGCTGTGAGAACGTCGAGGAGTACGGCGACAAGCCGACCATCCGCGCGTCGGAGTGCCTGTCGTTCGATGTCGTAGGCCATAGTGGGCTGACCTACCCAGGCGCGACGATGAAGTTGGTGCTCGGAGAACAGCACGGCCGTTGGGTAGTGCTCTTCGAAGGTGCAACGCTCAGCCTCTCGAACTGGGGCGAGACCGTATGGCAGCGCCGCGTTACGCGGTAGACGTGAGCGCCGCGACGACCAACTCGTAGCCGCCCGCTATCACCGACCCGTTGCGGTCGAGCACCTTCTGCTCGCCGTGCCGGACGACGAACGGCGCACGACGGCGCGGCGGCCGGGTGATCGTGACCGGCACCATCTCGTAGTCGTCGTTGGTGATGGTGTACACGCCCAGGTCGGCGCCGTCGACGGCGAAGACGCCGATCGTGTCCAGTGAGCGCCGACGCGCCCACGCAAGGTCGGCCGCTGACGGCAACGGCGGACCCGGCGTCGGATGTGTGTGCGTGACGACCCAAAACCGCGGCGCTGTGGAGCGCCACGATTCCTTGAAGTCGAAGCGCAGTGGCCCTTCGGCGATGTTCACCAGCGGCCGGAAGCTGCGGGCGATGCCGTCGCCGCTGAACCCGATCCGACCGCCGACTTCGTAGCCGTCGGCGGCGGTCGCGGCGTGAACCGCGATCGCGTTGATGATCGAGATCGGCACCGTCAGCGGCGGCAGCGACCTACCGGCACGGACACGTCGGACGGGTGCGACTTCGGCGTCATCGAGGACAAGCGGCGCCCGCGCATCCTTGACGAGCGCCAACAACTCGTCGCCGCCGTCGGCGTAGACGAGGGCGTCCCCGAGTTCGCGCTTCAGCACACCGGGGTCGGACAGCCGAACCTCTTCGGCGAGATGGTGCAGCTCGGCGCGCCATCGCTGATCCCAGCCCGGCTCGACCGCGTGCGGGTTCTCCCACATCAGCGAGACCGGCTCTCGCGGTCACGTTGCTCGTACATCGCGGTGAGCGCTGGGCCGCGGCGGATACGCCAGGTCGGCCCTCGCTTTTCGACTGTCAGGAGGCCGACGTCCTTCCTCGACATGTTCTCGATCGCGCGGCGCCAGCTGTCGAGCGCGCCGTTCGCGTCCATGTCTCCGGGCACTAGCCCTACGCGGCTGTCGACGACGACCACGCCCTCCTCCTCGACCACGGCCGCCGCCCGGTTACCGAGCGCCCCACCGTTCTCCCAGCACGCAAGCAAGTAGCAGAGCACCGCGATGTCGTCGGCCCACAGCACGGGCCGGTCGTCGTCCTCTCCTTGCCACAGTTCGATCACGCCCCGCGGTAACACGACCGCGCCCGGCTGCTCGAACCGCTGACGGCGGCCGGGCTTGTTCATCTCTCGTCCCAGGCGGACCAGCTCACCGTGCGCCCGGTCCTGCTGACGCTCGCGGCGGAAGGTCCCGGCCTCTAGTCCAGCTGCCTGTTCGACCAGCTGCTCGAACTCGCCCCGGTCTCCGCCCAGCCTCGTCACGTCGAACGAGCCGTCCGCCCAGCCCTCACGCACCAACCCGATAAGCGTTGCGCGCTGCTCGCTGGTGAGCCGGTCGGCCTTGACTCTGATCGGGCCGTCGGGTCTGGCCGCCGTGCAGCGGCGCAGCGTCGCCCGGACCTCGGCCCACCCCTGCTCGCTGTCCGTTGCCTTCTTCTTCAGTTTCAACATTTCGTTCTCCTCTAGTTCAGGCGGAGCCGTGTCAACGGGTCCAGCTCCACCGGGCAGGGATCGTCAGGCGGTCGGGCGTAGACGGCGAGCACGCCGATCCCGCGTGCGTGTTCGACCATCGCGGGCGAGACCCACAACGGCCGCCACTGACATCGGATGCAGCAGATCGCGCCGGGCGTTCCCGATGCGGACGGCACCACGGCGCCGAGCGCCAATCCGCAGTTCGCGCACCAGCACACGCCGTCACCGCCGGTCGCCGTGTTCACCACGTCTCCTCTCATTTCCGGCCCGCACTTTGCGGTCGGCGCCGCCGCGGGGGCTACGTGCGGAACTACGTCCGCGACTTACGAACGGCGGGTAGCCGATCGACTGCCGCGTGTGCGGGCCGGTCTTCAACGCCCACGACCTCCGCTCAGGAGGTGGGCGAGCTCAACGCCTGCTACCGGCCTGTTGAGTACCGGATCGGGGAGGCGGCCGCGCGGGACGCTGACGCGGGCGGGCCGCGTTTCTCCGCGCTCGACTAGTCGCTGGCAGGCAAGTGCGAGCGCGATCGCGCGATCGTCGTGACGGCCGGCGTCGTGATCCATTCGCATCACGCCTGGTGAGACCTCGCGTAGCCGGACGTTGCGCAGCTCGTCGAGCAGTTCGGCGTCGTCGGGGAGGCGGAGCGCGCGTTCGTGCAGTAGCTGGAAGAGTGTCGAGGCGAGCCTGCCGACGCTGGCGGCTGAGAAGGTGTACTCGCGGGTGCGAACGCCGCGCTTGCGCAGCCGCTCTGTCAGCTGCGCGGCCTGCCATAGGTCATAGGTGACGTCGGCCCGGTATTCGCGTGCGGCGCGCACCAGCCATTCCTCGACCTCGGTCAGCTTCACCGGCCGCAGACGGGTGCCCTCCCAGACCGCGAGACGGTCGAGGGTGACCACGCCTGCGTCGAGGTGGCAGACGGCAGCGACGGTGCGGTCACGGCGCAGGCCGACGTCCAGGCCGATCGTGTACCGCCTCGCCAGCACCGGCGGCTGCGGCCCGGTCAGGACGACGCAGGCGGCGAGATCCTCATCGCTGACGAGCCTGTCCTCGCTCGCCACCCAGCGGTTCTCGAACAACCGCAGATACAGCGATTCGGGCAGCCGACGACGCTGCTCGTCGAGCTTCGCCGCGTCCAGCCACGGCGCCGGGCCGGGAACCTCATGCACCCGCCACAGCGGATCGGCAAGCGCGTGGTCGAGCACGCGGCGGCTCCAGTGCGCAGGGTCACCACTCGTTGTCAGCACCACCAGACGGCAGCCGTCAACTTTCGCCACTGCCGTCGTGACCGCGTCCCACAGGCCACGGGCGCCTCGCGTGTCCGGCCACGCCGCAAGCTCATCGACGGTCACGAACCACGGGCGCAGACCCCAGACCGACGGGCCGTCGGCCGGCAGCACCTCCAGCACCGCACCGATCCGCGGCACCGCTACCCGGTACGCGTTCACCTCGACTGCCCCGGCTAGCTCCGGTGTCCGCCGCGCGAAGCCCTCCACGCTCTCGACGATCAACCTGCCCTGGTCGGCGTCGGCGGCGACCGCGAATAGCCGCGCCCCTGTCGGCGCTTCGGTCAGCATCAGCGCCAGCTTCATGCCGGCCAAGTCGTCCGTCTTCGACCCGCCCCGCGATCTGGTCTGCAGGCTGTACGGCGGCGCCGACGGGTCGTCCAAGATCGCCCGCGCGTCCTCCCACTGGAACGGCGCCGCCACATCACCCCAGCGCCGCCCATCCCCCAGCACCAACGCCGCCATCAGGTCGATCGCCCTCACTCGATCTCCTCGCGCTGCTCACGGATCCGGCGGCCTTCCTCGACCAGCCGCTCCAGCGCAGCATCCGACGCGCGCTGCGCCAACGCCAAGTCGAGTCCCAGCCGGGCGCGGCTACTCGGCGTCATCCCCAGCTCGCTCATCAGCCGGTTCGCCGTCCCGATCCAGGCGCGCAAGTCACGGCGCAGCCGGTCGAGCCGCTCCTGCCCCTCCGCCATGAACGCAGCCAACCGCTTCTCGCCCAGATGCTCGTCGACCTCATCCAACGCCGCCGCCGCCCGCTCGACCCGCGCGAGCGTGACCGCGAGCAGCCGGATCGCCGGCTCATCCGCGGCCGAGTACAACGGCATCGTCGCGCGGATCTCGCCCGCGAGCGCCTCAGCCCGCTTGCTGGTCGCCAACGTCGAGTAGGCGCCGTGCGTCCTGCTCAGCTGATTGCCGACCGTGAACCCCGTGCAGCGGACGCAGCCGCAATCGGCACCGTGCTCGACCGCGGCCACCGCGCTCACCGCCCCTCCATGATCGTGAAGCCCAACCCGCGCAGCTTCTCCGCGGCGGCCTGCCGCTCACGGAGGGCGAGGCCGTCCGCGATCAGCAAACGCGCCAGCGCGGATACGGACCTTCGATCCGCACGCGCGGCGGCGGTGAGCTGGTGGCGAAGCGGCTGAGGCAGCCGAACCGAGAGCGGCGGAGCTGACATCCGCAGACATCGTAGGACCACTCCACGCCAGCGAGAGTTGCGCCAGGGTCATTCATCATGTGGACGTGTCGAACAAGCCGTTGAGCTTGGTTGCGGTCGTGGTTGCTGTCGCTGGCTTTGGCACGAGCGCCGAAGCGATCGTCAGGGCAAACTCCCCCCACACCCGGCCCCCGACCATGGCCGAGCGCATCGCGCTCGAAGACGCGACGTACCGCTCCGCCGTGGGAGACAAGGCGATCATCTTCGTCCGCGTTTCACTCGCCGACTCCCACTACGCGATCGTGGGTTGGAGGTCTGCCGGGCAGACTGCGCGAGACGGACTCGACGTCAACCTGTTCCGTCGCGTCAGTGGCCACTGGCGCTTCATCTACGAGATTGGTGGACGGCCCCCGGGGTACGGTCGGGCACGAGCCGACGGCGCTTGCGCAGTCGCTCCCGCACGGATCGTCCAGGACCTGTACGGCTATCGATGCTCGTTCACCTGGCGTCAACTTCACGCACGACCGGCGACTCGCGATGAGACTCGTCTTCTGCAAGCAGCACTAGACAGGTACTACGGAGGATCATCGTTCGGACGGCAACACCTGATCCGCGCCTGCGTCTCTCGTGTCGCACCAGCTTGGGCAGCAGGTCAGGACACCTTGGGGTTGTACGAGTGGTTCAAGAAGAGGAGCAGAGGATGGGTCGTTGTTCACTCGGAAGGCGACACGACCCCAACGCCTCCACACGCGGTCGTCCTGTCGCTCGGCTCCTGCGTTGGCTACTTCCCGTCCGACTACTACCGATGACCTCGTGTCCGGTTGCGGTCCGCGGGCTAGTACGCGTGCTCGCGGCGGCCCTCTTCGTTGCGGCGATCGCGGCTTGCGACTCGATCGACCCAACGTCGAACGGCTTCGGGATCACGTTCGTCAACGACACCGGCCGGGCTGTCCATCTGAAGCTCTGCAGCGACGGGGGATGCCGACATTTCGACTACTCGGACCGCTGGAAGATCGGCTACAGCGGAGAGGAGAACATCTCCGATCAGCAGTTGCTTACGCGTTGGCTCGTCGAGGACGACGTCACCGGGCGGACGCTCGGGTGCTTACCGCTGGAGTTCGACCGGAAGTACCAGGGCGTTGTCGTCCGGATCTCGCAGAAGGTGCCTTGCCCCGGGAAGACTCCGCTCGTGGTCACCAGCACGATCGCGTCGAGCGATCCGGTGCTGAGCAACGCGGTCGCGCTGGCGACAGCGGTCGCGATCGCCCCCGGCGGTCACGTCGCCGAGTTCAGGCTCCGCTGCGGCTGGTACCTGCACCCGAAGCGCCGGGTCCGACCCGGCCTCTGGAGGGTCAGCCTCAACGGGGCGGCCTTCTCCTTCGAGACGTATCCGAACGGCACCGCCTCCGGCATCTCGCACACCGAGACACGGCGGCAGTGGGTGCGGATGACGGAGGGGTCAGGCTGGTCGGGGACCCTCCACCTATCGCCGACCGGGTCTGAGATCGGCAATGGGCCGACGACCGACATCTGCGCCGGCGTCCTCGGCTAACCCCGAGTTGAGCAAAAGTTGAGCACGACAACCGCGGGACCTCACAACACACCCCGGGGGGCCGTAACGAACCCGCATGGCTGCTAGCTTTCCGGCTCACCCGGGCGCATAGCTCAGCGGGAGAGCGCTCGCTTCACACGCGAGAGGTCCCTGGTTCGATCCCAGGTGCGCCCACTCTAGAAAGCCCTGCTCAGCCGCGGTTCTTACTCCCGGCGTCGGTGCGGAGCAGGCTCGTCGCGAGGGCTGCGCCAGATTCATGCGAGACTGCGACGCCAACCGAGTTGCGACGCGGCACGCGGCCGTCGCCAGCAGCGGCGCCGGAACAGGGTTACGGCGCGATCAAGTCGGCACGCGAGGATCGGGTCGTGCGATGGGTTGAGCAGCGTCGCGACGAGATTGCAGACCTGTGTTTCATGAGCGGCGAGAAGCGCTGGTGTACGCGTGCGGGAGTGCGGCGCGCAGTGGCGGCGGACATGTCTCATGGAGAGTCCAGGATGCGTCTGCTGTCGGGGAGCACGACGAAGACGAACAGCCGTCCGATCGGCCGGGCCTATGGCGCGTAACGGCAGTCCCACACTCCCCGTGGCTAGGTCGCGAGGCTGAGACGGCTCGAGGACGGCGCTACCGGCAAGGCGTTGGTCGCGATTGCGACGCGGTCGCGTCCCGCGGCTTTTGCCTGGTAGAGGGCCGCGTCGGCGGCGGCGAACACGGTGGAGTAGTGGAATGCTTCGCCGTGGCGGACGGCGGCGACACCAAAGCTCATCGTCACTCGATGGCCGCCGCTGACGACGGCGGCCGCGGCTGCACGGAGCTGTTCGGCGACCTTGGCCGCCTGCTCGGGCACCGCGCCCGGCAGGAGCACGACGAACTCTTCGCCGCCGGTGCGATAGCAAAGGTCAAAGGCGCGCAGTGTCTTGCGGAGTTGATAGCTGAGGTTGGTCAGGAGGGCGTCTCCGGCCGCGTGCCCGTGCAGGTCGTTGAATTGCTTGAAGTGGTCGATGTCTCCGATGATCACGCTGACCGGCTCACGGGTTACTTGCGACTGCTGTTCCAGTTCGGAGACGCGGCCGACCAACGCCCGCCGGTTCAGCATCCCGGTCAGCGAATCGATCACCACTTCGCCGCGGAGCCGGATCTCTGACCGCATCAGCACTGTTTGGAACATCGCCACGCAGACGATCAGCGCTACCGGCGCGATCAGTAACGGCGGACTGTTGACGACTGCGTGTGCGTTGACGCCGAACTCGACCGCGATCAGCAACCCGATCGCGATCGCGACGCCGATGAAGATGCCGCGATTGGAGAAACGGGCCCCCAACGTCAGGACTGGAATCGCGAGCCAGGACGCCGTTGGCACACGCGGGCCGCCCGAGAGGGCGACGCTCGCCGCCGTGATCAACTCCGACACGACCCAGGTTGCGAGTAATGCGTACTCGGGGCGCTTCAGATGCCCGATCTGGGTGTCCGCTGTCCGGAAGGCGATCACTGCCAAGCCGAGTGGCAGCAGCGTCCACCAGCCAAGCCACGGACCCGAAGCCAGCAGCGCGACCCCGAGGACGGCAAACGCTCCGGCTCGCACCGGCCGCAGCTGCGCATCCAGTTCCAGCATCCGTTCCCGGTCCGCGCCGTTCGGGAACAACCACGAACTCCGGCTCATCGAAATGCTTATCGGCGACCAGGCCCCACGCATGAGTGGAGAAGTACTGACTCGAAGGCGGTCACGGCCCTAACCGTCACCGATCGAGCGAGGCATCACGCTGTGCCAATGGGCATGCCACGCTCGCCCTCGGCCTGCTTCCACGCCTCTCGCAGCTGCGGCCGGTAAGAGACGAACAGGATCCCGGCCACGAGCAGCAAGATCACTTCGTCAAACGGGCCCGGAATGGGCAGCAGCCCCGCCGCGGCGAGCCAGCGGAGCGGCTTCGGGATCGCGTCGTGTCGAACGACCATCCTCACGGCGCGGACAGTCCGGCGAAGAAACATGCGCACGAGCTGAGGTTACGCTCGCCCACGCGCAGCCTCTAAGGTCCGGCTGTGATCCGCGCCCACCTGGCGGCCCATGTCGTCGTCGAAGGCGAACAGTGGCCTGTGTTCATCTGGACGATCGACCACCCCGCAGGCCGCGTGCTCGTCGACACCGGGATGATCGACTCGAGCCCCGACGTCGCCGATTTCAACCCGATCCCGCACCCCGAGAACATCCCGCGCGACGTCGCCTTCGTCATCAACACGCACCTGCATTTCGACCACTGCGGCGGCAATCGTCTCTTCCCGGGCGTGCCCATTCACGTCCAGGCGCGCGAGCTCGCCGACGCGCGTTCGCTCGAGGAGTACACGATCCGCGAGTGGGTCGACTTCGACGGCGCGACGTACGTCGAGCACGAGGGCGAGGCCGAGGTGCTACCGGGGATCCGCCTGCTGCCGACGCCCGGGCACACGGCCGGGCACCAGGTCGTCGTCGTCGAGACCGGCGACGGTCCGAACGTGATCGGAGGGGACGTCGGCTACTCGTTCCGCGAGCTCGGCAGCGGCGCCACCGAGGGGCAACGTCGCGTGCTCGAGCTCGGCGCGCTCACGTGGCTGGCCCACGAGACGGACCCGAAGATCCCGGAATATCGCCCGTAGGCCACGGCCACGCCTGGTCCGTCGGCCGCCTGTCTTAGCATCACGCTCCCTTTGACTGATTTTTCGGAGACGCTGATCCGTCGGTCCGGTTATACGGGCGAGGCGTTCACGCGCACATACGATCGCTTTCGTCCCGCACCGCCGCCCGCACTACTACGAATCCTGAAGCACCTGGCGCTGGCAGAGCATCCGAAACTGGTCGTTGACCTCGGCGCCGGCACAGGCCTCTCGACCCGGGCCTGGACAGATGCTGCCGAACGGATCGTGGGCATCGAGCCGAACGAGGCGATGCTCGCCGAAGCGAGGAAGGCCACGCGGTCGAGGAACATCGAGTATCTGAGGGGCTTCGCCTCGGAAACCGGCTTACCGGACGGAGCAGCCGACATCGTCACTTGCGCTCAAGCGTTCCACTGGATGGAGCCGCAACCGGTGCTCCAGGAGGCTGCACGGCTCCTGCGCGCCGGGGGCGTCTTTGCCGCGTACGACTACGACGTTCCGCCGATCGTTCGCCCCGAAGTCGACGACGCCTTCGCAGCCCATTTCGACGCGCGACGCGCCGCACGCACAAGGCTCGGCCTCGAAGCCGGGGCCGCGACCTGGCCGAAAGAGCAGCATCTTGAACAGATCCGCTCTAGCGGCTGCTTTCGGTTCGCGCGCGAGGCTGTCTGCCACAGCCGCGGCGAAATCGACGCCGACGGACTCGTCGGCCTCGCGGAAAGCATCGGAGGCCCGCGCGAGATCTTCGGCGACGCCGCCCCGGAGGTGACCCAAACCTTCGAGCGGCTGCGCGCGCTGGCAAGACGAACGCTCCAACGGCCGCACGCAATCGTCATCTGCTACCGGATCCGCGCCGGCATCAAGTAGCTCGTCATCAGCACGATGATCTGTCCCGAAACGGCTGAGATGCTCGACAGCGACAAGACCCTCGTCATCAGCCACGAAACACCCGAAGGTTGTTCAGCGCCTTCCCTCGCTCGGCACAGGTCGACCGGCTCGAGGGAGAACTCGAGACACCTGCGTCGTCGGCTACTCGTTCCGCTAGCCCGTAGGCCACGGGCCGCCGCCGGCCCAGCCGTGCCAGGCGTCGAGCTCCACCCAGGCGCTGAAGCGGTGGCGATCGCGCCTCCGAAACGGCCCGCCCGTGTAGCGGACTGCGAGCCGGTCGATGTCGCGCAGGTCCAGATCCTCCTCGAGCGTCACGACGCGGCCGAGCAGGCTGATGTGGCGGCTCCAGTCGGCTCCGTCCAGCACCGTCAGCGCCACCCGCGGATCGCGCCGCATGAACCCCAGCCGCAGGCGGTTCTCGTCCATGTTCAACAAGACGCGTCCGCCCTCCCAGTCGTACCAGGTCGCCACCGAGTGTGGAGAGCCGTCGCCGCGAACGGAAGCGACCACGGCCGGATTCGGGTTCGCAAGGAACGCGTCGACGTCGTCGGACACGGGTGGAGGCGGCATCCGGGCACCCTAATCCGAAGGGCGTGGGAGGCGACGCGCACGCCTCCCACGCCGATCCGGCGCTAGCTGCCCTGCCCGACCAGGTCGCCCATCCTGGGCACGTTGGCCGTGTCGCAGGTGTTCTCGAGACAACCGAGATGCCACGCATCCTCGATCGTCCCCAGCATCGAATAGTGGTTGTACGGAATCATCGACGCCCGCGGCTGGTGCGGACTGTTTGTGATCGCGATCGTGAGGACGTGACCGCCGCCCGGGTTCGCGTCGCAGCAGCCCCGCGTGTCGCCGAAGCCGAACGGGCCGCTGCCGGTGAAGTCGCTCTCGTCCCACGTGATGAAGATGACGGAGTTCGACCCCCACGCCTTCGACGACATGATCTCGCCAACGGTGTCGGAGAGGAACGTGTCACCGGTCTGGATCAGGCTCTGCTCGTTGGAGAAGTCGCACGGATCCGAGGCGCCGCCCCCGCCGCGACCGTGCATGTCGTGGCACTGGTCGGGGCTGATCCAGCTGTAGTCCGGAACCGTGTTGTCCGCGAGGTCTGCCGCGAATTGCGAGAAGTCGACGATCTTCGCGACCCGTGCCGGACTCGACTGGACGTCGGCGTACGAGATAAACGGGTTGTGCTTCCGCTCGTAGAGCTGGTTCCCGCACGAAGACGCGAGCGGGTTGCCGTTGCAGAGGGAGTACGACTGCATGTACGCCTTCCACGACTTGCCGTGACTCTCGAGCTGATCGACGATGTTCGGCACGTCGATCGTCGTGTCGGAATCGGAGGCGACGCCGTTCGTCGACCCGGACGTCGCGGCGATGTAGTTCGGCTGGCTCGGATGCGTGATGCCGTAGTAGTTCCCGGCCACACCGTACGTCTGCACCGCCTGGTTGATCCACGGCGCGTTCGGATTCCCGAGCAGCGCCTCGATCCCCGTGTTCTCCATCATGATCACGAAGACGTGCTGGAAGCCGGCGATGTTCGCCGGCCCTGACGACGACGCCGGAGCTCCCGCCGACGCCACGAGCAGGACGACAGCGGCGGTCAGCCCGGCCGCAAGCAGACCAAGACGCCTCATCGGCATTCCCCCTTCTCGGTCGTTACTGGACCGCGGCACCCTAACGCCGCAGCAATCGGGACGTCGGGGGGAGCGATCCGGCCGCTCCCCTCGACGAACAAGCACTACTTCTTCTTGGTGCTGAAGATGCCGCTGCCGCCGGTCTGCGTCGCGATCGCCGTGTGGTCACAGCTCGACGAGTTGCTCGTGGTCGCGTCGCAGCCGGAGCTGTTCGGCCCGGCCGAGTGGAACTGGTCGTCGCTGTAGATGATCGACGCGAGCCCCGTCGTCGGGCTAGCCGCCACGCCGAAGTCGTCGAACAGGTCGCGGTTGCCGGTGCACGTGACGCCGGCCTCACAGACCCCGCCGAAGTGGTTGGTCGCCGTGACCGTCTGCCGCGACCACGCCGAGCCCGGCGTGAGCGCATTCAGGTTCTGCGCGAAGCCGACCGTCCAGGCCGCCGTGCTCGGGTAGTTGTCGGGCGTGTTCACGCCGTCGAAGTACGGCGTCTGGTAGTAGACGACGTCGACCTTGCCGGCGTCACCCGCAGTCGACCACGGGAAGATCTGCGTTCCGCTCGTGATCGTGATCAGATACGGACCGCTCCACGTCTGGCCGTGGTCGCGTGAGAACGAGTAGTAGACGTGGTGGTCGTCGGTGTACACCGAGTAGACGTTGCCCGCACGATCCACCGACACGTTGACGAACTGATGCCCGTAGCCGACCGTGGCGTTCGGATTGATGTAGACGGGATAGTCAGTGAAGGTCGCACCGCCGTCCGTGGAGACCGCCATGTAGACGCCGTGGTAGTTGCACGTCCCGGCGACGACCCCCAGCTGCGGCGCGCACGCAGTCTCCGCCGCGGTGGTGATCGCGGAATACGTCTGGTAGATGACGTGCGACACCGGATCGATCGCGAGATTGCCGATCGAGTTCTCCGAGATCTGGAACGCGTGATTCACGTCGATCGCGCTCGCGAACTGTGTGAACGTCGCGCCTGCGTCGGTGCTGCATCCGACCGTGATCCCCTGCGGTGCGTCGTGATACGAGATGCACACCTTGTCGTTGGTGTCGGCCGCGATCCACTCGCGGTCGTCGGCCGTCTCCGGCGTGGTCACCGGATTCAGCGTCCAGGTCGCACCACCGTCGGTCGACGTCGAGACGTCCACATTCGCCAGGGACAGGCTCGACACGTAGACGTTGTAGAACCCGGCCGCGTTCTTGTCCGGTGCCACGGCCAGATCCGTGTCGCCCCCACCGGGGGCGAACCCCGTGTCGCTCGTCGCAGAGAGCGAGTCGGGCGACACGAGCGTCGTGTAGTGCAACCCTCCGTCGGTCGACCGGAACGCCACCGTTCCCGAGCCGAGCCCGTTCTCCGAGCTTCCGAAAAACCTCCCCGCGCCGTCTGCACGGATCGCCGGCTCAGCCGCAATGTTCGAACAGTCGGAGCTGCCTGGGCAGGCCGTACCCGTTGTCTCCGCAAGCGAGTAGTTGACGAAGCCGCCGCCCTTCGTCGTCGCGGCGGGCGCTGCCAGGGCAAACGCCAGGGCGAGCGCAGCTCCGCCGAGACTGACCAACATCCTTCTCATCAAAGGCGCCTCCAACTAGGGAACTCGCACGAATTCCCCACTGTCTGCACCAGCAAAACGAAGCTTCTTGACTGGCGGATCAATCAATTGCGATGAATCCCGGCGGCCTGTGTCGTCTAAGCAGCGACCACCAACGAGGACGAGGAGGAACCAGGTGTCAACGAACGTGAGCACCAAGTTGAACGTCACCCAGGTCGGCCGCGTCTGCGTGACGGTCGCGGACACCGACCGGGCGCTCGACTTCTACGTCGGCAAGCTCGGCTTCGAGAAGGTCGTGGACGTCCCGATGGGACCGGGTCAGCGCTGGGTCGAGGTGTCCGTGCGCGGGACGCCGACGACGATCGCGATCGCGCCCCCGCCGGAGGGCCAGCCCGCGGGCGACGCCCAGACCGGAATCATCCTCGACACGACCGACGTCGACGCCGACCACGCCGCGCTGAAAGAGGCCGGGGTCGACGTGGACGACGAGGTCACGCGGTTCGGAGGGCCCGTGCCGCCGATGTTCTGGCTCCGGGACCCCGACGGGAACTCGCTGATCATCGTCCAGCCGAACGACTGAAGCAGCGTCACGCGCGACCGGCTGTGGGGAGCCGGTCGCGCGTCGCACGCCGAAACGCCTCGACCGCGAGATCGGTCGCGCCGTCGTCCGTCTGCCAGTTGGAGACCGACAGCCGGATCGCCTTGCGGCCGTCCCAGGTCGTGCCGGCCAGCCACACGTCGCCGGAGGCCTGCACCGCCGCCACCGCCGCGTCGGTTCGCTCGTCGTCCTCGAACCGGAACAGCACCTGGTTGAGAACGACCTCGTTCAGCACCTCGGCGCCGGGGAGCTCCGCGATCTGCTCCGCGAAGCGACGCGCCTGCGCACAGCAGCGCTCGACGAGCTCGACGAGGCCCGACCGCCCGAGCGAGCGCAGCGCGGCATAGACGGCAAAGCCTCGGGCGCGGCGCGAGAACTCCGGAACCCAGTCGACCTGGTCGCGCACGCGCTCTGCGTCGTCCTGGATCAGGTACGCCGCCTGGACGGTCATCGCACGGCGGTGCGAGGCCGGATGCGCGCAGAGAACGATGCCCGAGTCGTACGGGACGTTCAGCCACTTGTGCGCGTCGGTCGTCCAGGAGTCGGCCCGCTCGACGCCGGCGACGAGATGACGCAGGGACGGCGAGACGGCGGCCCAGATCCCGAAGGCGCCGTCCACGTGCAGCCACGCGCCGGCGTCGCGGCAGAGGTCTGCGATCTCGTCCAGCGCGTCGAACGAGCCCGTGTTCACCTCGCCCGCCTGCGCGCAGACGATCGTCGGCCCGTCGCCGTCCGCGAGCTCTGCGGCGAGCGCTTCGACCCGCAGCCGGCCTTGGTCGTCGGCGTCGACGACCGTCGGCGCACCCAGTCCCAGCAGCCGCAGCGCGCGATCCGTCGTCACGTGCCGCTTGGCGCCGACGACGACGCGAACCCGCGGCGCTCCCTGCAGGCCGGCGACGCCGACGTCCCAACCGACGGCGTCCAGGACGTGAAAGCGCGCCGCGGCGAGCGCCGTCACGTGAGCCATCTGCGCGCCCGTCACGAAACCGATCGATGCGTGCTCGGGTAACCCGAGGAGTTGGAGGATCCACTCACGCGCGACGTCCTCGACCACCGACGCCGACGGGCCGCCGACGTACAGGCCCGCGTTCTGGTCCCACGCGGTCGCCAGCCAGTCGGCCGCGAGCGCGGCCGGCAGCGCGCCGCCGATCACGAAGCCGAAGTAGCGCCCGCTGCCCATCGCCACGACGCCGGGCTCGGCGGCGGCAGCAAGTTCCGAGATGACCTGCTGCGGCTCGAGTGGGTGCTCGGGGAGCGGGCCGCCCAGCGCCTCGCGCAACTGCTCCGGCGTCACGTCCGGGAACACCGGCCGGTCGCCGAGCGACTCGAGGTAGCCGGCGGCGATCGTGGCGGTCTCTTCCAGGAGCCGGCGCACGTCGTCCACGACCGCGACTCTACTGAGTGCATCCGTCCGTGAGTTCGGTGGGTTATCCGGCGCCCGGATCGTCGTTCGTGGCAAGGACGGAGGGAGCCTCGAGGGCGGTGCTGTCGAGGCGACCGAGGACACAGCCAGGGACGTCGAGACGACGCCGGGAACCCGCCCCACTCACGGGCGGATGTACTAGGTTCAGGGGCGGCGGATGAGCGAGTCCTCGTCGTTCATCGAAGGCCTGCCCAAGGCGGAGCTGCACCTCCACATCGAGGGCACGCTCGAGCCCGACCTGAAGTTCGAGCTGGCAGCACGGAACGGCCTCGATCTCCCCTACGCGTCGGTCGACGAGATGCGCGACGCGTATCGCTTCGACGATCTCCCGTCGTTCCTCTCCGTCTACTACGAGGGGATGAGCGTGCTGCGGCAGGAGCCCGACTTCTACGATCTCGCGACCGCGTACTTCCGCAAGGCCTGGTCGCAGAACGTCGTCTACGCCGAGGTGTTCTTCGACCCGCAGGCGCACACGTCGCGCGGGATTCCGTTCGAGACGGTGATCACCGGGCTGCGGCGCGCGCAAGAGGACGCCGAGGCGTCGCTCGGCGTGCGCAGCAAGCTGATCATGTGCTTCCTCCGCGACCTGTCCGCCGAGTCGGCGATGGAGACGCTCGAGCAATCGTTGCGGTACGGCGACTGGATCGTCGGCGTCGGCCTCGACTCGGACGAGCACGGCAACCCGCCGCTCAAGTTCAAGGAGGTCTTCGCGCGCGCTCGGCGCGAGGGCTTCCGGCTGACCATGCACTGCGATGTCGACCAGCAGGACTCGGTCGCGCACATCTGGCAATGCCTCGACGAGATCCGCGTGGAGCGGATCGACCACGGTGTGAACGCGCTCGAAGACAAGGCGCTGGTGGCGGAGATCAAGCGCAGGGGCCTCGGCCTCACGGTCTGCCCGATCTCGAACAGCTACGTCACCGACGGGCTGAAGGCAGAGGAGCTCAGGACGATGCTCGTCGAGGGCGTGCGGGCGACCGTCAACTCCGACGATCCCGCCTACTTCCCGGGCTACATGAACGAGAATCTGCGCGCCGTCCAGCGGGCGGCGGCGCTCACGCCGAACCAGATCGTCCAGCTCACCAAGAACGCCTTCGAGATCAGCTGGCCTCGACGGCGAGGAACGCGACCGCTACCTCGACCAGCTCGAGGCGTACGCGGAGCCGGTCTTATGAGAAGCCGCCGCCTGTACTACAGTCGGCGCATCGAATCGAAGGGGGCCAGTTTGAAGGCACGGCTGTTGCTGTTGGCTGCACTCGGGGCGGCGCTCGTGACGCTGCCCACCGTCGCGCTGGGGAGCACTGCGCGCGCGACGGCCAACTCCCAGAGCTTCCCGGACTCGATCGGCGAGGATCCGAACGCTCCGGACATCACGAGCATCGACGTCTCGAACGACGACGCGGGCAACATCACGTTCAAGGTCAACATCAGCAACCGGCCGACGTTCACGTCGGACATGGTCATGCTCATGTTCCTGAACACGGACGAGAACTCGGCGACCGGCGATCCCCAGTCCCTCGGTGCCGACTACGCGCTCCAGTTGATCCCCGGTTCCGTCGGCCTGTTCCAGTGGAACGGCACCGATTACGTCGCGGCGCCGTCGCAAACCTCGCTGACGTTCAGCTACGACTCCACCGGAGCCACGATCCACGTCAGCGACTCGGACCTCGGCAGGACGAAGGGGTTCAGCTTCGTCACGCTCATCTTCTCCGGCGTCACGACCGACGCAAGCGGCAACCCCGACTTCACGAACGCGCACACGGACACCGCCCCCGATCCCGGCCACGGCGCGTACACGTACAGCGTCCTGACGAAGCTCATTCTCAAGCAGACCGCGTTCACGACGACACCCAACCCGGCGAAGGCCGGCAAGAGGTTCACGGCGAGCCTCGCCGCGACCGAGAGCGACACGAACGGCCCGGTCGCGAACGCGACGATCAAATGCGCGGCGATCGTCGGCGGCAAGCGTCTCCCTGCGACGCACTCGCTGGCGAACGGCGTGACGAGCTGCTTCTTCAAGCTGCCGAAGACGGCGAAGGGCAAGACCCTGCGCGGGACGATCTCGATCACCGTCCAGGGCACGACGCTCACGAAGAGCTTCGCGGTCAAGGTTCACTAGAAACTCGCGAGCCGGGTTCGGCTCCGCCGAACCAGGCTCGTCCCTCTGGAAACCGTTTCGCCGCTCCGCGGCGAAACGGTTTCTAGCCGACGGTGCGGCCGCCGAGCGTGCCGCGCACGCTGGCGCCGGAGATCCCGAGGACGCCGTGCGCGGCAGCGGGGCCGGCCACGGTGATCGCGCCCTGGAACTGCAGCGGCGGCCCGAACTTCGAGAGCCTGAGCGTGCCGGTGAGGGTCACGCCGCGGGCGTCGCTGAAGCGGACGAGCGCCAGGCTCCGCGGGCTCGCGATCACCTGGCCCCCGTAGATGCCGGGCACCGCAGTCGTCTGTCCGGAGACGCCTCCGGTCATCAGCCAGAGCGCGAGCGCGTCGTGGAAGGTCTGGTTCGCGATGGTGTACGTCTTGAGCGGCGAATCGGGCCGCGCCGGGTGCGCGACGCCGGGCGCCGGCAGCGCCGGCACCGGCACGACGAGCGGTTGCTGGCGCGGGCACGCGCTCGGCGGCACGCTGCCGAGGATCCACGTGCGGACGGCGTTGATCGCGCAGCCGGACGGGTCGGCGGTGGTGGTGCTGTGCCCCACGCCCGGCACCACGACGAGGTGGCCCTGCGGGAACCGCGAGACGACCGACTGCGCTCCGGCGGTCGGCGTGCGCATGTCGAAGCCGCCGCTGACGGCGAGCATCGGCACGTCCGGCAGCGGCCCCGTCCCGAGCGGCGCGCCGCCGGTCGGTCCGGGCCAGCCGAGGCAGAAATCGGCGTTGCCGAAGGCCGCGGCCCAGGGGCCGAACGGGCCGAGCGTTCCCGCCGGCAGGGCCGCGACCGCCGCCTGGAAGAGGGCGGGCCGCGCCGAGACGGGCGTGCTCGGATCCCACGGAAACGGGCCGTCGCGGCAGACCGTGGCGGCGTAGAGCGCCGAGCTCAGGTCGATCGACGCTTCCTGGTTGCCGGCGTCGTGGAGGAGCGCGAGCCTCAGCAACGGTTGCGTGTTGCCGAGTCGCGCGGCGTGGGTCACGGCGGGAAGCTCAGCCGCCTCGCCCGGGCTCAGGTCGGCGTCGAGGATCACCGAGAGCAGCTCGAGCCCGTCGACGCTCTTCGTAACGTGGCGGCCGCCGGGAAGGAGCACCGTTCCCTGCAGGGGCTTGGCCGCGTACTTGTTCGCCAGCGCCACGACGTCGGACGCGAACGCGTTGCCGTTGCAGCCGCCCACGGTCGCGCAGAACGTCACGAGCGTCGACGGCATCGTGCGCAGGACGTTCGACTCGTACGGGTCGGGAAGCTCCGGCGGCAGTACGGAGTCGAGCAAGAGGCGCTCGACGTGCGTGGGATACCCGAGCGCGTACGCCATCGCGAGCTTCGTGCCGTACGAGACGCCGTAGAGGGCGATCTTGTCGACGCCGAGCGACGCCCGGACCGCTTCGAGATCGGCCGCGTGCTGCGCGGTGCTGTAGAAGTTTCCTGCCGCGCCGAGCTGCGTCCCGCACGCGGCCGCCGCGTCCTGCTGCTGCTGTGCGGTGAGCGCCGTCTGAAGCGCCGGGCAGTCGAGCAACCCGGACTCGCCGGTGCCGCGGTCGTCGTAGGCGACGAGCGTGTATCCGGGGAACATGTAGTGGTAGAGCGCGTCCGCCGTCGGGTCGCCGAGCCCGAACACATGCGCGGATCCCTGACCTGGGCCGCCGGCGATCAGGAACATGACGCCGCGCGCAACGCCGTCGGCGGGGAGCTCCTCGACGTGCAGCGTGACGGTTCCCGGCACCTGACCGGTCGGGTCGAGCGGGACGACGACCTGCGAGCAGACGAGCCCGTTCTGGCCGCACAGGTCGGCCTTCGCCGACGCAGGCCGGAGCCCGTTCGCGAGGCGCAGCCCGAGGTGGTCGCGGGCGAGGAGCGTGCGCGCCGTGGCGGGCGACGAGGCCGGCGAGGCCTCTCCGGCGCCCGCCGAGATTGCCAGGAGCACGGCGACGGCCGCGGCGAGGCATACCGCCCACCTCGACCTTGTTCCCCCCGTCCTCCTCACAGGCTCGCGCACTCTAGCTGGAGTACGCGCAAGCGCGTGCTAAGGATTGCCCATGAACGACGAGCTCTCCCTCCTCGACTGGAAACGGCGTGTGTTCGCCCTCTACGCGGAGATCCGGGGCGCCGCGGAGCCGGAGCACGCATGGGCGCGCTGGCGCGCCGTGCGCGACGAACTGTTCCGCACGCATCCGCAATCGCCACTCCCGCAGGACGAGCGGGCGACGTTCGCGGGTGTGCCGTACTTCGAGTACGACCCGGCGCTGCGCGTGCTTGCGGCCGTCGAGGCGGCCGAGGCCGAGCGTCGCGAGATCGCGACGTCCGGCGAGGAGCCGTATGCGTTCACCCGCTTCGCGCGCGCGCGTTTCGAGCTCGACGGCTCACCGCAGTCGCTCGACCTGTACTGGCTCGAAGGCTACGGAGGCGGTGTGTTCCTCTCTTTCGCGGACGCGACCAGCGGCAAGGAGACGTACGGCGCGGGTCGCTACCTGCTCGACACCGTCAAGGGTGCCGACCTCGGCGAGGAGGACGGGCGACTCGTGCTCGACTTCAACTTCGCGTACAACCCGTCGTGCTCGTACGATCCGCGCTGGGTGTGCCCGCTCGCTCCGCCGGGGAACAGGCTCGCCGTCGCAGTGCGCGGCGGTGAGCGCACCGACGAGACCTATCCGCGATGATGAGGCATGGTCCGTATGCCGCTGCGGGCGCTCGCACTGGCGCTGTTCCTCGCGGGGCTCGCCGGCTGCGGAGGCTCGGTGACTGCCGGAGGCGCGCAGACCGTCGGCCGCCCCTCCAAGCCGGCGCCGACGAGGTTCTTCCACGTCGACGCTGCACACCGAACGGTCGACCTCACGCTGATCGCAGGCGACGGCCCGAGTAACAACGGCTTCAACTTCGACGACTACGGACGCGGCGAGCTGCTGGTCGACGTGCCGCTCACGTGGCGGGTGACGGTTCACTGCAAGAACGCCGCGGCGCTCCGGAACTCGTGCGCCGTCGTCTCGGGCCCGCGGGCGACTCGACCGGCCTTCCCCCACGCCACCACGCCGAACCCGGCTCAGGGCCTCGCGAGCGGCGAGTCCGCGACCTTCTCGTTCGTCGCGTCCCGTACCGGGGTCTACCGCATCGCCTCGGTGGTTCCCGGTCACGAGCAGGCGCGCATGTACGCGGTGCTCGAAGTGACCCGGGGCGGTCGCCCGTCGATCAGTGCGCGCGTCGGCCCTTGAGAGGCCTTAGAGCAGCGCGTCGACCGCCATCGCCGTGAACAGCAAGGCGAGGTACAGCAGCGATGCGTGGAATACCTGGGCTGCGTTGCGCCGGGTCGGGCTCCGGACCAGCCTGACGCCGAGGACGAGAAACCCCGTGTCGAGCAGCAGCGCGGCGACGAGGTAGGTGACGCCGAACGTGCCGAGCGCCGCAGGCAGCACGGTGCACGCCGCGAGCAGAGCCGAGTAACCGAGGATCTGGTGCAGGGTGACGCGGCGCCCCCGAACAACCGGCAGCATGGGCACCGACGCAGCCGCGTACTTCTCCTCGAGGAGCAGCGCGAGGGCCCAGAAGTGCGGCGGCGTCCAGAGGAACACGATCGCGAACATCCACCACGCGGCTCCGCCGAGGTGCCCGTAGGCGGCCGCATAGCCGACGAGAGGCGGAATCGCGCCCGCGGCTCCTCCGATCACGATGTTCTGCGGCGTCGTTCGCTTCAACCAGCGCGTGTAGACGCACACGTAGAACAGGTTTCCGAGCAGCGCCAGGACTGCGCTCAACAGGTTGACGAGGCTCGCGAGGAGCACGAACGAGAAGGCGGACAGCGCGAGACCGAACTCGAGGGCCTGCGCGGGCGACAGCCGGCCAGCAGCGACGGGACGGCGGTCGGTGCGCTTCCCCATCAACCGGTCGATGTCACGGTCGAGCAAATGGTTCAGTGCCGACGCCCCGCCGCAGGCCAGTGCGAGCCCGAGCAACGTTGCGCCGAATCGCCCCACAGGGGGAACGGCGCCCCTCCCGACGATCAGGCCGCAGGCCCCGGTGAGCAGCAGCAGCGACATGATCCGCGGCTTCGTCAACGTCGCGTAGTCGCGTAGGGCTCCGCGCACCGCCGGCTCCCCCTGCCAGGCCTGCCACGCGGCGACGGCCGTCGCCGCGGAGGCGCCTGCCGCGAGCAGGACGTGCGCTGTCCGTGGGGTCAGCGCGGCGGCCGCCCCGAAGAGCAGCAACGCCGACACGCTCGCCGGCAGCAACCGCCGGTGGGCGCCGTACGCGACGACGACGAGTGCCGCGAGCGGTGGAGCGGCGAGCCCGGCGAGCAGACGGTGAGCGGGCGACAGACCGGCCACGCCGGACACCACGGCCAGGAGCGTGGCCGACAGGGCGACGGCGGACGTCAGGCGCAGCCACGCGCCGGGCGCAACGACGGAGCGCGGGTCGAGCGCGAGCTCGCTCACGCCTCACGCGCGAGCACGCGCAGGTCGTCGGCCACGAACGGAGGCGGGAAGGGAGCGAGCAGGCCCACGCGCTCGTATCCGTTGCGATCGATCACGTAGACGGCTGTGCTGTGGACGATGTCGCCCGCCTTCGGGATCACGGCGATGTCGTACGCCCGCCAGACGCGGGCGAGCTGCCCGCGCTCTCCGAGCAACCAGTGCCAGGTTCCCGACACGTGCCACCTGCGCGAGGCAGCCTTCGCGTCGGCGCCGGTCGCGTGCGGATTGACACTCACCATGAGCAACACGGGACGCTGCGCAGGCCTGACCAGTCGTTCCGCTGCGGCAAGCGCGCGACCCTCGAGCGGGCACTCCTGCTTGCAGAGCGGGTCCATGAACGCGAGCAGCACGGTGCGTCCGCGTTGGGCGGCAAGCGACACGGGCGCGCCGGTCTGGTCCCGCAGTGCGAACGCAGGCGCACGCCGCCGGCCTGCAGGCCACACCGCCTCGCCGTGCAGCGCGGGCACCTGGAGCTGCTCCCGGGCCCCGGCCGATCCGAGCGCCATGTGCAGGCCGACGCCTGCGGCGATTCCGGCTGCGGCAGCGAACGCGCCGACCGGGATCAGCAGCCGTGGCAAGCGGCGACGAAGCGGTGCCCGCACCTCAGAAGTCTTCGGGATGTCTCCGGGCGTA
>Ga0070731_10001377_pt1 | contig 25285 bp, 24 predicted proteins | sample Coa_R1_2_FD_66448 | JGI IMG/M metagenome (GOLD analysis project Ga0070731, IMG submission 66448) | Surface soil microbial communities from Centralia Pennsylvania, which are recovering from an underground coalmine fire - Coalmine... | ecosystem: Environmental > Terrestrial > Soil > Unclassified ... | reverse complement strand
GAAGAACATCGGTGGGGCAGGCCGTCCGCTGGTCGAGCGGGCGCGGGTTGGTGTTGCGTTTCTGGGCGACGGTCGTCGGGCGGTGGAGAGTTTGGCTGAGAATCACTATCGGGCCACCGACGAGTTGGCGGTGCGGCTCGATCTGGGCGAGGAGGTGCGTGAGAGCCTGCGCCAGAGCTACGAGCGCTGGGACGGGAAGGGCGCCTTCAGGCTGAAGGGTGAGCAGATCGCAGTCTCTTCGCGGCTGATGAACCTCGCCGACGTGGTCGAGGTCTTTCAGCGCACCCGCGGGCTGGAGGCTGCGCTCGAGGTTGCGTGGGAGCGGAGCGGAACGCAGTTCGATCCCGGCCTCGTGGAACTACTCGGCGAGGCCGCCCCGCAACTGTTTGCCGAGCTCGACTCTACCTCGAGCTGGGAGCTCGTGATTGGCGCCGAGCCCTCGCTCGCGCGCGTGCTCACCGAGGCGGAACTGGATGCGGCGCTGGCTGCGGTAGGAGAGTTCGCTGAGCTGAAGTCGCCGTGGACGATGGGGCACGCCCGCGGCGTGGCGGCGCTGTGCGCGGAGGCGATGCGTGAGTACCCCCTTCCGGCCGCGGAGGCGCTGCTGCTCCGTCGCGCCTCGTTCGTACACGATCTGGGCCGGCTCGGCGTCTCGAACGCGATCTGGGACAAGGGCGATGAGCTGACTCGTGCCGAGTGGGAGCGTGTCCGGCTGCATCCCTACCTGAGCGAGCGGATGCTTTCCTTCTCGCCTGCGCTCGCTCCGCTCGGTGCGATCGCAGTGCAGCATCACGAGCGCTTGGACGGCTCCGGCTATCCACGCGGGCTTTCCGGCGAGATGATCACCCCGGCCGGCCGGCTGCTCGCGGCCGCGGATGTCTACCAAGCGCTGACGGAGGAACGGCCGCATCGGCTGGCTCGCGCGCCTGGCGAGGCCGCAGACGAGCTTCGCGCCGAGGTGAGAGCGGGCCGCCTCGACCGCGACGCCGTCGATGCCGTCCTACGGGCGGCCGGTCACCGTGTGCGCCGCCGACCGGAGGGGCCGTTGGGCCTGACCGCTCGCGAGCTCGAGGTGCTCGGACTGCTCGCACGTGGCCTCTCGAACAAGGAGATCGCGCAACGGCTCGTGATCTCGCGCAAGACCGCCGGCACGCACGTCGAGCACATCTACGCCAAGACGGGCGCCTCGAACCGGGCGCAGGCGAGCCTTGTCGCGGTCAAGCACGGATTGCTCGCGGACGCATGAGAAAGATCAGGCGTATGCCCGATCGACCGGGGATGCGGCCGCTCGTACTCTCGCGGCATGGACACCATTCTCGAACAGCACAGGCAGGTCAGGGCAAACGGCATCGACATCCACTACCGCGAGCAGGGAGACGGGCAGCCGCTCGTCCTTTTGCACGGCGGCCTCGTGTCGAGCAGTCCGCGCTGGGCCGGTACTCCGTTTTCCTACGCAGCGCACTATGACACCCTCGCGAGCCGTTTCCGGGTTATCGCGCCTGACACGCGCGGCTGCGCTCGGACGGCGCACAGCGGCGACGGCGCGATCTCGTTCGCGCTCCTCGGGGACGACGTCGCCGCGCTGATCGAGGCGCTCGAGCTCGAGCGGCCGCTGCTTGCCGGGTTCAGCGAAGGCGCGCTCACCGCCACCATCGTCGGCATCCGATACCCCGACCGAGTCGCGGCGATCGTCAACGAGGCTGGCCACGATGCCTTCAATCCCCGGGCTCCGACAATCCAGATCATGCGGCAGCTTTTCGGCGGCAGCCCCGACGCCATACGCACCGACCCCGATGCCGTCGAGCGGTCGTTCGCCGGGTCGGACGATATGCGGGCCATGTTTGCGCTGATGCAGTCGGACCAGGACGAAGCGCGCGGTCCCGGCTACTGGCGCACGTACCTCGAGCTGGCGTTCGACCGTTTGACGCGCTGGCCTGGCTACGGCTTCGCCGATCTCGCCAAGATCACCGCGCCGACGTTGATCCTGACCGGCGACCGGGACGAGTTCTGCTCGGTCGAGGAAGCAGTCACCGCCTACCGGGCGCTACCGAACGGTGAGCTGGCGATCCTGCCCGATACCGGCCACGTGATCACCCCTGCCGCGATCGGCGCCACGATCGAGTTTCTCGACCGGCACAGCTCGACATGACGACCATTCACACGGTCAACGAGAGCCCACTCCTCGCCTCACAGGTGCTCGAAGCTGCCTACGACTTCTCCGAGCGGCGCGCCGAGGTATTCCCGGCCGTCTCGCTCAAGTACTTCGAGCTGCACGAGCTCGGCGACACCTGGGCCGATGTGACCGAAGGCACCAGGGCCGGCATCGGGGTCAACTGGGAGCGCTGCCGCTACGACTGGTCGCACCCGGGCTCGGTGAGGGCCACCGTGACCGACTCCAACGTGTACGCGGTTCCCGGTAGCAGCTGGGAGCTGAAGGCGACCCCCACCACCGCGCAGGGATGCCGGATCGAGATGGTCTGGGTGCGCGAGTTCACGCACGGCCCGAGGGGGGCAATCTTCGGAACGCTCTTCCGGCTTGTCGGCAAGCCGATCTTCCGCCGCTACGCCCGTGACATTCTCGAGAACCTACGCAAGCTCGAACCGAGCTGACTTCCGCTGCTGACCTGCCGATCGCCGCCGGCTTCGAACGAGCGATGCGGGATGCGCGCGGGATGCGGGTTGGGCGTGCTTTGCAACAGAACACGCGGTTTTGCAGGAAGTTTACGGGAGCGACGGGACTCGAACCCGCGACCTCCGGCGTGACAGGCCGGCGTTCTAACCAGCTGAACTACGCCCCCGCGCGGGAGGCAGTCTAGCCGCCGCCGGCTTGGTTCACGACCTGGCGAGCTCGTGCAGCGCCTCGACCGTCGTCCAGTTGCGTGACGTTGCGACGACGCCGAGGCCCTTGCCGGCGAGTGCCGTCCAGAGGCGCGAGCGCGCGACGCCGCTCGGATGCCACGCGTAGAGCTCGCGGCCGGCGATGACGAACCGCTCCTCGGCGGCCGCCGCCGCTTCGAGCTTCTTCAGCGTCGCGGCGGGCAGGCGGGAGCCGAGAAACGTCACTTGGTAGCGCTTCGGGTCGCCGGCGACGGCCGCGAGCGGATTCTTGCGGACGACGGCTGCGAGCTCGGCGGCGGTCCGCGCCACGACCGCGACCTCGACTCCGAGCTCGCCGGCAAGCAGACGCTCGCACTCGTGCGCGACCCGTTCCGGCTGTGCGTCCGAGCGGAGAACGACGTTGCCGCTCTGGAGATACGTCCGGACGTCCGTGAAGCCCGCGTCCTCCAGTAGCGCCCGCAGTGCCGGCATCGAGACGCGGTTTCGGGGACCGACGTTAACGCCGCGCAGAAGGAGGATTCGAGTGCCCACCGCGGCACGATAGTCGGGGTGACCAAGCTCGACTGGATCGCGCTCGCCGTCGTCGCGCTCGCCGCGCTCGGCGGCCTGCGGCGCGGGCTGATCGGAACGGCGCTCTCGCTCGCCGGGCTCGTGGCCGGTGCGCTAGCCGGTGCACACGTCGCGCCGCACCTGCTACACGGCGGCACGAGCTCGCCGTACCTGCCGCTCGCCGCGCTTGCGGGCGCGGTCGTCGGGGCGATCGTCGTCCAGGGGATCGCCGCGACAGTGGCGTCGTTCGCGCGCGGCGGGTTGCGGCTCGTTCCGCCGCTCCGCCTGCTCGACTCGATCGGCGGCCTGGCAGCCGGTGCGGCCTGGGGCCTCGTCGTCGTGTGGGCCGCGGGCGCGGTCGCGCTGCAAATCCCCGGCCAGTCGACCCTGCGCCGCGACGTGCAGCAGTCGACGATTCTCCGACGTCTCAACGAGATCGCGCCGCCGAGCGACTTCCTGAGCGCCCTCGCCCGCATCGACCAGCTGCCCTCGCTCACCGGCCCGGCGCCGCCGAACCTGCCGCCCAACCCGAGCGTGCTCGCCGAGCCGGCGGTGCGGGCGGCGCGCCCGAGCGTCGTCAAGGTGACGGCGTCGGCGTGCGGGCTCGGCGTCGAAGGGTCCGGCTGGGTTGCCGAGCCGCATCTCGTCGTCACCGCCGCCCACGTCGTCGCCGGCGCGGACGGGATCGAGGTCGACGGCCGGCCGGCGCACGCGTTCGCCGTCGACCGGACGAACGACGTCGCCGTTCTCGACGTGCCGGGCCTGAGCGCGCGGCCGCTCCCCTTCGCGGCGGCGGAGCCGGGTCAGGCGGTTGCGATCCTCGGCTACCCGGAGAACGGCCCCTTCGACGCACGCGCCGGGCGGATCGGCCCGACCGGTCGGGCGCTTCTCAACGGCAAGGCCCGCGACGTCACGGTCTTCAGCGGGCTCGTGCGTCACGGCAACTCGGGTGGGCCCATCGTCGACGCCCACGGAGTCGTCCGCACGACTGTGTTCGCGGCGCGGGTCGGCGCCCAGGCCGGGTTCGGCGTCCCGACGAGCGCCGTCCGCGTTGCGCTCGCCCACGCGCGCGGGCCCGTCTCGACCGGGAGTTGTTGAGGCGCCGCTCGTCGGCGCCGAACCGCAAGGCGCGCGGTTCATCCGCGCAGCCGGCTCAAGCGAGTAGGTCGAGGACCGACGAAGGCCGCCTGAACGGCGCGACCACGTATGCGCCAGCGCAGCGCCTGCGCGCCTCCTCGTAGAGCGACCGCGCATGCGCCATCCCTACGTCGGCCGCGCCGGCGCCCGCGGCCGCGAGCGCCTCCTGCAGATGCTGCGGCACGACGATTCCCGGCACCTCGTTGTGCAGCCGCAGCGCCAGCCGGTGGCTCGTGAGCGGGAAGATGCCGGCGAGCACCGGGACCGGCCAGCCGCCGATCAGCTCCGCGAACCGGTCGAGCACGTCGAGGTCGAAGACGATCTGCGTCATCGCGAACTTCGCGCCGGCCTGCAGCTTCTGCCGGAAGCGGTCAGCCTCGAGCTCGAGGTCGTCGGCGGTCGGGTTGACGGCGACGCCGACGAAGAAGGAGGTCGGCGCGTCGATTGGGCGGCCGTTGAAGTCCTCGGCGCGGTTGAGCGAGGTGATGAGGCGCGTGAGCCCGATCGCGTCGATCTCGTAGACCCCGCGTGAGCCGGGATAGTCGCCGACCTCGGGCGGGTCGCCGGTGATGGCGAGCACGTTTCGCACTCCCTCTGCGTGCGCGCCGAGCAGGATCGACTCGAGGCCGAGCACGCTCCAGTCGCGCGTCGTCACGTGCGGGATCGTCTCGACGCCGGTCGTGCGCTCGATCGCCGCCGAGACCATCAGCGAGCTCATTCCCGCCCGGGCGGTCGCGTTGTCGTTGATGTCGACGAAGCGGACGTGGCCCGACTCCTTCAGGGTCTGCGTCAGCTCGAGCAGGCCGCGGCTCGAGCCGCCGAGCGGCGGGTCGAGCTGCACCGAGAGCACGAACTCGCCTTCGCGCAGCGCACGCGAAAGCTCCGTCTCGCGCTGCTCCTCGCCGAGCGCGACGTGGAGCTCGCGCTCGCTCACCTCGAGCGGCGCCCGCGCCTGCCGTCCCTCGTCGATCGCGTCCCGGATCGCGGCGATCTCGGCAGGTGTCGTCCCGCAGCAGCCGCCGATCAGCCGGGCGCCGAGGTCGCGGGCATGCGCGGCGAACTCGCCGAAGTATTCGGGCGTCGCGTGCGGGTAGATGACGCGCCCGCCGGCGAGGCTCGCAAGGCCGATGTTCGGCAGCGCCGCGAGCGGCATCCCGTCCGTCTGCATCTGCTCGAGCGCGGTCAACGCGGTCAGCAGGCCGGCGCCGTGGTTCGCGCCGATCGCGGCGACGTCGAGCCGGGCGAGCCGGTCGGCCGCGTCGCGGGCGGTGACGCCTGCGAGCGTCTCGGCCCCCTCGTCGAAGGTGAGGAGCGCGACGATCGGGAGCGCGGAGATGCTCCGAACGGCCTCGATCGCGTCGGCCAGCTCGTCGAGGTCGTAGAACGTCTCCAGCATGAAGAGATCGGCGCCGCGCCCCTCGAGGACAGAGGCCTGCTCGGCGAAGAGCTCGTGCCGGAGGCGCGAGGTGGTCGCCTCGCCGATCGGCCCGATCGCGCCGGCGACGAACACCTCGCGGCCTGTGACCTCGCGTGCGTCGCGGGCGAGCTTCACCCCGAGTGAGTTGATCCGCTCGAGCTCCTCCTCGAGGAAGTGGCTCGAGAGCTTGCGGCGGTTCGCCCCGAACGTGTTCGTCTCGATCAGCTCCGCGCCCGCGTTGATGAAGCTGACGTGGAGCGACACGACCGCGTCCGGAGCGCGCAGGTTCGCCTCCTCCGGCGTGCGCAGGCGGGGCACGGCGGCCGTCAGCAGCGCGCCCATGCCACCGTCGGCGACGATCGGGGGCCCGTCGAGCAGGCGTTTTTCGAACCGTCCGGCCATCAGAAACAGGCTAGACGAGGCCGCTCGCGCCGGACCCTCATGCCCCAAAAGGGGGATAGCTGGACCAGCCCTCGAAAGAGAGAATCAACCACGCCAACGAGACGGCCCGGTGCGGCGTGGCCGACTCGAGCGAGATTTCTGGATTCCCAGCTCGGGACTGACGGCAATCATCCTGTGGCGGGGTAGCAGAGGCGGCCCTTCGGGGCCGCCTTTCTTGTGCGCGCCGTTTCTGTAACCCGCTGTTCAACTTTCCGTGGAAGCGATGTATATTCCGCGCTGCGAGAGAGAGCGGGACGGCGACGCCGCCGACCCCTGCGCGTGGTTAGTTCCCCGTCAGCCAACGTAGACCGGAGGTTGAAGCTCAGGTGCTCACTGTCGACATCTCCCTCCCCGACGTCGAGGAACTCCAGAAGCTGGTCGAGACGGGGAAGGAGAAAGGCTTCCTCACCTACGACGAGATCGTCATTGGGCTCGAAGAGGTCGAGCTCACGAAGGAGCAACTCGAGGACTTCACCACCTACCTGATCGATCACGGAGTCGAGCTCGTCGAGGGCGAGCAGCACCGTACGCTGCCGCACGAGCAGCCGCTCGCCGAGGAGGAGAAGAGCTCTCCGAAGCTCGACCTCACGGTCGAGCCTTCGCTCGACTCGTTGCGGCTCTACCTGCGCGAGATCGGCAAGGTGCCGCTGCTGACCGCCGACCAGGAGGTGTATCTGGCGAAGCGGATCGAGCGCGGCGACATGCGTGCGAAGACGCAGATGATCGAGGCCAACCTGCGCCTCGTCGTCTCGATCGCGAAGGGCTATCTCGGACGAGGGTTGACCTTCCTCGACCTGATCCAGGAAGGCTCGCTCGGCCTGATCCGCGCGGTCGAGAAGTTCGACTACCGCAAGGGCTACAAGTTCTCGACCTACGCGACCTGGTGGATCCGCCAGGCGGTGACGCGTGCGATCGCCGACAAGGCGCGCACGATCCGCATCCCGGTGCACATGGTCGAGAAGCTGAACAAGGTCGTGCACATCGAGCGCCAGCTCGTCCAGCGGCTCGGCCGCGAGCCGCGGCCCGACGAGATCGCCGAGGAGCTCGAGATGTCGACCGAGGAGGTGCGCGAGATCCTGCGCATGGCGCAGCATCCGATCTCGCTCGAGAAGCCGATCGGCGAGGAAGAGGACTCGGAGCTCGGCGACTTCGTCGAGGACGACCAGGCGGAGTCGCCGTTCGACTCGGCTTCTTTGACGCTCCGCCGTTCGGACATCGAGAACGCGCTTGCCTCGCTGCCCGAGCGCGAGCGGCGCGTGATCGAGCTGCGCTTCGGTCTCGACGGGATGCAGCCGTGCACGCTCGAGGAGGTCGGCAAGGCGTTCGGCGTCACGCGCGAGCGGATCCGCCAGATCGAGAACAACACGCTCAAGAAGCTCGAGTCCCTGCCCGAGGCGCAGGGGCTGCGCGACTGCGTCTAGCCGGCGGTAGTGTCAGACACCGGACATGTCCGGTGTCTGACACTACGGGTTGGAGCTAGGTCAGAGCTGCCCGGAGAGGTCGGCCGCGAGCACTGCGCCGATGCCGGTGCAGTAGTCGTAGCCCGCCTTCGCGACGCAGCCGCCGTTCGTGCCGGCCGTGATGTCGCGGAAGCCGGTCACCGGTGACGGATTCGCCGCCGCGACGTAGACCGGGCCCGTCGGGCTGCCGTTGACGGTCGTCGCCGGATTGACGGCGTTGTAGAGCTTGTAGAAGTCGTACTGCGCGAGCCCCAGCCTGTTGCCGTGCGCCGACTCCACGCTCGCCCACAGACCCATGGTCAGCGGGCTCGAGACGCTCGTTCCGCCGACGCCTTCGGGCTGCGTCCCAGGCGTGTCGTCGGCGTAGACGAGGTACGGCGTGTTGCCGTCTGCTAGCGCCGCCACGTCCGGCACGCCGCGGCCGCCCTGGTTCGTGAATTCCCACGTCTGGCCGGCGGTGTTCGCCTGCAGCGTCCACGGAGGCGCCGTCTCCCACGGCGAGATCCCGCCGCCGCCGCCGAGCCACGCGAGCTCGTTCTGCACGTTGCCGTCGCTGTCGGCGAGCAGCGTCGTCCCGCCGACAGCGGTCGTGTACTCGCCGTCGGCCGGCCAGCTGACGCCGGGCGGACCCTCGGGCACGCCGGTCGACGCGACCTCCGGACAGGCGTAGCCGTTGTCGCCGGTCGATGCGAACATGCTCTGGCCCTGTAGCGCCCCTTCGGCGAGCGCCTCGTCGGTCGTCAGCATCGCGCCGTCGAGGAACGCGATGTAGTCGCATTCGCCGAGCGACGCCGACAGCGCCGTGGCCTTGTCGTCGGCGACGAACATATTGATCCCGCGTGCGACCTCCGGATCGGTGAACGTCGCGACGTCGTAGATGTCGAGCTGCTTGACCGCCTTCGGCACCATCGTCGAGATCTGCGTGTCGAGGTCCCACTCGACGTCGCCGGTCAATGGGTTGCCGTTGACGATGCCCGCTTGGGGGCCGTCATAGATGACCTGCACCGGCACCTGCGAGTAGCCCCACTGCTGCTCGGCGAAGCGCAGGTTCGCGATCGTCGACGTCATGTCGCCGCTCGCGATGATCGCCGTCGTCGTGCCCGTCGCCGGCTTCATCGAGCTGTCGTCGTAGGCGTTCGCGACGGCTTTCGGCGTGAAGCCCGTCAGGTCCGGCGTCGGTGTCTGGGTCAGCTTCGGCAGAGTGATCGGCACGTCCGAGAGCCCGAGCACAGCCGCGATGTCACCTGCGAGCGCCGCGGGGACGCTCGCGGCCGCGGTGTTCGCGTAGACCGTCTGGCCGTCGAGGCTGAAGTCCGAGATCGTCGTGTTGAAGGCCTGCTCCGCTTGCGCGACGCTTGCGTCGCCCGTGACGAGCAGGCCGTTGCTCGAGGCGGAGACGTTCGTGAAGCCGTTGCCCTCGAGGTAGTTCTCGACTGCCTGCACCGAGTCGGAGGTCGGCCCGAACTGTGCTGCGACCTGGTCGGGCGTCAGGATCTGACCGGACTCGATGGTGCTGTCGATTCCGGAGGTGTTGCGCAGAGGCAGGACGGCGCTCACCTCGAGCTGCTCGCCTGCGGGGGCGGCCCCGAGGAGCTGCCCGGTGAGGCTCAGTGCTTGCGTGTGCGTGGCGACCCAGCCGCTCGCGCCGGTCGACCCGGCCGAGGCGGCGGCGGTCAAGCCGCAGAGTGCCAGTGCTGCGGCTGCCACCACGACGAGTGGTGTTCTTGACATGGCGGCTCTTTCCCCGGTTTCGGCGAAAACGAATCCGGTCCAGCGGCAAGCGGACCCTCGTCTCGGGCCCGAGCCGTTCGACCGGATCGCCGACGGCTACGCCGAGCGGCCCGCGGACTCAGCGGCGCGCTTGGCCGGCACGAAGAGCTTGCAGTGCGGGCACTTGAAGCCGCGGTAGCGCTCTGCCGCCCCGTCGAGGATCGTGCTCGCGAACGGCTTGCCGCAATGCGGGCACACGACCCGGAAGGTCTCGGTCGAGCTCACGAGGTCGGTGATGCCCGGTCGGGCGCTTTCTCAACCGGCGACGGCGATGGACTCGATTCGGACGTCGTCGAGCGGCTTGTCGCGGCTGTCCTTCGGCACGCGGGAGATCTCGTCGACGACGTCCATCCCGTCCGTCACCCGCCCGAAGACGGTGTGCTTGCCGTCGAGCCACGGGCAGGCCTCGGCGGTGACGATGAAGAACTGCGAGCCGTTCGTGTTCGGCCCGGCGTTGGCCATCGCGAGCGCGCCGCGCTCGACCGCGTGGCGGTTGAACTCGTCCTCGAATTGGTAGCCCGGGCCGCCGGTTCCGGTGCCTGTCGGATCGCCGCCCTGGACCATGAAGTCCTCGATTACACGGTGGAAGGCGACACCGTCGTAGAAGCCCGTCGCCGCGAGCTCGACGAAGTTCGCCACCGTCTTGGGCGCGTCGTCGGGGTAGAGCTCGAGCTCGATCGGTCCTTTGCTCGTCTGCATCGTTGCGGTCGTCATGCGGCGATCGTAGTCTCCGCTCCTCGACCCGCGCTTAGGAGAGATTTAAGCAGAGTTAGCACACCTTCGCGGGCAAGCGTCTATGATCGAACGCGTCTTGGGAGGTCGGCGTCCTGTACGCAGGAAGCGGCTGGCGCTCGTCGCGGTTCTCGCCGCGGCAGGTGTCCTGGCGGGACTGCTCGCGAGCGGGCTCCTCTCGAAGAGCACGCACGGGACGGGCGAGGCGATTCCGACCACCGCGCCGCTGATCACGACGACGACCCCTGGCGTGGTGCAGACGCCGAGCCCGCCGGAGGCGACGACCTTCGGGCCCGGCGACTGGGGCATGTACGGCGACACGCCGGACGAGACCCGCCACTCGCCGCTGAACCAGATCACGAAGCAGAACGTGAACGAGCTCGGCCGCGTCGACACGATCGACTTCAGGCACTACGACCCGACGATCCCGAAGGGCGAGCAGAGCTTCCCGATCGTCGTCAACGGGATCATCTACGTCACCACCGCGTACGACTACGTTTTCGCCGTCGACGGTTCCAACGGCAAGGTGCTCTGGCATTGGAGCCCGCCGAACACCGGCGTGTTCGCGAACTACGGCGTCAACACGAACCGTGGCGTCGCCTACTGCGACGGCAAGGTGTTCGTCCTTACCCTCGACATGAAGATCGCGGCGCTCGACGCTTCGAGCGGAAAGCTCGTCAACGAGGTGCCGATCTCCGCGGCCGTGCCGGGAGCCGACGCGCAGTACAGCTACTCGGAGACGCAGGCGCCGATCTGCTACGACAACATCCTGATCCTCGGCGCGTCCGGCTCGGACTACGGCGTGCGCGGATTCGTGATGGCCTACAACACGAACCTGACGCCGGCGTGGCCGAGCCCGTTCTGGACCGTCCCACCGGACGGCGAAGGCTGGCGCCGATTCGGCGTCTACACGGGTGGCGGCACGAACTGGAACCCGGCCACGATCGACCCGACGACGAACACCGTCTACGTGACGACCTCGAACCCGTCGCCGATCTTCGACCCGCAAGTCCGACCCGGCCCCGACGCGCGCACCGACTCGCTGATCGCGCTCAACCTCTTCACCGGACAGCTTAAGTGGTGGCAGCAGCAGATCCCCGGCGACCAGTGGGGCTACAGCACGGTTCAGCCGGCGCTCCTCTTCAACGTCACGATCGGCGGCGTGAAGCGCCGCGTCGTCTCGGTCGCGACGAAGGAAGGGACGTGGTGGATGTACGACGCGAAGACGGGTGCGCCGATCTACCAGCACGTCAAGCTGCTGAACCAGCTCGAGCATCCCGCGCTCAAGCCGGGCAAGCCGGTGCTCGTGTATCCGTCATCGCTCGGCGGCCTGAACTACTCGCCGTCGTCGTACGACCCGACGACGGGCTACGTGATCAACAGCCAGGCCGAGACGGCGTCCGTGCTGATCGAGAAGTCGAATCCGGCGACGATCGACAAGTACAAGATCAAGGGCGACGTCGACAATGGCCTCGCCGCAGGCACCTTCGGCTACACGCCGAAGGACTGGCACGACTACGGCAGCGTGACCGCGATCGACGCCTCGCTCGGCAAGGTCGCGTGGAAGCAGATCGTGCCCGAGCCTGGCCGCGGCGGCGTCACGACCACCGCGAGCGGGCTCGCATTCGTTGGCGGCGGCGACGGGACGCTACGCGCGTACGACACGTACACGGGCAATCCGCTGTGGAGCTTCCAGACCGGCTACCAGATCGCGGCGGGTCCGTCGATCTACATGGCGCATGGAAAGGAGTACATCGCGATCACCGTCGGTGGCACGGCCACCTCGTCGTACGGCGGCACTGCGACGCAGCTTCAGATCTTCGCGCTGAACGGTGACCAGCGCCAGTCGCTCGCGCCGCCGATCCGCCCGCCGGGAGCCGGTCCCGGCGTGCTCCGGGCCCCGCCGCTCTATTTCAACGGTGGCGCACAGCCGCACACGGTCACGCTTCAGCTCGTCGCTTCGCAGGCCGCGGCCGGCTGCGCACCGACGCTCGACTCGACGTCGAAGGGCGGCATGTCGGTGCGCGTCCCGAAGGGGTGGACGGTATACGTCACCTTCGCCAACCAGGGACAGGGCGCGGCCTGCTCCGACAAGCTCGCCGTCGTGAGCGCGCCGGGCCAATCGACGCCGGTGTTCGGAGGCGGCGCGACATCGGCACCGGTGCCGGGAGGCAAGTCGGCCTACTTCCAGTTCACCGCGTCGAAGCAGGGCAAGTACGTGATCGCCTCGACGGCCGGCGCCCGCGCTGGAGCCGGTGAGTGGGTCAAGTTCGACGTCGTCGCGGCCAACCAGGCGCCGGAGCTCGAGCTCCCCGGCGGAGAGTCCTTCGCCGTGATCGGCCGGCCCGGTCTCGGCGGGAGCGTGGCAGGTGGGTAGGTGGTTCCTGCCCGCGGCGCTCGCCGGGCTCGTGCTCGCCGGCGTCGCGTTCGCAGGCACCAGCTCGCAGACACGCGTCGCGATCGTCGCGCCGCCCACCTACTCCTTGCAGGGCTGGAACCCGAACTCGAGCAACCTCGTGCGGGCGGTCGGCACGATCGAGGTCGGCGGCCAGCCGGTGTCCGGGGTCGTCGTCGACGTCGGGGGATACACGGTTCCGGCGGCCACGGATGCCCAGGGGCACTTCAGCTACCTCGTCGACGACACGCTGCTCGGGCGCCACGTGGTCACCGTCGCCGACGTGTCGCGCGCGCGAGTCGGCGGCCGACCGCTGACGAAGGCGGAGCAGTCGACGCTGCTCTCGTCCCGCTCGGCGATCAACGTCGCGTATTCCGTCCGCGACGTGACGGTCTCGCGGGACGCGGCCGGGCAGCCGGTGATCAGCGCGCGGCTCGCGACGGGCGCGGGCGGCGCACCGCCGCTCGTCGCGCTCCTCACCTATCAGCTCACCGGAACGGTCACCGACGCGAACGGCAAGCCGGTGCAGGGCGCGCAGGTGAGCACGCGGACGGAAGACCGCGACTACTGGACGGTCTCAAGCGTGACCGACGCGAAAGGTGGCTACACGTCGCTCTTCACCGCCTCTGCGGAGACGCCGGGCAATCCGGTGCCGTTCACGGTTCGCGTCTCGATCGGGAAGCTCGTGTATCAGTTCCTGCCGCAGGAGTTCGTCTACTTCCAGCGGCTCGAGAGCGCTCGCCTGAACATACAGCTTCCCCCCGGCAACTACGCGATGGCTCTGCCGCGGCCGCGGGAGTATGCCGGTGCGGTCTACACCGGTGTTCTCGCCGGCGTGACCGTGAACCACAACGTCGTCAAGCCGGTAAAGGTGACCTGGCCGGACGCCGACGGTCGCTTCTCGATCACGCTCCCGAAGAAGCTCGCAGGCAAGACCGTCTCGATCTGGGAGGCGAAGCTGGACCTCTTCTCGCGCACTCAGGCCAAGGTGGGCTCGCCGGTCGATCTAGGCAGCTGGCCGTCGGCGCTGCCGCAGACGGCGCCGCGAGACCTTGTCAGCGTCCGCCTGCCGAGCTGAGCCGGGTCGCGAGCTCGGTCAGGAGACGCACGCCGGCGCCCGAGGCGCCGCGGGCGAGGTAGTCGCGGTCCTCGTCCAGGTACGCGGTCGAGTGGATGTCGAGATGCGCCCACGGGACGCCGTCGACGAAGCGCTCGAGAAATGCGGCGGCCACGATCGGGTAGCCAAAGGTGCGGCCGGCGGTGTTGCGCAGATCGGCGAGTGGTGATTCGACGAGTCGCCGGTAGCGGCGATGCAACGGCCACGGCCACGCGTGGTCGCCGCTCTCGTTGCCGGCGGCGACGATCTGGGCCCGCCACTCGTCGTCGTTCGCGAAGACGCCGATGTACATGTCGCCCATCGCCGCGCGCATCGCGCCCGTCAGTGTCGCGACGTCGACGAGGCGTGCCGCGCCCTCGCGGCGTGCGAACCAGAGCGCGTCGGCCATCACGATCCGGCCTTCCGCGTCCGGGTTCGTGATCTCGACGGTGAGGCCCGACGCCATGCGCAGGATGTCGCCGGGCCGGAATGCGGCGCCGCCGATCATGTTCTCTGCGGCAGGGAGGACGGCGAGGACGCCGGTGTCGAGCCCGAGCTCCGCGATCGCGCCGACGGCGCCGAGCACGGCCGCGCCGCCGCCCATGTCGGCCTTCTGCTTGACGATGTCGCCCTGCTGCTTGAGGAAGTAGCCGCCCGAGTCGAAGGTGATCGACTTGCCGACGAGGCCGAGGTCCGGTCGCGCGTCGTCGTGTCGAAGGACGATCAGGCGCAGTTCGTTGACACTGCCGCCACCGACCGCTGCGAGGCCGCCCATGCCCAGCCCTGCGATCTCCGCCGGACCGAGCGCCTCGACCGTGACCCCGAGCGGCGTGAGCAGGTCGGCTGCCGCCGCGGCGAGGCCGGCCGGCGTGAGCTCGTTCGGCGGCGCGTCGACGAGCTCGCGGGCGCGGTTCGTCCAGCGTGCGACGGTCGCGGCACGGGCCGCCGCGTCTGCAGCCTCCGCGGGCGCGCCGGCGAGCACCAGGCGCTCGACCCGCGGGCCGGGGCCGTCGGTCTTCCAGCGCCCTGCCTGGTAGCCGCCGAGCAGGGCGCCCTCGACGACGCAACGCACCTGCGCGTCGGGAAGCGAGTCGTCGTAGGCCCAGGCGACGGTGGCGCCGAGGCCGGTGCGGACCGCCGCCGCCGCAGCGGTTCGGAGCGCGTCGTCGTCAGCGTCGCCGACGCCGACGAGCAGCAGCCGTTCGGCCGCGATCCCGGCCTCCGGGCCGGCGTGGAGCAGCAGCGTCTTGCCGGCTTCCGCCTTGGCCTCGCCGGTCGAGACGAGCCCGCCGAGACGGCCCGCGAGGCGCTCGTCGAGTCGCCGGAACGCAGCCGAAAGCGGCTCGGAGAGCGGGACGGCGAGCACCGCCGCCTCGACCAACCCCGCCTCGACCTGCTCGACCTCGACGATCAGCGCGCCCTCCTCGCCCCGGGCCTAGAGTGTAGAAAATCTTATGGATTCGTATAACACTTGACACGGCCCGGGCGAGGATCTACCCTCCTGGTTGCAACTCCATTTCCATCCTGACTGCCAGGGGAGGCTTCCAATGAAGTGGATGAAGCCCGAGTTCGAGGTCATCGAGCTCTCGTCTGAGGTCACCTGCTACAGGTATCACAGGTAGCAGCCGGTGTTGCGCGGCCGTCTCGGACGCGGAACCGTCCGGGAGGCCGCGCTACCCGTTCTCCATCTCGTAGGTAGCGCATGATCGTCCGGGTTCTCGGCTCGGCCGCGGGCGGCGGCTTCCCGCAGTGGAACTGCAACTGCCGCGTCTGCGCGGCGGCACGCAACGGACACGGTCGTGCGCAGCCGCGGACGCAGTCCTCGATTGCAGTCCGCGCGGCCGGCGGTCCGTGGTACCTCGTCAATGCATCGCCCGACCTGCGCCAGCAGCTCGCCGCGCTCCCGTACGAGCACGGCGACGAGCTCCGCGTAACGCCGGTTGCCGGCGTCGTGCTCACCGACGCCGAGATCGACCACACGGCGGGCCTGCTGCTGATGCGCGAATCGAGCGTCCCGCTGCGCGTCTACTCGAGCGAGGCGGTGCGGCATGCGCTCACCGACCACTATCCGGTGCTGCCGATGCTCGAGCGGTACTGCGGCGTCGAGTGGTCGCGTCTCGACCCGGGCGACCGCGTCGTGCTCGACGACCTGCTCGAGCTCGAGGCGTTCGCAACGGGCGGCGACCCGCCGCTCTACATGGACGGCGACGCGGATATGACCGCGACCGGCCTGACGATCCGCGACCGGGAAAGCGGCGGCGTGCTCACGTACGCTCCCGCGCTCGCGACGATCGACGACGAGATCGCCGGGCGGTTGCAGGCAAGCGACTACGTCGCGGTCGACGGCACCTTCTGGACCGCAGACGAGCTCGTCTCGCTCGGCCTCGCCGAACGCGACGCCTATGCGATGGGCCACGTGCCGCTGACCGGGCCGTCCGGCAGCCTCGCGACTTTGAAGGATCTGCCAGGCAAGGCGATCCTGCTACACGTGAACAACACGAACCCGATCTTGCTCGACGACTCAGAGGAACGTGCGCTCGTCGCCGCGGGCGGCATCGAGGTCGCGCGCGACGGAATGGAGATCCACCTGTGACGAGCACACTCGACACGCGTAGCGAACAAGCTCCCTGGACGAGCGACGAGTTCGTCGCGGCGCTGCGCGCGCAGGGCGAGCGCTACCACAACCTGCACCCGTTCCATCAGCGGATGAACGCCGGCGACCTCACGCGCGAGGAGCTGCAGACCTGGGTTGCGAATCGCTACATGTACCAGATCATCATCCCGCGCAAGGACGCGGCGATCCTGATGAACTGCCCCGAGCGCGAGGTCCGCCGCGCGTGGATCTCGCGGATCTACGACCACGACGGCGACGACACGAATCGCGGCGGGATCGAGTCGTGGTTCGTGCTCGGCGAGGCGCTCGGCGTCGACCGCGAGACCATGGTCAGCGAGCGGCTCGTGCTACCGGCTGTGCGCTATGCCTGCGAGGCGTATCTCAACTTCTGCCGCCAGAAGCCGTGGCTCGAAGCGGTCGCATCGTCCCTCACGGAGCTCTTCGGCCCGGCCGCGATCAAGGTGCGACTCGAGGGCATGGAGAAGCACTACCCGTGGATCGACCCCGCGGGGCTCGACTACTTCCGCGCGCGCCTGACGCTTGCACCGCGCGACGCGCAGTACGCCCTCGACCTCGTCGTCGACCGCTGCCGCAGCTTCGAACAGCAGCAGAAGGCGGTCGAGGCGCTCCAGTTCAAGCTCGACATGCTGTGGGTACAGCTCGACGCGATCGACCAGGGCGACACCCGGCCGGGAGCTGCCCGCTGATGGAGTCGCTCCGCCTCGACGTGCCTGTGCTGCCCGACGGCTTCCGCCTCCACTGGGACAAGGTGCGCGGGCGGCACGTGATCCTCTATCCGGAGGGCGCGCTCGGTCTCAATGAGACCGCGGTGCAGGTGCTCGAGCTCTGCGACGGCAAGCGCACGATCGAGGACATCGCCGCCGAGCTCTCGCAGCGCTTCGGCGGCGCCGACGTCCTCGAGGACGTCGAGAACCTGCTCATCTCACTCGCGAACATAGGAATGGTCAAGGATGCCGGCAACTAACGGTTCAACCAACGGCGCGGCGCAGATTCCGAACCCGATGCTCCTGATCGCGGAGCTGTCGTACAAGTGCCCGCTCCACTGCCCGTACTGCTCGAACCCGCTCACGATCGGCGACGCGAAGTACACCGACGAGCTTTCGACCGACGACTGGACCCGCGTCATGCGCGAGGCCGCCGACCTCGGCGTCCTTCAGCTCGCGCTGACCGGCGGCGAGCCGCTCGTGCGCAAGGACTGCGAGGACTTCGTCGCGGTCGCCAAGGAGGTCGGGCTCTACTCGAACCTGATCACCGCCGGCACGCCCTTCACGCGCAAGCGCGCGGAGGCGCTCAAAGAGGCGGGTCTCGACAACGTCCAGATCTCGATCCAGGACAGCGATCCGATCAACTCCGACCGGATCGCCGGGACGAAGTCGTTCACGAAGAAGATCGAGGCGGCGCATCTCGCCCGCGAGCTCGGCTTCCCGCTCACGATCAACGTCGTCCTGCACCGGCAGAACCTCGACCGGATCGAGGAGATCATCCAGATGGCGGAGGATCTCGACGCGCGCCGCGTCGAGCTCGCGAACTCGCAGTACCAGGGCTGGGCCGCGATCAACCGCGAGGCGCTCATGCCGACGCGCGAGCAGCTCGACCACGGCGAGGAGGTCGTCAAGGCGGCGCGCGAGCGGATCGGACCGAAGATGGAGATCCTCTGGGTGCTCCCCGACTACTACGAGGACACCCCGAAGCCGTGCATGGGCGGCTGGGCCCGCGACGCATTCGTCATCCAGCCGAACGGCGACATGATCCCCTGCCAGGCAGCGCCGTCGATTCCCGGGCTCGAGTTCGAGAACGTCCGCGACAAGTCGCTCGCCGAGATCTGGTTCCAGTCGGAGGCCTTCAACCGCTTCCGGGGCACCGATTGGATCCCGGAGGAGTGCCGGACGTGCCCGCTCGACCGGTTCCACCTCGACTTCGGCGGCTGCCGCTGCCAGGCGCTCGCGCTGACCGGCAGCGCGACGAACGTCGACCCGGTCTGCAAGTTCTCGCCGCACCACTCGATCGTCACCGACGCGGTCGCGGCCGCGAACAAGCCCGGCCGGAACGGCGACGGCGCGTTGATCTATCGCACGGAGAAAGAGCAGGTTCCCGTCCCGGGCTAGACTGGGTCACGGGAGCAGTGGCAGCAGCGCCAGCTATCGCCGTCACGGGACTCGGCCGAGACTACGGCCGCGTCCGAGCCGTGGACGCGATCGATCTCGAGGTGCAGCCGGGCGAGTTCTTCGGCTTCCTCGGCCCGAACGGCGCCGGCAAGACGACGACGATCCGGATGCTGACGACGCTGCTGATGCCGTCGCGCGGCGAGGCCCGCGTCGCCGGCGGCGACGTCATCGAGGACTCGCTCGCCGTCCGCCGGCGGATCGGCGTCGTGTTCCAGGAGACGACGCTCGACCTCGACCTGACGGCCGAGGAGAACCTCCGCTTCTGCACTCGGCTCTACGGGCTCTCGCGACGCGAGAGCAAGGCGCGCATCGACGAGGCGCTGAGCCTGTTCGGCCTTTCGGAGCGCCGGAACGCGCGCGTGCGGTCCTTCTCGGGCGGGATGCGCCGCGCGCTCGACCTCGCGCGCGGGATCCTGCACCGGCCCGCGATCCTGTTCCTCGACGAGCCGACGCTCGGGCTCGACCCGGGGCAGCGGCGGCGGATCTGGGCATTCCTGCAGACGCTCGTCGCCGAGCACCAGACGACGCTGTTTCTGACGACGCACTACCTGGAGGAGGCAGACCCCTGCGACCGCGTCGCGATCGTCGACCACGGGCGTATCGTCGCGCTCGGCGGACCGGAGAAGCTGAAGCACAACCTCGGCCGCGAGCGGATCGACCTGCGCACGGAGCGCCCGGACGAGTTCGTCGCGCAGGTGCGCGAGCTGACGGGCCTCGAGCCGCAGCGCGCGCAGCACGGGCTCTCGGTCTTCGTCGACGACGCCGGGAACTTCCTGCCGCGCCTGCTGCCGCTGACGGCGCAGGGCGTCGAGCTCGGCGTCACCCACCCGACCCTCGAGGACGTGTTCGTCGACCTCACCGGTCGCGGGCGGGAGGCGGCGTGACCGACGTGAAGGCCATGTTCGGCGCGATCGTCGCCGTCGTCGTTCGCGAACTGACGCGCTTCTGGCGCCAGCGCGGTCGCGCCGTCGCCTCGTTCGCGCGGCCGCTCCTCTGGCTGGTCGTGATCGGCGCCGGCTTCGAGAAGCTCGTGCCGACCGAAGGCACGGTCTCGTACAAGCAGTTCCTGCTTCCCGGTCTTTTCGGCATGGTCGTGCTCTTCTCGACGATGCTGACCGCGCTCGCGACCGTGCACGACCGCGAGTTCGGGCCGATTCGGATGCTGCTCGTCGCGCCGCTCCCGCGCTTCGTCGCCGTCGTCGCGAAGACGATCAGCTCGGCGCTGCTCGGCGTCATCCAGGCCGTCTTGCTCTTTCCGCTGATCTGGATCCTCGGTCTGCGGCCGTCGATCGGCGCGCTGCTCGAGCTCCTCGGCGCGATCGCGCTCGCGTCGTTCGCGCTCGGCAGCTTCGGCATGGTGATCGCGTCGAGGTTGCGCTCGATCGAGAACTTCGCCGGGGTGATGAACTTCCTGATGTTCCCGATGTTCTTCCTCTCGAGCGCGCTCTACCCGGCCTCGCTCCTGCCGGGCTTCCTGCAGCCGCTCGTGCGCGCCGACCCGCTCACCTACAGCATCGACCTGATGCGGCACCCGCTCCTGCGCGGCCTGTACCCGGGCAACCTCGGGACCGACTACACGATCTCGTTCGACGTCCTGGTGCTGGTCCTCCTCGCGGTCGTTCTGATCGCGCTTGCCTCGCTCCTCTTCGGCGAGGAAGAGCATCTCGGCCGCATCCTGCTCGTCGAGCCGCCGCGGGCGAAGGGCCGCCGCCTGCCGCTGCCGCGTCTGCCGCGGGGCCGTCGCGATAGCGCGTCGGGGACGGCGGTCCCGCTCGGCGACGCCTCGCCGACCGACTGACGGCAACCGGCGCGGTCTTGCGGGAGGCGCGATATGGTTCGCGCCGCGATGCTGTTCGCGCTCTCGTCTGGGCACAAGATCGGGCTGGCAGCAGTCGGCGCCGCGTTCATCGTCTTCTCGCTCGTCTCGGCGATAGTGATCCCGAACTATCGGCCGAACTTCCCGGGGCCACGGGCCCGCAACGTCTTCATCCTGGTCTGCGTCGCGTTCTTCGCGGCGATGATTTCCGCGGTGCTCGTCTTCGGGAAAGAGAAGAAGCCCGCCGCGGCGGCAGCCGCCCCGCCGCCGGCCGCGGCGAGCGGAGGCGGGTCGAAGTCGGCCGCGCCCGCCGGCGATCCTGTCAAGGGCAAGGCCGTTTACGCCTCCGCGCCCTGCGCTTCGTGCCACACGTTCACGCCGGCCGGCTCGACCGGCAAGATCGGGCCCGACCTCGACAAGCTCGCCGACTACGCGAAGCAGGCGAACGTGCCGATCGCGCAGTTCACCGAGGAGGCGATCACGCATCCGCCCGCGCCGTACGTGCCGCCCGGCTTCCCGAAGAACGTGATGCCGCCCGACGGAGGCGCGACGTTCACGGGCACACAGCTCGCCGACCTCGTCGCGTTCCTCGTCAAAGGGCCGTAGGCCGGGGCCGCGTCAGCGCGGCGGCACGATCTGCAGCGGCGCGTTGAAGTCGCCGTAGGTGTCGTACATGAAGTGCGCGGCCGCGGTCATCAGCATCGACATCGTGTGGAGCGACGACTTGTCGATCACGAGCGTGTACCAGCCGGGCGTATCGGGGTCGAAGAACGAGACCTTCCACGCCGGCCGGCCGTCGTAGGTCACGGTGCCGAGCAGGTGCGCGTCCTCGATCATCGACCAGAACGGCGTCGGCTGCGTGATCGGCGCCTGCGGGCTCGACACCCAGCGTGACGAGCCGACCGGAAGGTCCCACCGCTCGCCACCGATGATCACCGCGTCGCCGCCGTTGCGGATCGAGTAGGTCAGCTTGTCCGGCGCGACGATGTGGTAGATCGTCGACAGCCGGACGTGCCCGTCGCCCAGGCTGTCGTGGATCACGAACGTGTGCAAGCTGCGATAGACGTGCGTCGCTTGCTCGACCAGCTTCGTCGCGGGCGATGGCGGCCAATGCAACGGCATCGAATAATCGACGCGGTGTGAGCCGACCACGACCGTGACCCCGCGCGGGCGCGCGACCGGGGCCGAGGCCCGGTAGCAGCCGCGCCCGCACGGCGTGGCCGCCACGGTGACCGTGCGCGGGCCGCGGACGTCGAACCGGACGGAGAGGCCTTCGACGCCGTCGGCGTTGCCGTCGACGACCGACGCCTGCAGGCCGACTGCCGCGTGCCGCGGTACGACGGCCAGCCCGACCGCGTTCAGCCCGGCCTCGCCGCCGAAGACGACCGCTCCCCGCGGTGGAACGGGAAAGGAGGACGTCGGCGTTGCCGGGGCCGTCGTCGTGCCCGCAGGCGAGCCTGCGGTCGACGAGCTCGACGCCGTCGAGGAGGTCGAGCTCGAGGCGATCGGCGGCAGCTTCCCGAACAGCATGACGACGAAGACGATCGCGCCGACCCCGGCTGCGAGCGCAACGATCGCCGCCAGCAAGCGCGCGTAGACGAAAGCCGGAGAAGACTGCATTCCGCTCGTACACGGTAGCCCGCGGTGCCCTCGCCGGCGCTCACCGAAGCGCGGGCTCGGTGCCTGCCTTGCGGAACAGCGGGACGGCGGCCCAGCAGTAGCGGGCGACGACGGACCGGTACGGTCGGAAACGGTCGCCGAGCGGCGCGAGCTCCTTCGCGGTCGGCGGCGGAACGAGGTTCCACGCGAGGCCGTAGCCCTGGCGGACGCCGAGATCGTCGACCGGCCAGACGTCGAGCCGGCGCAGTTCGAACATCAGGTACATCTCGGCTGTCCAGCGGCCGATGCCCCGCACCGTGACGAGCTCGGCGATGAGCTCGTCATCGCTCAAGCGTGACGACCTTCGCACCACCACGCGGCCGTCGAGCACCTTCGCGGTGAGGTCGCGCAGCGAAGCGAGTTTGTTCCGCGAGAGGCCGGCGGCGCGCAGCGTCTCGTCCGAAACGGCGGCGAGCGCCTCGGGCGCCAGCACGTCGCCGACGGCAGCACGAACGCGGCCGAAGATCGCCTGCGCGGCCCGGCCGGCGAGCTGCTGGTAGACGATCGCGCGCACGAGCGCGGCGAACGGGCCGTCGGGGTTCCGCGGCCGGTATTGGATCGGGCCGACGCGCGCGACGAGGTCGGCGAGCACCGGGTCGCGCGCCGCGACCTCGTCGATCGCCGCGCGCAACGCGACGCGTGTCACAGCTCGCGTGGGAGTCGGGCGTCGTCGAGGTCGACGCGGTCACCGCGCATGCGCACGCCCTCGCGGACGAGCAGCTGGCGCTGCCGGTCGCCTTGCGTGAGCGTTCCGTCTGCGCGTACGACGCGATGCCACGGCAGGTCGTGCGTCGTCGCGAGGACGCGGCCGACGAGCCTCGGCGCACGCGGCTCGATGTCGCCGTACGTGCGCACGAAACCCGGCGGGATCGCGCGCACGCGTTCGACGATCCGGGCGATGCGCGCCGCCTGCGTCTCGCGCGCGCTCTGCATGCGGCTCCTATACCACCGGCGGCGGCTCGCCGTCGAAGCTCGCCGCGAGCACCGGGTCCCAGGCGCACGCCGTACACGCATGCCGGACGAGCGCGCGGCAGAAGTCGAGCGCAGCGGCGTGCGGGTCGCCGGCGGCACGCGCTTCGTCCCAGTCGAAGAGATAGAGGCCGAGCGTCTCGTCCCAGCGCACGCCGGGCTGCTGGAGCGCCGCGGCCCCGAAACCGTCCGCGGCCGGATACGCGTAGCCGAAGAAGGCGGCGCGCGGATAGCGGCGGTCACCCGGCCACCAGCCGACCGAGATCTCCTGCGCGTTCATCGAGTTGCGGGTGATGAAGTCGTCGCGGGGCGGATCCGCCGGTGCGCCGGAGAAGAAGGTGACGGCGAGGTCGAACGAGCCCCACCACGCGTTGACCGGTGTCGAGCGACCGCGGTAGGGCGCGCGGAGCTCGGCGAGGACGAGCGCCGCCTGCGTCGCGGCGGCGAAGTAACTGGCGACCGCACGCTCGTCGTAGGTGGCGTGCTCCGTGTCCTCGTCGAGCGGGGTCGTCCACGGCGTCTCCTGCGGCGTCGGGTCGATCTCGACCGGGCCGACGAGCTCGCGCGCCGCTGCGAGCACCTCACGGAAGACGTCGCGCACGGCCCGGTCGGGGCGGAGGGCGACGCGGCGCGCGCGCCCGTCGCTGTGCTCGAGGACTGCGTCGTGCGCGTGCAGGTCGAGCGCTGCGACGAGCGCACCGGAGCCGTCGGGCGCCGGTAGCAGGCCGGTCTCCCAGCCACGCGCGGTCACGCGCAGCGCGCCGTGTTGCAACTGCGGCTCGGACGGTGCCAGTGCGACCGCGAGCTTGCCCAGCACCTGCGTGTGGGCGTGCAGGGTGTCGAGTGTCGGCAGCCACGCGTCGAACTCGATCGCCGGCCAGGGGGCGCTCACACGTGCAGGCTACGTGTGAGCGCCCGTCCGGCGGAGCTCAGGCGTGCGCCACGTAGTACGCGTTGAGCACGTCGCTCTCGAGCCCGTGCCGCTCGACATCGCCGAAGCCCGCGTCGGCCGGCGCGGCGCGGATCCGCTCCTCGCCCCACGCGAGACCGAGGCCTTCGCCGCCCTCGGAGAGCGACGCCGTCATGCAGTGGTAGAGCGCGACCGTGTAGAGCGCGGCCGCGAACGGGTGTCCGACGTTCTCCTCCGGCCGGCTCGAGAGCACGTGCTCCGCGAGCAGGAGGACGCCGCCGCGTCGCAGCGCGGCGCGGATCGCACGGAGCGCCTCGTACGGGTCCGCAAGGTCGTGGACGACGTCGAGCGCGAGCACGAGGTCGTATCACCCCGTCTCGAGATCGGCCGCGTCACGCACCTCGAAGCGGACGTTGCGGAGGCACTGACGCTCGGCCTCCGTCTGCCGCGCGGGTCAGGAAGAGGGCGTGCTCGCGCGGAAGCCACCAGGTCCCCGACTCCGGGTCGTGCTCGGCGATGCCGCCGGCGAGCTGGCCCGCGAGCCACTCTCGCACAAAGCGTTCCTGCAGCCCGGCGCCCCGGGCGATCTCGGGGCTCGTCGACGGCTCGAGCTGCGCGAGGACGTCGTAGAGCCCGGTCGTATGCCCGAGCCCGACCGCGAGCGTCAGGTATGCCCCGTTGATCGTGCCGAAGATCGTTCCGGCGAACGTCTCGACGCGCCGGGCGTCGATCTCCGCGACCGCCATGTCGGTCCTCCCTGGTCGATGTCCCGACGAGCGTGTCGCCGTCGGTGCCCGAACTCATGCGTACGGGTACCCAAATCGGCGGGTCGCCGTACGCATCTTTCGCCTATGCGGCCACGGGCGCTCCGACGATCCGGGCGATGTTCTCCGGCGCGAAGAAGTCGCCGACGGGCACCGTGCCCGCGATCGTCCCGAAGAACCTGTTCGTCTGCTCCTGGTCGCTACGCAGAGCGCCGAAGAGCGCCTGCTGCTCGGGGGAGGGCGTCGCCAGCGCCGCGAGCTCGTAGGTCAGCTCGTAGAGTGGCCGCGATGCCTCGTTGCGTGACCGCTCGTAGTCGACGAGGGCCGCTTCGAGCAGCCGGTCGCCGGAGAACCCCGCGTCGAGGGCATCGGCGAGGAGCTCGGCGTCGCGAAATGCGTCCGTGATTCCCTCCGCCGTGATCGGGTCCTTGTGATAGCCGGCGTCGCCGACGAGCGCCCAGCCGGGACCGAACGGCTTGCGGTAGTAGAAGGGGAGGTCGCCGGCGCCGTAGAAGCGCTCGGCGCGCTCACC
>Ga0070731_10001376_pt1 | contig 25310 bp, 22 predicted proteins | sample Coa_R1_2_FD_66448 | JGI IMG/M metagenome (GOLD analysis project Ga0070731, IMG submission 66448) | Surface soil microbial communities from Centralia Pennsylvania, which are recovering from an underground coalmine fire - Coalmine... | ecosystem: Environmental > Terrestrial > Soil > Unclassified ... | reverse complement strand
GGGACGCTGCGGACGGTGAATAAAAGCGTCAGCGAACTGGTGGGACTGCCCTACACCTCGATCGTCGGAAAGAAAGCTTCCGAATTTATTGAGGAGCCGAGCCGGTCAGCCTTGGAGAGCGGGTTGCCGCGCTTTTTGGAGAAAAGACATTGGGCAGGGACGGTGCGCGTGCGTTTGAAGAACAATCCGCGGGCACTCTATTTCGATTGCGTGCTGAATGCGATCGTCAAGACCGGGGAGGTGGTTGGGGTCAGTGTGCTTGGGCGGGACGTTACCGGGCAGCATGAAAAGGAACTGCGCTTCACGGAATTATTCGAAACGTTGCAGGAGGGCGCTTATTTCAGCACGCCGGAGGGGCGCCTGCTGGACGCGAATCCGGCGCTGGTGAATATTCTCGGATATGCGTCGAAGGACGAATTGCTGGCAGCGGAGCCGGCGCAGCTGAATGTGAATCCTGAGGAGCCCCCGGTTCTGGGGCGGGCGGTCGACGATCGCGGAGCCGTACGCGCGCGAGAAATCACGCTCAGAAAAAAGGATGGGACGGCCGCAGCGTTTCTAGAGTCGTCGCGGGCGGTGTGGGACAGTTCTGGCAAACTGATCCGCTACCAGGGAACGCTGGTCGATATAACGGAGCGGCGCAAACTGGAACGGCAGGTGTTGCAACAGGAGGAATTCCGGCGGCGATTGCTGGAAGGTTTCCCTGACCTGATTCTGGTAGTGGATGTGCAGGAGCGCTACACGTTTGTAAGTGAGCGGGTGCGCGATCTGCTGGGATACGCACCCGACGATCTGGTGGGAAAGAAAATTTCGCAGGCCGAGGATCATTCGCCGGAACTGGCGGCGCTTTATCAGGAAGTAGCATCGGGGGGGAGCGTTTTTGGATCGGCGGAATTCAGCGCGCGCCACCGCGATGGAAGCTGGCGCACGATGCGCGCCTCGGCCAGTCAGTTCTTCGACGCCGAATCGAAGCTGGCGGGCGTGATCATTTCGGTTCGCGATATTACAACGGAACGGAAGCTGGAGCAGCAGATCGTACAGAGCGAGCGCCTGGCGGCGATGGGAGCCATGATCGGCGGCGTAGCGCACGAACTCAACAATCCTCTGACCAGCATTCTTGGAGTGAGCGAACTGTTGCAGGACAGCCAGTCGACTGACGCGGCAAGAAAGCAGATCGGCATTTTGCAGCAACAGGCGCGGCGCGCCGCCGAGATCGTACACAATCTGACGTATTTTTCGACTCCTCCGGCGGCGGGGAAGACTCGAGTCAACCTGGGAGAGATTGTCGAGCGCACGCTAAATCTTCACTCTTATTCGCTGCGGAAAAATAGCATCACTGTAGATTTTCTTCGCGAGCCCGGGTTGCCTTATGTGACAGGAGACCCACACCAGTTAATGCAGGTTTTTCTCAATTTAATTCTGAACGCCGAGCAGGCGATCCGCGAGGTGCGCGATAAGGGCACTCTGCGGATTCGTTTAAGCGACGGAGGCGAAACGGTTTCGGCGAGCTTTCAGGACGATGGCCCAGGAATTCCTGCTGATATCCTGACCAACATTTTCGATCCGTTCTACACCACCAAGCGGCCGGGACGCGGAACCGGACTGGGTTTGAGCATTTGCAAGTCGGTGATGAAAGAACACAGCGGAACGATTGAGGCCGCCAACGCGCCGGGAGGCGGATCGGTTTTTACGGTGACATTGCGCAAAGCTCCCGCCGTTGATGGTAACCCGGTTTAATCTCTTCCTCTCTCAATCTCTCTCTACGGCCATTGCCACAGCGTTACCACCACCGAGACACAGCGCAGCGATACCACGCTTCGCGTTGCGCCGCTGCATTTCATAGATCAGGGTTACGAGCACGCGGGCGCCGCTCGCTCCAATCGGGTGTCCGATGGCAACCGCTCCGCCATTGACGTTGACGTTGTTGAGATCGAGACCGAGTTCCCGTGTGACCCCGAGCGCCTGGACCGAGAACGCCTCGTTGAGCTCATATAGCTCAACGTCGTCTTTCTTCCAGCCAGTCTTCTCATAAATCTTCTTCACTGCATCGACGGGCGCCATCATCACCCACTTAGGTTCGACACCGCTGGTGGCTTGGGCGACGATGCGCACCATGGGTTTCGCGCCAAGCTCGGCGGCGCGTTTCGCGCTGGTAACAACAACGGCGGCAGCACCGTCATTCACTCCGGGAGCGTTGCCAGCTGTCACAGTTCCATCTTTCTTGAAAGCAGGCTTGAGGGCGCGGAGCGTTTCGACGGTGGTGTCTTCGCGGGGCGATTCGTCGCGATCGAAGATCACCGGCGCCGCGCCTTTTTTCTTTGCAGGGAGTTCAACTGGAACAATTTGGGCTTTGAAGCGGCACTCTTTCATCGCGGCTACGGCTTTGCGATGCGAGTTGACGGCGAACTCATCCTGCTCTTCGCGGGTGATGCCATATTTTTCGGCGACGTTCTCGCCGGTGATACCCATGTGGTAATCGTTGTAAACATCCCAGAGCCCATCGTGCACCATGGAGTCGATCACCTGGCCGTTGCCGAGTCGGTATCCCTTGCGGGCTTGCGGAAGCAGGTAGGGAGCGTTGGTCATCGACTCCATGCCGCCGGCGACGACGATCGAACTGTTCCCGGTTTGCACCGCTTGCGCGGCGAGAGCCACGGCTTTCAATCCGGAGCCGCAAACCTTGTTGATTGTCATGGCACCTGTTGCCGGAGATAATCCGCCGAAGATAGCAGCCTGGCGCGCGGGATTTTGTCCGAGACCGGCCGGGAGAACGTTGCCCATGATGCACTCGTCAACCTGATTGGGATCGATGCCGGCGCGCTTGACAGCTTCGCGAACCACGACTGCGCCCAGTTGCGGAGCGCTTAAATCGGAAAGCGCGCCCTGAAATTTCCCTACCGCCGTACGACATCCAGAAATGATGACAACATCATCGAAAGCGGCCATTGATCGTGCTCCCGCGAAGTTTCGCAGCTTTCATTATAGATGCGCGACCAGAAGAAAACGATCAGAGCCATGCGCGCTGCTGGTGAAAGATCTGCCGAGGATAAAGACGCAACACGCGCGGCGGGCGGCCAGTCAATATTTGCGATTGGGCGTATCGAAATTGCCGCAATCGCCGAAGCAGGTGATATTTTTTTCTTGACTATTGATCCGTGTGTGACTTTGGTACAGCACCGCACGCTTCGTTTCGTTCATTTTTCTCTTGACTTCGTTTTTCAATGACTCTATACAATCAATAAGTTGCAACAAAACATTCGTTGCAGATTTTTCCATGAAAAATGGAAGGGAGAATAGAAAACAATGGCAACCAAGAAAAAGGCAAAGAAGAAAAAGAAGCATTAAGAAGTGAGTTCGAGTGAAACGGGGGCGCGAATAGCGCCCCCAAGTTTTTTTGGGCGGGATCTTTCTGCGAGCACTTCCGGTTTAGTCGAGCGACTCCACGGCGATGGCTACGTTCGGTACCCGCTTTTCGCGCGCCGGGCATAATCCTCGAAACGCGCAGTAGGAACAGTGAAAGCCCATCTTCGGCTCGAAATTTCCCTCGGCAATTTTGCGGGCCACGTTGAGCACCTGTTCTCTGGCTTCCTCGAGTTGGAACTCGGTGCGTTTTGAAATCACAACAACATTCCCCTCCAGATTGTGAAAGGCCAAGTCGGCAACGCGGTATCCCCACTTCTCGCGCGCGGCGATGGCGTAGATCGAGAGCTGCAGGCTTTCGTCGGCGTCTTCTTGCGAGCGAGCTTTGCCAGTTTTGTAATCGACGATATTGACGGCACCGTCGGATGCACGATCGATACGGTCGATGCGCCCCGTCAGTTTGGTGCCCGCGATCTGCACGTCGAACCATTCTTCGGTGTGCAAAACCTCGGGCACTGGAGATACGTCGGACGCAACCAGGAAGTCTTTCATTTGTTGCAGGCCTTGCCGCATGTAGAGTTCTCTCTGGTAATCATCTTCGATGCCGCAGCAAGCCAAGTCGTCCGACAAGAGCCGGAGGATTTCATCGCCGGTCTTCTTGCGGTTCAGACGAATCGAGTCGTAATAGGTTCGCAGCACGCGATGCATGGCAGCGCCGTATTGCACAGCGGCGTGCAGATCGCGCGAGAGCTTCCATTCGCGTGCGAATTTGAATTGCAGGGGGCAGGTCTCATAGGTCTCGACCGCACTCGCGCTCAGCCGCAAGCCCAGGCCATCGGCCGGTGGCAGCGCCAGCCATGCCGGCAGTCTCGATCCTTCGGGCTGCACGTTGCCGGCTACGGCGGCGATCTCGATGAGTTCCGGCTGCGAAGGCATCGCTGCTCGAAATTTGAGCCACGAGTTCAATTGCGCATTCGAGATAAGTTCGCGCAAGAGGCCCGCCGGAGTTTTGTCCCGTCCGATTCCCTGTTTGGCGTAGATGTGTAGCGAATCTTTGGCGCGTGTCATGGCCACGTAGAACAGGCGACGCTCTTCCTGTGCGTGCAGCGTCTTGTCGTCGTCCTCGGTGGTGGACTCGGGATCGCGCAACTCCCGGGGAAACTCAACCAGGGTCTCTCGATATTGCGCAGGAAACGAGCCGCTATTGGCACGCAGAACAAATACGTGAGAGAACTCGAGACCTTTGGCACCGTGGGCGGTCATCAGACAGACGGCGTCTTCGTTCGGAGTCGCGGCCATGGGAATTGCACCACCGGCTTGTCGGAAGTATTCGAGGTACTCGATCCATTCGCCGAGTTCTTTGGTTTTGGTCATGGGCTTGGCTTCCCACTCGGCGGCGAACCGTAGTGCAGTTTGCAGAGCCGATGACTCGGTGTTCAGACCGAAATGTCTCGCGATCAATTGGAGGGCCGCACGAGTTTCGGCGTTTGTACGGGCCACTTCGTCTCTTGCGCGGCGGACACATTCGAGCACCGCACTGCCGCCGGGCACGGTGTCCAGAACGGAAGCCAGCGGCACGATCACTCCATCGCGCGAATCTTTAGCAATGGCGCCCAGAGCAAGCCTAAGCTGTTCTGGATCGACATCAAACTGGGGCAGCGCGGCTACGCGGAACAGGCTGGCATCCGATCCCGTGTCAACGATCATCGCTACACACGCAAATAGATCGCGCACCTCGGGAGTGTCACTGACATCCATGTTTTCAATCGAAAAAGGAATGTCCCGATCTGCGAGTTCCTGGGCAACCTCGTCGCGATGCACATGCGAGCGGTAGAGGATGCCGAAATCTTTCCATTTACAACGGGCGGTGCGCTTGAGGTCTTCGATGAGTTTCACTACGTCGGGCGCTTCGGCGCTCCTTCCCGCGAACGAGATGGCTTCGACCGGGAACTGTGGGATGGTTATTCCGCGACTCCTGGCGTCCTCTTCCCGCGCGGATTGCAGAGGAGCACGCCGGTAAGAGATCGAAGCATGTTCGTCGGCGGCAAAGACGGGAGGATTCTTGGCGATGAGCGCGAAGGCGCATTGCAGGATTGGCGTCGTCGAACGTCGGTTCTTGCCCAGCACGACGAGCTTGCACTTGGGAAAGTGTGCGCGGAAGAGATGAAATGCGGCGCTGGACGCCCCGCGAAATCGGTAAATGGCCTGATCGGGATCGCCGACACCGAATACGTTTGCCGCCTCGCCCGCCAGCGCGGCGAGAATCTTGATCTGGGCCAAGTTGGCATCTTGAAATTCATCGATCAGGATGAATGGCGAGCGAGCGCGCTCGGCGACGCGAAGACTGTCGTCATGCGCGAGCAGATCGTAGGCGCGGCTCATCATGTGGCCGAAAGTGCCCAGGTCTTCTTCCCGCAGCCAGCGCTCGGTGGTCGAGAAGACACGCGCAATTTCGCGGCAGCGAGCAATCACTTCCTCGTCGCTTAGTTGCTCTTTTGATTTTGCGACGCGCGGAACCGGCAGTTCGCCCCGTTCGAGTTGGGAGACGTACGCCGCATATTTTTCGGGTGTGATCAATTCGTCGTGGCAGCGGCTGAGAAAGTCAATCAAATCGCTGAGAAACTCGCCTACGTTCGCCGCCCGGACGTAATGTTCCAGTCGCAGCTCGTGAACCCGCTTGCGCAAGTAAATCCAGAGGTCTTTATCATCGAGCACTCCAAAGCTTTTCCCGGCTCGCCTGAGCAGATTGAGGCAGAAGTCGTGAAAAGTCATCGAGCGAATTCGCTCGCCGAATTGTTTGCGGATTCGTTCGCGCATTTCCCCGGCGGCCGCGACAGTGTAGGTAAGGGCAAGAATCTCTTGGGGTTGGGCATAGTCTTGCTCAATCAGACGCGCGACGCGATGGATAAGGACGGAAGTCTTGCCGGTTCCGGCGCCCGCGATGACCAGCATCGGGCCGTGGACGTGCTCGATTGCCTCCCGCTGGCGGGCGTCGGGAATGAAAGGAGTGGCTTTAGTTCTGGCAGACATCTGGGTCAGAATAACACCGGCAGCACGGCGCGGAACTGCCGAAAAATCCGGGGATTTTCTTTGGCGGACGCTAGAAGCGATTTATTGCCGTTTGCTTTTCACGGTGAAGAAAGCATGGCAGAAGCGACAATCGCCGTGGCGGCAATGGCTGCGGTTTCGGCGCGAAGGATGGTAGTACCCAGCGAGGCTGCGATCCAACCAGCCTTCGGAAAGGTTTGCAATTCTTCTCCCGTCCAGCCGCCCTCAGGACCGACGGCAAGAATGATTTCACCAATTGGGCCGTTTGTAAGCGCTGCGGCCGAACGATCTTTCAAAACATCCGGCAGCATCGCGCAATTTCCCGTCTCTGCGAGAACTACCCGAAGAGGAGCTTCGAGTTTCAGAATCTGCGGGAGCTCGGCGGGATCAGCAAGCTCAGGCGGCGCCATGCGCCGCGACTGCTCGGATGCTTGACGGGCGATCCGCCGCCAGCGTTCGCTTCTTTTTTCAGAGGCGGAGGCCAGATGCGAATCCGTTCGGCGGGCAATGACCGGCAGAATGCGAGAAACGCCGAGTTCAGTGCACTTCTCGACCGCCCACTCAAAGCGATCGAATTTATAAATCGCGAGAGCCAGCGTAATCGCAATGGGAGCAGCCGACTGAACCTCTTCTCTCAGTTCAAACTCGACACGCTGGGAGCTCAGGGAAGTGATGCGGCCCCGGCGAACTGAATCGGCAGTGGAGATGTCAAAATCCTGGCCGACACGGGCGCGCAGAACTCTTACAAGGTGATCGGCGTGGTCGCCGACGATGGCGGCGCGGTTGCCTGAGATTTCGTCGGCGATCCAGCGGCGGCGGGTCATGGTTAGCCGAACATATCTTTGACTTTGCCGAGGAGCGACCGCAGTACTGGCTGGTTGTCGATCTGCGCGGTGAGATCGAGTTCCTTGAGCAACTCTTTCTGGCGCTTGTTGAGCTTAGTGGGAATCTGCACACGCACTTCGACGTAGAGGTCGCCTTTGCCATGTCCGTTGAGCACGGGCACGCCTTTATGGCGGATACGGAAAGTGGTGCCCGGCTGCGTCCCATCAGGAATGTTGAGTGTGTGCTCACCTTCGAGAGTGGGGACCTTGATCTCTGCACCCATGGCTGCTTGCGCGACCGAGAGCGGAACGACGCAGTGCAGGTCATTGCCTTCGCGCACAAAGAATGGATGCTCTTTCACGTGAAGGACGACGTACAAATCGCCGGCCGGGCCGCCGTTTGGGCCGGCTTCGCCCCCGCCGGAAAAGCGGATGCGCGTCCCATCTTCGACACCCGCGGGAATTTTTGCTTCCACCGCGCGCTGCCGGAGAATTCTGCCTTCACCTTTGCACTTGTGACAAGGATCGGTAATGACGTTGCCGGTTCCCTGGCAGGCGGGGCAGGCGCGGGCGATGCTGAAAAAACCTTGCTGGTAACGGACCTGGCCGCGACCGTTACATGAGCGGCACGTCGTGGGACCTTTGCCGGGAGCAGCCCCCGAGCCGTGACATTCTTCACAAGCCTCGTGCCGGCGGACCATCACCCGGGTTTCAGTGCCGAATGCGGCCTCTTCAAACTCGATGGTGATATCTTCGCGAAGATCTGCGCCGCGCTGCACGCGGCTGCGGCGGCGCCCTCCAGCGCCGAAAGCGTCGCCGAAGCCGAAGAATTCGCCGAAGATGTCGCCTAAATCCTGAAAAGCGGAAGCGTCGAAACCCATGCCTCCGCCCGCGGCGTTGCCGACTCCGGCATGGCCGAAGCGGTCGTACATCGAACGCTTTTCCGAGTCGGCGAGAATTGCGTAAGCCTCGGTAACTTCTTTGAAGCGCTCTTCCGCCTCCGGATTATTTGGATTCCGGTCGGGATGCCATTGCATCGCAAGCTTGCGGTAAGCACTTTTCAGTTCGATTTCGCTTACCGTGCGGCTCACGCCCAGAACTTCGTAATAGTCGCGTTTCGCGTTAGTGGCCAGGACAGACGCCTTTCTTCACTTAAAACAATATGAGTTACAACGGGCTGGAAATCTATTGCCCGGACTGTTATCCCCGGATAAAGCTCCCAATATTATTTCCCCGAGTTCTTAGCGACCTTGACCATGGCGGGCCGCAGCAGCCGATCTTTGAATTTATAGCCGCGCTGCAGTTCCTCGATCACCTGATGATCGGGAGCTTCGCTGGTTTCAACCATTTCGATGGCTTCGTGCATTCGCGGATCGAACGGTTCCCCTTTTGCAACTATAGGCAGAACCGACAGGCGGGCGAGGGCGGCCTGTAGCTGCTTATCAATCAGCTCGATGCCGTTGCGAAACTCAGCACCTTCAGAATTCGTCTGAAGAGCGCGTTCCAGGCTATCGATGACCGGCAATAAAGTCTTTACCGCGTCCCCGACGGCGTAATCGCGATAGTCCTGCTGCTCTTTGCTGGCGCGCTTGCGGGCATTGTCGAACTCGGCCTGCGCCCGGGCGAGGCGGTCGAGGAGCGAGTCGCGCTCGGCTTTTATTTTTTGTAATTCCGACTCCGTCGACGATTCCGTATGAGCTTGCGATTCGGCAGTTTCGTCTCCGTCGCCCGAGGATGCGGGGAGTTCGTGCTCTACATCAAGTCCTGCGTTGTTCACTTGCGTTTTACCGTTCCCTTTACTCATAAAAAACCTGGTTACTCCGATTCATTCAGAATTTTGTCGAAGAGACGCGCGATATATGACACCGCGGTGATAGTGTGCTGATAGTCCATGCGAGTGGGGCCGATGACGGCGAGCGAACCCACCATGTCGCCGCCGGCATGCGCCGGCGCGCCGATCAACACGAAATTCTGCATCGAGGGGAGAGCGTCGTCGAGTCCGATGACTACTCGAACCGCCTCCTGCTTTACGTCAAGATAGGCGCCGAGGAGCTTCGCAACTTTTTCTTTTTCCTCCAGCGTGCGCAGCATTTCTTCGAGGCGCTTGCGATCTTCCTGGCCGGCTACGAGATTGGACGCTCCTTCAACAAAGACCACCTGCGGGGCGGCTTCGGAGGCGAGTGCGCCTTGCTTGTAAAGTTTCTCGATCGAGTTCATGAGGTGATCGTAATCACTGCGCTCCTGTTCGATGCGGCGCGCGAGCTCGGCGCGCATGGATTCCATGGTCCAGCCGCGAAAATTTTCGTTGATGTAGCGGGCGGCGAGATCGAGTTCGTCCTGTTTGAGGTCGAGGCGCAGGACACGATCGCGCACCAGGCCGGAACGCGTCACCAATACGGCTAAAACTTTTTGATCTCCGAGGCGCGAGAAGTAAACGTGCTCCAGGGCATTCTTGGTGCCGCTGACCGCTAGGGTAACGCCAACGTTGCGCGAAACCAAGGAAAGCACCCGCGAAGTGCGCTCCATGAATTCCTGAACGTCGGTGATTCCCGCCAGAGATTCGGAGATCATGGCTTCGTCCTGGGGAGCAAGGCGCGCATCGCCGGTGATCTGCTCGACGTAGTAGCGATAGGCTTCTGGTGTGGGCACGCGGCCGGAGGAGGTGTGCGTCTGCTCGAGAAAGCCGGCATCGGAGAGATCGGCCATCACGTTGCGAATGGTTGCGGGACTTAATCCCTCGCGATTGGAGCGCGCAAGAGTGCGTGAGCCGACGGGCTCGCCGGTGGAAATAAAAGTCTCCACGATTGCGGTGAGAACCTCGCGCTGGCGAGCGCCGATATGTGGATCGGAAGGCATATTCTGATCTGCGTAGCTGGCCGCATTCCGCCTCATGGTCGGACTTCTTCATCGAGCCATCGGCAGTCATGCGTGCAATCTGCATTTTCCGGTTAAGTATCTTAGATGCAAAAACTTAGCCGGAGGTCGCAGACGCGGCACCCTCCTTGGATTCTAGGAACGCGCACCTTCGCTGTCAAGGACTGCTGCAGAACCATAAGCTTAATTCCTGTCGCGCACCTTCAATGAGAGACTGAGCAGGTGAGATCGAAACGGCACATTGTGGTAATTGGGGCGGGAGCGTTCGGCGGATGGACGGCGCTGCACCTTCTCAAGCAGGGAGTGCGAGTGACCCTGATCGACGCCTGGGGGCCGGGCAATTCCCGCTCGTCTTCTGGCGGCGAGACTCGCATTATGCGATGTTCGTACGGCCCCGACCAGCCGTACACGGAGTTGGCGGCTCGAGCTTTGAGAATCTGGAAGCGATACGAACGTCGATGGAAGCAACAATTCTTTCATCGCACCGGGGTGCTGTGGACGGTCAGCAGTCGCGATGACGCTTATGAACGGGGATCGCTTCCGGTGCTGCGCGAGGCCCAGGTTAGGTTTTCAGAGTTGTCAACTGCGACGATGAAGAAGCGCTGGCCGCAGATCAATTTCAGCGATGTTCACTGGGGAATTTTGGAACCGGACTGCGGATATCTCGATGCGCGGAACAGTTGTCAAACGGTGGTAGAGGCATTCGTTGAACAGGGCGGCAGGTACCGCCAAGCGGCGGTTTTGGCCAATGGGTTAGAAGGTGCGCCGCTGCGCGAGTTGAGGCTGTCTGACGGTTCGCGCCTCAAAGCTGACTGCTATGTGTTTGCCTGCGGGCCGTGGTTGGGAGGGTTGTTCCCGGAAACGCTGGGAAGATTGATTCAGCCTACGAAGCAGGACATTTTCTTCTTTGGCCCGCCGCCGGGCGATCCGCGGTTCGATGATCAGCATCTGCCAGTTTGGGGCGATCACGGACAACGATTTTTCTATGGTATTCCGGGAAGCGACCGGCGTGGATTCAAAGTGGCCGACGACACACGCGGGACGCCTTTCGATCCGACTGGCGGCGAACGCGTGGTGAATCAGGCAACGCTGAAGCGCGTGCGCGATTACGTTGCCTTTCGTTTCCCGGCGCTGAAGAATGCTCCGCTAATCGAGACGCGCGTGTGCCAGTACGAGCAAACACCCGACAGCGATTTCATTGTCGATCGTCATCCCAGTATGAGTAACGTTTGGATTCTTGGCGGCGGCTCTGGACATGGGTTCAAGCATGGACCTGCGATGGGCGAGATGATGGCGGAGTTGGTACTGAAGGATGGCGAGCCCAGGAAGACTTGGCGGCTGTCACGCCTTTCTGAGGCGCGAAAGGCTTAAGCACAAGAGACACGGAGTCTCGGGGAACGCGGCCCGGTTTTCCACGGCGAGTTCGGGGTTCTTTCGACTTACCTTCCTACTGAATCTGAATCACACCCGTGCTCTCAGCGGCTTTTATCTCCCCCACGCGCAAAGCCACTTTGCGAGCAAATTCGAAAATAGATTTGGCATGTGGCGAATTTTCGCCCTCAAGCACGACGGGTTTGCCACCATCTCCGGCCTTTCGCACTTCTGGATCGAGTTCGATGCTGCCGAGAAATGGAACACCAAACTGCTTCGACATATTCTCAGCGCCGCCGCGCGAGAAAATATCGATTTCGTGGTTGCAGTGCGGGCAGGTGAAGAAGCTCATGTTCTCGACGACCCCGACGAGATCAACCTTCATCTGGCGGAACATCTCGATCGCTTTGCGCGCGTCCTGCAGCGAGACGTCGGAAGGAGTAGAGACCACGACCGCGCCAGTGAGCGGCACCGATTGCACCAGCGATAACGCGATATCGCCGGTACCCGGCGGCAGATCGATGATCATGTAATCGAGCTGGCCCCACTCGACCTGTCCCAAAAATTGTTTCATGATCTGGTGGAGCATGGGTCCCCGCCAGATGATGGGCTTGTCGCCAGGATTGAGAAATCCGACTGAAATCACCTTCAAACCGAACGCCTGCAACGGCTCGATGCGATTTTCGCCAGCCATCTTTGGCTGAGCGTTTACTCCAAGCATGAGCGGAACGTTGGGGCCGTAAACGTCGGCGTCGAGCAAGCCGACTTTGTGGCCCATCTTGGCGAGAGCGACGGCCAAGTTAACGGAGAGCGTCGTTTTGCCGACGCCGCCCTTGCCGGAACCCACGGCAATGATGGCATCGACCCCAGGCAACGGCTGCGGACCCGGCGCGGCCTGGCCGGGATGAGGAGGCATGTGTGCGTTCAAGAGAAACTCCTAAGGACGGTTACAAGGATCGAATACCTGATTATACAAGGCGTGCGAGGGTCACGAGGGAGGGCTAGCCTTTTCTCTTGCGCTGCAGTTCCGAGCGACGGATGTCGCGGCGTCGCCCGGCATCTTCGTAGCGGCGCTTCTGCTCATCGGTTTCAGGAATGACGGGCGCGACTTTCAAACGTTGGCCATGAGCGTCGACGGCGACGAAAGTTAGGTGAGCTGAAGCGACGTGCTGAAAGGTATCGGCGATGTAGTTTTCGACAAACACTTTTACGCCTACCTCCATTGAGGTGCGAAAGACACGGTTCACCGACGAACGAAAGATGACGAGGTCGCCAACGCGCACGGGCACGAGGAAATCGATGTGATCGACTGAAGCCGTAACGGCGTAACTGCGTGAATGGCGATGTGCCGCCATTGCTCCGGCCAGGTCGATCCAGTGCATGAGGCGGCCGCCAAGCAGGGCACCGAGCGGGTTGGCATCGTTAGGTAATACGATTTCTGCCATCTCTGACTGCGAATCGGAAACGGGGCGGGGGGTGAGATTTAGTTCGTCGGCTGAAATTTCCGTCATGTTTTTCTTCGGTTCCAGTTGTGAAGTTTGAGCAATCTGGATTTAGCCGGCTACGGCCTGCGCCGGTTCCTGACACTTTTTTGCTTGCAGATACGAAGCCAGAAAGCACTCCGCCAATCGCTGCACCTGGCTATCCGCATGACACTTTAGCCATTCAGCTGCGGTCACATCGAATTCCATTACGCCGTGCTCGACCGGAAGATGGGCGCGCTCGCATACATAACGTACGTGGATGCGTGGATTAGCTCCGTTCTGCGCTGAGAGCGTGCTGCGAGCGCCGAAACGCACGGAGTCCCAGCGCCGCTCGCGCGGCAAGCGCGGGCAACCTTCGGCATAACCAAGATTGCAGAATTGCTCTAGCTCCTGCACCGAGGGACTTTCGCCGTCATGGCCGGGGGCAGTGCAACAGCCACTCCATCCGCATCCCAAGGGAAGGCGTGAGGGATGCGCCCACCCGCCGTTATCGAATTTTTCTGTCGGCATGAAAAAAGGGCAAGCCACGTGGGCCTCGCACAAAGATGAAATGTTGAGGACTGCCCATTCTACTCATCAGGATGCAGTGCAAGCTAGTGGATAAGCGCGCATTGACAGAACTCGATCTGCGGCACGCCTCTCGTCTGTAGTAACCTCATCTTCGGCGGAGGATGAGAATTCGCTTATGGATCGAATTGCCGCACTCAACGAAATACTGACGCAGAATCCCAACGACGCCTTCGCCCGTTACGGATTGGCCATGGAATATTCAAATCAAGGCGATCTCGACCGGGCGCTGACGGAGTTTACAATTTTATTGAAGGCGACTCCCGACTACACTGCCGGATACTTCATGGCGGCCCAGGCGCTAGCTCGGGCCGACCGAGTTGCCGACGCTAAGAAAATGCTCGCCGACGGAATCGCTTCGGCACGCCGCACCGGAAATCTGCACGCGCAGTCGGAGATGGAAGCGATGCTGGCAGAGCTAGGATAGGAGAGTTTTGCCGGGCCATCAGAAATCAGTTCAACATCTTCGTAATCGACCATTCCACCAACCCGGGAAACAACTGATAAAGCTTCTGCGGGAAATACATTGTCCAGGGCACGATGACTTCCCTCTTCTTCTCTACATACGCCTGCAATGTGGCGCGGGCTACGCGCTCGGCAGTGATGCCGCGAACCCGAGCGGGGCGGACTCGCTTGAGTTCGTTCCCACGGACTGCATTCTCGCCAAACGACGTCCGCACATAGCCGGGGCATACGGTGAGGACGTGGATACCGTCGTTCTTCAATTCCATGCCAGCACCTCTCCCGATCGCGTTCAACGCGAACTTGGTTGCGCTGTAGGCGGCGTGGAAAGGCATAGGAATGTGTCCGGCGACGCTGGAAATGTTGATAATGCTTCCGCCGCCCTGTTCTCGCATGACGGGGATCACGGCCTGCATCGCGGAGACTGCCCCGAAGAAATTCGTCTCGAACATTTCGCGGCAGGTGGACATCTCCATGCGGGCCACGGAATCGAGCAAGCCGTGACCGGCGTTGTTTACCCAAACATCGATCCTTCGGAAGTGATGGAGAGTCAGGCCGAGAGCGCGGTCGATCTCCTCGCGATGGCGTACGTCGCAGGCCATTGCTAAAGTCCGATCGCCGTGGCCAAGGCGTAAGCGCGCAGCTTCGACGCGGCCGGTGTCGCGCGAAAGCATTACTACGGCGGCGCCATGATCGGCGAAGACCTGCGCTATCGCTTCGCCGATTCCCATGGAAGCACCCGTGACTACCACAACTTTGCCTGCGAGTTCCATGACGTGGTTACTTTCCTTCAACCCCTCTGATTTCGAATTTGATGATCTCGATCTTGAGGTGTTTCCGATCGCAGAAGCAGAACGTCAGACTGACATAATCAGTGTAAGCACATCTCCGCTAAACTTTCTTCTCTGTACAATTTAAAGTTTTGCGAATTCCACTAAATCCGCAGATGCAGGAACCGTCTTGTATCGTACAATCGAACAGCGCCGCCTGCCGGAGATGTCTTGGAAACCTTGATTCCGCTGTTCCCGCTCGATGTCGTGCTGTTTCCGGGTACGCCCTTGCCGCTGCACATTTTCGAGCCGCGCTACAAAGAAATGATTGCCGAATGCCTGGCGCGGGAGCGTACGTTTGGCGTCGTGCGCGCGGGCGAGCAAGGCCTCGCTGACGTGGGGTGCACGGCGGAAATCGTCACCGTCGTAAAAGAGTATCCCGATGGACGGCTCGATCTGGTGACCGAGGGGCGCAAACGTTTTGAACTGCTGCGAGTAAATCAAGAGCGTTCTTTCCTGCAGGGCGAAGTACTGGCGATCGAGGACGAACCTGGCGTTACGCCGCAGGCGGAGACGGCGCGGGCTGTCGAACTACATTCCCAATTGCTGGCGATTGCTGGAGCCAAGCAGGATCTTTCAGCCGCCGACGCCTCAGTGCTGTCTTTTTTTCTAGCCGGATCTTTGCCGCTCGACCTCGATTTCAAACAGAACCTGCTGGCTTGCCGTTCCGAGCCTGAGCGGATTTCGTTGTTGATTCAATATTTCGAAGGCATCATTCCCAAAATCCAGAGGGCCGCGAGGACGCGGGAAAAGGCCGGGGGAAACGGTCACGTTCACTAGCGCGGGATGGGAGCGAGTGGCGACTCGGCCCGTGAGCTTTCCGCGTATAATCCAGAAAAGTATTCTTCCTTGGGGGTTCTCATGAGTTCTCCGCGCACGCTGGGCGAGTTGCGCCGCAGTCATTTTTCTGAAGAGCGTTTGCGCAACCGCCGCGTAAAAGACGAGCTTCGCGACAATCTGATTGCGCGTCTACGCCAGCGCGATGACGGGGGCATTTTCCCGGGGATCGTCGGCTACGATGATACGGTGGTGCCGCAAATCGTCAACGCGGTTCTCTCGCGCCATAATTTCATTTTGCTGGGCCTGCGCGGACAGGCGAAGAGCCGCATCCTGCGCGCTTTGACAACCCTTCTCGACGAGCAAATGCCTTATATCGAGGGCTGCGAGATTCGTGACAATCCTTACTCGCCGATCTGCCGCCGCTGCCGCGAAGAAGTTGCCCGGCTGGGCGATGCCACCCCGATCGCCTATCTCACGCCTGGCGATCGCTATGTCGAAAAACTCGCCACGCCCGACGTCACCATTGCCGACCTGATCGGCGATATCGATCCAATCAAGGCGGCACGCGGCGGCCACGAGCTTTCGAGTGAAATGACGGTGCACTACGGTCTGCTTCCCCGCGCCAATCGGGGCATCTTCGCCATCAATGAATTGCCCGACCTCGCCGGCAAAATTCAGGTAGGGCTGTTTAACATCATGCAGGAAGGCGACGTGCAGATTAAGGGTTACCCGATCCGGCTGCCTCTTGATGTCGCCATCGTGTTCAGCGCGAATCCAGAGGATTACACGGCGCGCGGCAAAATCATTACGCCGTTGAAAGACCGCATCGGATCCGAAATTCGCACGCATTATCCAGCCACGGTGGACGAAGGCGTTGCCATCACCGCACAGGAAGCGTGGACGCGGCGCAACGGGCACGCCATGCATTTGCCGACATACATTCAGCAGGTAATCGAGCGGATTGCATTCGCGGCGCGCGAAGATAAGAAGATCGACAAACGTTCGGGTGTAAGCCAGCGATTGCCGATCAGCGCGATGGAAAATGTCATCTCGAACGCCGAGCGCCGGGCACTGCGCAACGATGAAAAGCTGGTCGTGCCGCGGGTCAGCGACGTTTACGCAGCGCTTCCCGCAATCACCGGCAAGCTCGAACTCGAGTACGAAGGCGAGATGAAGGGAGCCGATTTTGTGGGCCGCGAACTGATCCGCGCTGCCATTGCGAAAACTTACGACGAATACTTCACTGGCGCCAATGTACAGCAGATCGTGCAGTGGTTCGACCTGGGCGGAGAGATTCAGCTCTCCGATTCGGTTCCGGCCAGCGAAGCACTGGAAAATCTGAAGGAGATTCAGGGACTGACCGACAAACTGGGGCCGCTTGGAGTTTCGCCGAAGGAAAGTCCCGAGCAACAAGTTTCAGCCGCAGAGTTTATTCTCGAAGGCCTGCACGCGCACAAGCGCATCGGCCGCAACGAAGAGCGGGTATTCAAAGCGGGAGAGAAAAAGCCGGAACCGCAGCGCGAAAAGGCGTTTGACGCGGACGAGCGGCCATACCGGCAGAGAAGGCAATTTAACTAAGAGCTCTTAGCTGCCAGCTTCTAGTGCAGCTACAACGTTTTCGATCAGCTAGGGCTAGAAGCCAGGAACCAGAAGCGTTCATGAAACGCATTCGTTATTCGAAATACGTTCCCGATCCTGCGGGCGAGATGAGCCTGGAGGACCTGCTCAGCGCACTCTCCGACTACCTTCTGCAGAGCGGCTTTCAGAGCGACATGTGGTTCGAGATGCCCGACGGCGAGCGGACTTTGGACGATCTTCGGCACGCTATCGAGAACGCCCTGTTCGAAGGCGATCAATTCGATGAGGAAATGCGGGAGCGGTTGCAGCAGATGGCTCTCGACGGCGAACTCGACGAACTCATCGAGAAGCTGATCGAGCGCATGCAGCAGGAGGATTACATCTCCGTCGATCAGCCGTTTGACCCCTCGCGCCCGGCGACTGCCGGAGGCCAGCTCGGCGAGAATGCACCGCAGGCGAAGTTCGAGATTACCGACAAGAGCCTCGACTTCCTCGGATTCAAAGCCTTGCGCAACCTGCTGGGCTCACTCGGCAAATCGAGCTTTGGACGACACGACACGCGCGATCTCGCCACCGGCATCGAATCCAGCGGAGCCTCACGCACTTACGAGTACGGCGACACGCTCAACCTCGACATCACGGCGACCCTATCAAATGCGATTCAGCGCGAGGGACTCAGCCTCCCGCTAAATATCGAATACTCCGATCTGCAGGTGCACCAGTGCGAATATCAATCATCCTGCGCAACAGTTCTAATGCTCGATTGTTCGCACTCGATGATTCTGTACGGCGAAGACCGTTTTACTCCGGCGAAAAAAGTCGCCATGGCGCTGTCCCATTTGATTCGGACGCAGTATCCCGGTGATTCCCTGTCACTGGTGTTGTTTCATGATTCCGCAGAGGAGATCCCACTCTCGCAGCTGGCGCGCGTCCAGGTTGGTCCGTATTACACCAACACCCGCGAAGGTCTGCGCATGGCGCAGCGCATTCTGCAGCGCCAGCGCAAAGACATGAAGCAGATCGTCATGATTACCGACGGCAAGCCGTCCGCGTTGACGCTGGAAGACGGACGCATTTATAAAAACGCCTTTGGCCTCGATCCTCTAGTGGTCAGCCAGACTTTGGAGGAAGTTTCGAAGTGCAAGCGCGCGGGCGTGCTCATCAATACCTTTATGCTCGCTTCGGACTATGGCCTGGTGCAGTTCGTGCAGAAAGTCACCGAAATGTGCCGCGGCAAGGCTTACTTCACCACTCCCTACACGCTCGGGCAGTACCTGCTGATGGATTACATGTCGAGGAAGACCAAGACGATTCACTAAGAAATGCTGGCATTCCAGAGGTCGCTCGGCGTAGAACCTTGTCCGGATTTCACTCCAACGCAAATGCACGGATATTCGTTTACTGATAACCTCTTTCCATAACATGGCAAATTGCGCACGATGTGGCCGCCAGCTTTCCGGCTTTACGTTCGGAAGAAAAATATGCCCCTGGTGCCGACAGCACGAGGCCGAACAGCGCGGTGAGATCGTCGACGCACCGCAGCCGGTGATTCGCCAGCCCTGGGTGCGCCGCCAGGAATCCACGATCAGCCTGACGCAAGTTATTTTTGGCATCAATGCGGCGGTGTTTCTGGGCATGGCGCTCGGGGCGCAGAGCATCATGGATTTCCCCGTTTCCGAGATGGTGCGTTGGGGAGCGAACATTGGCGCCTTCACGATTTCGGGCGAGTGGTGGCGACTGGTTACGAATATTTTTGTTCATGCCGGAATCATCCACATCGCATTTAACATGTGGTGCCTCTGGTATCTGGGTGCGCTGGCAGAGTCGCTCTACGGACGGTGGACCTACTTATGCATTTACCTGATCTGCGGAATCGGCGCGAGTTTGGCGAGTGCGGCCTGGCATCCTTATGTACCCAGCGTTGGTGCATCGGGAGCTATCTTCGGTCTTGCGGGCGCACTGTTTGCGGCATTTAAGCTGGGCGAGTTCTCGGTGCCGCGCGCGGCACTTACCGGCACGCTGCGCAGCCTGGGCGCTTTTGTGGTTTATAACCTGATCTTCGGTTTTATCATTCCTGGGGTGGACAACTCCGCCCACATTGGCGGCCTGATCACCGGTTTAATTTTAGGCGCGCTGCTTGCGCTGCTAGCTCCAAAGCAAGAGCATGCGCCCAGAAGAGCGGTCGTGTTCCTTGGAGTATTTTTCGCGCTCGGCCTATGCGCGATGGAACTGGCGCATCACTACGGTGTTCCTCTGGAATTCAAGCGCGTACCGTTTGCCAAGACGGAAAACTCAATTCCCCGCAGGATCTTTCCTCACGACGAACCTTTCAGCTCGCCGATCGCACGCCAAGCCTGATTGATGGCTTCATCGGTGTAAGCGCGGGCGCCAGCATCTGAGTTGGCGATGGCGATGCGTCCAAAGCGCTTTCGCGCGGATTCGCATGGCATCGCGCCGCCTTCCAGCACAAAGGAATCGAACAGCGAATTGTATTCGTAGGCATAGCCGTGCGGCCAGCGGTTCACGGTGATGGCAACGATGTCGCGAGCAGGATCGAACCCTCCCGGCCCAAGCGTTCGCGCCAATTGTTCGCGAATATTGTGCTCAATCGTTTCAAATGTGGTCGTGAAGAGTTCCACGCGGCCGATGCGGTGCTGGTCGCGAGCCGCAATCCCGGCCTGACACGGAGCTTTGCTCATATGCAGAACGATGGGGTCTTCCTGGCCCTGAGGACACTGATACCCGCCGATGCTCACCGGCAAGTCGATATCGACGTGAGTGTGGTAGCCGGCGGGCGCATAGATTGAATTTGCTTTGAGCTTGTCGAAGGCCGATCCGTTCCGCAGCACGACATTGCTGTAGAGCAGCGGAACCTTGATCGCATAGGCAAGAGCCTGCTTTTGCGAATCGGGAAGATCCGGGCACAGATAAGGTATCATCATGTTCCAGCAAGCCAGGACGCAGTGCTTCGCCTTGACGTTGAACAGCTTGCCAGAACGGAAGTAGGCGACGTCCACTTCTTTCGCCCGCACCGGATCGCCTATATGCTTTACGCGCATCGCGGTGCTGTTCAACCGAATTCGCACGGGGGAATTTTGCTCGTCGAGCTTCGCGTAATTTGCCCTGGCAGAAACAATGTCGGTCGCTGAGGATCCTGGAATTGCCGACGGAATCAGCTTGCGCACCAGCAACCGTGCAATGCTGGCATTGCCATCAGGAAAGTGGAAAAAATACTTTCGTTCATTTTCCAGTCCGTCGGACTCGATACCCATCCCACCGAAGCCTGGATATCCCGTGTCCGCGGCATCCATCGCGGGAACTGCCTCAATGCCAACGCCAAACAGCGGTTGAGAGACGGTTTCATACAGGCGAATCACTTCAGGATGCACGCCAACCAGTTCAGTGAGGAAGCGCTCATAACTGATTCTCGCCAGGCGGGCACTCTTCTGTTGTGCATTGAGTCCGGGGAGATAGTCTTTTTTGTCGCGGCACAAACGAGCAACGTCCTTGCGCGCGGGTTCGGCAATGGGCGCTTCGGCCATGAAGTGAGCCCACGCGTCGGGTGCCGCAACGTTGAGGTCGTAGGTTTCACCTCCCGGAAAAGGGTACGGATCATCGACTAGCGTGTCGACGCCGAAGGTTTCCTTGTCAAAGAAAATTTTGGAGGTGCGCCCATGAGAACCGTACAGATCGCGATCGAGATACTTCGGAAAGCTGCTGACGTCGATTCCCAATTCTTCAATTACGCCCCTGGCGACCGCGCTATAGGGCTCAGGACTTTCGATCGAATATGTTCCTCCATAACCTAAGAGGGTTCGATCTCCCACGCGGAATTCGTTGCGCTTCGCGTGTCCGCCGAAATCGTCGTGATTATCGAGGATGAGAATGCGTGCCTTCGCGCCCGCAAACTTTTGATAGAAGTGCGCGGCGGCCAGGCCGCTGATGCCGCCGCCGACAATGATCAGATCAAAGGCTTCCCCGGTGTCTTGCGGCGTTCCGGCGGTTTCCCAAAAATCGCCGTCGCGCAACCGATGAGCCGTCTCGAATGAACCGGGATGACTGCCGCGAAGCCCGGTAAGCGCAGGAGGATAGTAGTCCGGCGACGTTTGCGAAACTTGTTCTCCCTGCGCGAATAACTGACCTGGAAGTAAGGCTGCGCCGGCGGTTATGGCGACGCCGTTGAGAAAATCACGGCGAGTGATGCGGCGATTCATTCCCAGTTGCGGGTCGGTCAGGTCGCTCATTGTTTTCGGCGTCCGGGTTCCGGCATCCAGTGGCGGGCATCCGGCTCCGGTTAGTTTGGGCCTTTAGTACTGATTAGGTTCGGATTGTTCAGGCTTGGCCATCGGCTTTTTTCACCGCGAGTTCGGCGCCCTGGAAGCCAATTTTGCTGTGTGTGCCGTCGCAGAAAGGCTTGTTCACCGAGCCTCCGCAGCGGCAAAGCGAGAAGGCGGGCTTGCCGGTGAGATCGTACGGAGTTCCGTTGGCATCCACGAGTTCGACAGCCCCTTCCGGCGCCTCGACGCGGAATGGGCCGTTGGGACGAACAGTAATCTTCACTTGAGCCATCGTCTGATTCCTCCAACCTTGTGGGATTCTAGTAAGGATCAAAGATAGCATGCAGCGGAGCGGCGTGTCGCGGCAGACGGCGCCGACATTTGCGGCGAATTGAAAGCTGCACCATTTCAAAACCTGATTTACAGGGGCAGCTGCTGCGTGGTCGGCATGTGATGCTGTTCGCGGCCGACTTTTCCGTCGTACTTCGTGCTCATCTTGAAAAGTTCGTTGCGCCCGTCGGCGGCGAACGGGCGGGCTTGATCGCGCAACTGCTGCATGGTTTGTTCGTCGAGTGGCTGAAAATTCACGGCGACATTTAGATTTTGCTCGAGCACTTCCAAGGTATCGACGCCGCTGATGGTCGTGGCCACCGGCAGGCTCATCGCGTAGCGCAAACCTTGCTCGGGCGTGATTACGCCGTGGCGCACCAGTTCGCCGCTGCCTCCCAGGCTTTTCATGCCGAGTGCAGCAATGCCGCGACGTTGAGCCTCCGGCAGTACCTGACTTTCGAAGCTGCGAAATGTGGCGTCGCAACAGTTGAGCGGCATCTGCACGGTGTCAAACGGAAAGTTGTGCGCCAGCATCTTCAAATGAATTTCGGGATCTTTGTGGCCGGTGAATCCCACAAAGCGCACTTTTCCCTGCTGCTTGGCCTCGGCCAAGGCTTCGGCGGCGCCATTCGGCGCGAAAATTAAATCTGGATCATTGTAATAAACCACTTCGTGAATCTGCCACAGATCGAGATGATCAGTCTGCAGGCGGCGCAAAGATTCCTCTAACATGCGCATAGCAACTTTCTTGTCGCGCCCGTGGGTGCAGACCTTGGTCATCACGAATGCGTGATCGCGCTTCCCTTTTAGCGCTTTTCCGACCCGCTCTTCGCTAAGGCCATCGTGATACTCCCAGGCGTTGTCGAAAAACGTCACGCCATGGTCGAGCGCCTTGGCGATGATTTCGATCGCAGCGTGATCAGTCTCTGCCGAGCCGAGATGATATCCGCCCAACCCCATGGCCGAAACTTGCACGCCCGTCCGGCCCAACAGCTTTTTCGGCACCGTTCCAGATGGGATCTGCTGCGATTCATATTTATTTTTGTCTCGATCTTGCGCCATGCTTCCTCCGGCGAAAAGCGGTGCTGCGCCGAGAACGGCAGCACTCTTGATGAAACTACGGCGATTCCATTCGCGCTTCGAATCCATGCCTGCTCCTAGAATTGCTTCTCGGGAAACGGGTGACCGGTGTTCATTTCGACTCCCAACATGTCTTTGACCTCGGCCTGCTTGGTATCAAGCGGAAAGTGGTGCGCTATTCGCGCTTCAGGATTGTCGAATTTCAGCGACAGCTTATAGAGTTCGAAACGGCCGTCGCCGGCTTCCGGCTTCACGCGCTCGCGAAGCGCGCTCATTTCCGCGTCGGTCATCGGCGTAAAATTCTGCGCGATCTGTAGGTTCTGTTGCAGCACCTCGGGGCTGTCGATGCCGGTGATCGTGGTGGCGACCGGGAGGCTCATCGCGTAACGCAACGCTTCTTCGGCAGTGATCACGCCGTGAGTAATCGCCTCGCCGTGGCCGTTGAGCGGCTTCATGCCCAGAGGCGCAATGCCGCGCTTGATCAGTTCCGGCAGGACTTGCTGCTCGAAGCTGTGAAAATTTGCGTCGAAAGCGTTCAGCGGCATTTGCACAGCGTCGAAGGGAAATCCGGTTTCGAGCATGCCGAGGTGAACCTTGGGATTCTTATGTCCGGTGAATCCGACGAAGCGAACCTTGCCGTCTTTTTTAGCCTTGGCCAGCGCCTCGGCTGCTCCATTCGGGCGGATAAAAAGTTCGGGATCGTTGTCGAAGCCCATGCCGTGGACTTGCCAAAGATCGAGATGATCGGTTTGCAGGCGGCGCAGAGATTCTTCCAGCATTTCGAGAGCAAGAGAAGCGTCGCGCCCATGCGGGCAGGTCTTGGTCATCAGAAAAACTTTGTCGCGGCGTCCTTTCAGTCCTGCACCCATCCAGAGTTCGGTCTTGCCGCGCCGGTACTCCCAGCAATTGTCGAAAAAAGTGATACCGCCGTCGACGGCTTGGTGGATCATTTCGACTGCGGTCTTCTCATCGGGCGCGTCGCCGAGATGATGGCCTCCGAAGCCGAGTGCGGAAATTTTCGCATCAGCGCGGCCGAACTTTCGCATGGGGATGGTTCCGGGGGAAGATTGCGGCATTGACTTACCTCTTGCAGTTTTTTACGAACGCGGAGTCGTTTAGAAGGCATTTGATGCGCTGGAATGAGGAGTGGTTTGCGGGGAAGTGAGATCTCTCTCGAATTAGCCGCAGGGATCTAAGCTGCCAGTGTTCTGGCAGGGACGAGGCTGCGGTAAAGATCCATATATTCGTCGATCATGCGCTTGGCGGTGAATCGCTCGCGGGCGCGAGCGTAGGCGCGATCGGAATAAGCGTGGCGCAGGCCGCGGTCGGAATCGAGATGGCGGAGTATCTCGGCGAGGCTGCCGCCGTCGTTGGTGCGGAAATACAAAGCGGAGTCGCCCCACATTTCGCGGAAGCTGGGAATATCGTTGGCGACGATCGCGCAGCGGGAAAACGCTGCATCGAGAGCGGACATGCCGAGAGGTTCGTAACGCGCCGTGGCAGCGTAGACGGCGGCGCGGCTGTAAAGTGCGCGCAGTTGAGATTCGGTCTGTGGCCCACGAATGGCCACGCAACTCTGATCGGTAGAAACTTTGACATCAGCGCGTATCGGAACGCGCGGTACGGGCACGGTCTGTTCAGCTCCCACGATGCAGATCGAGAACGGAATCGAATGCTGTGTGAGGAGAAAGACCTGCTTCCCGGCATCGAGGAGACGTCCCACCGAGAGCACTGAATCTTCTTTGCTGACGTAAGGGTTAAAGAAAATGGGATTGCGGCCGGGGTAAATCACCACTTCGCGCTGCGGCAGCGTGTAATTCCCGCGAAGCGTAGCGAGCATCCAGGCTGAGGGCGCGACCACCGCATCCGCCGCGGCAATGCCACGGATGATGGTTTCGCGATACCACTCCAGCCAGCGCGTGAAGCGCGGGTTGCAGCCTTGCACGGCTTGTGTCCAGCCGATGATGTCGCCGTGCGCCATCACGATTCGCGGCGTGGAAACCGGCAGGCCGCCGTGACAGAACTGGTGGAGATGAAGCACGTCGGGACGGAGTTCGTGGGTGAGGCTTGTAAGAAAATGTGAAGATTCAATGAGGTCGCGTGGCGCCTCGTCCATCCACTCCAGACGGAAGGCCGTAGGCCGGTATTCCAAACCGTGGAGCAGGTCCATCCATGCGGTCTGCTCGGGCAGAGGAATTTCGCCGAAGCTAACCAGCGTAACCCGTACTCCGCGCGTGACCAGTCCGGTGACTAGTTCACGGGTGTAGGTCCATGAGCCGGACATCGTATCGGCCGTAACCAGTACGTGCACAGAACCTCCGGCGACGTGCCGGAGACCGCGGAAGACGCGGAACCGGCCATTTATCGCTTGGCTATTCTAGTGCGAATCGGCGGGAACGTCGATGGGTTTCTTGCCTGAGCCGAGGGGATGCAGGATTTTGCAATTTT
>Ga0070731_10001374_pt1 | contig 25351 bp, 26 predicted proteins | sample Coa_R1_2_FD_66448 | JGI IMG/M metagenome (GOLD analysis project Ga0070731, IMG submission 66448) | Surface soil microbial communities from Centralia Pennsylvania, which are recovering from an underground coalmine fire - Coalmine... | ecosystem: Environmental > Terrestrial > Soil > Unclassified ... | reverse complement strand
CGACCTGGCCGTCGGCATCGCAAGTCGGGTCGCCATCCTGGCAGTCGAGCGCGCTCGAACCCCGGCTCGGCACGACGTTCCGCCGCGTCACCTGCCACTCGGCGAGGCAATCGGCGCGCGGCACGCGGCCGCCGGGGACGAGGGCCCAGACGCGCGAGCCCGCGAGCAGCAGGAGGAGAGAGAAGGGGAGCCCGAGGCGACGGCGACCGGCCATGGCGACCTCCTGGTCCCGGTTCAGAGCGTGTCGAGAAAGGCGATCAGCGCCGCGCGGGCGGTTGGCGACAGATCGGTGAAGCGAACCCGCGCCGCGTCCGCCTCGCCGGCGTGGGCGAGGATCGCCTCCTCGAGCGTCGCGGCGCGTCCGTCGTGCAGGTAGGGGGCGCTGGCGCGGACGCCCCACAGCGGCGCAGTTCGGAAGTCGTTCGGGCCCGCGAACCCCTGGGGCATACCGTCCCCGAGCGCGGGTCCGAGGTCGTGGAGGAGCAGGTCGGAGTAGAGCGGCACGCGCTTCCCGCGCACCGCGGCGACCGGATGCGTGGGCCCGGCGCGGAGCCGCTTCGTGTGGCAGGCCTCGCATCCGATGCGTCGGAACACGACCCGGCCGGCGCGCGCGGCGGCGGTCGCATGCGGCCGGGGCAGGGGCGCGAGCAGCAGGACGAAGCGGGTGACGGCGTCGATGCGCGTGCCGTCGTCCTCCGGATCCGGGACCGTGTCGCACACGACCGGGCCGCCCTGCGGGTTCAGCTCGTTCGGCAGGTCCGGGCTCGTGATGCCGATCTCGTTCGCATACGCGTTCGCCGCGAACTGTCGCAGCGTGACGATCTGCGCCTTCCAGCCGAACCGCCCGACGCGCGACCCGACGAAGTTCACCCGGCCCGCGATGCCGTCGTGGTTCGCGTCGTCCGGATCGGCGAGGCGGAGGATCTCGCGGTCCGGGATCGTGTCGACGAGACCGAGGCCGAAGAGCGGCGGGGTTTTCCGCCGCGTCCGGATCGTCGCCTCCGGCGGGATGACCTCGCCCGCAACGCTGCAGCCGTCCACGGTAATGCCGTTCGCCTGCAGCACCGGGCCGCCGAACTCGGTCATCGGATCGAACTCGCCCGAATGCTGCGTGCGTCCGAAGCGCACGACGAAGGTCGCGCTCGCCCCGCCGGGGGCCGGGTCCCGGTGGCATGCGACGCAGCTGTCGGCGTTGAAGACCGGGCCGAGGCCGGTCGCGACGGTCTCACGCGTCTGAAAGCGGATGCGACCCTGGTCGAAGAGGATCCGCTCCGCGGGGGTGAGGCCAGGGTACAGAGGCGGCTCGTCGCTGCGCGCGCGGCCGATCATGACGAGCGTCACGAGGGCGGCGATGAGGAGGGGGCGCATGCGGCGACGTCGCAGGACGCGCGACCGATGTACCACGCATCGCCCCCACCACGAAAATTCGTGTGACGGCAACTCTCCCCTTGAAACGAACGAACGTTTGTTTGTATGGCACCCGCGGAGGTCGCAGCGCATGGCCCGCGAGTACAATCTCATCTCCGCCGACTCGCACATCCTGGAGCCGCCGCATCTCTGGAAGGAGTACATGCCGCGGAAGTTCCACGAGAAGGCGCCAAAGGTTGTGCCCGACGGGGAGGGCGGCGAGGCGTGGCAGTTCGCGCCCGACGTGCCGCCGGCGCCGATCGGGATCTACGCGTCGGCGGGACGCAAGCACGAGGACGTGCGCTGGACGGGCGTTACGTTCGCTGAGGCGAACCAGGGGAACTTCCGCGCCGAAGCACGCCTCCACGAGCAGGACGTCGACGGCGTCCATGCCGAGGTCCTGTTCGGCTCCGCGCGCATGATGAGCCACTTCTTCTCCGACCCGGATCCCGAGTTCCAGCTCGCCGGCGTGCAGGCCTACAACAACTGGATCGCCGAGGAGTTCGTGAAGGTCGCGCCCGACCGACTGATCGGGCTCGCCTGCATGCCCGCACTCGACGTCGCCTCGTGCATCCGGGAGATGGAGCGCTGCCTGCGGCTCGGCATGCGCGGCGTGTGGATCAACACGATGCCGAGCGTCGGGCCGACCATCCGTCCCGACGACGATCCGTTCTGGGACGCCTGCCAGCAGGCCGGGATCCCCGTCCACTTTCACGTCCGCATGATGCGCAAGGTGCAGAAGCCGAAGCCGAAGGGCGTCCGCGGCGACGACCTCACCGGCCTCGCGACCGTCGGCGCCGCCGACTTCATTATCGACCTGTCGGAGATCCTCACGTCCGGCGTCCACGACCGCTTTCCCAATCTCACGTGGGTCTGCGTCGAGACCGGCTCGGGGTGGATCCCGTACGTACTGGAGCAGCTGGACGACCGGTGGTGGCGGAATCGCTCGTGGCTGCCCGTGAAGCTCCGGCACCCGCCGAGCCACTACTATCACCGGAACTGGCGCTCGACGTTCATGATCGATCGCTACGCGGTCATGAACCGGCACGTCCTCGGCGTCGAGAACATCATGTGGTCGACCGACTATCCGCACCACGGCTGCGACTGGCCGGAGACGCGGCGGGTCGTCGACGACCTGTTCCGCGACGTACCGGCCGACGAGCGCCGGCGGATCTGCGCGCTGAACGCGGTCGAGCTCTACCGGCTCGGCTGACGGTCAGTCGCCGTCGCCGTCGTCGCCGTCGTCGCCGGGGTCCGGGTCGTTCGGGTCGTCGTCGCACGCGACGGTGTCGGGACGGGCCGGCCGCTCGTCCCCGGCGATGCTGGTCGAAACGAGGGCCGGTCGTGGCGTCGCCGTCGCGACGCCGCCCGGGCCGAGTGCAAATCCGAGCAGGGCCAGGCCGAGCGCGGCCACGCGCGCGACGACCACGGTCTTCGTGGGGAAGTTCGTCATGATCTCTCCTCCTGTGAGGGTTTGTCCGTTCAACGGCGACCGTGGAGATTCCCGTCGCTCGGCACGCTGGGCCGTCGCGCAGGGGTGATGGACGGCGGGCGTTCGTGGTGGCGTACCGTGGCCGCGGCGACGTAAGAGACGGGGATGCAGTGCCACCCCGCCGGCCGCCGCCTGGTCGTCCTGGCGGTGCTCGTATGTGCACGCATCGCCGCTGCGGCGCCCGATGTCCGCTATCGGGACGGCCGGGCGACCGTCCACGTGCACGATGCGCCGGTTGCCGGGGTCCTCGACGCGATCGCCCGCGACGCGGGAGCGACGGTGCGCGGCGACATGCCCACGCGCGACGTCACCCTAGACCTGGACGATGTGCCGCTCGGCGACGTCCTCGCCCGGCTCCTCGGCAAGGACAGCTTCGCGCTGACGTACGGCCCCGACGGCGGCCTCCGCACGATCGAGCTCCTCACCGTCGGGAAGCTCGTGCCCGCATGGCCGCCGCCGGGCGTGGACGCGTCCGCCGGCGTTGCGCCGGAGCGCCAGGCGGAGGTGATGGGCCGTCGCGTCGACGTCAGCGGCCGGCTCGCGACGGTGCTCGGGACCCGGCGCCCGACCGCGGGCGAGCTGATTCATGCTGCCCTGCGCGCGAAGGACGACCGGGCGCGCGCGGACGCGCAGCGGCGCGCGCTCGCGGCGTTCGATGCGGATCCCGAGCTCGAGGAGGTCTTCACGCGCACGCTCGCCGCGATCGACGACCGCACGCTCGCGTCGATCTTCCGCGACTGGAGCGGAACGCGCGCGAGGGAGTTCGTCGCCACCCTCGCCGCACAAGCGCACTCGCCGGAGCTGCGCACGAAGGCGGCCGCGGTGCTCCGGCAGCTCGACGCACCGGCGCCCGACGCCGGCTGACCGCCGGCTACCGCGGTTGGGGGCGCGCACGGTGGCGATCAGCTCGACCAGCGCAGCGTCGGTCGGAAAGGCCGCCGCCAATTGCTCCAGCTCGGCGACGGCCTCAGCGTCTCGGTGGAGCGTATGAGCGAAGTCCACATACTGTCGCGCGAGCGCGACGTATGGTGGCGGCAGCGCCGTGTGATCGGGCCAGACGTAAGCCTTCTCCAATCCGCGCCGTAGCTCGAGGTACGCCTCCGTGATCTGCCCGCGCCCGTAGTAGAGCGCGGCGTTGGATGCGTACTCGCTCGGAAAGTAGCGCATGCGGAGCTCCGCGGCGCGCAGCAGGTGGGTCGATACGACGACGATGCCGACCGCAGCGACGCTCGCAAACGCGAGCGGCCTCCACTCGCGCTGGATGATCCGTCCGATAGCCCACTGCAGGGCGGCACCAGCATATACGAGCAACACCGCCGTCCCAGGGAGCCGGTAGCGACCGATCACCAGCGAGTACATGAGGGTGCCGAGTGCGCTCAGCAGGAAGTAACGGAGTATCCGGTCGCGCCCGCCGGTCCTGCCGGCGATCCACAGGCCGATCAGCCCGAGCGCGAGGACGTGCTCGAAGTGCAGCGAGAAGCGCAGCAGTGGGAAGCGGTCCGCGTAGTAGTACCAGTTGATGTTGTCGATCGCCTCGTAGCTGCTGAAGATCGCGCGCAGCTTCAGGATCTGCAGGCTGAGAAAGCGCCGCCAGTCACCGTCATAGGATGCCAGGGTGAACCGGACCGCGGTGGCGAGATGGCCGTCCGCACGTTCGAGGATGGAGCGCGTCTCCGGCGGCACCCGCCAGCCGAATCCCGCGCTGCCGGGGGCGTTGCCGTGTATGAAGACCTCGATGCCGCTTTGTGCGAGCGCGAACGGTGGTCCGCCGACGGCGATGTTGCGGGCGATGAGTGGGCTGAAACCCAGGACTACGCCGGCGAAAAACGCTAGAGCCGCGCGGGCGAGGGCGCGGCGGTCCGCGTGAAAGCGGCGCAGCATCCAGAAGGCAACCAGCGGCAGGAAGAGCAACGTTGCCTCCCGCGCGAGCGCAGCGACGGCGAGTAGGAAGCCAGCCAGAAGCCACCGCCGCGGCTCGGCGCGGTCGCAACGCACCAAGCCCCAAAGCATGAGCAGTGAGACTGTGATGCCGAGCGTGTCGCGGAGGGCGAACAGCTCGTAGAGCTGCAACGGCCCGTACAACGCCGCCGCCAGGCCAGCGAGCGACGCCGCGTCGTCTCCGAAGAGCCGCTTGGCGAGAAGAAACACGAGTGCCACGTTGGCGAGCCCGAGCAGCGCCTGGCAGAGCGCGATCGACCAGAAGTGATCGCCGGCGAGCAGGCGGAAACCAGCGAGCGTGTACGCGTAGAGTGGCGCCTGGGTGAAGGTATGGGCCCCACCCCACCATCGATTCCAGGTCTCGAGGGGCGCGATCTCCCGCATCCAGCTTGCGTATTGATGCACGGTTTCCCGCCCCAGCAGGTCACCGTGAACGATACGGCCCGACCACTCGTAGGCCAGGGCCATGTCGGCCTCGGGTGCGCGGAACTGGTACTCCGCCGCTGGAAGGCGCGACATCTCGTAGATGTTGACGAGCCGAACCGCGAGCGCGACGGCGAGGACGAGCACGAGTGATCGGCGGGTGGCGGCGCGACGAGGTTCCATGCCCGGCGCCTCGGTGGCATGTGCCACGGCCGACATCGGATGGCGGGCGCTAAACGTCCGTTTCGAGCAGTGCGCTCGCTTCCGAATGGCCGATCAGTCGCGTCGTGCGCCGCACGACGAGCCACGTATCGGCGTGACGTTCCAGCTCCCAACGATTCGCGCTGACGCGGTAGATCCCGATTCCCGCCGGGCCGCGGACGTAGACGCGGGAGTAGCCTGCGACACGTGCCCGGTCGCCGTCGGGCTCGACGACCGCGGGACCGATCTGGTGCGCGCAGCTCGGGAGCATGGCGCGATGGCGCGGCCCGTTCACCATCGCGCGCACGCCGTCGCGCCCCTCCATGCGGAGCGGCCCGTCGACGTCGTACACGCTGTCCGGCGTGAACAGCGCGGCCGCGCCCTCGGCGTCGCCGCGGTCGACGGCGAAGCCGTAGCGCACGATCTGGCGATGGATCGCGAGCTCGTCCTCGAGCGCGCGAACACGGCGCGCCAGGTCGGCTACCTGCTGCGAGAGATCGTCCATCGCACCCCTATAGCATTGCATGCCGCCCGTCTCGCGGCTCATACCAGCGGTCGCCATGCGCTGGGTGGGCCTCGTCGTGCTCTATCTCGCGGTCGGTCTCGTCCAGACCGCGCCGCTGGCGCTCCACCTGACGACCAGCATCCCGTTCGGGAACGACACGGTGCCGACGATCGCGCGGCTCAACCTCTGGACGCTCTGGTGGAACGCGGATCGGCTGCGGCACGGCTACCGCGGGTACTGGGACGCGCCGATCTTCTATCCCGAGCGCGACGCATTCGCGTACTCGGAGCCGCAGTGGCTCACCGGGCTCGTCGCGGCGCCGCTCTGGTGGCTCACCGGAAACCCGGCGCTCACGTACGACGCGATCGTCCTGCTCGCGTTCGTGCTGAGCGGCGTCGGCGGGTACGTCGTCCTGCGCCGCCTCGGCGTTCCCTTCTGGCCCGCGCTCGGCGGCGGCGTGATCACGGAGATGCTCGCGACGACCTCGGACCAGCTGGGTGTTCTCCAGTCGGTGACGGTCGTCTTCCCGATTCTCATGACGCTCGCCTGCCTGGTGGAGTTCGGGCGGAGCGGACGCCTCCGATCCGCGGTCGGCGTGGGGCTCGGGATGGCGGCCTCGTTCCACAGCTCGTCGAACATGGCGCTCTTCGTCGCGCCGCCCGTCGCGCTCGGGTTCGTCGTGCTGGCGGGGCACCAGCTCGTCCGACCGCGCGCGCTCGTCGCCGTGCTACTCGGCGTCGCGCTCGCCGCGCTGCTCGTCGCGCCGGTCGCTCTCGTCCAGATCCGCGTGCTCGCGCCGATGCCACGTTACGACGTCGCGGAGATCGCCGGGACGAGCGCGCATTACGGGACGTACGCCCAGATGGCGCCCACGAACCTCCTCCGTCGACGGCCCCCGGACCGGAAGGAGGCGACGCTCTACCCGGGCACGGGGCTGCTCGCGCTCGCCGCCCTGGGTGCGTGGTACGGCATCCGTCGGCGGAGGCTCCGCCGCTGGACGGTCTACGCTGTCCTCGCGACGCTGCTCTGCGTGCTCCTCTCCTTCGGCCCGCTGCTCACTGGCATTCTCGACGCTCCGTACCGGATCCTCCTGGCGTACGATCCGGGCTTCGGGCTCGCACGGAACCTCTGGCGCTTCGGCGCACTCGCGCAGCTCTTCCTCGCGACGCTCGGCGGGCTCGGGCTCGCGGCATTCTCTGCCGGGCGCCGACGGCGCGCGGCACTCGGGTGGCTCGCGATGGTCGCGGTCGCGATCGATCTGCTCGCGACGCCGATCCCGCTGCTCGACCTCGGCCAACCCCCGGAGTGGATCCACTGGCTGCGCGACACGCCGCCCGACACGACGCTCATCCACATGCCGATGCCGCCCGGGGCGAGCGCCGAGGACTTCGCCCGCACGACCTACTGGATGGACTGCCAGATGTACCACGGCCGCCGCATCGCGAACGGCTACGCGGCCTACATCCCGAGCCGCACCGCGCTCCTGATGCAAGTGATGCCCGGATTCCCCGACGCGGAGAGCCTGCGCGCGCTCCAGTACTTCGGGATCACGCACGTCGTCGCCGACGCGGGATGGATGACGCCGGAGCGTGCGGCGGCGATCGAGGCGTGGAAGGCGGCGGTGGTGCCAGAGCGGACGACACCGGAAGTGGCAGCGTTCCGCATCGTGGGGTCCGTGCCGGCTCCCGTACCCTAGCTCGACCGCGTGACGACGCGATGCTAAAGGGCGCGCGTGCGGCGGGCGGGGTCGCTTCTCTTCTGGACGTTTCTCGTGCTGAGCTCGATCCTGCTCTTCCCGGTCGCGGTGCTCCTCTGGGCGGTGACCGCGCCGTTCGACCGCCGGCTCGTCCTGCTCCACCGCTTCACCTGCTTCTGGGCGTCGCTCTACACGTGGCTCAACCCGGCGTGGCGTGTGGAGGTGCACGGGCGCGAGAAGATCCGCCGCGACGCCGCGTACGTCATCGTCGCGAACCACCAGTCGCTGCTCGACATCCTCGTGCTCTTCCGGCTGTTCGTGCACTTCAAGTGGGTGTCGAAGATCGAGAACTTCCGCGTCCCCTGCATCGGCTGGAACATGTCGCTCAACCGGTACATCAAGCTGCAGCGCGGGAGCCGTGAAAGCGTCGCGCAGATGATGCGCGACTGCGAGCGGACGCTCGCCGAGGGCAGCTCGGTGATGATCTTCCCCGAGGGGACGCGCTCCCGCGACGGCTGCCTGCAGGCCTTCAAGCCTGGTGCGTTCACGCTCGCGCAGCGGGCGCGGGCCGCGATCCTACCCATCGTCGTCGAGGGGACGGCGCGCGCGCTCCCGAAGCGCGGCTTCGTGCTCCAGGGCCGGCACGCGATCCGCGTGCGCGTGCTCGACGAGATCCCGTACGCGGCGTTCGCGGAGCGGCCGGTCGAGGCGTTGAGCGACGACGTGCGCGGCCGCTTCGTCGTCGCTCTGGCCGAGGGCGCGAGCGCGTGACCGGGCACACGGTCGCCGTCACCGGCGCGACGGGCTTCCTCGGCCGCTACGCCGTCGACGCCCTCCTCCGTAGCGGCGCGCACGTCGTCGGGGTCGTGCGGAATCCCGATCGCGTGCCGTCGCTCGCGGCGCGCGGGGTCGAGATGCGGCGCGCCGATCTCGCCGACCGGAAGGCGTTGGCGGCGGGGTTCGCCGGTGCGGATGCGGTCGTGTCGAACGCCGCGCTCTTCTCGCTCGGCAACCGGCGCTGGGAGGACCACGAGCGCGCCAACGTCGAGGGCACGCAGAATGTCTTCGACGCGCTCGCCGACGCCGGCGTCCGCCGCGCCGTGCACGTCTCGTCCGTCGCGGTCTACCGCGGACACCAGCCGCCCATGAACGAGGACGCGCCACAGCTCGGCCCCGACACGCGCCGGACGCCGACCAACGTGTACTCGATCTCGAAGGCGGTTTCGGAGCAGCTCGCGTGGCGGCTCGCCCGGGAGCGCGGCATCGAGCTCACCGCCGTTCGGCCGTGCGCCATCTACGGGGCGTTCGACCCGAACTTCACGCGTATCTTCCGCCGCTTGATCGGGCTGCCCGTGACGGTCATGCCGGCGTGGTTCCATCTCGCCCTCGTCTATGCGGGTGACGTCGCCGACGGCATCGTGCGCGCGCTCGAGCGGCCGGCGTCGGTCGGGCGCGTCTACAACCTGACCGGCGACGACGTCTCGGTCTGGAGCTTCGCCGACGCGTGGCGCGCCGCCGGGGGACCCTCCGCGCAGCTCATGGTGCCGATCCCGGTCCCGATGACGCGTGTGTACGACACGACCCGCGCGCGGACGGAGCTCGGCTGGTCGAACCGGTCGTACGTGGACGCGCTGCGCGAGACGTTCGCGCTCGAGGCTCAGGACGGCGCGAGCGCGTCGCGGTAGCGCCAGAACCACCCGACGGCGAACGGGCCCACCGTCAGGCAGAAGACGTTGATCACCGCTTCGACCGCCATCGCGGCCGAGCGTTGCGCGTACATTCCCTGCTCGACGTCGAAGGTCGTGTCGATGAGTCCGAGGAAAACGAGGGCGCTTCCCGCCACCACGCCCGCGAGCACGGCCCACCGCCGGCGCATCAGGAGCCCGACACCCGCCGCGAGCGCCCAGGCCGCCATCCATCCGTCTGCGGCGGGGAACGCGTGCTCGAAGGCGCGGTAGGCGTCGCTCGCGCTCGAGTGGAGCGCCTCGCCGCCCGCGAAGAACCCGAACCAGAAGGCCGCCGTGCCGAGCGCGGTCACGAGCATCAGCATCGCGACCGCGCCCGTGCCCGGCGGCGCGTCACGCACCGGCCAGCTCCGCTCCGATGCGCGCGAGCTGCCGCGTCTGCGAGCCGAGCGTCAGCTCGATCTCCTTCGACCAGAGGTAGTAGCGGTGGAGCGGGTAGTCGACGTCGACGCCGATGCCGCCGTGGAGATGCTGCGCCGCATACGTCACGCGGTGCGCGCCCTCGGACGCCCAGAACTTCGCCACCGCGACCTCGTCGCGCGCCGGCCGGCCGCTCGCGAGGCGCCACGCGGCCTGCCACGCCGTCAGCCGGATCGCCTCGACGTCGATGTAGGCGTCGGCGGCGCGCTGGTGGACGGCCTGGAAGCTCGCGATCGGCTTCCCGAACTGCTCGCGCTGGATCGTGTACTCCGCGGTCATGCGGAGCGCGCGCTCGGCGACCCCGAGCTGCATCGCGCAGAGACCGGCCGTCGCGCGCTCGACGAGCCAGTCGACGGCGTCGCGCCCGCGGGCGAGGGGCTCGCCCGGCGCGCCGGCGAGCGTCATCCGCGCCTGGACCTCGCGGCTGGTCGCGAGCTGCCGCTCCATCGTCACCCCGGCGCCGTGCGGGTCGACGAGGAAGAGCGCGACGTCGCCGTCCGCGCGCGCCGGGACGATGGCCCGTGCGGCGACGAGCGCCGCCGGGACGCACGTCTTCGTGCCGTCGAGCCGCCAGCCGCCGCCGTCGCGCTTCGCACTCGTCGCGGGCTGCGTCGGGTCGTCGCTACCGGCCTCGACGAGCGCGCCCGTGAGGATGGTCTCGCCCGCCGTCACGCCGGGAAGCCAGCGCCGGCGCTGATCGGTCGTCCCGAACTCGCCGATCGCGAGCGCGCCGACGGCGAGCGTCGGCCAGGCGGGTATCGGCGCGACCGTGCGGCCGACCTGCTCGAGCACGAGGCAGAGCTCGAGGAATCCGAGCCCGGCGCCGCCGTACTCCTCGGCGATCGCCGTGCCGAGGAGGTTCGTGCGTGCGAGCGCTTCCCAAGCGGCGCGGTCGATGCCCTCGGGCTCCGCCTCGATCCGCTTCAACCGCTCGTGCGTCGCGTGGTCGCCGAGCACCTTGCCGGCGAGCTCGCGCAGCTCTTCCTGCTCCGGGGTGAATGCGAAGTCCATGGTCGGTCCTTTCAGCGTGCGCGCGGCATGCCGAGGCCGCCCATCGCGATGATGTCGCGCTGCACCTCGTTCGTGCCGCCGCCGAAGGTGAGGATGAGGGTGGTGCGGTACATGCGCTCGACGCGCCCGCGCACGACCGCGCCCGGCGAGCCGGTGCGCAGCGTGCCGGCCTCGCCCATCACCTCGAGCATCAACTGGTAGACCTCGACGTACGCCTCGGTGCCGAAGACCTTCACCGTCGACGCCTCGGCGAAGTTGAGCGTGCCGCGCGCCATGCTCCACGCTTGCTGCCAGTTGAAGAGCTTCAGCACCTCGAGCTTCGCGTGCACGCGCGCGAGGTGCGTCTGCGCCCACGGCTGGTCGATGACGCGGCGGCCGTCGGCGAGTCGCGTCGTCCGCGCCCAGTCGAGCACGTCGAGGTAGATGCGGTCGACGAAGCCGACCGCGGAGAGCGCGATGCGCTCGTGGTTCAGCTGCGTCGTGATGAGCCACCAGCCGCCGTTCTCCGGCCCGACCAGGTTCTCCGCCGGCACGCGCACGTCCTCGTAGTAGGTCGCGTTCGTGCGCACGTTCCCGACCGTCATGATCGGAGTGATCTTGTAGCCGGGCGACGTGGTCGGAACGATGAACATCGAGATGCCCTTGTGCTTCGGAGCATCGGGGTCGGTGCGCGCCGCGAGCCAGATGAAGTCGGCGAACTCCGCCTGGCTCGTGAAGAGCTTCGAGCCGTTGATGACCCACGAGTCGCCGTCGCGGACGGCCTTCGTCCGCAGCGAAGCGAGATCGGTGCCGGATGACGGTTCGGTGTAGCCGATCGCGAAGTGGCACTCGCCGCGCAGGATCGCGGGCAGGTACTTCTGCTTCTGCGCCTCGCTGCCGTGCTCCATGATCGCCGGCCCGACGGCGTTGATGGTGAGCATCGGGAGCATCACGCCCGCGCGCGACGCCTCGTCGAAGAAGACGAACTGCTCGATCGGCGTCAGCCCCTTGCCGCCGTACTCCTTCGGCCAGCCGACGCCGAGCCAGCCGTCGGTGCCGAGCTGGCGGAGCGCCTTCGTGTAGAGCGGTCCGCCGCCCTCCGTCTCCCCCAGCTCGGCCTGATACTCGGGCGTCACCAGGCGCGCGAAGTACGTGCGCAGCTGGTCGCGCAGCGCCTGCTGCTCGGGCGTGTAGTCGATGTACATGCCGCTTCCTTTAATCTAAACGCCGGCCCCATGGGAAACTCGCAGCGGACGGCCGTCGTGACCGGCGGCGCATCGGGTATCGGCCGGGCCATCGCTCTCCGCCTGGCGCGTACCGGCATGCACGTCGGCGTCCTCGACCTCGACGCGGCGGGTGCGGCGCGCGTCGCGGCGGAAGCCGGCGCCCGCGCGGTCGAGGCGGACGTCGCGACGGCAGCGAGCGTGAACACGGCGGTGGACCGCCTGCGTCGCGACGTCGGCCCGGTGCACGTCCTGGTCAACGCGGCCGGCATCGCGAGCTTCATCCCGTTCGCGGAGATGACGGAGGATGCCTGGGACCGGATGATCGCCGTGCACCTGAAGGGCACCTACAACTGCATCCGTGCCGTGCTGCCCGACATGGTCGCGGCGCGCTGGGGCCGGATCGTCAACATCGCCTCGGTCGCGGGGCTGAGCGGCGGCGGTCCGGGGCTCGCCCACTACGCGGCGGCGAAGTCCGGCATCATCGGTCTCACGAAGGTCCTCGGGATAGAGCTCGCGCCGCAGGGGATCACGACGAACGCGATCGCCCCCGGGCTGATCGACACGCCGCTCCTCGAGCGCTCCGGGATGCCGGAGCAGGTCCGCCAGATGATCGTCGGCCGCACGCCGGTCGGGCGCATCGGCAAGCCGGAGGACGTCGCGGCGGCGTGCGCGTACCTGGTCTCGGAGGAGGCGAGCTTCGTCGTCGGGCAGGTGCTGAGCCCGAACGGCGGTGGGTGGACGTGATCAGACGACGGGTCGCTCCTCCGCCACGAACAGCGGCGAGCGCGCCAGGTCGATGAAACGTCGCTCGTCCTCGAGTAGCTCGCGCGCCGCGGCCTGACCCGCGGGATCGGCGAGCACGGCCTCGAACGCGGCGCGATCGTCCCACCAGAGCTCCGCGACGCCGTCGTAGGCCTCCGGGCCCCCGCGGGTCGCGCGCAGTGCGTCCTGGACCGGGTCGTCGAGCGTGTGGACCTGCACGTAGCGGCGGATGCGCAATGCGGACGCGTGGCGACGGACGAGCGGCCCGTGCGTGTTCCACCAGTAGCGCTGGAACTCCGCGCGCGAGAGGTGCGGGAGCCGGCGGAGACAGAACACGAGCTTCAGCATGTCGGCCTCGCGAGGCGGGAGATCGCCTGCTCGAGCTGCATCAGCAGCGAGAGGTCGCCATCCACCCGCAGTCGCCCGCCGAGGAATGCCTCGGTGCGGTCGAGTCGGCCCGTCTGGATCGCGTCCCAGTCCGCGGCGGACGCCGTCACCGTGACCGCTGCGTCGTCGACGGTCCCGTCGTGGCGCGTCGCCTCGCCGCTCCGCGACAGGACGTACCACGACCCGCCGCCGGGGCCGGTGAGATGGAACTGCACACGCACGGTGACCTCGTCGAGCCGGATCACGTCGCGCTGTCCGCCCGGCGGAGGAAGGCCGAGGAGCATGGCGAGCCGCTGCGTCGCGACGTTGTCGGTCTCGAAATGCTCCGTGGGCGTCGGCGCCCCGATCTCCTGCAGACGCAGCGCGATGCGCGCCATGATTATGCCGAAGCGGAACGCGGCGAAGATCTCCTGGTAGAGCGGGTGCTCGACGCGCACGCGGGCGCGCGCCTCGTACCCGCGGATCGTCTCCTCCGCGTCCGGGAAGCCGCTGAGACGCGGAAAGCCGTAGCCCTCGCTCGTCGCCCAGTCCAGGAAGATCCACCAGCCGACGTCGGCCTCGGGGTCGCCGAGGAACGCCATCTCCCAGTCGAGGACGGCGACGACGTCGTCGTCGCGGAACATGAGGTTCGGGAGACGCGCGTCGCCCCAACATAGACTGATCCGGCGCGGGACGTAGCGATGCTCGCGGAGCCAGCCGAGCGCGGTCGCCAGCACCGGCTGCGGCGGCCCACCGACCCACGCGAGGTAACGCGCCCACCAGTCGAGCTGCGCGTCGAGCGCCGACGGTCCGTCCGCCGGGACGCCGAGGAAGTCGAGTCCGCGCGCGCGCCAGTCGACGGCGTGGATGGCGGCCAGGCGGTCGATCCCGCTCCACCACAGGCGCGCGCGACGTTCCGGCGTCGCGTCGACGCACCAGCCGAACGCGTGGTACGGCGGCACCTCCGAGGGCACCTCACCCTCGATGCGATCCATCACGTAGAACGGCGCGCCGAGGTGGCTCGTGTCCGGCTCGATCCAGCGCACGTGCGGGACCGGGACGCCGCTCCCGGCGAGCGACTGCACCACGCGCGCCTGGCGCATCAGGTCGTACTCCGGGAAGACGAGGAAGTCCGTCGGCTGCACGCGCACCACGAGCCGCTCGTGCCCGCGCGGCCCGTCCAGGTCGACGAGAAACGTCTCGTTCGAGATGCCGGCCTTCGGCGCGACGGGCGGGGATAGCGTCAGCTTCTCGCCGGGACGCTTCATCGCGAGCCACGCGCCGAGCGCGTCGTGCATCGCGTCGAGGTCCCGCTGGCGCCCGAGCATCGATTGACCGCCGCGGGTCATAGCAGAGCGCGTCTTGTCCCGGCGAGGGGTTTCTGCTCTTGCCGGGCCAGTGCGTGCGAGCGGCGACCGCATCCTCACGACGCACGCGGGGAGCCTGCCGCGGCCACCCGCGCTGCGCGACCTGCTCGTGCTCGCGAGCCGGCGCGAGCCGGTCGACGCCGCCGCGCTCGAGTCCGCGGTCGACGCGGCGACGCGCGCCGTCGTCGCGCGCCAGCTCGACGTCGGCATCGACGTCGGCAACGACGGCGAGCAGGGGCGGGAGAGTTTCTTCACCCACGTGCAGCACCGCCTGAGCGGCTTCGGCGGCCTCGGCGACCGGCCGGTGATGCGCGACATCACGCAGTTCGAGAGCTTCCTGAAGCTTCGTCTGCCCGACTTCGCGCGCACCATGGTGAGCCTGGTCGCGACGCCGCGGGCGGTGGGCGACGTGCGCCACGCCGACCGCGGTCCGCTCGAGCGGGAGTGCGCGCGCTTCCGTGCATGCCTCGCGACCGAGCAGCGCGCGTTCGCGGAGCCGTTCATGACCGCGCCGTCGCCGGGGATCGTCGCGGCCGCGATGCAGAACGCGCACTACCCGACCTTCGCCGAGTACCTCGCCGCCGTCGGCGCGGCGCTGCGCGTCGAGTACGAGTACATCGCGGCGCAGGGCTTCGTCCTGCAGATCGACGCTCCGGACCTGGCGATGGAGCGCCACACCGCGTTCGCCGATCGGCCGCTCGACGAGTTCCTGGCGTTCGTCGACGCCGTCGTCGCGACGATCAACGCCGCGCTCGAGCGCGTCCCCGGCGACCGTGTCCGTCTGCACGTCTGCTGGGGTAACTACGAAGCGCCGCACCACCTCGACGTCCCGCTGGAAGACATCCTGCAACGCCTCTACAGCGCGCGCGTCGGCGCGCTCGTCCTCTCGATGGCGAACCCCCGCCACGCCCACGAGCACCGCGTACTCGCCCGCCATCCGCTCCCCGCCGACATGCTGCTCGTCGCCGGCGTCATCGACACGACCACGAACTACGTCGAGCACCCCGAAGTCGTCGCCGACCGCCTCGAGCTTGCCGCCCGCGCCGTCGGCGACCCTCACCGTCTCATCGCCGGCACCGACTGCGGCTTCGAAACCGCCGCCGGCCTCGGTGATGTCGCCGAAGAAGTAGTCTGGGAAAAACTCCGCGCCCTACGCGCCGGCGCCGACCTCGCGTCGCGCCGCCTGCTCTAGCGAACGGGCGAGCGACTCACCGCCCGCGCATGTTCAGCTCGCCGTGTTCGCTCGGATCGACTTGGCGCGACTCTCCAGCGGCGTCGCGTCGGACTCGCGACCCATCTGCCGCAGCAGCACCGCGTAGTTCTCGAGCATCGACGCGACCTCCGGGTGGTTCGGCCCGTAGGCCTTCTCGTCGATCGCGAGCGCGCGCTTGTAGGACTGCTCTGCGTCCGCGAACTTGCTCTGCCGCCGGAAGAGGCCGGCGAGGTCGTTCAGGCTCTTCGCGAGATCGGGGTCGTTCGGGCCGAGCGTCTTCTCCTTGATGGCGATCGCCCGTCGCGCGCTCGCTTCGGCATCGGGGAAGCGGCCCTGGTCGCGGTAGAAGGCGGTCATGTTCTCGAGCGTCGGGACGATCTCCGCGCTGTCGCTGCCGAATGCCTTCTCGCGGATGGCGAGCGCGCGCCGGTAGATCGGCTCCGCCTGTGCATACTTCCCCTGGCGCTGGTAGAGGTCGGCGAGCGAGTCGAGCGTCGTCGCCACGTCGGGATGCTCGTGGCCGAGCGCATTCTCCTGGATGGTGAGCATCCGGCGATAGATCGACTCGGCGTCGGAAATCTTGTCGTCGTCGACGTAGAGGGAGGCGAGGTGGGCAAGGCTGACCGTCACGCCCGGATGCGTCGGTCCGAGCACCTTCTCGCGGATCGCGAGCGCCTGGCGGTGGAGCGCCTCGGCGTCGGCGGAGTGCTCGCCGTCGTGGTAGAGGAGCCCGAGGTTGTCGAGGCTCGCCGCGACGTCGAGGCTGTCCCGCCCCTGCGTCCGCTCGCGGAGGAGGAGGGCGCGCCGGAAGAGGCGCTCGGCATCCGCGTAGCGTCCCTGCGACGCGTAGAGCGTCGCCAGGTTGTTGAGGATCGCCGCCACCTGCGGATGATGCGAGCCCTTCGCGCGCTTCGTGATTATGAGCGCGCGGCGGTTGAGCCAGCCGGCGGCCGGCAGCTTGCCCTGCCGCCGGTAGAGCTCGGCCAGGTTGGTGAAAGTGGCCGCGAGGCGGACGTCGTTCGGGCCGAAGCCCTCGGCCTCCTTGCGCGCGGCGAGCCACATCTTCTCCGCGTCCGCGTACTGGCCCTTCTCGAAGGACTCGGCGCCGGCGGCCATGTACTTCTCCCAGAGGCCGCCTTCGTCCGCGCGGACGATCGCGGCCACGGCGAGCAGGACGACGAGGATGAATCGCATCATTGATACGCGAGCTGGAGGCCCGGGCGCGGCCACTCGGTGGCGACGAGCCGGCCGGTCCCGGACAGCGTGATGAACGCCGTGCGGAGGTCCGGCCCGCCGAAGCAGATGTTGGTCGTCAGCGGATCGCCGGTCGGCACGTGCTCGACGACGTCGCCGTTGGGCGCGATGACCGTGATCCCGCCGTTCACGAGCGTCGCGACGCAGACGTTGCCCGCGCCGTCGACGGCGAGCGAGTCGAAGAGCTGGTAGCCGGGCAGGCCGGCGAGCAGCGAGCCGCCGCCCGGCCCGAACCCGATCGTCTGGACGATCTCGCCCGGCGCGCCGACCTCCCACCACCAGACGCGTCCGGTCCACGTCTCGGCGACGTAGAGTCGGGTCCCGTCCGGCGAGAGCCCGACGCCGTTCGGCGCGTCGAGCGGAAAGATGACCTCCTTTATGAGCGAGCCGTCGGCGCGCGCGTAGTACACGCCGGTGCGGTCGCGATCGCGCTCGCGCAGCTTGCCGTGGTCGGTGAACCAGAAGCCGCCGGCCGCGTCGAACACGATGTCGTTCGGGCCGCGCAGCGGATGACCGTCGCAGGAGGTGTAGAGGTCCTCGACCTTGCCGGTGTCGATGTCGACGCGCTGGATGCGGCCGCCGATGTACTCCCGCGGCTGGTTGCCGGGAACGGTGAGACCGCCGAGGTCGTGCCACTCGAAGCCGCCGTTGTTGCAGACGTAGACCTTGCCGTCGGGACCGATCGCGGCCCCGTTCGGCCCGCCACCGGTGTTCGCGACGACGGTCTTCCGGCCGTCGGGCGCGACGCGCGTGAGCGTCCCGCGCCGGATTTCGACGACGACGACGCTGCCGTCGGGCAGGGCGATCGGACCTTCGGGGAACTGGAGGCCGCTCGTGATGTCGCGCATCTTCATTCGATCGCGACCAGCGGACGGCCGTCCGCGTCGAGCTGGTGCAGGTATTCGGCGATCCCGAAGCCCTCGCGGCCCTCGTAGGTCCAGCGCGCGAGCCCCTCGTTGATCAGCGTCCGCCGACCGGGATGGGCGATGGGCGCGACGCGCAGCAGGTCGGCGCGGAGCGCGTGTACGCGGCCGCGCGCGTCGGTCGCCCGAACGTCGCTCACGCGGTGCGTGAGCGCATCGTCGGCGAGCGTCGTGCGCACGTCCCAGCGCCGGATGCTCGTCGCCGCGCCGTCGCGCCAGACCCAGCCGCGGTGCAGGTCGCCCGCGTCGGTCCCGATCCGGATGCCGCCGAAGTGGACGTCGTCGCCGACGTTGATCGAGAACCACCGCCACATGCGCGGACCGCCCCAGCGGCGCGGCCCCCACGACTTGTCGCGGTTGCCGCGCGCCGCGCCGAGGCCGTGTCGCTCGCCGTCGAGCTCGATCGAGCCGGTCCAGCGCCCGGCCTGCTCGAGATGGCCCTTGCCGACGCTCGCGCTCGTTGCCGCCGCGGCCGCGCCGGGGCGAGGGCCGCCGTCGACGCCGATCGCCGGCGTCAGGGCGGTGAACGTCGCCTCGAGGCGAAGGCGCGCGCTGCGCGGCGCCGCATCGCCGGCGAGATCGCGGATGCTCACCTCGGCGTCGGCCGTGATCCGCCACTCCGCCATCGGGCGAACGCGGTCGTAGCGAACGCCGGCAACGGCGAGATCGGCATCGGTCATCACATCCTGGGGGCGGATGCCGTGCACGACCGCGAGCGCGCCGCCGGGCAGCCAGACCGAGAGCCCGACGTCCATCGTGCCCTCGTTCGGTCGGATGCCGATGCGCGTGAAGAAGCCGGCGTCGGCGACGGGATCGTAGGCGTTGAAGTAGTACGACTCGCTCCACGCTCCGTCGGATTCGACGGGATGGGCGAAGTCGTGTTGTGGCTCGAGGAGCGGCAACGGCTCAGGGCCTCCACTTCCGGAAGTCGGCGGTCTGCCAGCGCTCCGGGCGAAGCGTGAAGAGGACCGCGTCGGCCAGCGCGGCGGCCATCCCGGCGAGGTAGGCCTCGCCCATCTGCGTGCCGAGGTAGCGGAGCGCGGGGCCGTGCCAGTCGCGCTCGACGTCGAGCGTGCCGAACGCGATCGGTCCTTCGACCGTGACGTAGCGATACGGCGGCTTCTCGTCCTGCACGCACAGCGTCACGCGTCCCGCGGCGCGTAGCAGCAACATCTTGCGCGACTTCCCGCCGGTGACGATGCGGACGTCACGACCGGGCTCGTACTCGTACCAGACCGGGACGGCGAGCGGCCCGCGGCCGGCCTCCGCGACCGACAGGATCGCGACGTGGGTCTCGGCCAGGAACGCCTCGCGCTCCGCGCGCGACATGCTGAGCGTCATGACGGGAGGCTCATAGCGCAAGCGCGTTTACGCGTCGACGACGCGGGCGGCCTTGTACGCGAAGCGCGGCATGGCGCCGCGCGGCACGAGCTCGAGGTCGCTCGCGACGCCGAGCCGCTCGCGGAAGCGCGCGCCGAGCCGGCGTGCGAGGTCGCCGGCATCGGCGCCAGCGGCGGGATCGTACTCGATGCGGACGCGGAGCACGTCGGGCGCGCGCACGATCTGATACTCCGCCGACGGCCGCGACACCTCGGCGAACTCGTACAGCACGAGCGCGACGTCGATCGGCAGCACCTCGACTCCGCCGACCGACACGACGTCGCGCACGCGGCCCTCGTAGAAGAGGCGATGGTGCGTCTCCCCGCACGGGCACGGCTTCAGATTCCAGCGCACCACGTCCTCGAGGTCGTAGCGGAGGAGGAAGTTGTCCTTCTCGAGGACCGTGACGACCAGGTTGCCGCGCTCCCCATGTCCACACGGGCGGTTTGTCCGCCGGTCGATCACCTCGACGATCGCGAGGTCCTCGGCGAGGTGCGCGCCGTCGCGCTCGTCGCACGCGCTGCCGAGGAGCGGCAGTGCCTCGAGGCCGGAGCTCGCCATCAGATACTGCTCGGCGGGGTGGTCGCCGGCGACGGTCAGGTTCAGATCGCGCTCGGGGTCCAGACCGGCGGCGGTCGCGGCGTCGGCGTAGGTGCGCGCGACGTTGCCGAAGAGCCGGTACATGTCCGGGCGGAGCCGCCGCCACACCTCGATCACATCGCGCACGTGGCGCTCGCCGACCGGGGGTCCGGACGGGATGTTGAGCACGCCGAGGCCCTCGATCCCGTGGCTGAAGTGCCAGCCGCCGGCGTTCACCCCGAACGGGTGCGCGTTGGCGAGGCTCATGCCCGGCCGGAGGCCCCAGCGCCACCGGCCGCGCGCGGAGGCGGCGTAATCGACCTCGAGATCCTTCCGCGTCCAGAGGATGAGCGTCGGCCGGCCGCTCGTCCCGGTCGACGCGCCGAGCCGGACGCACGCGGAGAGCGGCGCGCCGCGGTAGTCGCCGAACGGCGGGTGCTCCTCCTCGCTGCGGCGGAGCTCCGCTTTCACCGTCGTCGGGACGCGCGGCAGGTCGTCGAGCCCGCGCAGGTCGGCGCGGCGGATGCCGGCCGCCTCGAGCTTCTTCCGGAAGAAGGGCACGGGAACGGACCACACGCGGTCGAACTGGCGCGCGAGGCGCTCCTCCTGCAGCCGGCGCAGCGCCGCGCGCGGCATCGTCTGGATCGCCGCGTCGTAGTAGCGATCGCTCACGCGCGAATGGCCTCGGCGAAGCGCGGCGGGCCGGCGGCCTCCGGGATGTCCGCCTCGGGCACGAGCTCGACGTCCATCTGGATGAGGACCGTCGCCTTGAGGCGCTCGGCGAGCGCGCGGCGGAGCACGGCCTCGTCGCGCGGCTGGCCGACCAGCCCCGCGCGCAGCACGGCGCGCTCGTAGCGCGCGCCGGCGGGATGGTCGACGACGACCTGGAAGCGGCCGAGCTCGGGGAACTCCGCGGTCACGGCCTGGATCTGCGCCGGGTGGACGAGCACGCCCTTGATCTTCCGGATGACGCCGACCTGGCCGACGAAGGCGACGCGCGGCGCGGGATCGCCGCACGGACACGCGCCGGTCAGGAGCCGGTACGCGTCGCGCGGCGCGTAGCGGACGAGCGGCAGCGCCCGGCGGCCGAGCTGCGTCGCGACGAGCTCGCCCACGCCGCCCGGCTCGGCGGGCTCGCCGCTGTCCGGATCGAGGAACTCGCAGAAGAGGTCGCGCGCGTGGAGGTGCATCCCCTCGTGCATGCGGCACTCGCCCGCGACCGGCCCGATCTGTGCCTCGCCGATGTGGTCGAAGAGCTCGATCCCGAGCGCGCCGCGGAGCGCTGGCGTCAGCGCCTCGGCGGTCGAGAAGCCGATCCGGTACGGGAGCGTGACGTTCATCTCGCGCGCCATCTCGAGCAGGTTCGCGAGGAAGCTCGGCGTGCCGGCGTACACGGTCGCGCCGTAGTCGTGCGCGATCTGGACCTGGAGGCGGCTCGCCCCCGTGCCGCCGTTGATGACTAGGCAGCCGTACTCCTCGAAGGCGCGGTGGAGGCGGAGACCGCCCGGCATCACGTGGTACGAGAGCGTCACGTGCACGACCTCGCGCGGCCGGACGCCCATCGCGCGAATGGCATCGACCAGCACCGGCGTGCCGCCGCGCTCCTCCGCGAGCCGGGGGATGTAGATCGGCCCGGGCGACGTGTGCAGCGAGGCGATGTCGTCTCGAGGCACCGCCAGGAATTCACCGAACGGCGGATGCGCACGCTGGTTCTCCGCGAGCGCCGTCTTGTCGGTGCGCGGGACGCGGCGGCGGAAGTCGTCGTACGTCCGCACGTCGGCGATGCGGACGCCGGCGGCATCGAAGGCTCGCCGGTACCAGGGCGAGTGCGCGACAACCCACTCGAGGGTCTCTCGCAGGCGTGCGAAGTCCCCGGTCGGCGAGGCCATGGACGCGCCGCTAACAGACGCGGCGCGGCAGGGTCAAATCGGGCGCAGCGCGAACACGTCATTGACCGCGTACTGACGCGACCCGCTGCGATTGTGCGGCCGGTATGACTCCGGTTATACTCGAACCGGAGGCATCCCATGCCGACGCTCGCAACGAAGGTCGCCGTGTCGATCCCCGCCGATCTCTACCGCGCCGTGGAGCGCGCCCGGAAGCGGCACGGGAAGACACGCAGCGCCGTCATGCAGGACGCGCTGCGCCACTGGCTTCGCCACGAGGCCGAGATCGCGCTCGTCCGCGAGTACGAGGACGGATATCGACGGCGACCGGAGACGCCGCGGGAAGTGAAGGCTGCCAAGTCGGCCGCGGTGCGTCTGCTCGGCTCGGACGAGTGGTGATGCGGCGTGGCGACATCTGGTGGGCCGACCTGCCAACGCCGGCGGGAAGACGTCCGGTCGTCCTGTTGTCGCGGAATGAAGCCTACGTGGTCCGCGAGCTCGTCATCATCGCGCCGGTGACGACGCGCGTGCGGCGCATCCCGACCGAGGTCGCGCTCGGGCCGGCCGATGGATTGCCGAGGTCGTGTGTGGTCAACCTGGATACGATCACGAGCATCCCGAAGCGGACGCTGACGGCCCGCATCGCCCGGCTCGCGCCGCAGAAGCGTGCCGCCGTCGACGCGGCGCTCAAGTTCGCGCTCGGCCTACGATGAGCGCGCCCGACGAGGATCTGTTCCGCCGCATCCGCGACCGGGTCGCGATCGTCGGCATCGGCCAGCTGCCGTTCGCGAGGGACATCGGCCGCCCGATCTCGGACACGGCTGTCGAGGCGATCCAGATCGCCCTCGCCGACGCGGGCGTCCGGGCCGAGGACGTGGACGGAATGTCCATGCTCGAGATGGAGGACACGCACGAGGTCTCCATCGCGCGCCGCCTCGGCGTCCGCGACCTCCACTGGTGGAGCAAGATCTCGTACGGCGGCGGCGCATCCTGCGCGACCGTCATGCACGCCGCGGCCGCCGTCGCGAGCGGGCTCGCCACCACGGTGACGTGTCACCGGGCGCGCAACCGCGGCTCGCGCAGCTCGCGCCCGTGGTCGCTGGAGCGCGTGCTCGTGAAGGACGACAAGGCGCTGCACACGCCGTGGGGGCTCATCCGGCCCGTCGACGTCATCGGCATGTGGGCGCACCGCCACATGCACGAGTACGGGACGAAGCGCGAGCACTTCGGGAACGTCGCGATCGCGGCGCGCAAGCACGCGCAGCGAAACCCGCTGGCCATGATGCGCGACCGGCCGCTCGACATGCAGACGTACCTGAACGCCCGCGTCATCGGCTACCCGCTCCACCTCTACGACTGCTGCCTCGAGACCGACGGCGCGCTCGCGTGCGTCGTCACGTCGGTCGAGCGGGCGCGGGACCTGGCGCGGAAGCCGGTGCTCGTGCACGCGGTCGCGCAGGCGTCCGGACCGAATCCCGTCCACCTCGCGAACTACAACAACACGCCCGGGATGGACACCACGTCGGTCTTCTGTGCGAAGTCGCTCTGGGCGCGCTCGGAGCTCGGGCCCGCGGACATGGACTGCGCGCAGATCTATGACGCCTTCACGCCGCTCGTGATCATGGGCCTCGAGGACTACGGCTTCTGCAAGCGCGGCGAGGGCGGCCCCTTCACGGAGGGCGGCCGGATCGAGCTCGGCGGCGCGCTGCCCGTGCTGACGTCGGGCGGCGGGCTCTCGGAGGCGTACGTCCACGGCTTCAACCTGATCCTCGAGGCGGTGCGGCAGATCCGCGGCACGTCGGCCAGCCAGGTCCCCGGCTGCGCCGCGACGCTCGTCACCGGCGCGTCGGGCGTGGCGACGAGCGCGCTCGTCCTGCGGGCGGCATGAATCCGATCCATCCCGACTACCCGCTGCCCGACCTCGACGACCCGGTGATGCGTCCGTTCTGGGAGGGCGCGCGCGCCGGCAAGCTGATGCTGCAGCGCGAGCCGGCGACCGGCGCCGTGCACTGGCCACCGAAGCCGCTCTACTGGAAGGGCGGCGGCCGTCTCGAGTGGTTCGCGGCGAGCGGTCGCGGCCGGGTGCACTCCTACGTCGTCGCCTACGAGCCGTTCCTGCCCGCGTTCCGCCACCTGCTCCCGCTCGTGCTCGTGCTCGTCGAGGTGGAGGAGGGACCGCGTCTCGTCGGCTACATGGTGAACACGACACCGGAGGCGATGACGTTCGGGATGCCGGTGCGGGTCGTGTTCCAGCCGCTGACTGCGGAAGTGACGCTGCCGGTCTGGGAGCCGGTGTCGTAGCTTGCGCGCGGCTCGGCTCGTCCTCGGACTACTGCTCCTGGCGCCCTCCGCCGCGTACGCGGTCGAGGAGATCCACATCGAGGAGGACATTGCGGATCTCCTCGCCGAGCCGCCGCCGTCGCCCGAGGAGACGAAGGGGCGACAGTGGGCGGTGCTGCCGCAGGTCGGTTTCGGTCCGGACACGGGCGCCGTCGGCGGCGTCAAGCTCACGCACCGCAACGTGGGCGGCGTCGGCGTCACGCTCGACGTCGACGCGACGTACGCCATCCAGCAGCAGCAGGACCTGAAGATCGTCGTCGGGACGCCGCACCTCCTGGAAGATCGCTTCCTCACGTTGCTGCGCGTCCGGTACTACAACGATCCGCAGCAGGAGTTCTTCGGGCTGGGCGACAACGACATCGGACCCGACCCGGCTTCGACGCATCTGATCGAGCAGTACGAGGGCGAGTTCACCGTCGGCTGGCGTCCGTGGCCGCGGCTCGCGATCGACCTGAATGCGGCCATCAAGCACGTCCGGATCGGCCGCGGTGACGCGTTCGACGACCCACCGCGGCCGTTCACGCTCGTCGCGTTTCCCCATCTGCCCGGCGTGGAAGGCGGCTTCGTGAATCCGCTCGGCGTGTCGCTCGTCTACAACAGCCGCGACGAGGTCCTCGAGCCGACCCACGGCTGGCGCGCGATCCTCAAGGTCGCGCACACGAACCGCGAGCTGCAGAGCGACTTCCAGTTCACGCGCGTCGACGCCGACGTCGGCTACCTCTACCCGTTCTGGCGCCAGGGGCACGTGATCGGCGCGCGCCTGAACGGCGGCTTCATCGCCGGTCCACGGCGCGACATCCCGTTCTGGGAGCTGGAGCGCCTCGGCGGCGACGACACGCTGCGCGGTTTCTTCCCGCGCCGCTTCCTCGGGACGCAGCGCGTCCTCCTGAATCTCGAGTACCGCTTCCCGATCTACGCGTTCGACTTCTTCGACATCTGGCACGTCCGCATCGGCGGGGTGGTGTTCGGCGAGGCGGGCCGCGTCTTCATCTCCGACAACGAGCTGCGCAACGAGTTCCGGCTGAACCAGTCGATCATCAGCCGCGTCGTGTCGGACCTGCAGTACAGCTACGGGGGCGGGCTCCGCATCGCGCTGTCGCAAGCGCTCGTCGCCCGGATCGACGTTGGCTTCAGTGACGAGGAGACGGGCCTCGTATACCTCGCGTTCGGTCAGGCCTTCTGAAGCGCGGTCCGCGGCGGAACGTGCTCCGGCCGACGCGCGCCGCGATCAGCGGGAG
>Ga0070731_10001373_pt1 | contig 25391 bp, 24 predicted proteins | sample Coa_R1_2_FD_66448 | JGI IMG/M metagenome (GOLD analysis project Ga0070731, IMG submission 66448) | Surface soil microbial communities from Centralia Pennsylvania, which are recovering from an underground coalmine fire - Coalmine... | ecosystem: Environmental > Terrestrial > Soil > Unclassified ... | reverse complement strand
CTTCCACCACTACCTGCTCACGCTCGAGCACGGCGACGTCCCCGACGGCGAGCACGTCGTCCCGCTCGGAAAGGCGAACGTCGTCCGGGAGGGCGCCGACGTCACGATCGTCGCGATCGGCTGGTGCCTCGGGAAGGCGCTCGCGGCGGCGGAGCAGCTCGCGGCGAACGGCGTCGAGGCGGAGGTGATCGACCCGCGCACGGTTGCGCCGCTCGACACCGACACGATCCTCGCCTCCGTCGCGAAGACGGGCCGCCTCGTCGTCGTCGACCAGTCGACACGGCACGGCTCGGTGGCTGCGGTGATCGCAGCGGAGGTCGCCGACGCCGGTTTCGGCTCGCTCAAGGCGCCCGTCAAGCTCGTCACCGCGCTCGACGCGACCGTCCCCTACAGCGAGCCGATGGAGGCGTATCTGCTGCCGGACGAGGCGAAGGTCGCCGACGCCGTGCACCAGGTGCTCGGCAACGCGCCCGTCGCAGCCTAGTGCCCCCGGTGCAGACCGAGGAGGGCCTCGAGCTCCTCCGCTCGATGTGGCGCATTCGCGTCTTCGAAGAACGCGTCGGCGCGCTCGCGCGGGCGAACGAGGTCCACGGCCTGATTCACCTCAGCGTCGGCCAGGAGGCCGTCGCGGTCGGCGTGTGCGGAGCGCTGCGCGACGACGACGCCGTCTACTCGAACCACCGCGCACACGGCCACGCGCTCGCGAAAGGCGCGTCGCCGGCGAAGGTGCTGGCGGAGCTGATGGGGCGCGAAGGCGGGCTCTGCCGCGGCCTCGGTGGCTCGATGCACCTCGTCGACGTCGAGCACGGCCTGCTCGGCGCGACGGGCGTGGTCGGCGGCAACATCCCGCTTGCCCTCGGCAGCGCGCTCGCGGCGAAGCTCGGCGGCTCCGACGCGGCCGCAGTCGTCTTCTTCGGCGACGGCGCGGTGCAGGGCGGGATCTTCGTCGAGTCCGTCAACCTCGCCACGCTCTGGCGGCTGCCGGTGCTGCTCGTCTGCGAGAACAACGGCTTCGCCGAGTTCACGCCCCGCTCCGCGCACACGACAGTCGAACGCGTCAGCGACGTCGTCGCTCCCTATGGGATCGCACGCGAGACCGTCGACGGGAACGACGTCGTCGCGGTCCGCGATGCGTTCACGCGCTTCCTCGGCGCCGCCCGCGCCGGCGAGGGGCCGGCGCTCCTCGAGTGCCTGACGCATCGGCTGCGCGGGCACTACGAGGGCGATCCTCAGCGCTACAGGGAAGCACTCGCCGAGGAGGAGTGGCAGCGACTCGACCCGATCCTGAGGCTCCAGCGGGCGCTCGCAGTCGAGGGCGGGGAGTTCGAGGCGGAGGCGCGCGAAGAGGTCGAAGCGGCCGAGCGGCTCGCGCGCGCGAGCCCGTTCCCGCCGGCGTCGCTCACTGCCGAGCTCGCGTACGCGTGAGCGAGACGACGTATCTCGAGGCGACGCGCCGGGCAATCGCCGCCGCGATGCGCGCCGACCCGCGCGTGCTCGTGCTCGGCGAGGACGTCGCCGAGGGCGGGCCGTGGGGCGCGACCGCCGGGCTCGCGGAGGAGTTCGGGGCGGAGCGCGTCCGCAACACACCGATCAGCGAGGCGGCCATCGCCGGCATCGCGGTCGGCGCGGCGCAGTCGGGACTGCGGCCGGTGGTCGAGATCATGTTCGTCGACTTCGTCACGCTCGCCCTCGACCAGCTCGTCAACCAGGCAGCGAAGGCGCACTTCATGTCGGGCGGCCAGCTCAGGTGCCCGCTCGTCCTGCGCACGCAGGGCGGCGCCGGCCAGCGCGGGGGCGCCCAGCACTCGCAGAGCCTCGAAGCCTGGCTGACGCACGTCCCCGGGCTCAAGGTGGCGATGCCGAGTAGCGCCGCCGACGCCTCCGGGCTGCTCGCGAGCGCGATCCTCGATGACAATCCGGTCGTCGTGGTCGAGAACAAGACGCTCTACTTCCGCCGTGAGCGCGTTCCCGATGCGCCGTCACCGGTGCCGCTCGGGCGCGCGCGCGTGGTCCGCCCCGGCCGTGACGCCACCGTCGTCGCGCTCTCGCGCCTCGTGCCCGAAGCCTCCGCGGCGGCCGAGGAGCTCGCCGCAGAGGGGATCGAGATCGAGGTGGTCGACCCGCGCACGCTCGTGCCGCTCGATCTGGAGACGATCGCCGCTTCCGTGGCGCGGACGCACCGGCTCGTCGTCGCGCACGAGGCGGTCGAGCACGGTGGCGTCGGCGCCGAGATCGCAGCCCAGGTGCAGCACGCCTGCTTCGACGACCTCGACGCGCCGGTCGAGCGAGTCGGAGCGCCGTTCACGCCGGTCCCCTTCAGCCCGCCGCTCGAGGACGCATACCTGCCCGGCCGAGCCGAAGTCGCGGCAGCCGTTCGCGCCGCACTGGGCCTGGCCGCGTGACCGTCGTCGCCGTGCTCGGGCTCGGCGAGGCCGGCGGCAGGCTCGCCGCCGACCTCGTCTCCGCGGGCGCCGAGGTGCACGGCTACGACCCGGTAGCCCCCTCTGCCCCGCTGGGCGTCCTCCGCACGTCGACGCCGGAGCCGGCGGTCGCCGCAGCGGACGCGGTCCTGTCCGTGACGAGCGCGGCAGCGGCGCTCGCAGCCGCTGCGCGAGCGGTGCCCGCGCTCCGACCGGACGCGGTGTACGCGGACCTGAACACGGCGGCGCCCGCGCTCAAGCGAGAGCTCGGCGCGCTCGTTCCCCGCTTCGCCGACGTCGCCCTTCTCGGGCCCGTGCCGGCGCGCGGCCTGCGCACGCCGGCGCTGGCCTCCGGCGCGGGTGCCGCTGCGTTCGCCGACGCGCTCGGCCCGCTCGGAATGCCGGTCGAGATCGTCTCCGCGGAGCCTGGCGACGCGGCCGCGCTGAAGCTCGTCCGCTCCGTGTTCATGAAGGGCGTCGCCGCGGCCGCGATCGAGAGCCTCGACGCGGCCGAGGCGATCGGCAACCGCGAGTGGGCCGAGCGCCAGCTCGCCGAGGTGATCGGACCGGAGCTGCTCGAGCGCTTCGTCGAAGGCAGCCGAGTGCACGCAGCCCGCCGCGTGGACGAGATGGAGTCAGCCTGCGAGCTGCTCCGATCGCTCGGTGTCGAGCCGCACGTCGCTGCCGCCAGCCGTGCGCTGCTGGTCAAGCTCGCCGAGCAATACCGGGACTAGAGTGCGGCGGTGAGCTTCGACGCCCGCCCGCCGAGCGACCGCGGCCGGGAGCTCGTCCGCGGCGCGTACGACCTGCACGTGCACGTCGGCCCGGACGTGCCGACACGGGTGATCGACGACCTCGACCTCGCGCAGCGCTGCCTCGAGCTCGGCCTCGCCGGCTTCGGCCTCAAGTCGCACTACACGTCGACCGCCGAGCGCGCCCGGGTCGTCTCCAAGTCGGTCCCCGGCGTGCGGGTCATCGGCACTTTGACGCTGAACCGCGCCGTCGGCGGGATGAACCCGATCGCCGTCGAGATCGCCGCCCGCGAGGGAGCGCGGATCGTCTGGCTACCGACCTTCGACTCGCCCGCCGAGACCGCCGGCCGCGTCGAGCCGCAGCCGGGCGTGCACGTCCCGATCTGGGCGAAGCTCCAGCACGAGCTGCGCGCCATGGGGATGGACGTCGGGGCGGTGCGCGTGCGCGGAGACGACGGCGCTCTCCTGCCCGAGACGCGGCAGGTGCTCGAGACGATCGCGCGCCACGGGCTCGTGCTCGCGACCGGGCACCTCGGGCGCGACGACGCATTCGCCGTCGTCGACGCCGCCGTCGGCGCCGGTGTCGAGCGAGTGGTGATCACGCATCCGGAGTTTCCGAGCCAGGACTACTCGATCGACGACCAGGTCGCGCTCGCCGACAAGGGATGCCTCTTCGACCGCTGCTTGAGCACGCCGTTGAGCGGCAAGACCACGTGGGACCATGTCATCGACGGCATCCGCGCAGTCGGGCTCGAGCGGAACGTCTTCTCCAGCGACTTCGGCAATCCCGACTATCCGCCGGTCGAGGACGGTCTCGCCATGTGGGCCGACACGCTGCTCGAGGCCAGATTCGCCGAGGACGAGGTGAGGACGATGATCGTGGACGGGTCCCGGAGGCTGGCCGGATGAGCCGGCGCATGCTCGTGATCGGGGCGCACTCCGCCGACTTCGTCTGGCGAGCCGGCGGCGCGATCGCGGTCACTACCGCGAACGGCGGCGTCGCGCGTGTGGTCGCGCTCTCGTACGGCGAGCGCGGCGAGTCGGGCGAGCTTTGGAAGGAGGAGGGCCAGACGGTCGAACGGGTCAAGGAGATCCGGCACGGCGAAGCGGAACGCGCAGCGGCCGCGCTCGGGGCCGACTTCGTCGCGCTCGACCTCGGCGACTACCCGCTCGAGATCGACAAGGACGCGCTGCTCCGGATCGCCGACGTGATCCGAGACTTCGAGCCGGACGTCCTCCTCACGCACACCGACCGCGATCCGTTCAACCCGGACCACGCGCAGGCGTTCTTCGCCGTCGACCGCGCCCGGTCGCTCGCCGCCGGCGCCGGCGTCGCCAGCGCGTTCCAGATCGTCAACCCGCCCGAGCTGCTCTTGTTCGAGCCGCACCAACCGGAGCTCTGCAACTTCACCCCCACCACGTTCGTCGACATCACGCCGGTGATCGAACGGAAGCAGGCCGCGATGGCGGAGATGAAGGCGCAGGCGTATCTGCAGACCTACTACGGTCAACGCGCGGAGCAGCGCGGCAACCACGCCCGCCGCTCCTCCGGCAACAACGCGATCAAGTACGCCGAGGCGTTCATGCGCGTGACGCCGCAGGTGGTCGACGCGCTGTGACCGATCTCTACCGCGAGCTGGCGGAGCTCGGCAGCGCCACGGCGCACGAGGCGGCGGGGCGGTCGGAGGTCGTCGACGTCGAGCTGGTCCAGGTCATCCCGGGCTCGCGCGCGGCCGGGCCGGCACGCACCGTCCGCTGCGGCGAGCGCGACAACCTGATGGTGCACGCTGCGATCGCCGAGGCCGAGCCCGGCGAGGTGCTGGTCCTCACGCTGCCCGAGCCGCGGCCGCATGCGCTCGTCGGCGAGCTTCTGGCGACGCAGGCGAAGGGCCGCGGCGTCGCCGCGCTGCTCGTCGACGCGGCAGTGCGCGACGTCGAGGAGCTGCGCGAGCTCGGGCTTCCCATCTGGGCCCGGTACGTCCGCGTCACCGGCTGCGACAAGAAGGTCCCGGGCACGATCGGAGAGCCGGTCGAGGTCGGCGGCGCGACCATCCGGCAGGGCGACGTCGTCGTGCTGGACGCCGACGGGGCTGCCGTGATCCCGCAGGAGCGGGCCGCCGAGGTGCTCGCCGCCGCGAGGGCGCGCGCCGAGAAGGAGCGCGTGAAGCGGGCGAAGCTCGAGGAGGGCGCGCTCTCGTACGACCTCGACGGGCTGCGCTCGCTCGTCGAGGGCTGAGCCGTGGCCGAGCCGATGCACGACGTGGCCCGCATCGCTCACGCGGAGCTCTTGACGCCGAAGCCCGACGAGAGCCTGCGCTTCTTCGTCGACGTCCTCGGCTTGGAGGAGGAGTCCCGCGAAGGCCGTTCGGTCTTCCTGCGCGGATGGGGCGACTACCTCCGCTACTCGCTCAAGCTGACCGAGGCGGCGCACGGCGGGCTCGGCCATCTCGCCCTGCGCGCCTGGAGCCCGGAAGCGCTCGATCGGCGCGTGGCGGCGATCGAGACGGCGGGGCTCGGCGAGGGCTGGAGCGAAGGGGACGTGGGCCACGGGCCGGCCTACCGCTTCCGCGATCCCGACGGCCACCTCTTCGAGCTCTTCTACGAGGCAGAGCGCTACGTCGCGCCGGAGCACCTGCGTCCCTCCTGGCGCAACCAGCCGCAGCGCTACACCGGCCGCGGCTGCGCCGTCAAGCGGCTCGACCACGTCAATCTGCTCGCCGCCGACGTCCGGGCCAGCCGAGTGTTCGCACAGGAGCTGCTCGGCTACCGGCTCTACGAGCGGATCGAGCTGGACGACGGCACCGAGTCCGGCGCCTGGCTCTCCCTCTCGATCGCCGCGCACGAGCTGATCTACGTCGCCGACCATTACGGCCTGCGCGGGCGGCTCCACCATCTCGCGTTCTGGGTGGACACCCGCGAGGAGTGCCTGCGGGCGGCCGACGTCTTCGTCGACAACGAGGTGCCGATCGAGGCGGCGCCGTCGAAGCACGGCGTCGCGCAGGGCTTCTTCCTCTACGGCTTCGAGCCCGGCGGCAACCGCATCGAGGTGACGACCGGCGGGTATTTCGTCTACGACCCCGACTTCGAGCCGATCACATGGTCGGCCGCAGACCGGGCGCGCGGCCAGTACTGGGGCGTCAAGACGATCGAGAGCTTCCACACCTACGGCACGCCCGACGTCCCTCCGACCGAGCCAGGTCCGTAACCACAACGTAACGGTGCCTGGCACCGGCCTAGGCCGTAACGGCCACCGTCACTTGCATACACAAGCGCCCCGATCGCCCCCGGTTCGGGCTCGCTCGGGGCCGCATTGCATACAACGAGCCGAACCGCGTATGCTCGGCCGATGGCGCGGGCGAGCTCGGCCAGCTCCGAGGCGAGGAAGCGATCGCAGACCGCCAAGGCGACGCTCGGCGTCCGTGAGCTCGTCCTGGAAGGCGAGCTCGCGCCGGGCGACCGCGTGCCCGAGGTGGCGCTCGCCGAGCGGCTCGGCGTCTCGCGCACGCCGCTGCGGATCGCGCTGGCGACGCTCGCGCACGAGGGCCTGCTCGAGCCGCTGCGCGGAGGCGGCTTCGTCGTCCGCTCGTTCACGCGCGCGGACATCACGGACGCGATCGAGCTCCGGGGCGTGCTCGAGGGGACGGCCGCGCGGCTGGCCGCAGAGCGGCTGCGCTCGCCGGAGGAGCTGGTCACGCTCGCGGAGGCGACGGCCCAGCTCGACGCCGTGCTCGAGGACCTCTCGGCGGAATCGCTCGTCCGCTACGTCGAGCTGAACGACGCCTACCACGCCGGCCTCGTCGCGCTCGCGCGCAGCCCGACGCTCGAGCGCGCGATCGCGAACGTCGTCGTGCTCCCGTTCGCCTCGCCGGGCGCGCTCGTGCCGTCGCAGGCGGTGCTGCCGCGCTCGCGCGAGATCCTCGTCGTCGCGCAGCACCACCACCGCGTCCTGATCGAGGCGATCCGCGCCGGCCAGGGCGCGCGCGCCGAAGAGATCGGACGCGAGCACGCGCGGCTTGCCCAGATCAACCTCGACCTCGTGCTCGACGACCACATCGCGCTGGAGCGGCTACAGGGAGCGCCGCTGCTGCGCAGGGTCGTCTGAATCGTCCCGCCATGCGAAGGAGGCCTGTCCAGAGATGAGCGCACGAAGCCTGGAGGACGCAATCGCCGCGGCGGGGAGCCCCGTCGAGCTGGCGCGCAACTCGCAGATCGGGCCGTACGTGTACCCCGCGGTCCCAGCCGAGTTCTCGAACTGGCGCGAGGAGCAGGTCGCCTGGCTCGAGACGTGTGCGCTCTTCGACCAGAGCCACCACATGACCGACCTGTACATCGAGGGGCCGGACGTGATCCGACTTCTGTCCGAGACCGGCATCAACTCGATGGCGAACGCGGCCGTGAACAAGGCGAAGCAGTTCGTCGCCGTCAACTACGACGGCTACGTGATCGGCGATGCGATCCTCTTCTTCCTGGACGAGAACCGCGTCTCCCTCGTCGGCCGGCCGTCGGCGCACAACTGGGTGCAGTTCCACGCCGAGACGGGCGGCTACGACGTCCGGTGCGAGCGCGACGAGCGAACCGCCGTCAACCCGACCGGCGGCCGCAGGCTCTACCGCTATCAGGTGCAGGGACCGACCGCGCTGCAGGTGCTGGAGAAGGCGACCGGCGGGCCGCTGCCCGAGATCAAGTTCTTCAACATGGGCTGGCTGACGATCGCCGGCTGCAAGGTGCGCGCGCTCCACCACGGCATGTCGGGCGCGCCCGGGCTCGAGCTGTTCGGACCGTGGCAGGAGCGAGACGAGGTCAAGCGCGCGATCGTCGAGGCCGGCAAGGAGTTCGGGCTCCGCCAGGTCGGCTCCCGCGTCTACGCAACGAACACGCTCGAGTCGGGATGGATCCCCTGCCCGCTCCCCGCCGTCTTCACCGGCGAGAAGATGAAGGCCTACCGCGAGTGGCTGCCCGGCGACTGGTACGAAGCGACCGGCTCGCTCGGCGGCAGCTTCTACTCGGACGACATCGAGGACTACTACACGACTCCGTGGGACCTCGGTTACGGCACGTTCGTCAAGTACGACCACGACTTCACCGGCCGCGATGCGCTCGAGGCGATGGGCGAGCCGACGCGGCGGAAGGTGACACTCGCCTGGAACGGCGAGGACGTCGCTCGCGCGATCGGCACGCTCTTCCAAAAGGGCGACCACGCGAAGTACATCGACATCCCGCTGTCGAACTACTCGACGTGGCCGCACGACCGCCTCATGGTCGGCGACCACATGGTCGGCGTCTCGACCTTCTCCGGCTACAGCTACAACGAGCGCTCGTACCTCTCGCTCGGCTACGTCGACAACGACGTCGAGCTCGGGAACGAGGTCGTCCTCGCCTGGGGCGAGGAGGGCGGCGGCTCGGCGAAGCCTGTGGTGGAGCGGCACGTGCAGACGGAGATCCGCGCCATCGTCAGCCCCTGCCCGTACTCGGAGGTGCCGCGGACGACGTACGCGGAGGGCTGGCGCACCAAGGCAGCAGTCTGAGCCCCACGGGAGCGCGGCGATAGCCACGTTCCGCGAGCAGCTCGGTCGGCCGGGCGCCTTCGTCGTCGCCGCCGAGCTGGTGACGAGCCGCGGCCTGCTCGGCGCGGGCGGCGGCCTGGGCGTGCTCGAGCTGGCGCGGGAGCTGTCCGCCGACCCGCGCATCGACGTCCTCTCGATCACGGACAACCCCGGCGGGCACGCGATGGTCGCGCCGGACACGATCGGCACCGAAGCGGTAGCGCGCGGACAGGAGGTGATCATCCACCTCGCCTGCAAGGACTCGAACCGGAACGCGCTCGAGAGCCGCGGCTGGCAGCTCGCCTCGGTCGGCTTCCACAACGTGCTCGCGCTCTCGGGCGACTATCCCGTCACCGGCCACGAGGGGCTCGCAGAGCCGGTCTTCGACATCGACTCGGTCGGGTTGCTCTCCCTCTACGCGGCGATGAACGAGGGGCTGCCGGACGAGCGCCGGCCCGGCGAGCGGCTGGCGGCGACCGACTTCTTCCTCGGCTGCGTCGTCACCAATCACAAGAAGTACGAGCGTGAGGTGATGCCGCAGTACTTCAAGTTGCGCAAGAAGGCCCGCGCCGGCGCCCGCTTCGTGATCAAGCAGATCGGCTACAACGTCCAGAAGGACGACGAGCTGCTGCGCTGGATCCGCCGCGAGGGCCTGGATCTGCACCCTCTCGCGAACGTCTACCACCTGTCGCGCACCGCCGCGCGGGCCTTCAACCGCGGGCGCATTCCGGGCGTCGTCGTGTCCGACGCGCTGCTCGAGCTGGTCGAGCGCTACGCGGCCGGGCCGGATCACGGCCGCGGCTTCTTCCTCGAGCTGGCCGCGAAGCACATGGCGGTCGCGCGCGGACTCGGCTACGAGGGTGTCTACCTGGGCGGGCACATGCCCGCCGAGCGCTTCGGTGAGATCCTCGACCGCGCCGGCTCCTACGCAGCCGACGACTGGCGCGGGTTCGCGCGCGAGATCCACTTCCCGGTCGCAGACGAGTTCAGCTTCTTCGTCCCCGACGAGGAGACCGGGCTCTCCTCCGACGAGATCGATCCCGCGTATCTCGAGTCGAAGCGCCGGCGGCGCACCGACCTGCGGGTGCCGCTCGCCTACCGCTTCAGCCGGCGCATGCATCAGGCCGTGTTCGATCCCGAGGCGCCTCTCTTCCCGGCGGGCCGCGCGCTCTACGGCGCCGCCGACAAGGGCCCTCGCACCATCAAGCGGACGCTCCATCTCGTCGAGCAGGCCGCCAAGGTGCCGCTCTTCCACTGCAAGGACTGCGGCGACTGCTCGCTCCCGGACATCGCCTACGTCTGCCCGGAGTCGGTCTGTGCGAAGAACCAGCGCAACGGCCCCTGCGGCGGTACTCGCGACGGCCTCTGCGAGGTCTACGACAGCGAGTGCATCTGGTCGCAGGCGTACGAGCGCCTCAAGGCCTACGGCGAGGAGGAGGAAATGCTCGACGGCCCGGTGGTCGTCAAAGACGGTGCCCTGCAGGGGACGAGCGCCTGGGCGAACGCCTTCCTCGGACGCGACCACAACGCGCGGGCTCGGCGCACGTGAACGACAACGACGACGTTGCACGGCTGATCGTCTCGTGCGCCGACCGGCACGGGATCGTCGCCGCCCTCTCCGGCCTGCTCGCAGACGCCGGCGCCAACATCGTCAACTCCGACCAGCACTCCACCGATCCGGAAGGCGGCCGCTTCTTCCTGCGCATGGAGTTCCACCTCGACGGCCTCGCCGGAAGGCGCCCGGCGCTCGAGGAGCGCCTCGCCGCCGTCGCCGCCGAGCTCGACCTGGACTGGCGGCTGACGCTCGCGACGGCACGCAAGCGGGTCGCGCTCCTCGCCTCCCGGCAGGACCACTGCCTGCTCGACCTGCTCTGGCGGTGGCGGCGCGGTGAGCTCCCGATGGACGTCGTCTGCGTCGTCTCGAACCACTCCGATCTCGAGCGAGAGGTGCAGCCGTTCGGCGTCCCCTACCACCACGTGCCGATCTCGGCCGAGAGCAAGGCGGAGGCGGAGACGCGAACGCTGGAGCTGCTCGCCGGCCGCGTCGATCTCGTCGTCCTCGCCCGCTACATGCAGGTCCTCTCCCGCGACTTCCTGCAGCGGATCGGCGCACCGGTTCTCAACATCCACCACTCGTTCCTGCCGGCGTTCGCCGGCGGCAACCCGTACGCGCAGGCGCACGACCGCGGCGTGAAGCTGATCGGCGCGACCGCGCACTACGCGACCGAGGACCTCGACGAGGGACCGATCGTCGAGCAGGACGTCAGCCGCGTCTCGCACCGGCAAGGCCCGGAGGAGCTGGCGCGGATCGGACGCGACATCGAGCGCGTGGTTCTTGCCCGCGCCGTCCGCTGGCACCTCGAGGACCGCGTCCTCGTCGACGGCAACCGCACCGTTGTTTTCTAGCCGCGAGACTGCAGAGCGTGCGCGACCGGCTCGGGCTGACCGTGATCCTCGGGGCGCTGTCGGCGTTCGGGCCGCTTTCCGTCGACTTCTACTTGCCGGGCCTGCCGAAGCTGACCGCCGACTTCCACGCGAGCGCATCGGCCGGGCAGCTGACCTTGACCGGCTGCGTGCTCGGGCTTGCGTTCGGGCAGCTCGCGATCGGCCCATTGAGCGACCGCTTCGGCCGGCGGCCGCCGCTCCTCGCCGGCCTCGTGCTCTACGGTGTCGCGTCGCTCGCCTGCGCAGCCGCGCCTTCGATCTGGGTCTTCGTCGCGCTGCGCGTCGTGCAGGGCCTGAGCGGCGCGGCCGGGATCGTCGTCGCCCGCTCGGTCGTGCGCGACCTGGTCTCCGGCGCGGATGCGGCACGTCTGTACTCGATCCTCATGCTCGTGCTGGGAGTCGTCCCGGTCGCGGCGCCGGTCGCCGGCGGCCAGCTGCTCGCAGTCACCTCGTGGCGCGGCTTGTTCGTGATCCTCGCCCTCGTCGACGCGGCGATCCTCGCCGGCACTGTGCTTTGGCTGCACGAGACGCTGCCGCACGAGCGCCGCACGACCCTCGGCGCGACCACGTCCGGCTTCGTCGACCTGCTCCGCGACCGCTACTTCCTCACGTACTCACTCGTCGTCGGGCTCGCCTTCGCCTCGATGTTCGGCTACATCGCCGGCTCGTCGTTCGTGCTCCAGGACGTCTACGGCATCTCGCCGCAGCTCTACGGCGTCGTCTTCGGCGTGAACGCATTCGGTCTCGTCACCTGCTCGCAGCTGAACCGGGCGCTCGTCGGCAGGGTCGCAGCCGGCCGCCTGCTGCTCGCCGGGGTCGCCGCCCAGGCGGCCGCCGGCGCCGGGCTGCTGGGGATCGTGCTCGCGGGCGATGTCGGCCTGGCCGGCGTCCTGCCCTGCCTGTTCGTGACCGTGGCGGCGCTCGGCCTCGTGATGCCGAACGCGACCGCGCTCGCGTTGACCGACTACCCCCACGCCGCAGGCCGCGCGTCGGCGTTGCTCGGGACGATGCAGTTCCTCTTCGGCGCGGTCACGGCGCCGCTCGTCGGGGTCGCGGGCAAGGAGACCGCGGTGCCGATGGCGCTGATGATCGGAGTGTTCGGAGTCGGTGGGCTGGCGGCGGTCGCCGTCGCGCGACGCGCGGCGGCCGCGGCTTACGGAGTTGCGCTGGCGGCGAGCCAGGCGACGCCACGGGCGTAGAGCCGGTCCAGCTCCCCGCCGGTCAACCCGGGCATGTCCTCCTTGACGGTGTAGCCGATCCGCGTCTGCAGGTACGCGAGGTGGCGGTAGCCGACCGGGAAGCGCGCGAGCAGCTCCCGATCGAGCTCCGGCGAGGAGGTCGGGTCGACCGGGTCGAGCCGGTCCTGCTCATAGATCGGCTGCCGCTCGACGAGGCCCCAGCGCCCGTCGCGGCGCTCGAAGAAGTCGTAGAAGCGGCCGGTGCAGACGACGTCGCACTCCACGCCCTCTACCTGCGCACGCTGCGTGATCGTCATCTTCGTCTGCGCGGTGGCGCGGTCGCCCTCGACGTCGATCGAGCCGCCGCCGAGGAAGTGGAGGATGCGGACGCCCCGGTCGAAGCCTTCCTGGCTGACGCGGACGAACTCCGCGGCGGTTCCCTGGAACCAAGTTGCATTCATCCGACCGGGCTCGTGCCAGACCGCGGCGAAGCGCTTCCAGTCGCGCGCGTCGCGGTAGACCGCCCAGTCCTCGACGAGTTGTCGGATCGCGAGCCGTTCCTCGTCCACCGAGGGCATCGTAGATCGCTTGCTCCCTCAAGGGCCGCGAGGGTAGGCTCGCAGCCGTGAGCGTCCTCGGCAACCGCGTCCTGCGCAAGGAGGACGCGCGCTTCCTGCGCGGCGAGGCGAGCTACGTCGAGAACATGCCGATGGAGGATGCACTGCACGTCACCTTCGTGCGTTCGCTGCTCGCGCACGCGCGCATCGACGGCGTCGACACCTCCGCGGCCGAGGCCGCTCCCGACGTCGTCGCCGTCCTCACCGCCGCCGACCTCGACGTCGGCACGTTCGGGCCGCCACCGCACCTGCATGGACTGAATGCGGCCATGACCCGGCCCCTCATCGCCGGCGAGGTCGTCCGCTTCGTCGGAGAGATCGTCGCCGTCGTCGTGGCCAAGAGCCGCGCAGCCGGTGCAGACGCGGCCGAGCTCGTGATGGTCGACTACGACCCGCTGCCCGTCGTCGCGTCAGCCGCCGAGGCGGCGAAGGACGAGGTGCTCCTCTTCCCAGAGGCCGGCACGAACGTCGCCGGACGCGCCGGTTCGCCCGAGCACGACGAGGCGCTCTTCGAAGGCTGTGACGTCGTCGTCTCCGGCACGCTCATCAGCCCGCGCATGGCGCCGTGCCCGCTCGAGCCGCGCTCGGTCGTCGCGACCGTCGACGACGACGGGCTGCTGACCGTCTGGACGCCGTCGCAGACGCCGCACCACGACCGGTTCGGCATCGCCGGCATGCTCGGGCTCGACCCGGCACAGGTCCGCGTGGTCAGCCCGGACGTCGGCGGCGGCTTCGGCGCGAAGCAGCTCAGCACCGAGGAGCTTCTCCTCGGTTGGGTCGCGCGCAGACTCGGCCGACCGGTGCGCTGGACGGAGACGCGCAGCGAGAGCATGGTTGCGCTCCACCACGGCCGCAGCATGCAGCTCGACTTCACCCTGGGCGCGACGCGCGAAGGCAAGGTGCTCGCCTACCGGGTGGACATCCTTGCCGACGCCGGCGCCTACGCCGTGCTCGGCTCGTTCCTGCCCAACCTGACGGGGCTGATGGCGAGCGCCGTATACGCGATCCCGCGCATCGAGATCGACGGCCGCTCGGTTGTGACGAACACGACGCCGATCACGTCATTCCGCGGCGCCGGCCGGCCTGAGGCGACGCAGACGATCGAGCGGGCGATGGACCTGCTCGCCGCCGAGCTCGGCGAGGACCCGGTCGAGGTACGCCGCCGGAACCTGATACCGGCCGACGCGTTCCCGTACAAGACCGCCTCCGGCGCGACCTACGACTCGGGCGACTACGAGCGTGCGCTCGATCTCGTCCTCGAGGCGGCCGGCTACGACGAGCTGCGCGAGGAGCAGCGGCATCGCCGCGAGCAGGGCGTGCCGCTGCAGCTCGGGATCGGCGTCAGCGCCTACATCGAGATCTCGAACCCCGTCGGTGAGACCGAGTACGGCGACGTCGAGATCACCGCGGAAGGCACCGCGATCGTGCGCACCGGCTCCTGCGTGCACGGGCAGAGCCACGAGACGACGTTCGCGCAGATCGTCTCCGATCGGCTCGGCCTCCCGATCGAGAAGATCGACGTGCACAAGGGCGATACGGCCGAGATCCCCAAGGGCACCGGCACCTACGGCTCGAAGTCGACGCAGCTCGGCGGCAGCGCCGTGCGGGGCGCAGCGGACGCGGTGGTCGAGCAGGCAAAGGCGCTCGCAGCCGAGTACCTCGGTGACGCCGATCCCGACCTCGAGCCGGCGATGTGGGCCGACCTCGCCGCGCGCGCCGCCGCCGACGGCCGGCTCGGCGAGCTGAAGGCGTCGCACGAGTTCACGTCCCCGCCGAGCTTCCCCTTCGGCGCCCATCTGGCCGTCGTCGAGGTGGACGTCGAGACCGGCAAGGTCGACCTCCTGCGGCTGGTCGCCGTCGACGACGCGGGCACGGTGGTCAACCCGCTGGTCGTCGAGGGGCAGGTGCACGGCGGCGTCGCAATCGGCGCGGCACAGGCGTTGTACGAGGCGTACTCCTACGACGAGGACGGGACCCCGCTGACGAGCACGTTCGTCAACTACGCCTTCCCGTCGGCGGCCGACCTGCCGTCGTGGGAGTTCGTGGAGATGGAGACGCCGACGCCGAACAACCCGCTCGGCGCGAAGGGGATCGGAGAGTCGGGGACGATGGGCTCGACGCCCGCGGTCCAGAGCGCCGTTGTGGACGCGCTCTCGCCGTTCGGCGTTCGCCACGTCGACATGCCCGTGAACGGCGAGAACGTCTGGCGGGCGCTGCAGGCGGCGCAGGCATGACCAAGGTGGCGATCACCGTCAACGGCGAACGCCGCGAGGCCGAGGTGGAGCCGCGGCAGCTCCTCGTCTACTTCCTCCGCAACCAGCTCGGCTTGACGGGCACGAACGTCGGCTGCGACACGTCGTCGTGCGGCGCCTGCACCGTGCTCGTCGACGGCGAGTCGGTCAAGTCCTGCACGGTGTTCGCCGTGCAGGCCGACGACACCGAGGTGACGACGATCGAGGGCCTCGCCGAGAACGGCGAGCTCCACCCCGTCCAGCAGGCTTTCCACGAGCAGCATGCTCTGCAGTGCGGCTACTGCACGCCCGGCTTCGTGATGGCCGCCGTCTCGCTGCTGCGCGAGAACCCGAGCCCGACCGAGGAGGAGATCCGACTGGGGCTCGAGGGCAATCTCTGCCGCTGCACCGGCTACCACAACATCGTCAAGGCCGTACAGGCGGCGGCCGAGGCCGGCTCGTGATTCCGGCAGCGTTCGAGTACCGGCGAGCAGGCTCGGTCGACGAGGCGATCGAGCTGCTCGGGAGCGATCCGGACGCGAAGCTGCTCGCCGGCGGGCACTCGCTGATCCCGCTGCTGCGGCTGCGCTTCGCACGGCCGTCGCTGCTCGTCGACATCGGTCGGCTGGAGGATCTGCGCTACGTGCGCGACGACGGAGACCGGATCGCGATCGGCGCGCTCACGCGCTACGCCGACCTCGCCACCGACCCGATGCTGGCCGAGCGCTGCGCTCCGCTCGCCGAGGCGGCCGCGCTCGTCGGCGACCCGCAGGTGCGCCATCGCGGCACCATCGGCGGCTCCGTGGCGCACGGCGACCCGGCCTCCGACCTGCCGACGATCCTGCTCGCCCTCGACGCCGACCTCGTTGCGCGCGGCCCCGATGGAGAGCGGACGATCCCCGCCGGTGAGTTCTCTTCCGGCATGTTCGAGACCGCACTCGGGCCGCAGGACGTGCTGACCGAGATCCGCGTGCCGCCGGCGACGGGGACGTACCTGAAGTTCGTGCGGCGCGAGCAGGACTGGGCGACCGTCGGCGTCGCGGCAACGCGCCTCGACGGCCGCGTCCAGGTCGGCCTGACGAGCATGGGCGCGACGCCGCTGCGCGCACGCGGCGTCGAAGAGGCGCTCGCGGACGGCGCGTCGGCCGCCGAAGCGGCAGAGCGGGCCGCCGAGGGCACCGCGCCGCCGAGCGACGTCTCCGGCAGCGCCGAGTACCGCGCGCACCTCGCGCGCGTCCTCGTCCGCCGCGCCCTCGAAGCTCTGTGATTCTCGGCCCCTGGGAGACGGTCGAGGTCGAGCTCGACGACGGCGTTGCGTGGGTCGTCCTCAACCGGCCCGAGAAGCGCAACGCGATGAACCCGACGCTCAACGCCGAGATGGTCGAGGTGCTGCTCGAGCTCGACGGGAACGACGACGCCGGCGTGCTCGTCCTTACCGGCGCGGGCGAGTCGTTCTCCGCAGGCATGGACCTGAAGGAGTACTTCCGCGAAGTGGACGGCCAGCCGGACCATGTGCAGCGCCGCGTCCGCCGCGACGCCAACTACTGGCAGTGGCGGCTGCTGCGTACGTACGCGAAGCCGACGATCGCTATGGTCAACGGCTGGTGCTTCGGCGGCGCCTTCACGCCGCTGACCGCGTGCGACCTCGCCGTCGCCGCCGACGAGGCGACGTTCGGCCTCTCCGAGATCAACTGGGGCATCCCGCCCGGCAGCCTCGTCAGCCGCGGCCTCGTCGAGGCGGTCGGCCTGCGCGAGGCGCTCCTCTACGCGATGACCGGCCGCACCTTCGACGGCAGGAAGGCGGCGGAGATGCGGCTCGTCAACTGGAGCACGCCGCTGGCGCAACTGCGCGGCGAGGTGGAGGCGCTCGCGCGCGAGCTGCTCGAGAAGAACCCGGTCGTCCTCCGCGCGGCGAAGCTCGGCATGAAGCACGCGCAGACGATGAGCTGGGATACGGCCGAGGACTACCTGTACGCGAAGGTCGAGCAGTCGCAGTTCGCCGACCGGGAGCGGGGCCGCGAGCAGGGGCTGGCGCAGTTCCTCGACGAGAAGTCGATCCGCCCCGGGCTCGAGCCGTATCGGCGCGAACGCTAGCTCGGGAAGACGATCACGGCGCGGCCGCGGATGCCGCCGGCCTCCATCTCCCGGTGCGCATCGGCTGCACGCTCCGGCGGGTACGTCGACGCGACGCGCAGCCGGATCGCACCGCGGCCGGCGAGCTCGCGCAGCTCGTGCAGCCAGTCGGTCCGCTCGAGCACGTCGCCGACCCAGACGCGGTGGATGTGCACGCCCTGCTCGACGTCCTCGCCGTCCCAGCCGCGGACGACCGCCAGCCCGCCGCCTTCGCGGATCGCAGGGAACATCGCGCGCTGGAGGAGCGCAGTGTCGTAGACGGCGTCGACGCCCTCCGGGACCTCGGCGCGGATCGAGCCCGCGAGATCGCCGCCGCGGGGCAGCACGACGTCGGCGCCGAAGCCGCGCACGAGCTCCTCGTCCTCCGGCTTCGCGTCGGCGAGGACGCGTAAGCCGCGCTCCTTCGCGATCGGGATGACATAGGACGCGAGCAGGCCCGCGCCTCCGGTCACAGCGAGCGTGTCGCCTTCGCGAAGGCCGAGCTGCTCGAGGCCGACGAAGGCGGTGAGCCCGTTCATCGGCAGGGTGGAAGCCTGCTCGAGCGACGCGCCCTCCGGCGCCGGAACGACCGATGCGGCCGGAACGAGGAGGAGCTCGCTCTGCGCGCCGCCCTGCGGGCGACGCGGCAGCGCGACTGCCATCAGACGGTCGCCGGGCGCGAAGCCTTCGACGCCGGGCCCGACCGACTCCAGGGTCCCGGCGGCGTCCCAGCCCGGAATCCAGGGCGGCGGCAGACCCTCCGTGCCGCGCTCGCGGAAGGCGATGTCGGATGGGTGCACGGCGGCTGCAGCGACGGAGATCCGGACCTCGCCGTCGCCGGGCTCCGGCACGTCGCGCTCGATCACGCGGAGGACGTCGACTCCGCCACGCTCAGTGATGGCGACTGCGCGCGCGTTTGTCACAGCCGGTCGAGTATGTCAGCCACGGTGTCGACGACCTCGTGCGGGCGGCGCCTTTCGGGAACGCGGCCGAGGTCGAGCCCGCCGGTGATACCGGTACGGACGAGCACCGTCTTCGAGTTGCCGATGTGCCCGAGCGCGACGTCGAGCATGAGGTCGTCCCCGATCACGGCGATGTGCTCGGACGAAACGCCGAGCCGCCGCTCCATCTCCTGCACTGCGGCGCGCGACGGCTTGCCGACGACAATCGGGCGCGCGCCGCTGGCCTTCGCGATCGCGGCGGTGACCATCGCGCCGCGGCTGAGGATGGGGCCGTTCGCGCCGGCGTACGCCGAGACGTAGCTGCCGGTGAGCAGGCGCGCACCGGCGATGACCGCGCGGGCAGCGCGCTCGAGCTCGTCGAAGTCGATGCGATCCGCGTGCGCGACGAAGACGGCGTCGACGCGCACGCCGTTGCGCCCATCGACGAGCCGGAGGCCGGCGTCGTCGAGATACGCGCGCGCTTTCTCGGTGGCGAACGGCAACACGCTCGCCCCGCCGGGGAAGCGGGCGAGGTACGTCTGCACCGAGCAGAGCGGGGTCAGCACCTGGCCGTCCGCGATCGGCAGGCCGGCCGCGCGCAGCTGCTGCGCGAACGCGTCCGGCTCCACGTGACTCCCGTTCGTGAAGACGGCGAACGGCCGGCACGACGCGGCGATTCGCTCGAGCACCTCGACGGCGCCGGGGATCGCGTGCACGGTGCGCGGGCCTGTCCGGTGGACGAGCGTGCCGTCGATGTCGAAGACGAAGCCGCGGACTCGGTCAAGACGCACGGCGCCATACCACCAGATCGTCGCCCTTCTGGACGCGCAGGTACGAGATCGCGGGACGGCGCTCGACCTCCCGCAGCAAACGGACGAGCGGCGATCGCGCGGGCCGCGATTGCGCTGGACGTACGGCGATCGGCGGCGCCGCCTTCATCGCGTCGACCTGCTCCGCCGGCATCGTCAGGCGCAGCAGCAGCTCCTCGTCCGAGATCCGGTCGCCGAAGCGGGCGCGCGCGCCCTCCAAGCTCACCGGCTGGGCGTCGCGCAGCGCGTCGACCTTCGGCAGCGAGAGCACGCGGTCGGCGATCCGGGGATCGGGCGGCGCGGCGAACTCCCCGTAGTGGCCCAGGAAGTAACGGACGGTCTCGTCGGAGACGTTGAGCCAGCGCTCGGGGTCGATCACGTTACGGGTCGCCTGGTAGGCGACGAGCTGGGAGACCGGCGTGACGAGGATCGGCCAGCCCATCTCCTCCCGCACCCGCGTCACCTCCGCGAGCACGGCGTCATAGAGCTCGGGCCGCCTGATCTCCTCGAGCATCCGTCGCGTCGTCGTCACCATCCCGCCCGGCAGCTGGTGGTGGTAGTAGGCGGCGTCGTACTCGCGCGGCTCGCCCGGCGGCAGACGCTTCTCGCGGACGAGCGCGCGGAAGTAGTCGGAGACGCGGCCGAGAGCCTCGACGTCCAGCCCGTGCGCGTAGCCCTCGGCGGCCAGATTTCGCAGCGTCGACTCGGCGGTCGGCTGCGAGGTGCCGTTGCCGGCCGGCCCGACCGCCGTGTGCAGCACCTGGAAGCCGGCATCGAGGCCGGCCATGTAGACCTGCGGCGCCAGCCCGATCGTGCAGTGGCTGTGCAGCTCGACGGTCCGCCCCGTCGCGACGAAGTGCGGCGCGAGCTCGCGGACCGCGTCCGTCGTGAGCAGCCCGCCGGGGTCCTTCAGGTAGAAGCGGTCGATGTCCGCCCAGTCGGCGAGCGCGGCCGCGCGGGCGGCGTAGTACGCAAACGTATGCACGGGGCTGATGGAGTACGTGAGCCCGACGACGATCTCCTCGACCCCCTCCTCGCGCGCGACGCGCGCCACACGCCGGAGCGCAGCGGGATCGTTCGCCGGCTCCGCGAACTGGAAACGGCGGATGCCGTTGCGAACGACGCAGCGGAAGGCGAGGCGCATCACGTCCTCGTCGCACGGCTGCCAGGCGATGAAGCGCATGCCCGTGGTGATGAAGTTGAGGGGCGTCTCCGGCAGCGCCGCCCGCATGAGGCGGATCAGCTCCCATGGGTCCTCGCGATGGAACCGGACGGAGACGGCCATGTGCGTGCTCGACGTGAAGTCGAGCGCATGGAAGCCGACCGCCTCCATCGTCGGCGCAATTGCAAGGATCTCGCGGGCGGTGAGGCCGGTGGCGCTCCAGAGGCTCTGGTTGCCGTCGCGTGTCGTCGTGTCGACGATCTCGACCGTCCGCGTCATGCAGGATCCACGCGGAAGAGGGGCTGGCCGTATTCGACGAGCTGCGCGTTCTCGACGTGGACCTCGGCGATCGTTCCCACGACCCCGGCGGGCACCGAATTCATCATCTTCATGACTTCGATGATGCAGACGATCGTGTCCTCCTCGACCCGCGCTCCGACCTCGACGAAGGGCGGCTCGCCCGGCGCCGGCGCCCGGTAGAAGGTGCCGAGCATCGGCGAGACGATCGAAACGCCGTCGCGAGCGCCGTTGCCGTCCACCGCGGACGCGGGCGGCGCGGGCGCGCGCCCCTCGGCATCAGGCGCGACGCCGCCGCGGAGCACGTGGAGCGAGAACGCCTCCGTCTCGATCCGCAGCTCCGCGAGCTCGGACTCGTCGATCATCCGGAGGATCTCACGTACGTCGTCGTCGTCGAGCGCCACGGTCAGTCCGTCTTCGGGCGGGCGCCGAAGGCGCTCATCACGAGGTCGATCGCCGAGGAAGCCGGCGTCGCCGCGTGCCGGGGCAGCGCGGTCACCGGGCGCGCCTGGACGACGAAGAGGCTCTCAGGCAGCTCGAGCCCGCGTGCAACCGCCCACTCGACATCCTGCGGCGAGCCGAAGTACGACTCGACGCGGCGGCCGACGTCGACGAGCGACTCGAGCATCGCGGCGTCGAGGCACGGCGCGCTCCGCCGCTCCTCCGGCACCTCGACGCGCACGGCTCCCCGGCCGCCGGGATCGGGCACGTACTCGATCTCCTTCGGATGGACGTGCTCGCGGACGACCTCGCGCGTGACCTTGCTGACGAGGTAGTCGTCCGGCGTCACCTCGCCGCCGACGACGGCGAGGCCGAGCCCCCAGCTCGCGTTCACGGCCACCATGCTCGGGTCCCCGCTCACCGGGTTGCACGTGAACATCACGCCCGAGATCGCGGCATCGACCATCAGCTGGACCGCGACGCCCATCGCCGGCTCCACGGTCCCGCCGAGGCGGGCGCGGTACGTGATCGCCGGAGCGCTGAAGAGGCTGACCCAGCAGTCGCGGACGGCGTCGCAGACATGCTCGGCGCCGCGCACCCAGAGGTACGTCTCCTGCTGGCCGGCGAAGGTCGCGTCCTGGCCGTCCTCGCCGAGCGCGCTCGAGCGGACGGCAACCGGCGGCTCGGCGCCGCCCGCTTCGCCGGCGAGCTCCGCGTACCGCCGCGCAACCTCGTCGCGGACGGTGTCGGGCACCGGCGCGAAGCGCATCGCCTGGCTGATCGCCTGCGAGGCGGCGCCGACCGAGTCGACGTCGTCCGGCGAGGTGCGCGCGAGCTCGGCGCCGATCATCCCCGCGAGGCCGGCCTCCTCGACGAAGGCTCGGAAGGCCGAGATCGAGACTGCGAAGCCGGGAGGCACCGGGATCCCGGCCGCGATCAGCTCGCCGAGCGTCGCGCTCTTGCCGCCGAACGCGCCTCCGTCCGCGTGTCGCAGCTCTGCGAGTCGACGCGTGTGGCTCACTCGAGGATCGTCACCGTGCCTGCCGAGCCGTCGACCCGGATCCGCTGGCCGGTCGCGACCTGCGACGTCGCGCGGCCGGTACCGACGACCGCCGGCATCCCGTACTCCCTGCAGACGATGGCCGCGTGCGACATGACTCCGCCGATGTCGGTCACCGCGGCGGTGATCTTCGAGAAGATCGGCGCCCACGCCGGGGAGGTGATCGAGCAGACGAGGATCTCGCCCTCGCGCACGTCGCCGATCTCGCCGACGGTCCTGACGACGCGCGCGATGCCCTCGACGACGCCCGGCGACGCGGCGGTGCCGGTCAACTCCGGGCCGCCCTCCTGGTTGCGCGCCCACTCGTGGACGCGCTGCGTCGTCACGCCCCAGAGCATGATCAGGGCCGGGTCCATCATCACCTCGGGTACCGCGCCGACCGCCGGGGGCGGAGTCCAGTCCGCGAGCTTCGCCAGCAGCTCCCGGCGGCGCGCCACGATCGGCGGCCAGTACTTGGGCCCGCGCGGGACGCCCCCGGTCGCCCACGTCAGCAGCAGCTCGTCGAGCGCGGAGTAGACCTCGAGCCGCGAGAGCTGGAAGACGGCATCACGGTCGGGCAGGAAGCCGTGCGCGACGAGCAGCTCGCCGAACTCGCGGATCTTGTTCCACCAGCTGGTGAGGAACCAGTAGTCGGCGTAGAACTTGTGCTCCTCGACGTACGGGAAGACGGTCCGCGAGAGCGCGAGCAGCTCCTCGAAGCCTTTACGCGCATCGGGGTCGAGCAGCGCGGCGTACTCCTCGGCGAGCCGCTCACGCTCGGTCGCAATGTGGTCGGACGGCCGCTCGATGTCCTCGCCCGCCTTGAGCGCGCCTACGTGCCCGATAAGCGACGCGTACGGGATGCGCGGGTCGTCGAGCCAGCTCGTGTACGTGTGGTAGAGCCCATCGCCCGTCGCCATGTGGAACCACGGGTGCTTGACCTTCTCGAGCTCCTCGAGCCATGCACGGCCGGCCTCGCTCTCGTTGAGCGCGGAGTCGATCTCCTGCGGCGAGCGGCCCTCGACGAACGCGTCGTCGACGCCGGTGTCGATCGCAAGCCGCGCGAGCCGGCGCAGCTCGGCATCCGGCTTGAAGAGGAGCACGTCGAGCCCTGCGACCATCTGCGCGATGTGCTGGTCGGGCATGTCCGGCAGGTTGGCCTTGCACAGCTCGGCGAACGTCATGTACGCGCCGTAGCCGAGCAGCAGGAACTCGAAGTGGTGCTGCCACATCAGGTCCGCGAGCCGGAGCGCGGTGCGGTACGCGTCGAGCAGCGCGCAGTAACTCGTCTCCTGGTCCTCGAACGCGACCGGATCGGGCTCGTACTCGCCGAGCTGCGGCACCTCGAGCGCCTCGAGCTCGGCGATCAGGCCCTCCATCTTCGAGCGCCACTTGCCGTAGAGCTCGTCCCAGTTCGCGTAGTAGTAGCCGGCGCGCTGCTGGAAGACGGCCGCGCGCTGGGCGATCTTCTCCGGATCGGTGACCGGGTTGCCGGAGATGTAGATGTAGCCGTTGATGCAGCGCCAGTCGATTCCGGCCGCCGGGGGGACGGCGAACACACGGTTCTGCCACGTGCCTAGCGCCTGGTAGGCGGTGTCGATGCAGATCGCGTCGAACGCCGGCATCGGCACCGGGAAGTGCATCGAGTTCCAGAACCAGAACCGCTGCTCGTCCGACTCTCGCCGCTCCTCGTCGAAGAACGCGTAGTACGGGTACATGTCCTGCCAGCCCTCGCACCCGGCGGGAGTCTCGAGCTCGTACGGGCTCGGAAACGATCCGATAACTGGCACGGCCATCAGGACCTCCTCACTCTCGGCAGCGCAGGCACGACGCGACCCGCACAACCCTAATTGCCCGCCGGCGCACACGCTCGTCAGAGCGCTCGAGAGCGCCGACGACATGGTGGCGCGCGTCGAGGAAGCGAGAGTACGTCCCGCTCGAGCAGCTCGCGTGATCCCGCCGTGCGGCGACCGATACTAGGTACACGCGCGCGCGCGCGCGAGAGAGAAAACCAGGACAGCGGGACGGGAACCTGATCCCGGCGGCGGCTCAGCGGCCGGCGTTGGCGATCGCCTCCCTGACCTTCGCCGGCGTGAGTGCGCCGTGCGACGCCGGCAGGCACTCCTGCACCACATGCAGCACTTTCGGCGAGTGCACGTCGATGCCCTGCGCCTGCACCATCTCGACCGACAGCTCGCCCTGCGCCGTCGGGTCCGGGAACCTCGCCACACCGTGACTGCGCATGCACCGCGCGAAGGACAGCTCGTCCGCGAGCTGCGTGCGCTGCTGCTGCTCCGTTTCCTGCGTTCCCCCCGGGGCGGTGGGCAGCAGGTGATTGCACGCGCTCATGGCCGCCTGGAAGTGCGGACTCTCGGACTGCAACTGGTGGATGGTCAGCTTGACGCTGCCTCCCGCGAAGTGCTGCGGGTCGGGGAAACTCGGCACGCCGTTGGAGCGCATGCAGCGAGCGAACGCGACGAGCCCGTTCTGCGTGGCCGTGGCGTTGGTGGTGGTGGAGGACGGGAGGTTCGCGACGCCCGACGTCCTGCCGCCGCCGCAGCCCGCGACGAGCACCGAGACCGCGAAGAATGAGGTGAGGAGCAGTGGCTTCATACCGTTCGCAATGCCTCCGTTGGTGAGAGTCGTGCGGCGCGGACCGCCGGGAGAAGTCCCGCGACGGCGCCGATGACGAGCGCGGCGGCAAGGCCGCCGGCCCAGGCGGTGGTGGGGATGGAGATCTGCCAGTGCTTGGCGGCCGCGTAGACGGCTGTGGAGATGACGCCGGCGGTGACACCGACGGCGCCGCCGATGAGCGCCAGCAGGACGGCCTCGGCGAGGAACTGCGTCCGGATGTTCGCCGTCGTGGCGCCGAGGGAGCGGCGGAGCCCGATCTCGCTACGGCGTTCGAGGACGCCGATGAGCATGATGTTGGCGACGCCAACCGCGCCGACGAGGAGCGACACGGCGCCGAGCCCGAGGAAGAGGCTGTTGAGCGCGCCCTGCGCCTCCGCACGGGCGGTGAGGGCGGCGGAGGGCTGGCTGACCTCGACCTCGTTGGGCGCCTCCGGGTTGGCCGTGGCACCGAGCACCGACTGAACTGCGGCGGTCTGGCTCGTGACCGAGCGGACGTAGATCGTGGTGGGGTGGCCGTCGAAGCCGAGGTAGCGCTTCGCCGCCGGGAACCCCACGAGCACGGAGGAGTCGATCTCGGGCGCGAGGGTGGCGGAGTCGAGGATTCCGGCGAGGTAGAACCACATTCCTCCCAGCCAGACTCGCTCTCCGGGGTAGAGGCGGTCGATGCCGAGCCGCTGCGCCGCCGCGTATCCCAGCACTGCGACAGGCTCGCGGGCAGTAGCGGCGTTGAGGTACTCGCCGGCCGCGACGCCGGCGCCGACCGTGCGCGG
>Ga0070731_10001371_pt1 | contig 25402 bp, 18 predicted proteins | sample Coa_R1_2_FD_66448 | JGI IMG/M metagenome (GOLD analysis project Ga0070731, IMG submission 66448) | Surface soil microbial communities from Centralia Pennsylvania, which are recovering from an underground coalmine fire - Coalmine... | ecosystem: Environmental > Terrestrial > Soil > Unclassified ... | reverse complement strand
CGCCCGAGCCCATCATCGCGCCGACCTTGAGGAGCGCCTCGTAGTCGATCGGGGTGTCCGCCAGGCTGTCCGGGATGCAGCCGCCCGAAGGGCCGCCGATCTGGACCGCCTTGAACGTCCTCCCCTCCTCGACGCCGCCGCCGATTTCGTTCACGATCTGGCGGATCGTGATGCCCATCGGCACTTCGATGAGCCCGCCCTGCCTCACCTTGCCCGACAGGGAGAAGACCTTCGTCCCCTTGCTCTTGTCGGTGCCCATCGCCGCAAAGGCGGCGGGGCCGTTGCGCAGGATCCACGGCACGCAGGCGAACGTCTCGACGTTGTTGATGAGCGTGGGCATGTCCCAGAGGCCCTTGACCGCCGGGTACGGGGGGCGGAAGTGCGGCATGCCGCGCTCCCCCTGGATCGACGCGAGCAGCGCCGTCTCCTCGCCGCAGACGAAGGCGCCGGCTCCCTCCATGACGCGGACCTCGAGGTCGAAGCCGGTGCCCAGGATGTTCTTCCCGAGCAGGTTCCGCTCGGTCATGATCTTGACCGCGGCTTCCATGCGCTCCATCGCCAGCGGATACTCGGCGCGGATATACAGGTAGCCCTTGCTCGCGCCCACCGTGAAGGCGCCGATCGCGATGCCTTCCAGCACCCGGAACGGATAGCATTCCATCACCACGCGGTCCATGAAGGCGCCCGGGTCGCCCTCGTCCCCGTTCATCACCACGGCCTTCGGGGAGCCTTTCGCGTTCCGGACCAGGGTCCATTTCCGGCCGGTCGGGAATCCGCCGCCGCCTCGTCCGCGGAGGCCCGACGCCAGGATGTCCTGGATCACCTTCTCCGGATTCTTCTCGGCCAGCACCGCCTTCAGGGCTTTGAAGCCGTCCCGGCGGACGTAGTCGTCGATGTCGAGGGGATGCAGCTCCCCGTAATGCTCCGTGACGACGTGCTTCTGCGGCCCCAGGAACTGGCTGACTCGGGGATCGCGGGTGTCGAGCGAATACTTCGTCACCGGTTCCCAGGCGTTGTCCGTCAGCATCGAGCCCAGGATGGACGAGACCCAGGATTTCGCCCGGCCCGCCAGCCCCTGCGGCTTGAAGTGGCGCCGGACGATGCGCTCGGCCTCGTCGGGATGGACCTTGGCGTAGCGGGACGACTGGCCCTTCGCGTCGACCACCTCGACGAGCGGGCTCTGGTCGCAGAAGCCCGAGCAGCCGACCGGCTTGATCCGGACGTCCGCTTGAAGGTCGTTGACGGCGGCCTCGAGCGATTCGCGCACGTCCTGGCTTCCGCTGGCGATGCAGCAGGAGCCCTGGCCGATGCGGATCTCCCCGACGCCCGCCTCGCTCGCCATCCGCGGGGCCCCGTTCGGACGCGGACCCGCCTTCCGGTTCTTCTGCCTCGCCAGGAAATCGCGGATCGCCCGGTCCACCGTTCCCGAGGTCAGGTAGCCGTGGATCGCGTCGTCGATCTGGACGACGGGCGCCAGCGTGCAGCAGCCGACGCAGGCGACCTTGTTGATCGTGATTTCGCCCTGCGCATCCGTATCCTGGTCCGCGGGAATCCCGCGGTTCAGCTTGATGCCGTCGATGACCAGGTCCGCGCCCTTCACGTGGCAGGCGGTGCCGACGCAGACGTTGACCGAGTGGCGGCCCGCGGGCTTGTGGCGGAACTTTGAATAAAACGTCGACACCCCGGCGATGCCCGACGGCGTGATCTCCGTCGTCTCGCAGACCCGCCGGAGCGCGGACTCGGGGAGCCAGTTGTATTTCTGCTGGATCTTGCGCAGGATCGGGATGACGGCATCGACGGTCTTGCCCGTCTCCGCGACGATGGCGTCCACGTCCGCGAGGCTGACCTCAGTCGTGCTCATCGTGCGTCCTTGCCAATACAATAGAGATTCTTCGGACCCCGCAGGTAGATTCTACCTTCTGGAATCGCCGCCGTACTGTCGGCGGCCTCGCCCAGGCTGTTGAACGCGAGCTGCTCGAACTTCTCATCGACCTTGAGAACCACCGTGTTCCCCTTCTTGTCCGTCACGTAGACCCGATCGTCCACGATGATCGGGGACGCGTTGAACCCCTCGTCGAAGTCGTGGGTCCAGACCATCTTCCCGGTCGCGGCATTGAGGCAGGTCACCACGCCTCCGCTGGCGGTCATGATGACGTACTTCTCCGTGGCGACGGGGCTGGAGGCGTCCGGAAGATCGCCCTCGTACTCCCACAGCTTCTTGACATCCGAGGCCCCGGGCTGAAGGGCGGTCAGGGCCATGCCCTGAGTTCCCACGAAGAGCCGCCCGCCGGCGAAGGCCGGGGACGGGGCCACTTCCCCGCTCATGCACTCGATCTGCCAGAGGATCTTCCCCGTGTCCGGATCGTGGCCGGTCACCAGGGGATTGCCGCAGAGCACCACCTGGGTCTGCGCGCCGACGGGGATGAGGATCGGGCTGGCCCAGGAGGACTTCACCGCCCTCGGCTGTTCCCAGACGGTCTTTCCGGATTTGGAGTCCATGGCGATCAGCCGGCCGCCGCCCTCGTGGTCGAACTGGACCAGCAGCCTTCCGGCCAGGGTCAGGAGCGACGACGCATGGCCGTAGCTGTTCTTGAAGGTGCCGAGGTTCCGGCTCCACGCCTTCTTGCCGTCCATGGCGAAGGCGACGACATCCCCGGTCGCGAACACTCCGTAGACCCGCTCGCCGTCCGTGGTCAGCGTGGCGGGACAGTAGCCCGTTCCCTCGAACGACTTGGGGAGCGTCCCCGTCACCAGCTTCGTGGGCGCCGTCCACTGGAGCTCGCCCGTCTTCGCGTTGTACGCGAAGATGTCCCGGCTGGCCTCGTCGGCGCCGGCGACGAAGACCTGGTCTCCCCAGACGATGGGCGAATTGGCGCCGAATTTCGGAATCGGCTTCTTCCACAGGACGGACTCCGGAGTCCACACGAGCGGCGCATTCTTGTGATGCGCGGTCGCCAGTCCCTGGGGCCCCCGGAACGACGGCCAGGCGTTCGCCGGGATGACGGCGGAGGAGGAGGAGGGAGCGGGCGCCTTCGTTCCCTCGACGGGCTTGAGGGCCGGCTCGGCCGGCTTCGCGTCCGGGGACTTCACGTCCGCGGGCTTGGAATCCGGCTTCGACTCGCTCGCCTTGGCTTCGGAAGTCGCCGAGGCCGTCTTTTCTTCCGCGGGCCGGTCCTCTTTCATCAGATCGAAATCGGGCGGCGAGATGAAGACCAGGAGCAGCGTCAGGAAGACGATCACGCCGGCCCCGGCGCCGACCGCCCACCGGTACGCGGTTCTCTCGGCGGTGCCGCCTTCCTTCGGGGGCTGTCCCATCGGGACGGGGAGCTTGAGCCGCAGCTCGACGTACGTCTTGATGCTCGCCAGGAAGATCGCCACCCCGAAGAGGAGCATCAGGCCCGTGGCGCGCATGGTGGTCTGGTTCGTGAAAAAGGATCGGCGCGTCATGAACGACAGGTTCCGGACGCTCTCGCGCAGCTGCTGATTGTTGAGGTCCTTGGGGATCTGCGCTTTGAGGGCCTTCAGGGTCGCGTCGTTGAGCGGATCCACCTGCATGATCTGGATCTGGTTCACGATGAGGGAGATGCACGCGACGAGGGAAAAGATTCCGGACACCCAAGCGACGGCTTTCGCCACCTGGGCCCCGATGGCCGCGCCCTCGGAAGGATGCTTCAGATTAACCGGACTGCTCACCGCCGCCCACCTGCGCGATCTGGGACTGGAACTTCAGGACGACGGGGGACGTCCTCATCGTGCCGACCGGCACCCCAGGAACGCGACCGACCGAGCAGGCGTCCGAGCAGCGGGCGCAGCTGTAGCAGTCTCCGCGGTTGGGCTCATAGTCGGTGCGCTTGCGGCGGATCGACAGCGCCAGCAGCTTGCAGGACACGACCAGGCCCATGAAGGCGCCGAGGATGCCCGCGCCGTTGCGGACCTTCCGCTTGAGGCGGTCGGCCTGGGCCATGAGCGACTCGTACGTGGTGCTCGTCTCGTAGAAGGCGCGGCTCTCCTCGGTCGTCCCTTCCACCAGCTTGTGCTTCTCGAGGAAGACGCGCTCGGCCAGACTCACGGTAAAGTGACCGCGCGCGAGGACGGGGGCGGCGAGCAGGCCCAAGCCGATGCCGGCGCCGATGATGACCGGAGTCGCCGCCAGGAGCAGCGCGATCCGGCGGATGCCGACGTTCCGGGGCTCCGGCTCCTTTTCGACCGTCGGCTTGTTCAGGTGGTCGAAGGGGCACGAGTCCTCGCAGAGCCGGCACTGGATGCACTCCGTCGGCGTCGTCTTCAGGTGCCACTTGGACAGGACGGAGCACCACTTGAGGAGGATGCTGTAGGGGCACATGAAGCGGCAGTACGGACGGGCGACGACGGTTCCCACGATCAGCACGGCGCCGCTGAAGAGATACATGCCGAAGTTGGCGCCCATCCGGTAGAAGCCGATGAAGGGGTCGTACTTGCAGATGATGAAATCGGCCCCGATGTACGCGAAAAGCACCCCGGTCCCGAGGTAGAGGTAGGGCACGAGGCTCAGGAAATGCTTCACGCCCTTGTTCACCTTGATGGGCTTGATGATGACCATCTCCTGCGCGGCGCCCAGGGGACACACCGACGCGCAGAAGACCCGCCCCACGAAGAGGGCGAAGAGCAGCGGCATCAGGAAAAGAAAGATGACCCCGAGCGGAAGGATGTACCCGGTGCCCGCCAGCCCCAGGACGACGTTCTGGATCGAACCGATCGGACAGACGCAGCCCTCCCGGTAGAAGCCGAAGTAGAGGACCGAGCCGACGGAGAGGACGAAGATCGCCTTCCGGGAGACGCGCTTCAGCGAATAGTACGTCGCGGCACTCAGGGCGAGGACGAGGACGACGACGTCCATCCACTCGAGGAGATAGGACCGGGGGCCCGGCTGACCCTTCATCGAGGGTTCCTGGTAGCCGGTGGTGAATTCCGGCCTCGGGAAGCGATCGGCGCTCTGGGCGAGCGCCGGGCCGGCAAAGGCCAGGAGCATCAGCCCCATCAGGAGAGCTTGAACCGTCGGACGCTTCATGTAGGCCACCCCAGAATCAACCCGGTGCAACATGCGGAACCGCCGAGCTTGCCGACCGGCGGAAGGACTAGGCTCCTTCCTTGCCCGACCCCATGGCCTTGATCTTGTATGGATCCTTCGCATCGCGGCGATGGAACGCCCGAGTCGGGCAGGCCCGCGCGATGGTGCACTCGTTGCAGTTCACGCACACGTCATGCCGGATCTGGAGATGCATCGCCCCGTTTCCGAAGGTCGTGCATCCCTTCACGCACTTCGAGCACCCGACACACAGCGACTCGTCGATTCGGTACTCGTGGTAGGGCCCTTCCACCAGCGTCCGCTTGATCGCCGAGGTGGGGCACATCTGGTTCTCGACCGCCGTGTTCTGCTCGGTCTGGTTGGGCTGCAGATATCCGAAGCACAGATTGCAGTAGCCGCAGATTCCGTAGGAGTGGACGCACTTGACCGCCGAGGGGTACAGGACGCACTCGGTTTCGCAGAGTCCGCAGGACACGCAGATGGCCGGATCGATCTGCCAGACGGTGTCGTCGGCATGCAGCTTGAGCGCGGTCGCCCCCGCCGCCGCGGTCAGCGCGACGGCCGCGCCGGCCCTCAGTCCGGTCTGGAGGAACGAGCGCCGGTCGATGAATCCGACCGACCCGTCCTTGCTGTGGTCGTCAACTCTTCGAAGATCTACCATCGGCTTCCTGCTTCCTGTGGGCTTCCGCCTTCGGGAGTTCACATCCCTGCTTCAGCGCCACGCAGCTGCTGCAGGGGCTCAGCTCGTTGATGCAGGTGTTGATGCGCCCGTTCTTGATCATCCAGGCGATCCCGCCGCCGGTCACCCCCAGCGCCAGGTTGCGCCCCAGGGTCTTGAAGAACGCCCGGCGGTCTTCCGGAAAGCCTTCGGTGGGCATGTTGCTCATAACAATAGTACGCTTCCGGCTATTCCCCGATTACAGGACCCGGGAAAACCGGATCCCCTTCCATCCATATAGGGTAGCACGCCCCCCGGCCAAAGCAAGACCGTCAGGGGTGGGATTCTCCGCCATTTAGAGAATAAATCCGCACCGTGGAGGTGCCCGGATCCGCCACCAGAATCCGGTCCTTGGAATCGACCGCCAGGTCCAGACCGTGGATGCCCTTCTCGAAATCCTTGGCCGCGGCCACGACACCGACCAGGTCGCCGTTGGCCGCATGGATTTTCACCCGCACCAGGCCCTTCTCCGACGTCACGAAGGACCCGTCCTTCCGGATCGTGAAGTGGCTGGGATTGCAGCAGCCCGAGAATTTCTCGATTTGAGGTCCCGATTTGCCCCACGAGCTGGCCAGGCTTCCATCCGGGTTGTACGTCTCCAGAAGCCGGCGTCCGGTGTGGGCGACCCACGGGGTTCCGTGAGCGTCGACGGCCACGTCGAAGTACGGGCTGGGGATCTCGTATTTCCCGGTGCCGTCGATCTTTCCGGGCTCGCCCAGCCGTCCCTGGATCTTGCCCTTCTTGTCGAACCGGAACACCGTCTTGTCCCCGAAGTCGGCCGCGAAGACCTCCTTCTCGGAAACGGCGAGCGACGTCAACCAGGCGGAGGGCCCCGGCTTTTCCCAGGCGGCCGTCCGAGCGCCCTTCGCATCGAAGACTTCCACGTGATCCCAGAGCCCGACATACACCGTCGAATCCGCATCCACCGCAAGGCAGGTCGGCGTCTTGTCGACCTCCACTTTGGACGCGACCTTTCCGTCGGCCCCGAAGATTTCGAAGCACTTGTCGCCCGCGGCGTAGACACGGTCATCGGGCCCGACGGCGATGGCGCGAAGTTCTTTCAAGCCGGTGTTCAGGCGACCGTCTTCCTTCGCGATGATGAGCTTGGGGTCGACCTTCAAGAAGGACTCGATGACGTCATCCTGCTCCGCGCTGGGAATCGTCCGCCTCATCGTCCCCTGAGTGAACGTGACCGGCTTGCGGTTGGCCAAGAGGTATCCCAGCACGCCGCAGGCGCCTGCGCAAAGGACCGCCAGCATGATCCAGAGGAGTTTCATTCGATGCCCTTCCCGACGTCCAGGCAGACCATGACCGACCGATCGCGGATCAGAAGGCGCTCGCCGATGAGCACCATCGGGGCCCAGGCTTCGGCTCCGTTCAGGGGCTTGCACTGGCCCAGCTCCTCGTACTTCTCGGTGCTGGCTTTGACGAGCGTCAGATGGCAGTCCTCGCTCAGGACGAAGAATTTTCCGTCCGCCAGGAGGACCGCTTCCCACTGCCCGAACCGTTTCGTTTTTCCGCTTTCCCAGACGATCTTCCCTTTGTCGAAGGGATTCATGCAGGCCAGCTGCTTCTTGTGCCCGCCCGAGGATTCCGGCATCAGCCCGAAGAGATGCTTGTTGTAGTAGATCGGCGTCTGCTGTTCGGTGGAGAAGCCGTCCTTATAGTCCAGGCTCCAGAGCACCTTGGCCTCGAACTTCCCCCCCGATCCCGAGACCTGGACCAAGGAGCTGCCCGCGCGGACGCCCGAGGTCATGAACAGCTTGTTGTCATCGACCGCGACGGGGGAAGGAGACATGGTCTGCTGTTCGAGACAGGTAACCTCCCAGAGCTGGGTTCCGAGATCCGCCGGCTCCGCCGACACACCCACCAGCTTCCCCCATTCCCCGCAGTAGACGTACATCTTCTTGCCGACCAGGGTCAGCGGGGTGACCGAGGAGTGCGACATCGTCAGCTTCTTGGGATTGGGAGTCTTCCAGACGACCTTTCCCGTCTCCAGGTCGACGCCCATCAACAGGACATCCTTCCCCGCCGGCGCGACCACGGCGGTGTTTCCGTCGATGAGCGGGCACTGGGCGGTGTACCAGTTGGGATTCACCGTGCCGTAGTCCTTTTGGAGATCCAAGCCCCACTTCTTCGCGCCGGTCTGAGCGTCCACGCAAAGGACATGGCACTTGGACCCCATCATGACGGCGTACTTGTCGTTGACGGCCGGCACGGTCCGGGTAAATCCGTGGTTGTTCGCGATTTTGACCGGATGCGACCGCTGCCAGATTTCCTTCCCGTCCTCCATGGAGAAGCAGCGGAGGGATTCCTCCCCCGTCTTCGGATCGTAATCCTGGAGGTACACCCGCCCGCCATAGACCGCGGGACCGGAGTAGCCTTCCCCCAGGCTCAATTTCCACTTGACGGGAGGCCCCGAGGCCGGCCACTTGTTGGCGAGCTGAACGTCGGTCACGGTATTGTCGTACTTCGCGCCCCGGAACGTGGGCCACGAGCCCGGAGGGCCCCCGGGCTTCCCTCCCAGGTTATCCTTGAAGTTCACGCCGATATCGACGGCCTCGATCGGCTCCGGCTTTTCGACGGGATCCTTCTCCTTCTCCACGGGCGCCGCTTCGGCGCCGCTGTGACCGCCGGCCGCCGGCGCCCCGGCTCCCGGGCCCGCCTTTCCGAACCCTGGGCCTTCCTGCCCGGGTCCCTGCCACGTCACCCGGGCGAGAGGATTCCGGTCGTTGATTCGCTGGAGGAGAAAGATGATCGTCGCCCCGAGCACGAGAACGATGCTCAAGAGGCCGCCCATGACCAGGACCGCCGCCTTGGCCGTGATCGTGATGTGGACGTTGGGTTCCGGTGCTTTCGACGCCGGGGCGCGTACGCCGACCGTCCCAGGCTTGGGAAGTTCCGGGGCCGCCGGCTTGGCTTCCGGCACCTTCGCCGCGGCCGCAGGTTTGACTTCCGCCGCCTTGGGGTCCACCGGCTTCGGTTCGTGGGCCTTGGCCGGAACCGCCTTCGCCTCAGGAGCGGCCTTCGCCTCAGGAGCGGCCTTCGCCTCAGGAGCGGCCTTCGCCTCAGGAGCGGCCTTCGCCTCAGGAGCGGCTTTCGCCTCAGGAGCGGCTTTCACCTCAGGAGCGGCTTTCACCTCGGGAGCGGCTTTCACCTCGGGAGCGGCTTTCACCTCGGGAGCGGCTTTCACCTCGGGAGCGGCTTTCACCTCAGGAGCGGCTTTCACCTCAGGAGCGGCTTTCACCTCAGGAGCGGCTTTCACCTCGGGAGCGGCTTTCACCTCGGGAGCGGCTTTCACCTCGGGAGCGGCTTTCGCCTCGGGAACCGGCTTCACCTCGGGCGAACCGCTTTCCGGCTTCGTCTCCCCGGCCTTTGCATCGCTCATATCCGTGCGACCTCTGAGTTCAACGGTCTATTCTGACCTTAGCGCCCTGGAAAGACAAGCGGGTCCCTGAGGGGACATCGACGCGGACCCGATCGCCGTCGCGGCCGCACCCGGGGATCCGCCCGTTCTCCAACCCCGCGGCGTTTTCCCAAAGCACGGCCGGACTCTCCCTGCCGATCATCCGCGCGCCTTCCGTCGTCCTCCGGCCAGGAGTCGGCCGAGCGGTAATCCGACGTTCCGGGAACAATTCGAGCTCATCAACGGTTCCTTACTCTATGGATACGGCTCCGGCCTTCCGTTGGTGACGGGGACATTGATATACTAAACACCGCGCGAAGGCCGGATTATTCCGTGACTGGACGCCGTCGCGACACCAGGACCTGCGGGGTGTGTCGGGAGAACCGGGAAGGAAATGGCAGCCGAGGAATTCCACTACAAGCGATCGCGGTTTGCGACCCGGCTGTTTTCGGATCGACTGTACACCGCAGGGCATTCCTGGCTACGCCGGGAAGAGGGGGATCTCTGGCGGATCGGCTTCGCGAAGTTTGCGGTGAGAATGCTGGGTGAAGCGGTGGAGTTGGCCTTCGAGGTCCCGGAAGGCTCGGCGGTGAAGACCGGCCAGCCGATCGGCTGGATCGAGGGCTTCAAAGCGGTCACCGACGTGTATGCCCCGTTCGCGGGAACGTTCGGCGGGGGGAATCCTGCGCTCGAGAAGGAGATCGGACTCGTGCAGACGGATCCGGCGGGACGGGGCTGGCTGTACTCCCTGAGGGGAACCCCGGGCCCCGACTGCCTGGACGCCCAGGGGTATGTGGCCGTGCTGGACGCGACGATCGACAAAATGCTGGGACAACGCCATGACGGATCGTGACGCTCGGCCGGAGCGCGCCCGGTACATCATGATCGGCGGCTTCCTCGGGGCGGGGAAGACCACGGCCATGGCCAAGCTTGCCCAGCGTTACACCGACCAGGGCCGGCGCGTCGGCCTCATCAGCAACGACCAGAGCAGCGGGCTCGTCGACACCGCCCTCCTCCGGTCCAAGGGCTTTCCCGTCGAAGAAATCCCGGGGGGCTGCTTCTGCTGCAGGTTCAATTCGCTGGTCGAGGCCGCCGACAATCTGGACCGGACCACGCGGCCCGACGTGTTCCTGGCCGAGCCGGTCGGGAGCTGCACCGACCTGATCGCCACCGTCTCCTATCCCCTTCGGCGCATTTATGGAAAGCGCTTCGAAGTCGCGCCGATGAGCGTCATGGTCGATCCCGTCCGCGCGGCGCGGATCCTCGGACTCGAGAAGGGGCCGCACTTCTCCGACAAGGTGGTCTACGTCTACCGCAAGCAGCTCGAAGAAGCGGATCTCCTCGTCGTCAATAAGTGCGATTCCGTTTCGGACGCCCTTCGCGAGCGGCTCGTGTCGGCGCTCAAGACGTCTTTCCCGAGGGCGACGGTGCTCTGCTGCTCCGCCAAGGACGGCTCGGGGCTGGACGCCTGGTTCGATCAGCTCGACACGGGCAAGCCCGGCAGCGACCCGTCCATGGAGCTCAACTACGACCTCTACGCCGAAGGAGAGGCGCTGCTGGGCTGGCTCAACTGCACGGTCCGGCTGGGCTCGGCCTCCTCGTTCGACGCGAACCAGACGCTGCTGGGGCTGGCTCGAGACCTCCGCGCGCGGATCGTCGCCGGCGGCGGGGAAATCGCCCACCTCAAGATGACGCTCGACTCCGGCGACGGCTCGCTGTCGGTGGTGAGCGTCGTCCGGAACGACGGCGACCCCGACCTGCGGGAGTCCCTGCTGGATCGGGTCGCCGGGGGCTCCCTGATCATCAATCTCCGGGCCGAAGCCGACCCCAATTTCCTCGAGAAGGCCACGCGGCAGTCCCTTGAAGCCCTGGGCGGCGGCCTCCGCTGGACGATCGAACACTCGGAACACTTCCGCCCCGCCCGGCCCAGCCCGGTTCACCGGATGACCGGTCCGGAGGAGGGAGCGGGTTCATGACGACGCCCGAGTCCCCCCGGATCCTTTATTGCAACTGCAGCTACGCACAGGTTGTTCCTAAGGACGTGAAAGAGGCCGTCCTGCGAAAGCTCTGTGATTCCGGAGTCGCATTCGACGCGGTTGCGGACCTCTGCGACATGTCCGCCCGGAGGGATCCGGCGCTGGCGAAGCTGATCGCCGGAGGCGCCGTGCGCATCGCGGCGTGTTACCCCCGGGCGGTCCGCTGGCTCTTCCACGCCGCCGGCGCCCCGCTCCCCAAGGAGGGCGTCGAGGTCCTCAACATGCGCGAGCAGTCCTCGGACGCGGTCGTCACGGCTCTCTTCGCCGCGCCGGGAAAGCAGGCGGCGTCATGAACAAGACCGAGGGCAAGAATCTCCGGGTCGTCCTCTACGAAGGCCCCGGCAGCGCCCCGATGGCCGCCGACGACCGGTACCGGGCGGTGTCCTCGCTGCTGGAGAACGGCTTCGAAGTCTCCCGCCCCGCCCCGGGCGGCGCGGTGGCTCCCGCCGACGGCGCGCCGCTGCTCCTGCTCGGGCTCTTCGACGAGGGACACGCGCCGGCGTTCGGAGGCGCGGGCGAGCTCCATGTCCGCGACGTCCGGGGCCTGGCGTCGGACGCCGTCCTGGGCGCCGCGCGGGAGGTCCGCGAGGCGTCCGGCGCCCGCCGGCTGGACGCGTGGAAGCCCTGGTTCCCGGTGATCGACTACGACCGCTGCACCAACTGCATGCAGTGCCTGACGTTCTGCCTCTTCGAGGTCTATGGGGTCGACAAGAACGACAAGATCACGGTGCAGACGCAGAGCAACTGCAAGACGGACTGCCCCGCCTGCTCGCGGGTCTGTCCGGAAGTCGCCATCCTTTTCCCCAAGTACAAGAAGGGCCCCATCAACGGCGACGTCGTGAAGGCCGAGGACGTGAAGCGGGAGGCGATGAAGATCGACATTTCGGCCCTCCTTGGCGGCGACCTGTACGCCTCGCTGCGCGACCGTCAGCACGCGGCCCGGGAGCGCTTCTCCACCGAGCGGGACGAATCGAAGGCCCTCTTGGAGCGGAAGCGCTGCCTGAAGGAGCTGGGAAAAGACCTCGACATCCCGGACGAAGTGCTGATGAGCCTGCCGTCCGTCGGCGACATCCAGGAGCGCGCGGAGCGCGCCCGCTCGAAGCTGGCGACCCGGCAGGCACGATCCCAGACCGTCAAGGACACCAAACCCGGCCCGACCGAGCGGGAGTGGGGGATCTGATGACAATGAAAGCGATGGCCGGCTTCGCGCTCCGGACGGTGAAATCGACCGATCTGCGGCTGCTCTGGAAGATCGCCTACAACTTCGGCTACAAGGGGATGCGCTCGGTCGAGAAGTTCAAGGCCCGCCTCAAGGACGGGATCGTCTTCCCCCCCTTCCTCTACATCTCGATCACCAACGGCTGCAACCTCCGCTGCCAGGGCTGCTGGGTCGACGTCGACAAGCCCGCCCAGCTCATCAGCTTCGAGCACATGGACCGGCTGATCCGGAACGCGAAGAAACACGGCAACAGCTTCTTCGGGATCCTGGGCGGCGAACCGTTCATCCACCCCGACCTGATCCGCATCCTGAAGGCGCACCCGGACTGTTACTTCCAGATCTTCACCAACGGCCAGCTCATCTCCGACGAAATGGCCGAGCAGCTCCATCAGGCGGGCAACGCCACCCCGCTGATCAGCGTCGAGGGGAGCGCGACCGTCAGCGACGAGCGCCGGGGCCGCAAGAACGTCCTCGGCAAGACGCTCGCGGGCCTCGAGACCTGCATCCGCCACGGGCTGATCACGGGCGTCGCGACGAGCGCCTGCCAGAGCAATTTCGGGGACCTCGTGCGCGAGGAATGGATCGACGAGCTCATCCGGAGGGGCGTGCATTACACGTGGTACCACACGTACCGGCCGGTCGGCCCCGTCGCCAACGCCCAGCTGGCGCTGACGCCCGAGCAGGTCACCCAGCTCCGCCGCTTCGTGGTCGACATGCGCAACCGCAAGCCGATCGCGATCGTCGACGCGTACTATGACGACGAAGGCCAGGCGCTCTGTCCCGCCGCGACGGGCATCAGCCATCACATCGGGCCCTTCGGCGACGTGGAGCCCTGCCCGATCATCCAGTTCGCGCGCGAATCCATTCACGACAACGACGGCGACCTCTACAAGACCATGACGGAGTCGCCCCTGCTCCGGGACTTCCGGAAGACCGCGGCGAAGGCGACTCGCGGCTGCATCGTGCTGGAGCGGCCCGACCTGCTGAAGGAGGTCGTTGAACGCCACCAGTGCCGGGACACCACCCTGCGGAAGACGGCGGCCGTGGAACTCGCCTGGATGAAGTCGCGCCCCAGCCAGCACCAGCCGGGAAACGAGGTTCCCGAGGGCAACTGGGTCTACCGATTCGCGAAAAAACACTGGTTCTTCGGGTTCGGGGCGTATACCTAGAGGATAACGATGAGCGGGAACGGGTCGAACGGGAACGGGGACATCCCCGCGGCGCCGGTGCTGCTGCGCTTCGGGGCGAAGCCCGCCCTCTCCCTTCCGCCCCAGGTCCCCCTCCAGAAGTACCGCCCCGCCCAGTCGAACATCCCCGACGACAAACGCGTCCGCGCCCAGCTGAAGAAGGCCGCCGCCGACCACGTCCGCCAGGTGAATGCGGTTCCGCCGCTCACCCTGTCGGAGCTTCGCGACCACACGGCGGCCGTTCTGGCGCTCACGGGGGTCGACGCCAAATACAAGGACTACGTCGCCATCCTGGTCAGCAACGCCGCCTGGCATGACACCGTCGCGAAGATTCCGTTCGAGCGCCGGCTCCTCCTGCTGCCGAAGTGCCTGCGCGTCGAGGACAAATGCCCCGCACCCTTCGACGAGTTCGGGCTCCTGTGCAAGGAGTGCGGGCTCTGCTCGATCCAGGATCTCACGGTCGAAGCCGAGCGCCTGGGTTACGCCGTGCTCGTCGCCGAAGGCTCCGCCATCGTTCGATCGATGATCGAGACCGGAAAGATCGAAGCCGTGGTCGGGGTCAGCTGCCTCAACGTGCTCGAAAAGAGCTTCCCCCACATGGAAGCGGCCGCCATCCCCGGGGTCGCGATCCCGCTGCTCCAGGACGATTGCATCAACACGACGGTCGACCTGGACTGGGTCTGGGACCTCATCCACCTGACCTCGAAAGACAAGACGTATCGTCTCGACCTCGATGCTCTCAAGAACGACGTGAAGTCCTGGTTCTCGCCGGCCTCGCTCGACGAGATCATGGGCTCCGCCGCGGACGAAACGTCGGCGGTCGCCCGGAGATGGCTGGCGAAGGACGGCAAGCGCTGGAGGCCCTACCTCACCGCCTGCTCGACGATGGCGCTGCTGAGCGACCGGCACGAGGAGGCCCCCGCCGTCACCCCCGACCTGAAGAAGCTCGCCGTCGCGGTCGAGTGCTTCCACAAGGCCTCGCTGATCCACGACGACATCGAGGACGGCGACCTGACGCGCTACGGTGAAAGCACGCTGCACGCCGAGGAGGGCCTCCCGGTGGCCCTCAATGCGGGCGATTTCCTCCTCGGCGAGGGTTATCGCCTCATCGGCGAGCTCTCGGTCGAGCCCGTGGTGAAGGTGGCGATGCTCCAGCTGGCGGCGGCCGGGCACTTGACGCTCAGCCGGGGCCAGGGCCGCGAACTGGCATGGATCCGCAAGCCGGGGCCGCTCTCCTCCCTGGAGGTGCTCGACCTGTTCCGCCTGAAGACCGCGCCCGCGTTCGAGGTCGCGCTCCGCCTGGGCGCCTTCCTCGGGGGCGCGGATGAGGAAACGCACGAGGTTCTCCGCAAGTACAGCGAGTCGCTCGGCATCGCCTACCAGGTCAAGGACGACCTCGAGGATTGCCGGGAAGGCGGGGAGTCGGACGATCTGAGCCATGGACGGCCCTCGGTGGTCGTCGCGATCGCCTACAAGCGCGCCGGGGAAGGCGCCGAAAAGGCCCTGATCCACGCGTTGTTCAAGCCGGCCGCGGCCCCCGTCAACGGCGAAGTCCACGCCGTCTTCAAAAGCAGCCGGGCGATCGAGAAGGCGGAGGAACTCCTTGAAGCCTACAAGGAAGACGCGATACGATCCCTCCGGTTCCTCTCCGGCCCGACCCTGAAGGGGCTGCTCCGGCGAGTCGTGGGCAAGATCTTCGGCGAACACCTCATCGAAGGATACTGCAGTGAGTTTGAGGCTCGAAATGCTGCAAGTCGCGCGGCTGGCGCCCAAGCTCCTGCAGGAGGCCGCTGAACCCGTCGTCCGCTTTCTGAGAGACCAGTTCAACGAGGATGGCGGCGCCCGCGACCGCGCGGGCCAGAGCGACCTCTACTACACCGTCTTCGCCCTGGACGGACTGATCGCCCTGCAGCAGGACCTTCCCATCGACCGGGTCCGCCGCTACCTGGAGCGTTTCGGCGAGGGCGACGCCCTCGATTTCGTCCACCTGACCTGCCTCGCCCGCTGCTGGGCGGCCCTCGGCAAGGGAGCGCTGGCGGAGGACGTCTCGGGCCCGCTCGCGCTCCGGATCCTCCAGGGAGGCAACGACTCCGTCTATCACCAGTTCCTGAAATTCGGCGCCCTCGAAGATCTCGGCGCGGCGAGCGACGATCCGGACGGCGCCACGGCGCAGATCCTCGGGCTGCAGTCGCCCGACGGGTCCTTCATGGGGACGACGCCGACCACGGCGGGAGCCGTGACCCTGCTCCACCACCTCGGGGCGGACGTGCCCCGGAGCGCCATCGACTGGCTCTACGGGCGGGCCCGGCCCCAGGGCGGCTTCTTCCCCGCCCCCGATTCGCCCGTCCCCGATCTCTTGTCCACCGCGACCGCGCTCCATGCGCTCGCCGCGGCGCACGCCCCCTTGGGCGCCCTTCGCGATCCGATGCTGGACTTCGTCGATACGCTCTGGACCGGCAAGGCCTTCTGCGGAAGCTGGGCGGACGATGCGGTCGACAGCGAGTACACCTACTATGCCCTCCTGTCCCTGGGGCACCTGAGCCTCTCGTGAGCCCCGATCTTCGATCCGGCACGGACGCCGTGCAGCGGACGCGCCTCGCGGCGCGGCGGGCGCTGCTGGAGGCCCGGGTCGCCGCGGGGCATTGGGAAGGCGGGCTCTCGTCGAGCGCGCTCTCGACGGCGACCGCCGTCTGCGCGCTCGAACTCGTCCGCCGACACCGGGCGGACGCGCCGGGGAGCCTCGGGGACCGGGTCGCCTCGGGCCTCCGCTGGCTGGGAGCGCACCAGAACGCCGACGGCGGCTACGGCGACACGACGGACAGCCCCAGCAACATCAGCACGACGACGCTGTGCTGGGCCGCGCTCGGCCTGGCGCCCGGGGGCGACGCCGCGGCCGCGCGCGCCGAAGCCTGGCTGAAACGGGACGGCGTGGACCTGTCCCCGGCGTCGCTGGCGGCCACGATCGGCCGCCGCTATGGCGAGGACCGGACGTTCTCCACGCCGATCCTGACGATGTGCGCGCTCGCGGGGCGCTTCGGAGCAGGCCCTGCGGCGTGGAGCTCGGTCCCCGGCCTTCCCTTCGAGCTCGCCGTCCTCCCCCGGTCCTGGTTCGGGGTGCTGGGGCTCCGGGTCGTCAGTTATGCCCTGCCGGCCCTGATCGCGATCGGCCAGGCGATCCATCATCACCATCCCCCGCGCAATCCGCTCAGCCGGCTCTTCCGCCGTCTGTCCCGGGCGAAGACGCTCCGGCTTCTGGAACAAATCCAGCCCGCCTCGGGCGGCTTTCTCGAGGCCACGCCGCTGACCAGCTTCGTGACAATGAGCCTCGCGGGCAGCGGCCTCGCCGAGCACCCCGTGGTCCGCAAAGGGATGGAGTTCCTGATCGCCTCCGCGCGCGACGACGGGAGCTGGGCGATCGACACGAATCTGGCGACCTGGGTCACGGGCTTGTCCGTCGGCGCCGTGGGCGACGATCTGCCCCGGGAGGACCGGCGGAAGATCCGAGACTGGCTGCTCGGCCAGCAATACCGGGAGGTCCATCCCTACACCGGCGCCGCTCCCGGGGGCTGGTCCTGGACGGACCGGAGCGGCGGGGTTCCCGACGCGGACGACACGCCGGGGACGATGCTCGCGCTGGCGCGGCTGCGCGAGGGCGAGGATCCCGAGGTCGCCCGGGCCGCGGCCGCCGGAGCCGACTGGCTCCTCGGCCTCCAGAATTCCGACGGCGGGATCCCGACGTTCTGCCGCGGCTGGGGGAGCCTGCCGTTCGACCGCAGCTGTCCCGATCTCACGGCGCACGCGATCCGCGCGTGGAGCGCCTGGAAGACCGCCCGTCTGGAGCCGGCCGTCGGCCGCGCGTTCGAGTATCTGGTGCGCTCCCAGGAGGCGGACGGCTCGTGGATCCCGCTGTGGTTCGGCAACCAGCGCGCCCCGGGGCAATCGAATCCGGTGTACGGGACGTCCCGCGTGCTTCTCTGCGCCGGCCTGGGAACCTCCGCGGCCTGGACGCAGGCCGTCCAGCGGGCCCGAGGATGGCTCGTCCGGGCGCAGCACGACGACGGCGGCTTCGGGGGCGCCCCCGGAATCGACGCCACGCTCGAGGAGACCGGCCTGGCGGTGGAAGGCCTGGCGGCCGCAGGCGGCTGCGAGGACGCGGTCGAGCGCGGGCGACGCTGGCTCTCGGAGCGAACGGCGGAAGGCACGCGCTTCGAGCCCTCGCCGATCGGCCTGTACTTCGCGAAGCTCTGGTACTGGGACCGCCTGTATCCGCTGATTTTCAGCGTCGCCGCGCTGGGCCGCTCATGATCTACCTCGACTCCAACGCGACGACGCCGCTCGACCCCCGGGTGCTCGCGGCCATGCTCCCCTGGTTTTCCGAGAAGTTCGGCAACGCCGCCAGCCGTCCCCATCGCTTCGGGGCCGAGGCCCGCGACGCCGTCGACGCCGCCCGCGCCGAAGCCGCCCGCGTGATCGGAGCGGACCCCGAGGAGATCGTCTGGACGAGCGGCGCGACCGAGTCCGACAATCTCGCCCTGAAAGGCGTCGCCGCGGCCGCCGAAGGCCGGAAGCATCTCGTGACGGTCGCGACCGAACATCGGGCCGTCCTGGACCCCTGCGAGCGGCTGGAGGGCAGCGGCTTCCAGCTCAGCGTCCTGGGCGTGGCGCGCGACGGCTCCCTCCGACTCGACCAGCTGGAGCGGGTGATCACCGACCGCACGCTCCTGGTCTCGGTCATGCACGCGAACAACGAGACCGGCGTCCTGCATCCCCTGGAGGACATCGGGAAGCTGTGCCGGGCGAAGGGGGCCTACTTCCACACCGACGCCACCCAGTCCTACGGGAAGGAACCGATCGACGTGACCTCGGCGGGGATCGACCTCCTCAGCGCGAGCGCCCACAAATTTTGCGGTCCCAAGGGGGTGGGGCTGCTCTACATCCGCAAGCGCGGGCCGCGCGTGCGCTGCGAGCAACTTCTCCACGGCGGCGGGCAGGAGCGAGGCTACCGCTCGGGGACGCTCAACGTCCCGGGGATCGTCGGATTCGGAGCCGCGGCCGCGATCTGCATGAAGGAGCGCGGAGAAGAGCAGCGCAGGATCCGGGACTTGCGCGACCGCCTCGAACGGGCCCTGCGCTCGGGCCTGGACGGCGTCGAAACGAACGGGACTCCCGAGCGGCGTCTCGCGGGAACGACGAACCTCGCCTTCGAAGGCATCGACGCGGACGAGCTGATGGCGCAGCTCCCGGAGCTGGCGCTCTCCTCCAGCGCCGCGTGCACCAGCGCCCGGATGCAGCCCAGCTACGTCCTGGGAGCGATGGGCCATAGCGACGAGCGCATCCGCGGCTCGCTGAGGATGTCGATCGGACGCTTCACCACGGAGGAGGAGATCTCCACGGCGGCTCTCGCCCTGACCGGGGAAATCCGCCGGCAGCGGAACACCCCCCGCTCCTGAGCTATTCCCGCCTCTTCTGGGACGCCGCCAGCCACTCCGTCCAGAAGGCGCGGGCCTGCTCCGGCGTGAGGATCCGGAGGCGGTCCGAGTCGAGGACGAAGGGCGCGTCGAGGGACGTCAGCGCCTCCAGCACGCTGCGCCGCCGGGTGGCCGCGAAAAGGCGCCGGAACGGCTGCAGCGACGGAAGATCGGAGCATTCGGGCGAGACTTCGGGACACATGACGGCGCGCTCGCCGAGATCGATCACGATTTCCGTCGCGGTTCCCTCGACGTCCTTGTCGAGGAAGGTGCGGCTGAGATGGTCCCAGATCGCGGGAGTCCGAAGGGCATTCAGCGCGTTGCTTCCCTCCGCCAGCTTGGGAAGCCCGTCCTTGAGACCCAGGGAGCACAGCGCTTCCGCCGCCGCGCGGGCCACGGCGGGATCGTCCGCGAGGAGCGGCCTCAGCAGATCGACGGCCTTGTCGCGCTGGATCTCGCCGAGCGCGAGGGCGGCGTCCGCGCGCACCCCGGGATCGGCGTCCTTCAGGGCCAGGGCGAGCGGCCCCGCGGCGCTCCGCGCGGCCGGACCGATCAGGCGGAGCACCCGCGCCGCGCGGCGGCGGGCCTCGGGATCCGCATCGCCGAGCTGCGCCGTGACGCCCGGGATCGACGCCGGCGCCAGTTCGACCATCGCCAGGAGAGGGGCCTCGCTGCGGCGGAACCGGTCGACCAGCAGCGATAGGGCTGGATGCGCCCGCGGCCCCAGATAGCCCAAAGCCCGGGACGCTCGGTCGGCCTCGTCGGCGCTGGCGCGATCGTCCTCCAGCGCGGAGAGGAGCACGGGGAGGATTCCCTCGGCCGCGGGATCGAAGCGGGCCATCCCGCAGGCCCCGGCCAGGCGGACTCGCCGATCCGGATCTCCGAGGGCCCGCGTGAACACGGGGACGGCAATCCGGGCGCTGCGGTTCGTCGCTTCCATCGCCCATAGGGCGGCGACGCGGACCTTCGCGTCAGGCTCCCTGGAGCCCCAAAGGAGCCGCTGGACGTCCTTCTCGTCGACATACTTCGCCGCTTCCAGCGCCTGCCGGGAATAGACGTGGGCCTCCACGGCTGCCGGGACGCAGAGCGCGACCACGGCCGCGATCGACAGGGTCGCGACCGCGAGGAAGCCCGGGCGGTTGATCTTTCCCCAAAGCCCCAGGATGCAGAGCCCGCCCAGGACGCCCACCGGCGCCCAGAGCCAATGCTGGACGAAGAAGAGGTTGGTCCGCGCGCCGACGTCCAGGAGCGGCGAGAGCGGATCGTTCCAGCGGCGGGCGGTGTCCACCGCCTCGGCCACCACCAGGACCTGAACCCCTGCCGCCACAGCAATGACGACGATCAGCCAGGCGAGCATCGGATGGCGCAGGCGGTCCGGGAGCGCCTCGTGGCGACCGCCGTAGTACTTCAGCACCTCGGGCCGGCAGAAGAGAGCGAAGAGTCCCACGAAGTAGATGGCGGGGAGGCTGAAGAGCGGGACCAGGACCGAGACGCCGGCGGCGAAGCGGACGAAGCTGTCGGCCGAGCGCCATCCGGTGAGCACGGCCGTTCCGGCGATGACCTGGATCAGCGCCAGGGCAATGCAGGGAACGATCAGGCCCGACCGCCCGATGAAGAGCCCCACCGCCAGATAGAACGCCGCCGAGACCAGGAGACTCCCGCCCGCGGCGCCCAGCCACGCAGGACGCGGGGGCGGCGGCTCCGGCGGGTGCGGAATCGGGCGGGTCGCGATGAAGGCCGCCGCGCGGCAGCGACGGACCCATTCCTCCTCGTCCTCAAACCCCTTCGCGCAGGAGGGGCAATGCAGGAGGCCCTCGACCGCCGGCGCGGCGATGACGGTCCGACACCAGGGGCAGCGCTTGGGAGGCAGGGTCTCGAACGGCGCGGGCTCCGGGTTCATCCCGCGCTCGCAGCGGGAGCAGGCCGCCTCCTCGGGCGCCATCGGCTCACCACAGCGCTGACACGTCGACATCCGCGTCATCCCTCGACCAGGAGTTTGGAGTTCCAGGATTGTACCGCAGGGCAATGGGGCAACCCCACCAATTTCGGGACGGCCGCGGGACGGCGGGTCTACTTCCCGATGCAGTACAGGTGGGTCGACGTCCGGATGAAGAGCTGGCTCCCGGACACCGCGATCGACGAGAGCGTGCAGTCGTCGTCGAGCGGATTCTCCGAGAGCACCCGGAAGTCGGGCCCGGCCGCGAGGACCGTCGTCCGGGCCTTCTCGTTGGTCACGTAGATCTTGCCGTCGGCCAGGAGCGGCGAGGCGTCGTAGTCCCCGCCGGGCAGCCGCTGGCGCTCATAGGAGGCCTTGCCCGTCGCCGGGTCGTAGCAGCTCATGAGGCCCTTGTCGTTGAGGACGTAGAGGTACTTGCCGTCCGACACCGGTGTGGGCACGTCGCATCCGAACTTGTTCGTCCAGGCGACGTGGGTTTCCGTCACCAGCCCCTTCCCGCCGCCTTTGCAGGCGACGAAGGGCCCCTGCTTGATGCACGCGAAGACCATCTCGCCGACCACCGCCGGCGAACAGACCGCGCGGTAGAACTTGTCCTGCTTCAGGTTCAGCCCCCCGCAGCGCCAGATCTCCTTCCCCGTTTTCGGATCATGGCCCGTGAAGTAGTCGCCTCCGACGACGATGATCTCGGTGCGGTCGGCGTACTTCATGGGGATCGGCGTCGTGTAGGCGTCCGGTCCCTCCTTCTGCGCGTCCGTCGGCCGCTCGACCTTCCAGACCTCCTTGCCTGTCTTGCCGTCCAGGGCAACGAGGTAGGAGGGGCCGGTGTTGTCCCATCCGTGAAGGATGGGAATGATCAGAAGGCCTTCATAGAGGAGCGGGGAGGACGCGTAGCCCCAGTTCAGGCCGAACTTCACGTACTGTTTCTGAAGATCGAGCTGCCAGACGGCCTTTCCCTCCATGTCCAGGCCGGTGAGGATGCCGGTTCCGGTCAGCGCCCAGACCATGGAGCCATCGGTGACGGGCGATGGACTCGACATGTTCTGCTTGGCGTAGTGGACGTTGCCGTCGGCGAGTTTCGCACGCCAGATCTGGGCGCCGTCCTTCTTCGAATAACACAGAAGCAGGAGATCCTGCCCTTCGGGCGCGGGCTTGCCCGGGCCGCGCTTGGCGAGGGGCGCGTCCGCGGCCCCCTTCTCGCTGCCCGACGCGACGAAGATCCGGTCGCCCCAGATCGCCGGGGTCGAGCCGCTCCACGAGGGGAGCTTCGTCTTCCATTTGACGTTCTCCGTCTCCGACCACTTCTCGGGCAGTCCGGTCGCCGTCGACGTGCCGTTCAGGGACGGCCCGCGCCACTGCGGCCAGTTGTCGTCGGCGATGGCGGAGCCGACGGACGTGATCGACAGCACCAGGGCGATCCCGAGCAATCTCATGACCCAGTCTCCGTTGCGCTTCCCGCTCACTTGCCCGCCGCTACCGCGTAGAGCTTGCCGACGCCGCTCATCTTGCTCTGGCCGGTAAAATAGAGCACCCCATTGGCGACGACCAGCGATCCCGAATCCAGATGGTCGAACTTGTCGTTCTTCGCCAGGATCTTCTTCTCCCGGCCCGCCTGCAGCACCAGGATCTCCCCGTCGCCGGTCTTGAAATAGAGCTTCCCGTCCGCCAGGAGGACCGGCCCGTGCAGGCTCGCCAGGAAATCATGCTTCCAGACGATCTTGCCCGATTCGAGCTCGATGCAGTCCAGATATCCTGCCTGTTCCACCGCGTAGACCAGGCCATCCTGAACCGTCACGCTGGAAAAGCTGAGGCCGAAGGACTCTCCCGGCAACCTCCAGAGCTCCGCGCTGGACGTCACGTCCCCGCTTTTCCGGGCGTCGATGGCCCAGAGACAGCCCTTGTCGTTCGAATCGACGTCGATGCCGACGGGAATGAGGACGCGGGGGCCGGCGAACACGGGGGTCGCGGGAAGCTGGATCTTGCTGGGGGACTCGCCCTCGGCGGGGGGTTTCTCGTAGGACTTGCAATTGAACTTCCAGAGCAGCTTGCCGCTGGAGGGATCAAAGGAATAGAGCCATCCGTCTCCCCCGGGAAAGACGATCTGGGGCCGCCCGTCCACCACGGAATAGGCCGGGGATCCCCACTGCCCCCAGACGACCCGGGCTCCCGGCGAATTGTCTTTCCACGCCACCTTCCCCGTCTTGCGATCCACGGCGATGAAGCTCGGGGCGTCGGGATTCTTGACCTTGTTGGTCTTTTCGTCGAGGGAGTTTCCCGTCGTCGCGAACACCAGGTCGCCGACCACCAGCGGGGAACTCGCCGAGGCCTGGAACGGCTGGACGTGGAGATCCTTCTTCATGTCCAGAAGCCAGACCAGCTTCCCGTCCCCGGCGGCGCGACACACGAGTTCGGCCCGGTTGCTCACGTAGTAGACCAGGTCTCCCTCGACGCAAGCCGTTGACGGAAGACCCGTGTACTCCCAGTCTTCTGCGGTCTTACCCGGCAGCTTCTCGTGGACCGCCTGCCAGAGGAATTTTCCATCCTCCGCGGAGAAGCACATCAGCACCCCGCGGTCCCCGGTCACCGAAGGATCCCGGGGCTTGGAGTTGTTCGTCCCGATGAAGACACGGCCTCCGCTGACCGTAGGATGCCCGTACGTCTGATCCCCGATGTCGGCGACCCAGCGGGCGTTCTCCGGGCCGAACGTGGTCGGAAGACCCTTTTCATGGGCCACCCGGTTCCGATCGGGATGGCCCCCGAACATCGGCCAGTCGTCGGCCCGGAGGGACACCGGAGTGAGGACCAGGAGTGCGATCAAGCTGCGGAACGCGCGATTCACTTGCCCCCCAGGCAAACCAGATGGGTGAAGGTTTTCAGGTAGAGACGGTCGCCGTCCACGCACGGCGTGCTGTGGCTGCCCTCCCCCATGGGATTGCGGCCGAGGACCTTGAACTCGTCGGAGGCCGCCAGCACCACCATCTCGCCTTTGGAGGAGACCTGGTAGATCTTCCCGTCGACGAGGACCGGCGATCCGTAGAAATTGACCTTGTCGCCCACGCGCTCCTTCCAGACGATGCGGCCCGTCGCGGGCTCGATGCAGCTGGCGACCCCGTCGTCGGCGATCCAGTACAGGCGGTCCCCGGAGGACACCATGGTCGGGACGTAGGGCGCGGAGCCCTTCACCGTGTAGGCGAGGTGGGACGTGGTCACATCGCCCTTCCCGCCCAGCTTCACCGCCGCCACGAAGTTTCCCCCGCCGCCCGAGCCGCAGGTGCCGAAGACGAGATCCCCGACCACCACGGGCGACGACACCGCCCGTTTGTCGAACACGTGGGCCTCCCACAGCATCGCCCCCGTTTTCGCATCCAGCGCCGAGATCCCGTGGGCGAAACTCGTCGTCAGGATCTGCGTCGGCTGGCCTTTGCGCTCGAGGATCGTCGGCGTCCCGTAGGCGGTGTTCTGCTTCACGCCGCGGCGCGGACACTTCCAGACCGTCTTTCCCGTCTTCACGTCCAGCGCGACGATGAAGCTGTCGCCGTCCTGGTCGTTCGCGACGATGAGGCGGTCGTCGTACACCACGGGAGAAGTGCCCAGCCCGTGCTGCGAGTCGAAGGGCCCGAGATTCACCGTCCAGAGCTCCTTGCCCGCGTGGTCCCAGGCCTTGACCAGATATTTTTCGGCGTCGGCGAACAGCGCGTACACCCGGTCCTTGTCGACCGCCGGGGTGCTGGACGCGAAACTGTTGAGATTGTGCTTCGGGTTCTTGGAGAGCGCGACCTTGCGGCTCCAGAGCTCGGACCCGTCTTCCTTCTTCAGGCAGAGGAGCAGGCGCTCCTTGGCGTCCCCGAGGGCGCTTTCGAGAAAGATCTGGTCGCCCCAGATGACGGGGTTCGAGTGGCTCTCGCCGGGGATCGCGACCCTCCAGCGGAACTCCTTCTCGGTCCAGGTGGTCGGAATCGCCTTCGACTCGCTGACCCCGATGCCGTTGGGGCCGCGGAAGCGCGTCCAATCCTGGGCGCGGGCGTCGACGGCCAGGAACAGGAGCGCCACGAGGGGCAGGCGGGCGACAAGCCGGAAGTCGTTCATGCTGATGCTACTTGATACGCCCGGCTGCAGGCTCCAGACGCAAAAAGGAGGGTAACCGCCGGAAGGAGACTCGTCAAGACCGGGGCCCTGCCTTGCGGCCGGAACCGATTCGGGGAATACTGAGGGGCGGAATCCGTATAAAAACGACATGAAGGACAAGCTGGCCGCGATCGCGTCGCTCGTGGTCTCGGCGGCGCTTTCGACCTGCTGCACGCTTCCCCTGGCGCTGGCCTCGCTGGGCCTGGGCAGCCTCAGCCTGGGAT
>Ga0070731_10001369_pt1 | contig 25430 bp, 25 predicted proteins | sample Coa_R1_2_FD_66448 | JGI IMG/M metagenome (GOLD analysis project Ga0070731, IMG submission 66448) | Surface soil microbial communities from Centralia Pennsylvania, which are recovering from an underground coalmine fire - Coalmine... | ecosystem: Environmental > Terrestrial > Soil > Unclassified ... | reverse complement strand
GGCCAGTCGTCCGCCCCGGCGAGCGTCGGAACCAGCGCCGCGAAGACCACCGCTGCCAAGATCCTCATCCAGCCTCCGGATTTCCGTCCTGTATGGCGTCGCAGACCAACATTGTTACGCTATCGGAATAGGAAGGAATATTCGAAAAGTGCGGATGTCCAATCTACCGAATCCCGAATCCTTCGGGGCCTTCGTTGTGTATAAACAATGCACATTGGAGAAAGATCGATGCGCCGGACCGTGCTGCTGACTCCGCTGTTCCTGGTCTCGCTCGCCGCTCTCGCCCAAGCCCAAGGCTTCGGCCGCGGCGCGGAACGCGAACGCATCCCCTGGTATGCCAGCATCGACAAGGTCGGCAACGGCGACAATCTCACCCCCATCGAAAGGCGCCGGCTCAAGGCGATGGGCCTCGAGCCCAGCGACAAGAAATTCATCTTCGTCTATATCCGGCCCCTGAGCGAGGACAAAGAGCCCAACGAGTTCGTCACCTGCCAGGATGCGCTCGAAGCCGCCCGCACGACCTGGGCGTTCGTGAAGATGGATTTCGACAAGGAAAACGTCTACCAAAAGGCCTGGGGCATCAAGAGCGCCCCGACCTGCATCGGCTGCGACTTCTTTTCGAACGACTTCGTGAAGGTCAACGCCGTGTCCGTCGACGCGATCCGCAGCGTCGTGCGGAGCACGCCCGACCTGATCGCCAAGTACGAGGCGAAGCTCAAGGCGGACTTCGCGAAGGCGACGGACGTCCTCAAGACCGACGACGAGAAGGGCCTGAAGCTCATGGTCGACGTGTGCCTGAGCGGCAAGAACGGGTACAAGGAGACGGCGGACGCGCAGAAGACCCTGAACGAGATGACGGAACCGCTCTTCAGGAAGGGCGAGCTCGCGTCGGCGGTCAGCCCGGAGGCGGGGAGCGAGTATTTCGACGATCTGGTGAGGAGCTATCGCACGACCGCTCCCGGCGTCCGGGCGGAGATTTTCCTGGCGATCCTGGAGCACGCCCGCGGCAACATCCAGCCCGCGATCCAGCGCCTCCTCAAGGTCATGAAGTACGACGGCCGGATGCTGAAGACGGAAGTCGAGTCCGCGGGCAAGGCGCTGGACGAGATCTCCAAGGCCGGCGACGCCAAGGTGGAGGCGGCTCTGGCCGGCCCCGACAAGGCGCTCGCCAAGGAGGCCGCCCGCAAGCTCGCCAAGGAATACGCGGGCACGGAAGCCGCCAAGCACGCGACGGAAGCGGCCAAGTAATCCCTTCGGGCGGCGTCTAAGAGACTAGATGCGAGTCCTTCTCCTCCTGCCGCTCCTGTTCCAATCGGATCCGAGTCTCGACGCGATCCGGAAGGCGCTTCGCGAGACGGGCGAGGAAGCCTACAGCTACCGCGTGAAAGGCCGGTTCGAGCGCGAAGGCGAATCCCTGCCCGGCCCGATCCTCACCAGCCGCATGAAGGTCTACCAATCCGCCCGCCATGGCGATCGGATCTTGGTGAAGGGCCCGGACGGCCTTTGGAGGACGCCCGAGGACCGCCTGGGCGAGAAGACGGAAAAAACCGACCCCGACGCCGCGGACATCGTCCGCACCCTGCAGGGCGCCGAAGCCCCCCACCGGATCGTCGAAGCCCTGCTGGGCGACGTCGACAAGGGGCGGGACTCCGACGACCGAGAGGTGGACGGGGTGCTGTGCCTTCGCTACGTGCTCTCCTACCGAATGCCGGCGCTCAAGGAATCACTGGAGAAGTTGATCGAGAAGGCGGTGGAGAAGAAGACGCTGACCCGGCCCGACGAGATCCGCTGGAGCTCCTCGGCGAAAGGAAGCCTCCGCCTGTACTTCAACAAGAGGGATGGCCGCCTCGTGAAAGCGGTCGACGAGCGTTCCGTGAAGATCGCCTACAGGATCCCGGACCAGCAGCCGGATCTCAAGACCTACAAAACCGAGATGGACTTCGAACTGAGCGACTGGGGCAAGGCGACGCCGCAGCTGCCGCCCGAAGTGAGGGTGAGGCTGGAGATCAAAGACCCTTGAGCACCGGGTTCCGGGGTGGCGCCCCCCTCCTGGGAGCCCCCGGGATCCGAGTCGTCGACCCGCGGCTGCCGCCGGGGACTACTTCCGCTTGGAGCGCTCGACGAAGTCCGCGAGCGTCTTGAGCGCGTCGATCGGCGTGAGCTTGTTGGGATCGACCGCCGCCAGCTCGTCCCGAATCGGGTCGCGCTCGGCCTTCGGCGCCTTCGCCGAAAACAGCGCCAGCTGCTGGAGCTCGCCGGGTTTGGGCTTCTTCGCCGCGATCTTCGGGCGGTCGCTCTGGTCGAGCGTCATCGACTCCAGGCCGGCGAGGATCACCTTCGAGCGCTCCACCACCGGCTTGGGGATCCCCGCCAGCCTCGCCACGTGGATGCCGTAGCTCTTGTCCGTCGGCCCCTCGACGATCCGGTGCAGGAAGACGATCCCCTCCCCCCACTCCTTCACCGAGACGTGCAGGTTGCGCACGCCTTTCAGCACGCGGCCCAGCTCCGTCAGCTCGTGATAGTGCGTCGCGAACAGGGTTCGCGCCTTCAGCCTGTCGTGGAGGAACTCCGTCACCGCCCAGGCGATCGACACGCCGTCGAACGTCGACGTGCCGCGCCCGATCTCGTCCAGGATGATCAGGCTCCGGTTCGTCGCATTATTGAGGATGTTCGCCGTCTCGCTCATCTCGACCATGAAGGTCGACTGCCCCCGGGTGAGCTCATCGGAAGCCCCGACCCGCGTGAAGATCCGGTCGACCGCCCCGAGCTTGGCCGATCCCGCCGGCACATAGGATCCCATCTGGGCCATCAGCGCGACCAAGGCCGCCTGCCGGATATAGGTCGATTTGCCCGCCATGTTCGGGCCCGTGATCATCGCGATCGGCTTCTCGCCGGTGAGGACGATGTCGTTCGGAACGACCTTCTCCTCGATCACGACCTCGAGGACCGGATGACGGGCATCGCGGACGTCGAAGGCCGTCGATTCGTCCACCTCGGGCAGGACGTACTTGTTCTCGATCGCCGCCTGGGCGAGCGACGCCGCGGCGTCCAGAAAGGCGAGCGAGCGGGCGGTCTCCTGCAGCTCGGAGATCTCCGTGGCGACGCGAGTGCGGACCTTCTGGAAGACCTCGTATTCCAGATCCTTCAGCTTGTCCTCCGCGTTCAGGACCAGCGATTCGTAGTCCTTGAGCTCGGGGGTGATGTAGCGCTCCGCGTTCTTCAGCGTCTGCTTCCGGAGGTAATTCGAGGGGATCTTTTCCTTGTGGGCGTTGGTGATCTCGATGTAGTAGCCGAACACCTGGGTGTAGCCGACCTTCAGCGACGGGATGGCGCTTCGTTTGATCTCCTCGGCCTCGAAATTCGCGATCCAGCTCTTGCCGTCGGTGGAGATGGCGTGCAGCTTGTCGAGCTCCGGATCGAAGCCTCGACGGATGATCCCGCCCTCCGTCAGCAGGTGCGGAGGGTCGTCCTGGAGCGCCTTCCCCAGGAAGGCCGCAAGCCCCTCGTGCGTGCCGATCTTGAGACTGGCCAGCCCCTTCGCCTTGAACTTGAGCCCCGACAGGTGGGGCAACGGCTGGAGCGACGTGCGCAAGCCGACCAGGTCCCGGGCATTCGCCCGCCCCGCGCCGACCCTCGCGAGGGCGCGCTCCAGGTCGAAGATCAGCTTGAGCTGATCCTGCACCCGGGACCGCAGCGCCTCGTCCTCGACGAGCTCCTTGACCGCGCCCTGGCGGATCTTGATGTCCTCGACGCGGATCAGGGGCGAGGTCACCCATTCGCGGAGAAGCCGGGCGCCCATCGGCGTCCGCGTCTTGTCGAGCACCCACAGGAGCGAGCCCTTGCGCTCTGCGCTGCGGAGGGTCTCGGTCAGCTCCAACGAGGCCTGGGTTTGCCGGTCGAGGAACATCCGGCCCTCGCCGACATAGCGCTCCAACCGCGTGAGGTGCTGGAGCGGGCCCCTCTGCGTTTCCTTCAGGTAGGCGAGCACCGCGCCGGCCGCCGCGACGGCGGGTCCCAGCTCCTCGCAGCCGAACCCCCTCAGGGATTTCACCTCAAAGTGCTCGCAGAGCAGGCGCTTGGCGTTGTCTCGATCGAAGGTCCAGTCGTGGTATGGCGTGACGATGCCGCCCCCCGCCGCCTGAACGCGCGGTCCCTGGGTCTCGACCACCGAGGACGGCAGCAGCGTCTCGCTTGGCGCGAGCCGCACCAGCTCGTCGGCCAGCCGGTCGCCCGGCAGGTCCGCGAGGCGGAATTCCCCCGTCGAGAGGTCCACCCAGGCGAGACCGGTTTTCGGACCATCGGTCACCGCCGCCGCCAGATAGTTGTTCTTCTTCTCCTCGAGGATGGATTCCTCGACCAGGGTGCCCGGGGTGATGACGCGGACGACGCCGCGCTCGACGATCCCGTCGGCGTCCTCCGGATCCTGGAGCTGCTCGCAAACCGCCACCCGGTGGCCGGCCTTGAGGAGGCGGTTGACATAGGACTGGGACGAGTGGTAGGGGATGCCGCACATCGGGATGCGGGCGTCGCCCTTGGACCGGGAGGTCAGGACGATGCCGAGGACTTTGGACGCGGTCTTCGCGTCCTCGTAGAACATTTCGTAGAAATCCCCGAGGCGGAAGAGAAGGATTTCGCCAGCATGCTTCGCCTTGATTTGGGAATACTGCTCCATGAGCGGGCTGGCCACAGGGGGCGAGTATAAGGAGGCCCCCTCCCCAAGGGAAGTATTTAGAGGGACTTGTGCGGTGGAAGGAACTGCGCTTTCACCGTCGGCCGCGTCAGGAGCATGAGCGAACAGATCCCCAGGGCCGTGCCAAAGGGCATGAAGAAGCAGGAGAGGCCGGCGACGATGAGGCAGAACGTGTGTCGCTTCCGCCGTTTGATGCTCCGGCCCGCCACGAACATGGCCCCGGCGATCGTCCAGAACCCCAGGACCGCGGCGCCTCCCATCACGGCGAACATCCATCCGAAGAAGGCCGGCGGCGGGCCGGATTTGCCTCCGCCCATCTTCTCCGGTGCGACGATCGACACGATCCCGATGGCCAGATGCATGATGAACATGCATCCGAACAGGGCGGTCAGAGCGGAGACGACGGTATGGCCCAGCACCAGGTTCTTCAGGTGCTCGTCGTCCCTCGCGCCGGGGCTCTCCGGCGGCGCGGGCGGACGGACCTCCCCGGGCATCATCTCGCCGCAGTGCTTGCACTTGATGGCGGCCAGCTTGATGGGCTCGGCGCAAAAGGGACAGGGGCGCTGGCCGTCCATGTCCCTACTTTATCACGCGCGGGCCCAGAGGGAACACCCGAGTCCAATTTCGTAGAGCACGACCAGCGGGAGGGCGAAGACCGCCATGCTGAGCAGGTCCGGAGGAGAGAGGACCGCGGCAAAGACGAGGTTCGCCAGGATCGCGTGCTTCCTCCACGAGCGGTACTGGTCCGGCCCCACCAGGCCGATCTTGGTCAGGAACACCATCACCAGTGGAAGCTGAAAGACGAGTCCGAGAAGGATCGTCAGCGTGAGCACGAATCCCAGGTAGTCCCCGAGCGCGAGGACGGGGTCGACCTTGTCGAGCGGCATCATGCTGACCATCGCGTACAGCGCGAACGGGATGAGGAGGAAGTAGCCGAAGACGCATCCCAGGAGGAACAGCAGGAACGACACGGGTGCGAAGGACTTCACATGACGCCGCTCGTTCGCGTAGAGCCCTCCCGCGACAAATCCCCAGAGTTCCCGGGCGACATAGGGGGATGCAACAAAGAAGCCGACGATCGCCGCGAGCTTCATCACGGCGCCGACGGTCCCGGGGAGGTCGGAGATGATCATCCGGGGTCCGCTGCGCACCTCCATCATCGCTCGAAAGTAGGGGATCATCGCGATGTTGATCAGGGTCTTATAGAAGAACATCGAGATGACGATCGCGACGAGAAGGGCAACGATCGAGCGAAGGAGCCGGGTCCGGAGTTCGTCCAGATGCTGGACGAACGTCATTCGGACTTGGGGTTCGCCGTCGTCTCCGGCGCCGGGGGCACGGGCGTCTCGGAGGCCCGGAGGAGCGTCTGCTCCCCTTCGCGAAGCCCCTTCTTGAACTCGTTCATTCCGCTGCCCAGGGAGCGGGCCAGCTCCGGAATCTTCTGGGCTCCGAAGAGCAACAGCACCACCACGACCACCAGGACCACGTGGGTCGCGCTCAACACGGCCAGCATCGGTGTCATCCTTGCTCCTTTCATCGACCTTCGGACGGACGGGAAGCGGGGGAGGATTCATCATCTTCGGCCGGAGCTTCCTTAGGCGGCGCCCAGCGCCTGGAAGAGCGACGCGGCGAACGCCCGATGAACCTCCTCGGGGCAGCCCTCGAGCTCCTCGGTCGCGATCTCCCGCAGTCGCTGCAGCGCCCGCGTCAGGGTCGCGGGGGAGATCCCCTCCCTTCCGGCGGCCTCGCGGGCGGGGCCGCCCTCGGGGTCCAGGAACAGGCTCCGGACGGCGGCCAGCGCGGACGCCGAGAGCTCCCGGTGCGCCCGGTCGGCCACCCGGTCCGCGGCCTCACGTCCCATCGCCTCGAGCAGCGGCGGGATCGCACGGTTATCGCGCGTCGGGAATTCCGGGAGCCCCGCGAAGCGCTTCGCGGCCCGGCGGTCCCTCATGTCCATCGCGTGACCGACCCCGTCCAGCCGCTTCACCAGCGGCCGGAGCAGGACGTCGATCACGCGGCCCAGCGCTCCGGCCCGGGCCTCGCGGAGGAGGGACGAGGACCGGCTGGAGCCGTGGCAAAGCCGGAACTGGTATTCAAAGTCGGACATCGCCCGGCGGAACTCCTCGCTCGACTGGAGTTCCCGCCGACCCAGCGCGGCCGCCTGATCGGGGCCATCGACCGTGAAATCTCCCAGGATGTCGAGGTCCTGAGCGCGGAATTCGGCCCGGGACTGCTCGCCGAACAGGTCGGTGACGGCCAGCTCGAAGGCCTCGGGATCATAGTCCCGGCGCCAGCCCGGCTGGCGCGCGTCCAGCATCCCGATCCACCCTCGGATCCAGTCGGCGGGCACGACGTTCGGAGCGTCCATCATCATCCTCTACCTATACAGCACGTGTGCGGGGGCCGGGATTTCACGAAATCGACCGAAGGGACGGGAGGGGATCCGATGCTGGGGGGGTCCGCCGGAGGTGCCCGGTGCCGGGGCCTTCAGGGAACAATGAACGCGTCGACCCAGCCCTGCCGCTGGAGCTTGGTCAGCTCCTTCTGGGCGTCGTCATAGCGGGGAAACGAGCCGACCAGCACCAGGAAGGACGGGGAGCCGGAGATCTGCCGGACCTCCGCGTTCAGCTTGGCCGCCTCCTCGCGGGCCGCCTGCTCCGTCCCGAAGGAGCCGACCTGCACGAAGTATCCGGTCATCGCCAGGCGCAGGGCCACCTGTTTCTCGTAGGGACCGGTCGGGCTGACCAGCTTCAGCTCCGCCTGGCCGCTGCTGAAGCTGCCGCCGCGGAAGAGCGCCGTCGCGTACTCGAAGTGAAGCTCGTCGTTGGCGACCGAGCGCCCCCGCTCGCTGAGCGGAGCCGCCAGCACCATGCGGAATCCCTCGACGGCCCGGGGAGCGTCGCCCTGAAGCCGGTAAGCGACGGCTCGCCGGAACAGGATCTCCCACCGCACCGCCGCCGGGGGCTGCTCGCCGAGGGCCTGGTCGAACGCTCGGATGGCCTGCTCGGTCCTGCCCGCCGCCAGACGGCACTTCCCCAGCTGGAGCCGCACCTCGGCGCGCTGGGCGTCGCTGGGGTTCTCCGCCAGGAAGGTCTCGTAGTGGCCGGCCGCGCGTTCCCACTGGCCCTGGAGCATCGCCTGATCGGCCTCGGCCAGCAGCCGGGGATTGGACCTTGGCGAGCTGGGGGGCGGCTGGCTGCAGCCGACCAGCGCCAGAAGCAGGATGCCGCGGACGACGGGGTTGCGGGCCACGCGGACCGTCCTTTCTCAGTGCGACTTGAAGAAGTCCAGGACCCGACCGATGACGTCGATGCGCCGGAGCTGGGGCATCCCATGCTCCGCCGCCTGGTTGATCCCGACGAAGCCCAGCCCCACCAGCAGCAGCGCGACCATCATCTTGATGAGGGCGGTCATCTTGGAATAGCTTCCGTCGTCCTTCGCCGAGGCCTGCCGTTCCTGGAAATCCCGGAAGAGCACGCCGCATTCCGGCGAACAGAAGGTGCCGCGCGGGGTCACGATCGAGCAGGGCGTGCAGATCGGCGAGTGGCAATGGTGGCACGCGGTGGCCGCGGGGGCTTCCGGGTGGCGTAGGCAGCTCTTCGGCATGAGCTCAGGGCTTTCTCATCGCCTCAAGCCGGACGATCTCGCCGTCCAGCGAGGGATCGTCCGGGTGCTGCGCCTTCAGTTTCCGGTAGAACCCCAGCGCCGCCGCCGGGTCCCCCCGGCCGGCGTAGATCCTCCCGAGGGCCCTCAGGGCGTCGTCGTCCGTCCCGTCGACATGGAGCAGCCGCTCCAGCACCGCGATCGCGTCGTCCTCCCGCCGGGACTTCTCATGACAGGCGGCCAGCCGGAGGTACGGCGCCTTCCAGCGTGGACGGCTATTGACGGCATACTCGAATTCGATCGCGGCGTCCGTGTACTGCCCCGCCGCGAAGAGCTTCTCCCCATCGTCGAAGCGGTCGAGCGCCAGCTCTTCGGGCGCGGGCGGATGATCCGCCAGGCAGCCCGCCCCCGCCAGGAGGCCCACGACCATCACGAGGAGCGCTGTCTTCATCGTGTCTTCTCCACCGGAAGGACGTCGACCGGCACGTCCTGGCGAGCGCTTTTGCCCGCGATGACGTCGGTCACGGTCACCCTCACTCGATAATGCCCCGCCGCAAGGTTGAGCGGCAGCGGAAGGCGGAAGCTCTGATAGAACTCGGCGACGGGGCCATTGGAGCTGATCTTATCCTCCCGCGCCTCGGCGGGGGCCTCGTCCCACGCCGGGACCGGCAGCACCGCGGAATGCTCGTCCATCAGCTTCCACTCGTACCGCAGATGAAACGCCTGCCGGTCGCCCGAAGCTTGGGAGGCGAAGTTCCGGGGCTCGACGTACAGGTGCAATTCGCCGCCGGGCGCGACGCCGCTGCTCTCGGCCGGCACGTAGTCGCGGTAGCGGCGCACGCGGCGCACCAGTTCGGCCCGTTCGATGCCGAAGCCGGCCAGGGTCCGGCCTTCTTCATCGAGCCGGGCCAGGAGTTTTCCGGCCTCCTCGTGGTCGCCGAGCTGGCGGCGCAGGTAGAGCTCGAGGTACGGCACCAGCCGATGGGACCGGGTCTTCACGGTCGACAGCACCCGTTCCGACTCCTCCAGGTTGCCCGCGGCCGCCTGGAGCAGGGCCAGCCGCAGTTTCTCGTCGTCGCTCGAGGAACGACGGGCCGCGACTTCCTTCTGAAGCTTGAGGACGTCGTCGAAGGTCGGCTCGCGTTTCGGGGGAGCGTCGGCGACGGTGGGAACGACGCCCGCAAGACCGGGAGCCGGGACGGGCGGAACCCTCTCGGGCTCCGGCGGGGTCTGGCGGACCGGCGTGGGGGCGGGGGAAGCCGGCGCTGGGGCCGGAGGCGGAGCGCTGCACGCCGCGCAACAAACCATCAACGGCGAAATGAAGAGACCGACCCCTCTCATCCTTCTTCCCCCTCAATCCCCGCCCGGCGCCCGCCGGGCTGCTACTTCATCTTGGATTTTATCGCGTCGGAGGCGTTTTGCAAGAGGGCCAGGATTTTCTCGATCTTCGCCATCTTGCCGGCGATGCCGGCGGATTCCGGCGCTCCCTCCCGGATGCCCGCGTAGGTGTCGCGCGCCTTGACGAAAAAGGCCTGCGCGGTCTCCGCCTTCATCGCGAGGGTCTTGAGTTTCTCGGGATCGTCCGGCAGGGATCTGGCTCCGTTGATGACGTCCTTGGCCATCGGGGACCCGTCCACCACGAGCTTGTCCGCCTCGGCGAGAACGACATCGATCTTCAGGGCCTTCGGCTCCGGTTTCGGGTCCTCCTTGGGCTTTTCGGACTCCGGCTTCGGCGCGGCCGGCTTCGGGTCCTCCTTGGGCTTTTCCGGCTCGGGCTTGGGCTCGGCGGGCTTGGGTTTCTCCGGCTCCGGCTTCGCTTCGGGCTTGGGATCCTCCTTCGGCTTCTCGGGGTCCGGTTTCGGCTCGGCGGGCTTGGGCTTCTCCGGTTCCGGCTTCGCTTCGGGCTTGGGGTCTTCCTTGGGTTTCTCCGGCTCGGGCTTGGGCTCGGGAGGCTTGGGTTTCACCGGCTCCGGCTTCGGGTCCTCCTTGGGCTTTTCCGGCTCCGGCTTCGGATCGGCGGGTTTGGCGTCCTCCTTGGGAGGATCTGGCGGCTTGGGAAGGTCGTTCGGACTGGCCGGAGCGACGACGGTGAGCAGGCTCCGAGGATCCCGCTTCTCTTCGGGCTTCCTCTCGGGCGCCGGCGTGGAATTGAACTTCTGGGTCACGAACTCGTTGGACTTCGAGAAGATCAGCTCCTTGGGTCCCTTCCATTTCACCAGGGCGTTGCCCAGGTCCATCGCCGCGGCTTTCTGCTTCTTGTGCTCTTCCTTGGCGGCGTCCGCGGCAATCGTGGTCTCCTTGCCGTTGGCGGCCACGACCCGGGCGATGTCGTCGACGCCGAGATACACCTCGTCGCGGAATTTCTCGAGCTCTTCGGTGACGTGTTTGATGTCGACGTCCGTGAGGGACTGGGGGGCGTCCTTGTATTTCTGCTCCTGGTCGGCGACGAAGGCCTGGGATCGCTCGCGCACGGCGAGGGCCGCCTTATAGCGGGCGTCGAGGCCGACGGCCCCGGGCTCCTCGGCAGGCGCATCGCCGCCGGCCGCAGGCTTCTTCATCAGGCCCCACATCCGGGCCATGCGGATCGCCAGGGGCGCTTTCCCGCCGATCGGAATGCAGACGTAGGCAACCATCCCGAGCAAGAGGACGATGATGGTCAGCATCAGGTACTTGGTCCCCTTGCCGCCCTGCTTGGGGGCCGCGGACGCGGAACGGAGCGGCGGACGCGCGGCGCCGCCGAGCGCGGGAGCGCCGGGACGCCGGGCGGGGCCCGCGGGACGGGCGGCGGGAGCCGGAGCGGCCGCGGGGACGGCGGGACGGACTCCGGTCGCCTGTTTCCGCACTCCCGTGCCGCGCTGCGGATTCGATGGGTTCAGCGTCATGGCTCCTCCTGTTACTCCCTAAGCTCCATCAGCTTCTTGCGCACCGTGATCAGGGCTTCCTGATACTGCTTCGTGTCGTAGGTGTTCTTGGACTTCTCGTTCGCCTGGGTCAAAAGGCCCATGCCGTCGGAGATGAGTTTCTTGCCCTTCTCGAGATCGGCGATCAAGGACTGCTTCTGCCCGGCGCTGAGCTCGTGGTTCCCCAGCTGGGACTGGTTCTTCTGGATTAGCGCCAGTCCTTCATTGCATTTCGCCATGCCGTCGCGCTCCAGGCCCGACACATCCACGGGCTTAGGCTTAGACGACTTCTCGGCCGGCACCGGTGCGTTCTTTTCGGATTTGCCGCCCATCATGACGAAGGCGACGACGAGGACCAGGACGACGCCCACGCCGATGCCGATGAAGAGGGCCGAATTGGACTTTGCCGCCGCCGGGCGCGTGGCCGGGCGCCCGCCGCCACCCGACGTGGGAACGGACCGCGTGGTGGAAGAGCGTGCGCCCCGCGCCGTCGCGGGCGCCTGCCTGGGGACGCCGCCGGTGCTCGGCCTCACGGCGGGAGCCGCCTTCGCGGGCGCCTTGATGGCCGGCTGGCCCAGCCGCGTCGGCTGACGCCCGGGACGCTGTGTCGCCATGCTCAGATCCTTTCCACTCTCGCGAGGTCGCCGGGATCGGAGACTATTCCGACTTCACGCTGCCCTTCTTGAAGACCAGGTCGCTGTCGATCGTGATCTCCGGAGCCGCGGCCTCCTCGCCCTTGGCGGGATTCGCGGTCTTGCCGCAGCTCGGACAGTTGTAATCGTGGCTGGTGAACACGGAGCCCCCCTTCACGCTGAGATCGCCCTTGGGAAGGCTCGTGCCGCAGATCGTACAGAACTCGACCATCGCTATCCTCCTATCGCGCCGCCGGGGCCGCCAGGCGGCACACCAGCGATTCCAGGACCGGAACCTCGTTTCCCCCCGACGTCTTCAGCGCCACGTCGGCCTTCAGGATCTCCCCGTGCTTGTCGACCAGCTCCGCCAGCGTGTGGTTATCGACCAGCCTCAGGAACTCGTCCGCATAGAACGTGATCTGCAGCTGCGAAGTCACCTCGAATCGGCGGCGTCCCGCCGCGAGCAGCTTCTTGGCTTCCGCCAGCTTGCGGTATTGCCAGGCCAGCTTCCACAGCAGCACCTGGACCGCCTCGCCCGAACGGATCAGCGCCCGGAGCACCCGGTAGGCCTTGGCGACGTCTTTGGCCGCCGCGGCGAGCGAGAGCTCGTAGACTTCGCGCTCCTCCTGGAACCCGACCAGCGTCCGGACGTCGTCCGCCGTGATGGACGCCCGCGATCCCGCGTGGGCGGCCAGCTTCTCCAGGTGGCCGGCCAGGGCGGAGAGGCTGCCTCCGGCGCGCGTCGCCAGCACTTCGCCGGCGGCGCGCTCGAGGGTCTTCCCCAGCCGCTGGGCCTCCGAGCTCAGCCAGCGCTGCAGATCTCCCGGTTTCAGAGAGCGGCACTCCACGAGGCAGGCTCCCTCGAGGGCGGGCACCTTTTCCGTCGGGACCAGGGCAGCCAGGACGTTCGCCGTCGACGGCTGCTTCAGGTATCCGCGGAGAGCCTCCGCGTGGTTGTGGACGAAGTTCCCTTCGTCCACCAGCACGACCAGTTTCTTCTTCGCTAGAAAAGGTGGCGTGTACAGTTCGTCCGCCACCCGGGCCCAGTCCGTTTCGGACGAGGCCAGCCGGATCAGGTTCGCCCCCAGCTCAGGATCCGACTCCGCCAGGAGGGTCGCCGCGCGGTCGCGCAGCAGGGCCTCGGGACCCGCAAACACATAGACGGGTGCCGACCCCTTCTTCCCCCGGAGTTCCGCCGCAAAAGCTGCGAAATCCATAGTGTCAAAGAGAAGAGTCAGTATCGCCCGGGGGGAATGAAGAATCAAGACTTAAGAATCGAGCGACCGGATCCGGGTCGGACGCCGACCCGCTCAGCGGGGCTTCGCTTGGTCCCACCAGGCGATCCAGTCGGAGTAGCTGGAGCCGAAATCCTGCTGCGTGAGCTGCTTCAGCATCCGGACGCTCTCCTTGACCAGATCCGGCTCCGGGCTCCGCAGGAGGAAGATCAGGGGCTCCACCGATTGGGACGATTTGAACGCCCCGGTCGCGCGGACCAGCTGGATCAAGACGGGGACCGAGTCCTCGATGGTCAGGCGCTGATTGATCGCCTCCAGACTCGCCGGATCCTGAAGGAACCCCAGAGCGGCGGCGGCCTTGGCCCGCAGTGCGGGATCCCCTCTGCGCAGATGCCGGACGACGCTGCCGACGACCCCCGCACCTCCGAAATGGCCGGCCGCCTCGATGAGATCCTCCAGCGCCGGCCCCGTGGCCCGGTCCATCGCCTCCCGGAGGGCCTCGCCGGCCAGGTCCATCCTGCCGGATTTCCTGGCCAGGTCGAACGTCGCGTTGATGGCGGCCGCCCGAACATAAGATTCGTCCGCCGTCATCCACTGGGCGATGTCCGGAAGGGAACGGTCATCCCCCACGGCCCGGAGCGCCTCGATCGCAGCGGCGCGAACCCGGGGACGGCGGTCGCCGAGGAACCGCCGAATGTTCATGGCGGAAAGGGAGTTGTCCAGTCGGCCGCTGAGCAGGAGCGCCTGGGTGACGACGGCGGGGCGGTCGCTGTCCAACGCGGCGAGGAGGTATGGTGCCGCATCGGCTTCCTGGAGATCCCAGAGCACCCGTCCGACGTACGGGAGCACGTCGTCTTTCAGATGCTCCAGCTGGCTCGCCAGGTAGGCCCCAATCCCGGAGCGCCGCGCCAGATCGCGCGCAAGAACCTCCCGTTCGACCACCGATACGGATTGCATCTGCCCGAGGATCCGGTCCACCCGCTCCCGAACGACGGGGTCGATCGCCGGAGGCTTCAGGGTCTTCACGGCCGCCCGGGGAGCCCCCAGCGCGGACGCCTTCGGCTTCTCGATCCCGGACGTCAGTTTCCCAGCCTCCAGGTGGTCGATCTGGTCGGCGCGATACCGGAACTCGTGCCCCCGGATCCGGAGGGTCAAGCCCTGATCCGACGAGCTGATCAGCTGGCCTTCCACGACATATCCGGTCTTCAAGAAGACCCGGCAGGCGCCGGAATCGGGCGCCGGCGCCTCCTGGCCCCGGGCGACCCCGGCCGCCAGGAGGAGGACGCCGGCCGCGATCAGTGTGTGGCACATTCCGTCACCTCAGTGGTCGCAGGTTCCACACGATGGACCCGGACGCCGCGGGTCGACGGCGCCGAGCCCCTGTTGCAGAGGGCTCCCCGCCCTCCGCAGCTCCGCTCGCTTGTCCTCGATCTCGTCGTCGTCATAAAGTGCTAGAAGCAAACGGCGGGCCACGGTTGGAGCCGCCCAAAGAGCCTCGGGCTCCGGAAGTGTAGGGATCTCCGCCACTTTCGTAGGCCTCTCGAGGTTGATTCGATCGCCCGGCCCGTCTATAATCCGGGTCCTTGAAAAGCTTCGAGAAGACCGTGTACCAGGAGCGGGCGCTCCTGGTGGGGACGGTCGAGCCCGGCTTCGACCTGCGCGCCCTGGATCCCCTGGACGAGCTTACCCGACTCGCGGAAACCGCCGGCGCCGTGGTGGTCGACCGCCTCGTGCAGAAGCGCGAGCGCCCCGATCCCCGAACCTACATCGGGAAGGGAAAGGCGGACGAACTCTCGCGCCGGGTCGCCGACGCCAAGATCGACACGGTCATCTTCGATAACGAGCTCTCCCCCGGCCAGAGCCAGAACCTCGAAAAGGACATCGGCTGCAAAGTCATCGACCGGACGCAGCTGATCCTCGACATTTTCGCCACGCACGCGCGCAGCTCCCAGGCGAAGCTGCAGGTCGAGCTCGCGCAGCTCGAGTACACCCTGCCCCGCATCTCCAAGCTGGGCGCCCACATCACGAGCGAACAGCAGGCCGGCGGCGGCGCGGGCATCGGGATGCGCGGACCGGGCGAAAAACAGATCGAGTCGGACCGCCGCCTGGCCCGCAAGCACATCGTCGGCCTTCGCCGAGAGATGAAGGTTCTCGAGGAGCGCAAGCGCCGCGAGGTCTCCGCCCGCACGATCGAGAACACGACCGTCTCCCTGGTCGGCTATACGAACGCGGGAAAGTCGACGCTGATGAACGCGCTCACCAAGGCCGGCGTCCTGGTGGAGGACAAGCTTTTCTCGACGCTCGACACCCGGACGCGGATCTGGATCCTCGAGGGAGGCATCAAGGTGCTGCTCTCGGACACGGTCGGCTTCATCCGCAATCTGCCGCACAACCTGGTCGCGAGCTTCCACGCCACGCTGGAAGAGGTCGCGCAGGCGGACCTCTTGCTGCACGTCGTGGACGCCAGCCACCCGCAGGCCGCGGAGCAGATCGCGGCGGTGGAAGGGGTGCTTCGGATCCTGGACTGCGCGGAAAAGCCGACGCTCCTGGTCTTCAACAAGGTGGACCGCTTCCGGGACGCGGTGGAGCGCGAGATCCTGCTCGCCCGGAGCCCGGAGGCGATCGCGATCTCGGCGCGCACCGGAGACGGGATCGAGGAGCTGACGTCGCGGGTGGCCGAGCGGCTCACCCGCCGGCTGATCGACGTCGAGGTGGAGATCCCCCAGTCCGAGGGCAAGCTCCTGGCGGAGCTGTCGACCTGGTCGGTGCCGCTGAAGAAGGAATACGTGGACTCCTCCGTGCGGATGACCCTGCGGGTTCCCTCACGGGCGCTCTACAAGCTGGAGAAGTTCCGGGTCCAGTCAAAAGTGAATTACCGCGGCCGGAAACGCGCCGGCCCGGCGGCTGAATAGGATGACGCCCCGTCGTCCCGTGGTATAATCCCCGCGTGAACGATTCCGGCAAGATCAACGACTCCAAGATCAAGAAGTCGATCATCATCGGCAAGAAGGTGAAGGTCTGGTTCTGGGACACCCAGCGCGAATACACGGGTGAGGCGGTCGCCCTCACGTCGACCGACCTGACCGCCCTCCTCAAGATCGGCGGCGGGGCGGCCACGACCATGGTTCCCTCGAACGCCATCATGGAAGGCCTGATCAAGCACCTGACCGGCCGCGTCGTGGAGTTCAAGATCAGCGGCCAGGCACTCGAGGTCGCGCTGAAGGGCACCATCAAGGAGATCCAGAAGGACTTCGAGAATCCGCGCCGGTTGCTCCTGATCGCGGCGTTCCAGGGGACGTCGGAACAGAATCAGCGGATGCTGAACAAGCTCGGATCGGGGCTGCCGCCCACTTGATTCTCGGAACCGGACGGTCCGGAAGCGTCCGTGGGACGATTCCGGAAGTTTGTTTGACACTGCTTTGAACCACGGGGTATAATCGGGCGCTGGAGACTTGCCATGACCGAACAGCAGCCGTTTGACGTTCGGAGGGCGATCGAACAAAGCTCTTCGAAGAGCACTCTTCAAGAGCTCGCGAAGAAGGGCATTCATCGGGTCAAGGTGCTCGATGAATCGATGATCAACAAGCTCATCGGCGACGCCGTGGAGCGGATCATCTCGACGAAGACGAACCTCCTGTCCTCCGACGACCGCCAGAAGCTGATCGAGGCCTCCCGGAAGGAGCTCGACCGGCTGATGAAGGAGCACCAGACCTCCAAGGACAAGGCCGAACTGGCCGAGCAGAGCCAGGCCACGCTCGCCGCGTCGGTTGAAAACCTCCAGAATCAGCTCAAAACCGCCCAGCGCCTGGCCGAGGACACGGCCAAGCAGCGCTACGAGGACGGCAAGGCCGTCATGCGGGCCGAAGTCGACGACATGAAGAAGAAGATGTCGACGATGGAAGTCGACATCGAAAAACGCGTCCGCCGCGAGGTGGACCTCGAATATCAGGCCAAAATGGCCAACGAGCGCATCGTCATCGAGCAGATGAAGACCGAGGCCGCGAAGAAGCAGGCCGAGATGATCGATGAGATGCGCAAGTCGGACGAGGAGCTCTTCAAGCGGATGTCGGAGCTCTTCACGAAGGTTATGGACGGCGTCAACAAGAAGCTGGGCGACCTGCGCAACCGCTCCTTCGCAGGCGGCGGGGGCGGCGGAGGCGGCGGCGGCATGGGCAAGATGGAAGGCGACGTCGAGTTCCGTCCCAGCCAGGCGACCCTCGACAGCCTGGTCCAGGGCGAACTCGAAAGCAACGTCAAAGCCATGCAGGTGGAATCGAAGTCCGGCGGCAAGATGAGCAACGCCCTGGAGCGCCTCAAGGCGATGCGCGGGGGCGGCGGCGACAAGAAGGACGACGCAAAGAAATAGGTTTTCGATATTAGGACGCTGGGGGACGGGGCCCTAGGGGGGCCTCCCTGCAACAACACAGGAGGGCATCACGGTGGCTGATTCCAAGATCGCGTACGGCAAGGGCCTGGACGTCGGCACTTGCAACCTGGTGGCGGCGGAGCAGAACGAAAAGGGTGAGGTCGAGCTGCGCCCCAAGCGGAACGTCTTCATCGACGTGCCGATTGACGCCTACACCAAGAACATGCTGACCCGGCTGAACGTCCCGTATGTCGTCCAGGGCAAGAAGATGTACGTGCTGGGCGACCACGCGTTCGAACTCGCTAACGTGCTGAACAAGAATACGCGCCGGCCCATGGCCGACGGCCTGATCTCCCCGAAGGAACAGGACGCGTTGCCGGTGATGAAGCTCCTCATCGGCTCGATCCTGGGCCAGCCCCGGGTGCCGAACGAGGTCTGCTTCTATTCGGTGCCGGGCGACCCGATCGACAGCGACCTGTCGGTCGCCTACCACCGCGACCTGTTCGACGCCGTGCTGCGGAGTCTGGGCTACAAGCCCTCGCATATCATCGAAGGCCACGCGGTGACCTTCGCCGAGCTGGGCGACGAGGACTTCACGGGCATCGGCATCTCGTGCGGCGGCGGCATGTTCAACATCTGCGTCGCGTACAAATCCATGCCGGCCCTCTACTTCTCCACCGCCCGGTCGGGGGACTGGGTCGACAAGAACGTGGCCAACGTGCTGGGCATCAAGCCGGCCAAGGCCGCGCTCATCAAGGAAAAGGGCGTTGACCTGATCAAGCCGAAGAACCGCGAAGAGGACGCCATCGCGATCTATTACCGGAACCTGATCCAGTACAACATCACGAACATCGCCGAGCGGTTCAAGTCGGCCGAAAACATGCCGAGCTTCAACGAGCCGATCTCGATCGTCTTCTCGGGCGGAACCTCGATGGCGGGCAATTTCATCGAGCTGGTGAAGGACGTGTTCAAGAAGCTGGACTTCCCGATCCCGGTGAAGGACATCCGGATGGCGAAGGATCCCTTCAACGCCACCGCGAAGGGCTCGCTCGTGGCGGCGCAGCTCGAAATGTCGAGCCAGACGGCGTAACGTCAGACACAATCAGGGGAGCCGCCGCGGGGCCCGGCCGGGCCCCGCGGCTGGCTCGTCTCAGATCGGGGCATCAGGCGGGACCCGTTCGGGGGGTCCGGGGGGTGAGCCTGATATGGTAAGATAAATCCATGGCCGACGAAGAAAAGGCGTTTGGGGAGCAGCTGTACAACCGGCTCCAGAACAAGGGCCTGTCCAAGTACCAGGTGGACAAGGTTCTGGCCCTTCAGCGCCTGGACCCCGAAGTCGCCGAACTCGGCGAAAAAGGGCTGCTCGGGGACCCCCAGCTCCTGGAAATCTCCAAGATCAACTCGGCCGCCCGCCAGAAGCAGCTGGCGGAGCTCGCCGTCGAGAAGAGCCTCCCCCAGAACTGGGTCAAGGAACTGACCAAGCTCGTCCGCTCGGCCGAAAAGGCCCGCAGCGAGCAGGAAGGCAACCGCTACTGGGACTTCTTCTTCGAGATCAAGGAGATGATCGAGCGGGAGGGACCCACGCGCACGATCCTCCAGCTCATCAAGAATTTCAGCGTCGACCGCGCCGCGGTGAGCCGCGGCAAGGCCGAGCTCATCGAAGGCTCCGACCGGACGGTGCTGTCCTTCAACAAGATGGACCTCGAGCTCGGCCGCGGGCTTGACGTCGGCACCGTCAACATCTGCGCCGCCGCCCGCAAGAACGTCGGCGGGGAAATCATGTACAACATCCAGCGCAACGCCTTCCTGGACATGCGCTCGGACACCTTCACGAAGAAGATGCTCATGAAGCTGGGCATCGATTACATCGTGCAGGGCGACAAGGGCTACGTCATCGGCGACCCGGCGTTCGAGCTGGCCAACGTCTTCGACAAGACCACGCGCCGCCCCATGAAGGACGGCATGATCTCCCCGGTCGAGCCCGAGGCCCTTCTGGTCGTGAGCCTCATCATCGCGGAGATGCTCGGCCACCCCAAGCAGGAAGGGGAGGTGTGCGCCTTCTCCGTCCCGGCGGATCCGATCGACGTGGAGCGCAACGTCATCTACCACCGGGGCGTGCTGGAGACGGTCCTCCGCAAGCTGGGGTATACGCCCCGCCCGATGCTCGAAGGCCACTCCATCGTCTTCTCCGAGCTCAAGGAGCAGGACTTCACAGGCATCGGCATCTCCTGCGGCGGCGGCATGTTCAACATCTGCGTCGCCTACAAGTCGGTGCCCGCGCTGACCTTCGCCACCTCCCGCGGCGGCGACTGGATCGACAACAACGTCGCCCATGCGATCGGCCTCTCCCCCGCGCTCGTGTGCGGCATCAAGGAGAGCGGGGTCGACTTGAACAACCCCAAGGACCGCGTCCAGGACGCCATCGTCATCTACTACCGGAACCTCATCCAGTACACGCTCGAGACCATTCGGGTGAAGCTCGAGACCGCCCAGAACATGCCCACGTTCGTCAGGCCCATCGACGTCGTCTGCGGCGGCGGCACGTCGATGATCACGGGGTTTATCGACGTCTTCCGCGAGGAGTTCGAGAAGATCAACTTTCCGATCGATGTCGCCAACATCCGCATGGCCAACGATCCGCTCAAGGCGGTCTCGCGCGGATGCATGGTGGCGGCGATCGAAGAGACCCGCGCCCTCACCGAGGTGGACGTCAAGGTCGCTCCCGCCACGCTCGAGCGGACCGCCGCCTCCGTCAGCAAGATGGACGAAGGAACCAAGCGGCGACTGGGACCGATGGCGACGCCGAATCGCGCCTCGATCGGCGACCGGACGGCGCCCACGGTCAGCAAGGTCGCGGCACCCGTCGCCCCTCCTGCCCGGCCTTCGAGCTTCGCCCCCGCCCCCAAGGTCGTCAAGGTCGCCCCTCCCGTCGCTCCCCCGCCTCCCGTGAAGAAGGAGACGGCCGTGCGGGTTTCCCCGTTCACCTCCAAGCCGCCGCCCGCCCCGCCTCCGATGAAAAAGAAGGAAGCGGAACTGGAGCTGGTGGAGGTGGAGGAGATCCAGGACCTCTCGCCCGAGCCGAACAAGAAGAGCAAGAGCGACGACTCGGACGACATGCCGCTCATCAGCTGAGCGGTCTCCCGCCCCCCCGACGGATCTATTCCGGACTCCGCTGCTTCCGGATGATTTTCTGGGCGCGCTCGCGGGCGGCCCGGACGTGGCCGAGGTAGCTGTCGAATTTCCGCTGGTAGGTGAGATCGAGGGAATTCCGGACCGCGCCGCTCAGGGCCGCGCTGTCCACCAGCGCATCCGGGGGGCAATGATCCGCTCGGAGCACCGGAAATTCCTCGCGGGGATAGTGGGACTCGAGGGCCCGACGGACCCGCTCGGCCTCCGAGAACCGCAGGTCCAGCTCGCCGCAGAGGTCGTCCATCAAGAGCGCCAGGTCCGTCTTCCACTGCCACTCCATGCCCTGGCGGGAGAACTCCTCGAACGCGAGATACTGATCGGCGTCGAGCAGCGCGCGCACCTTGTCCCGAAAGTCCCGGGAGGCGCCGGCCGGCTCCTCCCGGACCCAGAGGCGGGCGTTGAAGGACTGGATCGTGCGGCGCAGGTCCTGCTCCTGGCCGTCCGAGAGCGGGGACCGCTCGCCCAGGTAGTGGGCCATGCCCTCGATGTAGAGGTTTTCTTCCGTGGCCAAAAGCGCCAGGTACGCGGCGGAGGTCCGGGGATCCTCCGCCTCGGGAAGCGTCCCGCGGGCTACGGCGATCTTCTGGGCCATCTCGCCGAGGTCGGACTGGATGGGGGCGAGGGGGGCGTGGCGATAACGGGCGACCGTTTTCGACGGATGCCGGGCCGTCATCATCACGAGCGCCGACAGGGCGAGGACGCACAGGACGAGCGCGGCGACGCCCACCCGGCTCCAGGCCCGAGGGGTCCGGGCCGGAATCACCCGCCGGGTGAGCCCGGACGGAGACGGCGGCTCGGCGAACGCGCCGCGCAACAGCGCCTGCTCCTCGAGGACGGCGCGGGACCGCTCTCGGCACGGGGGGCACTGGCGGAGGTGGCCATCCACCACCGGGTCGGACTCTCCCCGCAGGAGCGCCCAATCCAATAGGGCGTCGTCGCTCAGCGGGCAGGTCACGTCTTCACCTCCTGGCGCAGCCGCATCACCGCGCGGTGGAGTAGGACCCGGAGGGCCCCCCGCGAAAGGTCCATGGCCGTGGCGATCTCCTCCTGAGCCATCCCCTGCTGGTAGTGCATCGTCAGCACCGCCTGGTAGCGCTCGGGAAGCCGTTCCAGGGCCTCCTGGATGAGGCCGTGCTCCGTGCCCAGACCGATCGGAGGCCCCGGATCGCAGGGGGCGTCGATCCCCGCTTCCTCGATCGTCACGTCGGTCCGGCGTTTCCGCCGGACCCACAGGCAGGTCAGGCGGGACACTTTCATCAGCCACGACAGGGGCCGCTCCACCGTCCCCAGCTGGTCCCAGCGGCGCAGCACCGTCAGGAACACTTCCTGGCAGGCGTCCTCGGCATCCCGCTCGTTGCGGAGCATGGACCGGCAAAACCCGTAGACGCGCTTCAGATAGAGGCGAGCCAGGGCTTCGGGGGTCAGGGATTCCGCCGGATTCTCGATCATGCCCCAGACTCCTGGTGACGCGGCGGGCGCCGAACGTTACACTCCCGCCCTTTTATTTCGAGAAGCGGACATTCGTGGCCCGGCCGGCGAACTTCTCGGGATCGACGTCCGGGGGGTTGTCGAAGGTCTGGGGGAGGTCGATCGTGAACTTGCGGCTGTCCCCCGGTTTGAGCGGGGCGCGCACCCCGGCCCCCTGCGCGCTGCTGGCCAGGACCGGCCAGGCCTTGCTGAACGTGGCCTGCCCGGGCTTGTTCGCTCCCGCGATGTCCGTCATATGGGGCTTGCCCTTCTCGTCGAGGTACCAGACGAGGACTTCGACCTCGTCAAGGGCCTTGTCCCCGGCGTTCCTGATCTCGCAGGAGACTTCCGCGAAGAACGCCTGAGAACTCTCGATCTTCAGGGTCTTCTCCTTGCTCCCGAGCACCTTCAGCTCGATCTTCGACGCCGCCGCCAGGCGCTCCTTCTGGTCGGCCGGGTCGGCCGCGCAGACGACGCGGAATCCCTGGGAGACGTCCTTGTTCGTCAGCCACCAGACGCTGCGCGGGCGGTTCGGATCCTCTTCGAACCAGGACAAGGGGACTCCGGTCCGGGTGCTGAACTTGAGCTGCTCCGCCGGCGAGTTCCAGCATCCGCCCTTCAGCAGCGGCGCGAACTCGGTCCCGGTCTGGAACTCGAGGCAGTATTCCCAGAGGTTGCCCAGCGTGTCGTAGAGGCCGAACGCATTGGGCTTCTTCTCGCCCCCGTCGTGGGTGCGCGCCTGGCTGTTGCCCTTGTGCCAGGCGACTTCGTCCAAGGACGCCGGCGCCTCGCCGGCTTCCCCCGCCCGCGCGGCATACTCCCATTCCGGCTCCGTGGGCAGGCGCCAGTAGCCGCCCGTCTTCTTCGACAGCCAGTCACAGTAGGAGATGGCCGAGTGCCATCGAACGTTCGTCACGGGCCGCTGCGGCTCGAGGAAGTGGGCGGGAACGCCCACCTGGCCGAAAAACGAGATGGCGCGGGTCGGCCGCGTCACCGCGTCGACCCCGGCCGCCAGATCCTTGCTCTCGAAGTAGGCGTTGAATTCCGCCCAGGTGACTTTCTTGACGCCGATTCGGAAGGGCCCCAGCTTCTCCGGAAGGCCCGGAAGCGCCACCGTCTGGAACGACAGCGACGTCCCGGGAAGGGTCACCTTCTCGGGCGCGGGAGGCTGCTGGGGGACCGCGCCCAGCAGCGAAACGAGGACGAGGGGGACGAGCGCGCGCATCGATAGGCTCCTGTTACTTGGCCGCATGGACATAGGTCACTCTGGCCCCGACCTTGTCCAGGTCGAGCGGGCCGGTTTCAAGGAACGGATGGGGCACGTCGAGTTCAAACGCGCGGGTCCCCCCCTTCGCCAGGGGCTTGCGGACCTCGTCGCCATGGAAGCTGTTCGCCAGCACCGGGTAGACGATGCTGAACGTCGGCTTGTCCTTGGGGTCTTTCATCATCGGCTTGCCGTCCTCATCGAGGAAGAAGACGGTGATTTCGACTTCGTCGAGCATCCCGTCGCCCGAGTAGGCGATCTCGCCGCGGATGCGGTCCAGGAAGTCGGGACGCTTTCCGGCCTTGACGAGCGTCAGGTTCCGGAGTTCGACCTTCGCGGCCAGCGGTTCGAAGTCCTTCACCGCGGCGCCGGGAACGCGGACCAGGCGGAAGCCGACGAAGTTCCCGTCGGTCAGCCACCACAGACGCAGGGGTCGCTTGGGATCCCGCTCCGCCCAGTCATCCGGAACGGCCTGACGGCGGGCGGCGCGGACCTCCTTGGCCGGGGTATTCCAGCCGCCGCCGCGGACCACCGGCCCCTGGTTGGGCGGCGCGAAGGGCTCCAGGCAGTTCTCCCACGCGTTGCCGAACAAGTCGTAGAGGCCGAAGGCGTTGGGCTTCTTCTGGCCGACTTCGTGGGAATTCTTCCCGCTGTTCCCCTCGACCCAGGCGTAGTCCTCGAGAGGCTGAGGGGCGGCGTCGGCGGACCCCGCCCGCGCGGCGGCCTCCCATTCGGCCTCCGAGGGCAGCCGGTACTTCTGACCGGTTTTGCGGGTCAGCCATTCGCAATAGCCCATGGCGCCGAACCAGCCGACCGAAATCGCCGGATGCGTGCCCCCCTGGGGCTCGCCGTTGGGAAACGGTTCCTTGGGATCGATGACGTCGGGTTGCGACGGACGGGTCACGCCGTCCAGCTTGGCCGCCTTTCGCCCCTCGTAGTACAGGGAGTATTCGTCCCAGGTCACTTCGCGCGCGCCGATCCAGAAGGGCCGGAGGTCGATCTCCCGGGGACCCTCGTCCTTTCCCCGGCCGGGCTCCGAGTCCGGGCTGCCGATCGTCGTTTTGCCCCCCGGCAGGTGGACCAGGTCGAATTTCACCGTCGAGTCGGGGATGCGGACGGTCTCTTTTTCCTGGGCGAGGGCGGGGAGGGCGGCCAGGAGGACGGCGGCAAACAACAGGGCGCGAGCAGCCATGGAGTGCTCCCGAAGGGTCAAGAGGGCAGATTATAGGACCCGGCCGCGAACGCCACAAGCCTGATACGCCTCGGCCGGCCTTCCCGGGGATCCCTAGCGGGACGCGACGCCGACCCGGGCTTTCCGGTGGGCGGCCACGTATTCCAGCAGCTTCTCGTTCTGCCGGAAGAACCCATGCTCCTCGGCCTCGTAGGGGGCCTTGAAGAAGCAGGCCAGGTGGCGCAGGTTGCCCCTCTCGTTGGAGCGCTGGGCGAAATCGGCCATCCGGACCAGGTCCAGGACCAGCGGGGAGGCGAGCGCGGAGTCGCAGCCCTGCCAGATGAACTGGAGGATCATCTTCGTGCCCAGGAAGCCGGTGAAGTGGATGAAATCCCACGCCGTCTTCCAGTCGCCGAGGGAGGGGACGTAGTCGATCCGCACCCGGGAGTGGGTCTGGTCGTCGTCGAGGATGTCGCGCAGGCAGGCGTCCTTGTCCTTGCACTTGGCCGCGTTGGCGTCCGGCGCGTCGAGCACCTTGCCGTCGCGGTTGCCCAGCATGTTGTAGCCTTCCCACGAGAGGACTCGCAGGTTGCGGGCGACGAACATCGGCGCCAGCGTCGTCTTCATCAGCGTCTCGCCGGTCTTCCCGTCCCTGCCGACGTGCGGCACGCCGTGACGGCGCGCCAGCTCGTCCATGGCCGGGAAGCTCGACCCGATGCAGGTGGTGAAATTGACGTAGGGGCAGCCCGACTCGACCGCCGCGAGGGCATACAGCACGCTGGCCGGGAACAGGTCCCGGCGGTCGGCCTCCAGCAGGGCCAGGAACGATTCAACGTAGTGAAACTCGCGCGGCGGCGTGAAGTGGGGCTCGGCCGACGTCAGATGAACGACGACGATCTGGTCCAGGGCGTGG
>Ga0070731_10001368_pt1 | contig 25459 bp, 33 predicted proteins | sample Coa_R1_2_FD_66448 | JGI IMG/M metagenome (GOLD analysis project Ga0070731, IMG submission 66448) | Surface soil microbial communities from Centralia Pennsylvania, which are recovering from an underground coalmine fire - Coalmine... | ecosystem: Environmental > Terrestrial > Soil > Unclassified ... | reverse complement strand
GAGCAGGACCGCTCGCTCGAGGAGCTCTCCGGCGACGGATTCGATCCCGACGTCGTCGTGCGCGCAGTGGCGATGATCGACCGCGCGGAGTACAAGCGGCGCCAGGCGCCGCCCGGCGTGCGACTGCGGCCGAAGGCGTTCGGTCGCGACCGCCGCACACCGATCACCAACCGCTGGCGCGGCTGACGAGGAGGCGCAGGCTCAAGCAGCCCGGCGGCGCGGCCGATAGTGACAAGCGTCATGAGGCGGCAGGCCGTCGTGGGTTGGGCGTTCGTGAGCTCGACGCTGATGCTCGTCGGGGCGTTCGGCCCGTGGGTGACGGCGCTCGGGATCATCTCCATCGCCGGCACCGACTTCGACCATCACGGCTGGTACGTCGCGGCGCTCTCGCTGCTCGCCGGCGCGGTCGCCTGGATTCGGCGGAGCGACTTCTCCGGCGGCTGGACGATGATCGCGATCGGCCTCGCCGGCGTCGGGCTCGAGTACCACGACCGGCACCGCCTCGACTCGGCGCTCTCGAACGCGGGGGCGATCGGACGCGCGCTCGTGCACGTCGGCTGGGGGCTGAACGTCGCTCTCGTCGGCTCGATCAGCCTCGTGCTGGCGGGCGTGGGCTGGTTCGTCACCGACGTCGACTCGCCGCCCGTGCGGCAGACGGAGAAGCTCGACCTGAACGTGCCGACGATCCCGGCCGGGTGGTACCGCGACCCGAACGACGACGCGCTCCTGCGCTACTGGAACGGGTACGGCTGGACGACTCAGACGGCCAAGCCGGCCAGCTGACGGAACCACCAGAGCCGCGCGTCCCACGGCACCGCCGCGTTCGCCGGCGACGTCGACGGGAGCACGAAGAGCCGCGTCTCGCCGATCGTGCGGTCCTGGAGGCCGAGCGCGGGCCGCTCGCCGAACGCGCCGCGATACGCCTCCTTGCCGACGAACGCGAGCCAGCGCGGCTTCAGCTCGAGCGCCATCCGCTCGAGTCGGGCGCCGTCGAAGTCGCGCTTGCGCAGGTCGCCGGAGCCCGGCGTCGTGCGGAATGCGGCGTTCGTCGCCCCGATCCCCTCGTGCAGCAGGTCGAACTGCTCGCTCGGGTCGAGCTGGCGGGAGGTGAAGCCGGCCGCGTGCAGCAGCCGCCAGAAGTCGTTCCGCGGGTTCGCGAAGTGTGCCCCCGCCGCCGCCGAAACGCGTCCGGGATTGATCCCGACGAAGACGACGCGCAGCCCGGGCGCGAGGACGTCCGGGACGGCGCTAGGCTGCTGCTTCTTCGTCTTCGATGCGCGAGTCGATGCGTTCCTCGAAGAGGCGCCGCAGCGTCTCTCCCGACACAGGCGTCTCGTAGCGCGGGCGGCGCGGCTCGAGCTTGACGAGCGTCACCGTCGGCTTCCAGCCGCGGTAGCAGCGGGCGTAGCACTCTGCCTCGGTCAGCGATCGGAGGCGCCGCACGCCCGAAGCCTAGGTCCGAGCCCGGACGGCATCATTCCGGCGTGGCGCTGACGGAGAAGGAGCTCCGCTACGAGGTTCTGCTCGACCGTGACGGCGGCCTCCGAACGGACCGCGGCGCGCGGCTGGAGGAGGCCTCCGCCGAGCACCTGCTGCTCGGCGCCCTCCTCCGCTGCACCGCCCAGAGCCTGCGCTACTCGGCGAAGAAGCGAGGGACGGAGACCGTCGAGGTGAGCGGGGCGGCCAAGGCGCTCGTGCGCCGGCGGGACGAAGACGGGCGCTACGCCGTCGTCCGCTCCGAGGTCGCGCTCGACGTCAGGCTCGACCCGAAGCCGGGCCGTACCGAGCTCGCCGAGATCTTCTCGTGGGCGGAGCGCGGCTGCTTCGTCGGCTCCTCGCTCGCAGCGAAGCCGATCTACCGCTGGAACCCGATCTAGCTCTCGAGCGGCGCCATCGTCAGGCCGTGGCCGGCGAGCTGCTCCCAGTACAGCTCCGCGTGCTCGCGGTCGCCCGACCACACGATCGCCCGGCCCGTGTTGTGGATGCTGTTGGCCAGCCGCATGCCGGCGTCGAAGTCGACCCCGGGCAGGACGGACGAGAGCGCGTGCGCGACGCCGTCGAAGGTGTTGTGGTCGTCGTTGAGCACGATCACGCGCCACGCCCGGCCGAGACCTGTTCGCTCGCCTCGGTCGAGGCGCTCCTTCGGAGGGGTGAGAGTGCTCACGCGCGACAGGGTAGTGTCAGGCCGTGGCGGTGACGGAGCTCGACGTCGAGGCGGTTCGCGCGCGCTTCGCCGCGCTGAACGTCTCCACCGCCTTTCTCGACGCGCCCGGCGGGACGCAGTGCCCCGACTCGGTCGTCGACGCGATTGCCGCCTACCTGCGCGAATCGAATGCGAACCTCGGCGGCCACTTCGGGAACAGCCGGCGAAGCGACGCGCTCGTCACGCAGGCGCGGTTGAGCGCTGCCTCGTTTCTGTGGTGCGATCCCGCAGAGACGATCTTCGGGGCGAACATGACGACGCTCAACTTCGCGCTGTCGCGAACGGTCGGCCGTACGCTGCAGGAAGGCGACGAGATCGTCGTCACGCGTCTCGACCACGACGGGAACGTGTCGCCGTGGCTCGAGCTCGCGCACGATCTCGGCCTCTCCGTCCGCTTCGCCGACATCCGCGACGACACGACGCTCGACCTCGAGGACCTCGAGCACCAGCTCTCGGATCGGACGCGCGTGGTCGCGTTCCCGCTCGCGTCGAACGCCGTCGGCACGCTCGTCGACGCGGCCCGTGTGTCCGAGCTCGCCCACTCCGTCGGCGCGATCGCGTGGGCGGATGCCGTCCACTACGCCCCGCACGGCCCGATCGACGTCTCCGCCCTCGGGGTCGACGTGCTCGTCTGCTCTCCGTACAAGTTCTTCGGGCCGCACCTCGGCCTCGCTTTCGTCCGGCGCGACCTCGCCGAGTCGTGGCGGACGTACAAGGTGCGGCCCGCGCACCACCGCTTCGAGACGGGAACGCTTCCGCACGAGCTGCTCGCCGGCTTCGTCGCCGCGGTCGACTACCTCGCGTCGCTCGGCTGGGACGCGATCCAGGCGCACGAGCGCATGCTCGGGGCGCATTTCCTCGCGGTCCTTCCGGACAACTGCACGCTGTACGGCCTCGGGACGATGGACGGCCGGGTCCCGACGTTCGCGTTCACCGTCGACGGCCTGCGACCCGGCGTCGTCGCCGAGCGGCTCGGGCGGCTCGACATCGCCGTGTGGGACGGGAACTACTACGCGATCGAGGTGATGAACAGACTCGGCCTCGGCGACGACGGCGCCGTGCGCGCCGGCTTCGTCCACTACAACACCGTCGCCGAGGTCGACCGGCTCGCACGCGCGCTGGAGGCGATGTGACCGAGGTCGTGGAGGTCCTCCGCGACCTCCTTCGATTCGACACGACGAACCCACCCGGCAACGAGGGCGAGTGCATCGCATACGTGCGACGCCTGATCGAGGACGCCGGGGTCGAGACAACCATCCTCGCCAAGGACGACGCGCGCCCGAACCTGATCGCGCGCGTGCGCGGTTCGGGCGAGGCGCCGCCGCTGCTCCTGTACGGGCATGTCGACGTCGTCACGACCGCGAACCAACAGTGGACGCACCCGCCGTTCGCCGGCGAGCTCGTCGACGGCTGGGTCTGGGGCCGGGGCGCGCTCGACATGAAAGGCGGGGTGGCGATGATCGTCGACGCCTTCCTCCGCGCCGCCCGCGGTGACCTGCAGCCGCGCGGGGACGTGATCCTCTGCATCCTCGCCGACGAGGAGAACGGCGGCGACTTCGGCGCGCGCTTCCTCTGTCAGGAGCATGCGGAGCTGTTCGAGGGCGTGCACCACTCGCTCGGCGAGTTCGGCGGCGTGTCGCAGCAGATCGGCGGCGTGCGGTTCTATCCGATCCAGGTGGCGGAGAAGCAGATCTGCTGGCTCCGCGGTCGCGTGCGCGGGCCGGGCGGCCATGCGGCGGTGGGCGTCAAGGGCGCGGCGATGGGAAAGGCGGGGCGTGTCCTCGCCCGGCTCGACTCCCGCCGGCTGCCGGTCCACGTGACGCAGGTCGCCCGCGCGTGGATCGAGTCGATGGCGGAGGTCGTACCGCGGCCCCAGTCGCTCGTCCTCCGTTCCCTTCTCGATCCGCGGCTGGCGGAGCTCACGCTGCGCGCACCGATCCCGGAGCTTCGCACGCTCGATCGCGCGCTGCGCAACACCGTGAGCGCGACCATCGTCCACGGCGGCGAGAAGATCAACGTCATCCCGTCCGAGGTCGAGCTCGAGCTCGACGGTCGCGCGCTCCCGGGCTACGGCCCCGACGACGTCATTCGCGAGATCCGGATGCTCGTCGGCCACGATCTCGAGCTCGAGCTCGTGCGCCACGATGCATACCCGGCGCACTCGGACCTCTCGCAGATGCCGCTGCTGTCGGAGGTCCTGCGCGAGCTCGACGATCGGGCCGTACCCGTGCCGATGCTCCAGATCGGCGTCACCGACGGCCGCTTCTTCGCCGGGATCGGCATCCAGACGTACGGCTTCCTGCCGTTGAACCTGCCCGACGGCTTCGGGTACACGGCGCTCATCCACGCCGCCGACGAGCGCGTGCCGGCGGACGCGGTCCGCTTCGGCGCGGAGGCGGTCGCGCGGGTCCTGCAGCGGTACGCGGGATGAGGATCGTCGTCCTCGGGGGGACGAAGTTCCTCGGCCGCGCCGCCGTCGGAGCCGCCCGGGCGGCCGGCCACGAGCTCACGCTCGTGAACCGCGGGCAGACGAATCCGGAGCTCTTCCCGGAGATCGAGCAGATCCATCTCGATCTGAGCGGCGACCTCGACGCGCTGAAAGGCAGGCGCTGGGACGCTGCGATCGACCTCGACCCGACGCAGCTGCCACGCCACACGCGCCGCCGAGCGGAGACGCTCGAGGTCGGCCACTACGTCTTCGTCTCGACCATTTCCGTCTACTCCGTGCCGTCGGAGCCGATCGACGAGTCGTCGCCCGTGCTCGACCCTCCCGAGCCGGAGCCGGAGGAATTCGATCCGGAGCTCTACGGCGGGCTCAAGGTCGGCTCCGAGCGCGCCGTCCTCGATGCCCTCGGCGACCGCGCCGCGATCGTGCGCGCCGGGCTCGTCGTCGGGCCGAACGACCCCACCGATCGCTTCACCTACTGGCCGCGCCGTCTCGCGGACGGCGGGCGCGTGCTCGCGCCCGGCAGCCCGGCGCAGCCGTTGCAGCTCATCGACGCACGAGACCTCGGCGCATTCCTCGTCCGGCTCGCCGAGGACCGCATTCCCGGCATCCTGAATGCGACCGGGCCCGCCGAGCCGCTGACGCTCGGCACCGCACTCGCGCGGATGGCGCCCGGCGCGGACCTCGTCTGGGTGGACGACGAGACGCTGCTCGAGGCCGGTGTCGGCCCATGGATGGAGCTGCCGCTCTGGCTCCCGGGCGACGAGAGCGCCGGCCTCATGCGAGTCGACATCTCGCGGGCGCTCGCCGCGGGGATCAAATTCCGCCCGCTCGAGGAGACGGCGCGGGACACGCTCGCGTGGAGCCGTGCGGCAGGCCCGCAGCGGCCGACGCTCTCGCGCGAGAAGGAACGCGAGCTCCTCTAGACCGTTCTCGCCGCCTCGGCCGCCGCGGCCCAGCGGGGGTCGTCGCGGCGGATTCGGTCGGGCTCCCGTCCGCGCCGATCGGCGATCGACACCGTGAGCCGCTGGAAGAGGACGATGTCGACGACCGGATGGCGCGTCGGGACGAGCGTCGCCTCGCAGCCGAGCGCGCCGAGCCCCGCGACGGCGTCCGCCGCCCGCACGGCCGCGCGCCCGCCGCCCTCGAGCACGAACGCGCGGACCGACTCGTCCACGGCCGCGAGGTAGCCGTGGAGGAGCTGCTCGGTCTCGTACGCCTCGGCGGCGACCCACGCTCCCTCGCGCAGCTTCAGCACCGCTTCGTGCGCGGTCGGCAGGTCGCGGCCCGCGCCCGCGACGACGAAGCGCTCCTGCGCGCCGACCGTGGGAAGCTCCGCCTCGAGCGCGCCGGCGACCGCTTCCGGCAGCCACGACACGTCTTCGCCGCGAAGCGCCGCGATCGCCGCGACCGCGCAGGTGTAGCTCGCCGTGTGGCACCAGCTCTCCTCGATCGCGGGCGTGCAGACGACCACCTCCTCGCACAGCTCCGCGATGGGACCGTCTTCCCTGCCGGTGACGAGCCACTTCGCCCCCGGCCAGGCGCGCGCCGCCTCGAGGGTCGCGGGAGTTCCGCCCTCGTGCGAGACGAGCACGAGCAGGTCGGCGTCCCGTTCCGGCGCGAGCGCGAGCTCGAGCGCCTGGACGGCCTCGCCGCCGGTCATGGCGGCGTGGAACGACGTGCCGCAGCCGGTGAACAGGAGGCGCGCGCCGTCCGGAAAGCGCCTACCTGTCGGCACCCGTGCGAGCCAGTCGGGCTGCGCGGCGATCGCCGCCTTGGTCTGCTCTCCCGCCACAGAGGGTCTATACCATCGAACGCGTGAGCGTGTTCGAGCGACACCGACTCGACAACGGCCTGCGGATCCTGACCGCGAACCTACCCTACGCGCAGTCGGTGACCTGCATGATCATGCTCGCCGCCGGCTCCCGCTACGAGACGTCCGAGTCGAGCGGGATCGCGCACTTCTCCGAGCACATGTTCTTCAAGGGGACGGAGCGCCGACCGAATGCGCGTGCGATCGCCGGCGAGATCGACTCGATCGGCGGCGAGTTCAACGCGTTCACGAGCAAGGAGACGACGGCGTACTACGTCAAGTGCGCCGCCGAGCACCGCGACGTCGCGCTCGACGTGCTCGTCGACATGCTGCGCCACTCGAAGTTCGACTCCGGCGAGATCGAGCGCGAGAAAGGCGTCATCGTCGAGGAGATGAACATGTACTTCGACACGCCGCGCGACTACATCGGCGGGGTGTACGACGAGCTGCTGTACGGCGACCAGCCCCTCGGCTGGGACATCATCGGGCGGAAGGAGACCGTGCGCGCGGCGACGCGCGACACGTTCCTCTCGTATCTCGGGCACTGGTACCACCCGGAGCGCATGGTCGTCGGGATCGCCGGCAACATCGGCGACGACGCCGTCGAGCGGATCGGCTCGCTCCTCGGCGACATGGCGGCGGCGCCGACGGGCGCTCCCGACCCGGCGCGGCCGCACGCGAACGGACGCGTGAAGGTGTTCACGAAGCAGTCGGACCAGGCGCACGTCATCCTCGGCGTCCCGAGCTATCCGCTCGACCATCCCGACCGGTACGCACTGCAGCTGCTCGCGACCGTTCTCGGCGGCGGCATGTCGTCGCGCCTCTTCACCGAGGTGCGCGAGCGCCGCGGGCTCGCGTACTACGTGTTCGGCGTCAACCACAGCTACACGGATGCAGGGTCGCTCTACTCGCAGGCCGGCGTCGACATCAACCGCATCGACGAGGCGCTGACGACGATCGCCGCCGAGCTGAAGGGGATGGCGGCCGAGCCCGTGCCCGGGGACGAGCTGGAGAAGGCTCGAAGCTTCGCGAAGGGCCGATTCGTCCTCCAGCTCGAGAGCCCGCAGGGGCTGATCATGTTCGGCCTCCGCAAAGAGGTGCTCGAGCAGCGCGCGCCGGATCCCGACGAGGTGCTCGAGGGGCTGTCGGCGGTGACGGCCGAGGACATCCAGCGCGTCGCTCAGGACGTCGTCGCCGACGAGCGGCTGCGGCTCGCGGTCATCGGGCCGTTCGACGACCCGGATCACTTCGACGCGCTCCTCTAGCCAGCGAGCGGTCGGCCTCGGTCGGCGGTTCAGTCAGCACCTACGCCCGAACTCGCCCGTCAGAGTGCTTTCAACCCGGCCGGATACCCGTCCGTCTTCTTAGCACCGTTCGCGGACGACGAAGGGAGTCCTGTCCCGGGGCCGGGGCGGCGATGCCGCCCCGGCCCCGATTCCGGTCAGCTCTCCTGCGACGCCTCGGTCTCGGCGCGATTCTTGATCTCCTCGACGACCGCGGGGTCGGCGAGCGTCGTCGTGTCGCCGAGCTGGCGCTTGTTCGCGACGTCGCGCAGGAGACGGCGCATGATCTTGCCGCTGCGCGTCTTCGGCAGCTCCGGCGTGAACACGATGTTCGCCGGCTTCGCGATCGGCCCGATCTTCTGCGCAACGTGGTTGCGCAGCTCCTCGAGCTTCTCGACCGAGCTCTCGATGCCCGACTTCAGCGTCACGTAGGCGACGATCGCCTCGCCCGTGACGGAGTCCGCCCGGGAGGTCACCGCCGCCTCGGCGACGTCGTGATGGTCGACGAGCGCCGACTCGACCTCGATCGTCGAGATGCGATGGCCCGACACGTTCATCACGTCGTCCACCCGTCCGAGCAGCCAGAAGTCGGCATCCCCGTCGATGCGGGCCCCGTCCCCGGCGAAGTAGACGTCGTCGTACTTCGACCAGTACGTGTCGCGGTACCGCTGGTCGTCTCCGAATATGCCGCGGAGCATCGACGGCCAGGGGCGCTTGAGAACGAGGTACCCGCCCCCACCGGGACCGACCTCGTTGCCCTGCTCGTCGAAAACGCCCGCGTCCACGCCCGGGAACGGCTTCGTCGCCGAGCCCGGCTTCAGCGTCGTGAGGCCCGGCAACGGCGTGATCAGGATCATGCCCGTCTCCGTCTGCCACCAGGTGTCGACGATCGGCGTCCGGTCTCCGCCGATGTTCTCCCGGTACCACACCCACGCTTCGGGATTGATCGGCTCGCCGACGGAGCCGAGCAGGCGCAGCGACGAGAGGTCGTGCTTCTGCGCATACTCGGGACCCCACTTCATGTGGGAGCGGATCGCCGTCGGCGCCGTGTACAGGATGGTGACGCCGTAGCGCTCGATGATGGCCCACCACCGGTCCTTGTCGGGGAAGTCCGGGGTGCCCTCGTACATGACGGACGTCGCCTGGTTGCAGAGCGGCCCGTAGACGATGTAGCTGTGCCCGGTTATCCACCCGATGTCGGCCGCGCACCAATACACGTCTTCGTCGCGCTTCAGGTCGAAGATGTAGTGATGCGTCGTCGACGTTCCGACGAGATAACCGGCCGTCGTATGGATGATCCCCTTCGGCTTCGCGGTCGTCCCGCTCGTGTACATGAGGAACAGCAGGTCCTCGCTGTCCATGGGCTCGCACGGACACGAGGAGGCATCGTCGGACTCACCGTCCTCGAGCTCGTGCCACCAGTGGTCCCGGCCGTCCTGCATCGGGACGTCGCCGCCGGTGCGGCGGAGGACGACGGAGTGCTTCACGCCCGGCGCCGATGCCATCGCCTCGTCGGCGGTCTTCTTCAGCGGCACCGTCGACCCGCGCCGCCACGCCTCGTCCTGCGTGATCAGCACCTCGCACTTCATGTCGTTCATTCGGCCTGACAGGGAGTCGGCCGAGAAGCCGCCGAACACGACGGTATGGGGAGCCCCGAGCCGCGTGCACGCGAGCATCGCGACGGGCAGCTCGGGGACCATCCCCATGTAGATCGCGACCGGCGTCCCCTTCTTCACGCCGATCTTCTTCAGCGCATTCGCGAAGCGGACGACGTCGCGCTGGAGATCCGCGTACGTGATCTCCCGCTTGTCATCCTCCGGCTCGCCTTCCCAGTAGTACGCCACCTTCGAGCCCTGCCCGGCGTCGACGTGGCGGTCGACACAGTTGAAGCAGACGTTGAGCTTCCCGCCGAGGTAGAACTTCGCGTACGGAGGCTCCCATTCGTAGAGCTTCGAGAACGGCTCGAACCACGTGACGCGCTCGCGGCCCTCCCGTTCCCAGAAGCTCTCGAAGTCCTGCCCGTAGATGTCCGGCCGTGCATTGGCCCGGCGTGCGAAGTCCTCGGGCGGCGGGTACCGCCGCTCCTCCAGGAGCATCGTGTCGATCGCGTGACTCGTCTCGGTCGCCAAGAGCGGTCCCTCCTTCTCGGTAAGCGTCTGCTTCGAGATCCTAGGTCAGGTCATCATCGGCTTGCCGACGGGGAGCACGATCCGGCCGGCCTGGTTGTTCCAGACGACGGCCGCGGACGTGTACCAGGCGACGGCGGCGGTGACGATGCCCATCCAGCCGCCGGCGTGAACCCACCACAGGTGCTTCCCGTCGGTGTGGGACGAGTTGAAGTTCCCGATGGCGAGCAGGATCTCCGTGATCTCGAGCGTCAGGAAGACGCCGAAGACGGCCATGTTGACCCGCATGCTCCCGATGAGCATGTACGTGTTGAAGATCGCGAACGAGAGGATGAACCACGCGAGCGCGTTCGTGATGTCGGCGCCCTTGTAGCCGCTGAGGAAGCCCGTCGTCGTCGCGAGGACGACGAAGATGCCGATGCCCATCCAGAAGCCGCCGTACGTCGAGAATGCGGTTGCACCGAAGACGTTCCGGTTGCGGAACTCCCACATCCCGGCGCAGAACTGCGCCAGGCCGCCGTAGAAGAGTGCGAACCCGACCCAGATCAGGTCCGGGATGAACGAGGCGTTGTGGCCGCTCAGCAGGAACGTCGTGAGAGCGAACCCTGCCAGTCCGAGCGCAGCCGGATCGGCAGCTGGCGTGCTCTCCACCACCGTCACAGCAGGTCGCTCAGGCGTCATTACGCTCATGCAGCCCTCCTGTTCGCCGACGCCTCCGCAACGCCGCCCGGCGCTGCGTCGTACGCCGATGGTTTCGGAAGACTTTACCCGTATTCGGCGGCTTTATTCAGGGCACGAGATCGTACGGGTAGCGGGTGATCACCTCGGCCCCGTCATCGGTGACGAGGAGGATGTCCTCGAGCCGGACGCCGCCGTAGCCGGCACGGTAGAGCCCGGGCTCGAGCGTGATCACGTCGCCGGGTACGAGGTCGTCTCCGACCACGGACAGGCGCGGCCGCTCGTGCACCTCGAGCCCGACGCCGTGCCCGAGGCCGTGGAAGAAGCCGCTGTCGAGCACCTCGCCCGGCTTCTTCGTCAGCTGCGTCGGGTGGCCGGCGGCCGCGAAGATGTCGCAGGCGATCTGCATGAGGTCGCGGCCGTTCACGCCGGCCCTCGTCGCCTCGGTCGTGCGGTCGAGCGCCTCCTTGCACAGCCGGTGGTAATCGCGGATCTCGTCAGGGACGTCTCCGACGACATACGTCCGCGTCATGTCGGTGAAGGCCCCGGTTTCCCGGTCGCGCGGCCAGAGATCGAAGACGACCGTCTCCGAGGCAGCGATCGGCCCTGAGCCCATCTCGTGCCCGACGGCGCCCTGGGCGCCGTGAGCGACGATGTACTCGTCGGCGACGACCGAGTGGGCGAGGAAGACCTGGTCCATCTCCGCCTTGATTCGCTCGCACGTCAGCGGGTCGCCCTCGAGGACGAGCGCGCCGCCGACGATCTCCGAGCCGCGCAGCATCGACCGGGCGACGTCGAGCGCGGCCTCGCAGGCGCGCTGCGCGCGGCGCAGGCCCTCGATCTCCCTTGCATTCTTGCTCCGGCGGCGATTCTCGAAGAGGTCCCGGTCGATCCGGATCGAGATCCCCTCCGCACGCAGGTGGTCGGCGACCTCCAGCGGGAAGGAGGGCGGAACGGCGGCGTCGGTCACCCCGATCTCGCGGAGGGCGCGGGTGTAGGTCTCGAGCGCCGCCCGGTCGGGCGGTGTCCCGCTCCGCAGGAGCTCGTCCGCGCCGAACCGCTCCGGCGGGAGCGGCTCGATGTCGGTAGCGGCCTCCCGCACGCGCTCGCGCTCGAAGGCGGTGATGACGACGTACCGGCGCCCGTCGTGCTCGACGTACAGGAATGGATCCGGGATCGACAGCGGCACCTCGTGCCGCATCACGGGCGATTGCGTCGAGTCGGCGATGAGGACGTCGGCCATTGCACGGATCCTAGACAGCCCTCGGCTCGATACAGTCGCCTCCATGGAGCCGCTGGAGCGCGCGCGCGAGCTCTTCTCCGTCTTCGAGGCGCAGCTGCGGGCCGAGATGCCCCCCGGAGTGGACGTCTTCGACGCGCACACCCACCTCGGCACCGACATCGACGGGATGATCGGCCGCTACGAGGAGCTGGTAGGGCTCCTCGACCGCTACGGGATCTCCCGCTGCAACGTCTTCTGCCTCGACGAGCCCGACCGGCATCCCGGCTTCCGGGCGGGGAACGACCGCACGCTCGAGTTCGCCGAGCGCTCGCAGGGCCGGATGATCCCGTTCGTCCGCCTCGATCTGGCCGAGGACCCGGTCGGCGAGGCGGAGCGCTGCCTCGATCGCGGCGCCCGCGGCATCAAGCTGCACCCGCGTGCGCAAAAGTTCCTCCTGGACGACGAGCGCCTCGCGCCCGTGTTCGCCGTCGCCGCCGAGCGGCGCGCGCCGATCCTCATCCACGGCGGCCGCGGCCTGCCGCCGATCGCCGACCACCTGCTCCGGCTGGTCGACGCGTACCCGGAAGCGCAGCTGATCATCGCGCACGCCGGCATCGCCGACCTCTCCGGCCTCGCCGCGCACTTCGCCGGCAAGGCGGGCGTCTTCTTCGACACCTCCGTATGGAGCGCGATCGACCTCCTCGGGTTCTTCCACCTCGTGCCGCCGGAGCAGGTCCTCTACGCGTCCGACTACCCGTACGGCTCGCAGCCGAACTCGCTCCTCATCGCGCTGCGCACCGCGCGCGCGTCCGGATTGAGCGAGGAGCAGGTGGCCGGAATGCTCGGCGTCCATGCAAACCGGATCGCGGACGGCGAGCCGCCGCTCGAACCGACGACGCCCCAAGGGACCGGAACGCTCGCGCAGCCGATGCCGCTCGCACGCATCCACCAGTACCTGTCGATGGCGTTCCCGCTCCTCTTCATCCGACAGCAGGACTCGTTCGGCGCGCTCGGGCTCGCACTCAATGCCACGTACGAGAGCAACGGGCACGCCGGCGACCTCGCACAGATCCGTGAGCTGCTCCTCGCCGCGCGCGACCTGTGGCGCACGCTGCCGGAGGCGGACGACGAGGGCGAGGCGCGCGTCGTCGCGCGCACGACGTCACGGCTCATCCACCTCGCCGACATCCTCGCGGTGACCGGATGAGGCTGGTGGTGAACGGCGAGGAGCATGTCGTCGACGTTCCGGTCGGCATGAGCCTCGCGAGCGTGCTGCGGGAGCGCATCGGGCTCACCGGAACGAAGATCGCGTGCAACGAGGGGCATTGCGGCGCCTGCACCGTCATGGTCGATGGGGCGGCCGTGCTCTCGTGCATCACCCTCGTGCACGCGGTCGAGGGGGAGGTGACGACGATCGAGGGCTTGCGCGAGCATCCGCTCGTCGACGCCTTCGTCCGCGCGGACGCGGTGCAGTGCGGCTTCTGCACGCCGGGCCAAGTGGTGTCGGCCGCCGCGCTCGTCGCGGCGAACCCCGAGCCGACGTCCGACGAGATACGGCACGCGATGGCGGGGAACATCTGCCGGTGCGGCACGTACCCGAAGATCGAGGAGGCGATTCTGCATTGGCGCGACTGATCCGCACCGAGAAGGAAGTCGAGGGCCGGTTCGAGGAGGTGTGGCTCGTCGTCGAGGAAGACGCGCTCGAGCAGTGGCCGGCGGGCCCGCTCGAGGTCGTCGGCCGACCGGCGGTGCGGAAGGATGCGCGCGAACGCGTGCGCGGCGAGGCGCGCTATACCGCCGACATCCGGCTTCCCGGGATGCTGCAGACGGCAATGCTGCGCTCGCCGTACGCGCACGCGCGCGTGAAGAGCATCGACCTCGCCCCCGCGCTCGAGCTGCCTGGTGTCCGCGCGGCGATCGGGCCGGGCGACGTCCCAGGGCTCGAGGCCGAGGCCGGCTACGCCGGTGCACCGGTGGCGGCTGTCGCAGCGGAGACGTTCGGCCAGGCGCGCGCCGCACTCGACGCGATCCGCGTCGACTGGGAGCCGCTCGAGGTCGTGATCGACCCGGAGGACGCGGTCGAGCGCGGCTTCGTCCACGGCGAGCCCGAGCGGTACGAGCGCGGTGACTTCGACCGCGCGCTCGCGGCGGCCGACGTCGTCGTCGAGTCGACGTATTGCACGTCGGTCGTCCTCCACAACTCGATGGAGACGCACCAATCCGTGTGCGAGTGGGTCGGCGACCGCCTCGACGTCTACACGTCGACGCAGTACGTCTGGGGCGTGCGCAGCGAGGTCGCACGCGAGCTGGGCCTCGCGCCCGACAAGGTGCGCGTCGTGTGCGAGTACATGGGCGGCGGCTTCGGCGCGAAGAACTCCGCGGGGGAGTACACCTTCGCCGCGGCCGAGCTGGCGAAGCGGACGGGCAGGCCCGTGCGGTGCGCCCTGACGCGTGCGGAGGAGCATGTCGCCGCCGGAAACCGCAACGCCACCATCCAGAAGCTGACGGCGGCGGCGCGGAGCGACGGAACGATCGTCGCCCTCGGAGGCGAGTTCGTCAACGCGCTCGGCTGGGGCGGCTGGTCCGCCTCGACCGAGGGCCCGCTCAAGATGCTGTACGCGTGCGACAACGTCCGCACGGTCCGCCATACGGCGAAGATCAACACCCCGCCGATGAAGGCGTTTCGCGCGCCCGGCTTCGTCGAGGGCACGTTCGGGCTCGAATGCCTCATCGACGAGCTCGCCGCTGCGCTGGAGATGGATCCGCTCGAGCTGCGAAAGAAGAACTACGCCGACTCGAACGACGGCACGCCGTTCTCGTCGAAGAACCTCGCCGAGTGCTACGCGCGCGCCCAGAAGCACTGGGACCGCCGCCACGACGTGCGCGCACGATCCGACTCGACGTGGAAGCGCGGCGTCGGCATGGCCAGCCAGATCTGGTACGGCGGCGGCGGCCCACCGTCATACGCATGGACGCGGGTGGGCGCAGACGGCCGCATCGCAGTCGTCACCGCCATGCAGGACATCGGCACCGGCACGCGCACGGCCATGGCGCAGATCGCGGCGGAGGAGCTCGGCGTCCCGCTCGACCGCGTCGAGGTCGCGCTCGGCGACACGTCGCGTGGGCCGTACGCGACGCTCTCTGCGGGATCGTCGACGACGCCGTCGGTCGGCCCCGCGGTGCGTGCGGCGGCGGCGGACGCGAAGCGGCAGATCCTCGAGATCGCGGCGCAGCGGTACGACCTCGAAGAGCGCGTGCTCGACATCCGCGACGGCCGCATCGTCTCCGCCGACGGCAACCTCTCGGTCGAGCTGAGCGAGTTCCTCTCCCTGCTCGGCAGCGCGCAGATCCTCGGCAAGGGTGCGCGCGGGCCGAACCCGACCGGCATGAGCGTGCTCACGTTCGGCGTGCACGTCGTCGAGGCCGCCGTCGACGTCGAGACCGGCGAGGTGCGCGTCGAACGCGTCGCCGCGATCCACGACGTCGGCCGCATCGTCAACCCGCTCGGCGCCGAGAGCCAAGTGGAGGGTGGGATCATCCAGGGGATCGGCCACACGCTGTCGGAGCGGCGGCTGATGGACGCCGAGACCGGGCGCGTGCTGACGGCGTCGCTCGACGCGTACCGTATGCCCACGATCGCGGACGTGCCGGAGATCGTGTGCGAGTTCGTCGACGAGCCGGACGCGCATCTCACGAATCTCGGGTCGAAGGGGCTCGGCGAGCCGCCCATCGTGCCGATTGCGGCCGCGATCGCGAACGCCATCCGGGACGCGACGGGCGCGGACGTCCACGAGGTGCCGGTGTCGCGCGAGGAGCTGCTCCGCGCACTGCGCGAGGCGGACAAGAAGGAGCAGAAGCAGCGGCGTGGAGCTCCTGCGGCCGTCTGACCTCTCCGAGCTCGACGGCGGTCTCTTCGTCCACGGGGGGACCGAGGTCGTCCCGCTCGTGCGCGACGGGATCCTGCACGCGGAGACGCTCGTCGACGTCCGCCGCGTCGTCCCACACGGAATCGACGGCGCACGCATCGGCGCCGGCACCACGCTCGCGGAGCTGGAGGCGAGCCTGCACGTGCCGGGGGCGCTCCGCGACGCCTGCCGTCTCGCCGCGTCGCCGCAGCTCCGGAACATGAGCTCCCTCGGCGGCAATCTCCTCCAGGCGACGCGATGCTGGTACTGGCGGCTCAAGTATCCATGCCGCCTGCACGGCGGCGACCGGTGCCATGCGGCCGAGGGCGAGCACCGCGAGCACGCGGTCTTCGCGAACGACTTCTGCGCCTCGGCGCATCCCTCCGACGTCGCGGCGGCGCTCCTCGCGCTCGACGCGCGCGTGCGGACGACGAGGCGGGAGCTCGGGCTCGCCGATCTGTACCGGCTGCCGGACGACGCCGACCGGAGGACGACGACGCTCGAGCCGGGCGAGCTCATCCTCGAGCTCGAGTTGCCGCACGTCGAGGCAAGCGTCTACCTGAAGGCGATGGACCGAAAGCGCTGGTCGTTCCCTCAGGTCGGCGTCGCTGCCGCGCGAACAGGCAGAGGAACGCGCATCGCGCTCGCCGGCGTCGCACCCGTCCCGTGGCTGCTCGCCGGGCCGGAGGACGTCGACGCCGCGACCCCGCTCCCGCGGACGGCGTGGAAGGTGGAGGTCGCCCGGGCGCTCGTTCGCCGCGCCCTCGCACAGCTCAGCTGACCGACGTGCGATAGGGTCCGCGCCCCACGATGCGGACAAGGTTGTTGATCCTCTTCGGCGTGGCCGCGGTGGCGTGCTCGGTGGCGGTCGCAGCCGGGGCGCGCAGCGGACGCGAGGCGCCGGTCGGCGCACCGCGCCTGCCGGCCCTGCCGAAGGCGGGCCGCCTGCCGGCGAACCGCTGCCCGATCCCCTCTCGCTTCCGTTCGGCGTTCACGAGCGCGGCCAACGACACGGGCTTCCAGCTGTCGATGCTCGTCGCCGTCGCGCAGGTCGAGTCGCACTTGGTCCCGAACGCGGTCTCGGCGAAGGACGCGCGCGGCCTGCTGCAGGTGATGCCGACGACGGGCGCGGCGCTGAGACTCGACGTCGACGACCCGAGGGCGAACGTCCTGGCCGGCGCGCGCTACCTGCGGCAGCTGCTCGACCGGTACAACCGGACCGATCTCGCGCTCGCGGCCTACAACGCCGGTCCGACCCGGATCGACGACGACAACGACGTCCTCGGCCCGACCAGCATGCGCTACGTCGCCGACGTCGAGGCCCGGTGGGCCGCGCTGGCCGGCTGTTCCTGACCTGTCCCAGCGAGAGCACCAAGCATGATGGGGCGGTGATCGCCGCGGTCGTCCTTGCCGCGGGGGCGTCGTCCCGCTACGGGATGAAGCCGCCGAAGCAGGAGGTCTTTCTCCCGCGTGTGCTCGCCGCCGTCCGTGCGAGCCCGGCGATCGACGACGTCGTCGTCGTGATCGGGGCGCACGCGGTGGAGACGGACGCGCGCACCGTCCGCTGCCTCGAGTGGGAGCGCGGGCCCGGCGCCTCGCTCCGCTGCGGCCTCGCCGCCCTCCCACCCGAGGCCGAGGCCGCCGTCGTCGTCCTCGCAGACGGGCCGGATCTCGACCCGCGCGCCGTCGACCGCGTGGCCGCCGCGTGGCGCCACGACGGCGGCGACGTCTACGCATGCACGTACGCCGGCGTGCGACTCCATCCCGTCCTGCTCGCGCGCGCCGCGTGGTCGCTCGTCCCGGACGGCGGCGCGCGCGTTCTCGACGCACGCCTCGTCGAGTGCGACGACCTGGCCTCGCCCGGAGACGTCGATGAGCAGCCTTAAGGCGAGCGCACGCACGCGCAGTCCCGACGGCCGCGATTGGGAGATCTACGCTTACCGCGCGCGGGTCGACGTCGAGCCGGGCGCGTTCCGCCGCATACGTCGGCTGTTCGCGCCGCGCGAGAAGAACTGGACGGTCGAAGCGGTGAGCTGGGCGCCGTACCCGATCCGCCATCGCTGGGCGGTCGAGGCGGATCGAAAGGGCCAGGTGCTCGCGAGCGTCGAGGGGCAGCTCGCCCGTGGCGAGGAGCCGATGCCCACGAACGCGAAGCAGCTGCTCTTCTAGTTCAGCGGAATCCGCAGTGCCGCCAGCTTCTCCTTGAGCGCAGCCGGCATCGGCTCGCTCACCGCCGTGCGCACGTACACGCGCAGGCTCTCCTCGAAGCGGTACCGCTTGCGGCACCACTCGCACTCGTCGAGATGATGCTCGGCCTCGCGCATCTCCTCTTCACTGAGGATGTGGTCGAGGTACGGCTGCATCATCTCCTCGCAGTGCGAGCAGGGATCATCGATGTGGCCCATCAAGAACCCTCCTCCACAACGGATTCGGCGAGCTCGCGCTTCAGGATGCGGCGTCCGCGATGGAGCCGCGACATCACCGTCCCGATAGGGATGTCGAGGATCTGCGCCGCGTCCTGGTAGCTGAAGTCGCCGATGTCGACGAGGACGATCACGTCACGAAAATCGTGCGGCACCGTCGAGAGCGCGGACACGATGTCGTCCTGCGAGAGACGCTCGACGACGCGATCCTCATCGGTCAGTCCGCCGTCCGTCTCCGCGAGCCGGTCGTACAGGTAGTAGTCGTTCGCCTCGAGCCCCTGCGTCGGCGGCGTGCGCTGCTGACGCCGTCCCCGGTCGATGTTCAGGTTCGTGAGGATGCGCAGCAACCAGGCACGCAGGTTCGTTCCGGGCTGATAGGAGCGCCAGCTTCGGAACGCACGCGCGTACGTCTCCTGCACGAGCTCCTCCGCGTCCTCGCGCGAGTTGGCGAGGTGGCGCGCAACGCGATACACCTGGTCGGAGAGCGCGAGCGCCTCCTCCTCGAACCGCACGCGATCTCGAGCGTTCGTGGCGATCCGAGTCGCTTCGGACGGGGCTTCGGCCATCACGGTCACAGTAATCCCAAACGCCCGAAGGCCGCTCAGGATTCCCGGAAGCCCGCCTTGCCGAGAGCCGCGAGGATCGCCTCGCGGCTCGTCTGCTCGTCGTTCCAGGAGAGCGTGACCTGTCCCATGAGGTTCGCGTTCGCACCCTCGATGCCCGCGTGACCGGTCAGCGCGGCCGCGAGACGGGCGACGCAGCGCTCGCAGCGGATCCCGCTCACCTGCAGGGTCTCGGTCCGAGTCGCCACGATTTCAGCCTACCGTCCTGTCGACGATGTCCGTGGCAGCCCGCTCCGGGCCGATCTCGAGCTGCCGAAGAGCCTCGGGCTCCGGCGGTTCGGCGCCGAGCAGCTCGCGCGCGAGCTCTCGCGCGCCGACGAGCCGATCGCCGTCGGGATGGATGAGCTCGGCGTCGAGGCCGAAGCGGGCGGCCGCCCACCGGTTCTGCACGTAGTCGCCACGCGGAGAGGGCTCGCGGCCGGGTGCGCGGTCCACCAGCGACACGATCAGCTCCGCGAGCAGTGCCGTGCGCACGAGCGCCGTCGGCTGATCGGCGATGCGGATCTCCAGCGTCCCGAAGGTCGGCTGTGGGCGCACGTCCCACCACAGCCGCGTGTGATCTTCGATCACGCCGAGCGACACGAGCCGCTCGACCCAGTCGCTCCACGCGGCATAGGAGCCGAAGACGGGCGGCGCGCCGCCCCGTGGCAGCTCAGCGAGAACCGATGCACGGTTCGACTGCATCCCCGTCGCAACTCCTTCGACGTATGGCGAGTTCGCCGACAGCGCGAGGACGACGGGAAGCCAGGGCAGCACCGCTTCGAGGCGCTCGTAGCACGTGTCCGAGCTCGGGACCCCGACGTGCACGTGCAGGCCGTTCACGCCCTGGCGGCGGGCCGCGTAGCCGACCTCGCGCACCATCGCGAGGTAGCGCTCCTCCTGCACGACGGGAAGCGACTCGAGCGCGGCCGTCGGATGTGCGCCCGCGGCCGCGACGGCGAGCCCGTTCGCGGCGGCGATGCCGGCTGCGGCTGCGCGCAGCGACCGCAACGCATCCACTGCCCCGGCGACGCCGTCGCACACGCCGGTGTTGAGCTCGACGACGGACGCGTGCAGCTCCGTCTTCAAGCGGCCGCCGGGATGCTCCCCGACGAAGAGTCCGACTGCGTCGGCCGGCATCAGGGTGTCGGCGTCGAGGATCATCACCTCTTCCTCGATGCCGACGCTCAGCGGCGCCGACTCCCCGAAGTGGGACTCCACCGATTACTTGCCGCGGATGCCGTGCACAGGGCGGCCGGCGGCCTCCCACGCGTAGTACGACGCGCTCGGGCCGAATGCCGGGTTGTACGTGACGACGCGCGGGTTGCGTCCGACTTCCTTCGCGCGGCCCGCGTGCCGGAGGAGATTCGGGTCGTCGCGTTCCTCCCAGACGAGGACCAGATGCGCAGCGGTCATGAACTCGGCGACGTACGAGCACCCGGGCGCAGGGCACGGGAACGGATCCGTGCGCACGCAGTACCAACCGGAATGGTCGCCGTCCTCGTCGCCGGTCCAGAGCTCGTCGTCTTCGAGCGGCTCGATCTCGTCGGCCAACTCGATGCGGCCGTGCCGCATCTCCTCCCGCTCCACGGCGGCAAGGGTAGCGTCGAGCTCCAAACGCTCGCCAAGCGCCTGCGCACGACCGACCTCATGCATCTGCGAGGCCTCGTTTGAGTCGGGGGCCCCGGGCAGGCGGTCGGGGCCCCCGTCTCACGCTCCCGGCGGCTGCGCTGGCCTGCAGTCGGGTCGAGAGCCGGCCCCAGGGGTACGGGACCGATCCTGTCCTCCCTGTCTACCAACGCAGGCGTTCACCGCCCATTGTGGGCGGTTAAGGCTCGGTTAAGTCACGCGGGTATGCCGCCCTGCCGCGTGGTCTTCTCGAGCGCCTTCGCGCTCGCTTCCGCGGCATGGAGGACGAACTGCTGCTGGGCCTCGCCGGACACTACGCCGCTGATGTCGTAGCTGTAGACCCCGGAGAGGATGTTGCCGACGCGCTGGTACACCGCGAATCGGATCTGCCTCACGGCCTTCCCGTTGACCTTTCCAGACACGTCCATGCGAAGGGCGATGTAGCCGCTCACGAGCTTCGAGTCGCGGAGCCGCGTGATCTTGTACGTGAGCGGCGGCTGGCCCTCGAACGAGATCGGCTTCGAGGGGCAGCTGGCGGCGTGCTGCGCCACTTCCCGCATCGCCTCCTGCGCTCCGCCGGGCTTGTACGAGACGACTTCGTTCGACAGCGCGAGCGGCGTCGTCTGATTGACGTAGTCGACCTGGAGGCGATCGACCCGGAGGCTCTCGCTCGGGTAGCCCTTCGTGCCACAGAGGTCGAGTGTGCGCTGCGCCGTCCCCTGCCCGTCGGTTCGAGCCACGAGGATGTATCCGGATCCCACGGAAGCGGGCTTGAGCAGGAGCTTCGCCAGGTTCGGCTGCACGGCCGCGGCCATTGCAAGCGCTGCCACGAGCATGCCCACAGAGTACCCCCATCCGCGCGGGCGTCACCTCAACGTGATCGCCCAGGCACCGCCGATGACGGCCGTCCCGACCACCAGCCACATGACGTAGTCGCCGACGACTCCGCTGTGAACGGCCTTGAGCGCGGCGACCGGCGGCGACAGGACGCGCCCCACCGCCGCAGCGGCCGCTCCGGGGACGTTCCGCCGATAGAGGCCGAGCGCGGCGAGCGCGAGTGCGAGGACAGTCGCCCCGGCTCCGTAGAGCAGGCTCTCGAGCGTCGAGTGCTCGAGCGCGAAGCGAAGTGCAGGCGCATGCGGGACGGGGAGGCCGTGCAGCACGACCTTCGCGTAGGCGACGCGGTCGCGGAAGCGGTCGGCCGCGGCCACCGTACCCCAATTGAGCCCGGGGATGACGCTGACGACCGCGCCGGCGACGACGAAGACCGTCGCGATCGCGGTCAGCGCCCCCAGCCGCGCGCGGCGCCGCGGGGGCTTCTCGCCGTGCTCCGGAGATAGCAGCGGGTCATCCATCGGGCCGAGACCGAGGAAGACGCGTGCCCCGGCGCGCAGGAGGGCCGCGCTGCCGATCGCATCCGCGAGCCAGAGGAGCGGTTGCACCCAGGATCGTCCTCCGCCGGACGCGGCCTCGTCGATGAGCGCGTGTCCGAGATAGACGCCGACGTAGGGTGGCCCGGCGAGCGCGATCGCGGCCCCGAGCCAGAGCACGCCGAGCCACGGCCGTGCTCGTCCCCGTCCGTGCAGGTCCAGCTCGTCGCCTTCGTGCCGCCAAGCGACGAGTACTCCGACGACAAGGAACAGGCCCGCGGTGAGAAGCCCGTGCGCGAGAAGCATGTCCGCGGCCCCGGCGAGACCCTTCGACGTGAGGAGCCCGATTCCGGCCAGCATCACGCCGATGTGAGCGACGACGGTGTACGCGAGCATGCGCTTGAGGTGGCGTTGGAGGAAGGCCATGACGGCGCCCACGAGCGCGCTCACGATCCCGAGCCACACGAGTGCGTCCAAGACCGCGCTGGAGTGCGAGCCGAAGGGCGCCGCGAAGATCGTCCAGTACACACGCGCGACGCCGAAGAGGCCGACGTCCGTCATCACCGCGGCGAAGAACGCACAGACCGGCGTCGGCGCCACGGCGTAGGCGTCGGCGAGCCAGAGATGAAACGGCACGATCGCGGCCTTGCAGAGGAAACCGCAGACGATCAGCGTCATCGCGACGACGACGAGCCCGTCCGCCTTGTGCCCGCTCAGCGTCTGGCCGATCTGCGCGAGGTTGAGCGCACCGGTACGTCCATACAGAAGCGCGATCGCGATGACGACGAAGAAGCCGCCGATGGTGTTGACGATGGAGAAGTTCACGGCGCCCTGCAGCGGGCCGATCTCCTTCACCTCGAACCCGGTGAGCGCGTAGGCGGAGACCCCCATCAGCTCGAGCCAGACAAAGAGGTTGAACACGTCGCCGCTCATCACGAAGCCGCAGAGAGCGCCGCACATGATCAAGAAGAGCGCATCGAAGAGCCGTGCCGCCTGCTCGAGGTAGATACGCGCGTACGCGAGGGTCAGCAGGGCGACGGCGCCCGCCAGCGCGGTCACCCCTGCGGCGAGCGGGTCGACGGCGAAGTCGATGCCGACGGCGACGGCGCTGCGGGGTCGCCATCCGCCGAACCAGTCCACGACTTCGTGGGTCTGCGCAGCGAGCATGAGGACAACGCCGAGCCCGCACACGGCCGCCAGTGCACCCAATCCGATCGCATCCTGCAGGCGTGACGGCATGACATGGTCTCCGCCCGCGACGACCGCCGCGGATATGAGTGGGACCGCGACGATGAGCGGCGGAACCCAGCTCATCCGTGCATGCCGGCGATCTCGTCGGGATCGACGGTCCCCGCGTGCCGGCTGACGTCGAGCGCAAGCGCAAGGATGAGCGCGAGCACGGTGACGCTCACGACGATGTCGGTGAGCGACAGCGCCTGCACGACGGGATCGACCGCACTGGTCCCGAGCTTCACGCCCTTGAAGATCGGCGGGCCGCCTCCGCGGACGTACCCGACGGCGAGGAGCAGCACGTAGGTCGACGACTGCGTCACCGTGAGACAGACGGCGAGATGGACGAGATTACGGCTCGTCACGACGCCGTACAGGCCGACGAGACAGATCCAGCCGGCGACCGCGTACGGAAGGAAGCTCACGATGCTCCCCGCATGACCGGCACCGCGTGCGCTTCGAGGAACTCGGCGTAGAGGAGGAGCATCGCCGCGGCAACCTCGATGCCGGCCGACCAGTTGACGAAAGCGGCACTACCGCCGGACCAGAGCGTCCCAGCGATGCCGGGACCGAGAACGTTGGTCAGGAACGGCAGCCCCGACGCGAGCGCCGCAAGCCCCACGGCGACGTAGCCTCCGGCGCCGAGCCCCTCGATGGGGTCGAGCACCGTCTCGTTGCCGAGCGTCGACCACGCGCGGTAGCCGACCGCGGCGAAGAGGAGAAGGACCGCCGACGCCACCGCCACGCCGCCCTGGAACCCCCCGCCCGGGGTTACGAAGCCGAACGCAACGACCCAGAGGCCGACGAGCACGCCGATCCCCACCGTCAGCCCGCCGCCGGACCGAACCATCTCGCTGCGCACGCGATCCTCGGCGCGACGATCACGATCGTCCTCGCGCAGGAGCAGGACGATCCCGATGACGGCCGCGAAGAGGATGAATTCCTCGCCCATCGTGTCGAAGCTCCGGTAGTCGTAGGTGGTCGCGTTGACGACGTTCGTCATGTGCCGCTCGGGGGTGGCGACGCGGTTGAGCAGGATTCCGTAGGGGCCCCGAAATGAGCCGAACCCGGGCAGCCCGGTGAAGCTCCACGCAAGCAGCGCAGCAAGGCCTGCGAGCGCCGGCAGGACGACGACGATGCGCGCCCTCCTGCTCACGTGTCCCTCCCGTGCGACCGAACACGCGAGATCGCGACGAGCAGGACCAGCGGGTACGCCACCGTCGAGACGACGAGCATGGACAGGGCGACGTCGGGCGCGCCGTAGACGACGAAGAGCACGACGAGCACGAGCCCGTAGAAGCCGTTGACGATCACGAGCCTCAGCAGGTCGCGCGTGAGCACGATCGCCGGCGCCCCGAGCGCGACGAGCGCGAACCCGACCGACTGGAGCGGCACGAGCGTCCCGATCACGTCGCCTCATCCTGTCGTCGCGCCGCGCGCGCCGTAGCCGTGAGGAGAATCGGGTTGAGAAGGAACATCAACCCGACGGCGGCGATCGCTTCCAGGCCGCCGGACGAGAGGTGCTCGCGCCAGAGCACCGCGGCGAGGACGAAGAACGCGGGCACGGTCGTCGCCGCGGCGGAGTAATGCAGCCGGTCGAAAGTCGTCGGCATGACGACAACGCCTGTGACGCACAAGAGCTCGAGCGTCACGCCGATCGCGAGCAGGACGTCTACAACCATCGCGAGAGGAAGCGGGTGATCACGAGGCCGCCGACCCAGGAGAAGACCGCCGCGACGACGGCGACGCCGTACTCGAACGAGCGGTGGAAGCCCTCGGCGAGACAGAGCAGGACGAGCACCGTCAACGTGCCGGCGAGCTCGAGCGCGACGAGACCGTCGATCGCGCGGCGGCGCACGGCGACGACTCCGAGCGGAAGGTAGCCACACATGAGCGCGGTCGCAGCGGTCTCGAACGCGTTCACGCCGGCGATTCGGACTTCCGATTCAGGTAGAGGTCGTGCAGCGTCACGTGCTCGTCGTCGATGTCGATCACGTATGCGTTCGGGCTGAAGTTCGCCGCGTAGTTGATCCATGCGCGGCTTCCGTGAACGTCGGTCTTCCGCGTGTGAACTCGTCCGCCCTTCCGCCGCACGAGAGCCCACATGACGATGACGAAGTCGACGAAGACCTGCGGGAGCGCATTACCGGACGCGGCGACCGCGCTCCATGGAACACGGACTCTCGTCCCGCCGACCGTCCGCGCGGTCTCACCGAGCGTCGCGGCAACCGTTGCCGCAGCCGCGCCCGCGATCCACTCCCGGCGGTTCCACTCGCCCGCGAGCAGCTGCCACAGCCAGAAGAACGCGAGCCAGCCCGCGAGCCAGGGGAGCACGTGCTTCACGTGTGCTCTTTGCCCGGCCCGCGGGCTCTGCAACTACTGACCCATCTTCACGCCCGGCTCGGCCCACTCGAGCTGGATCGCCCGCGTCGGCTGCTGACCGGGAACGTTGGCCGCCCGTTCGCCTTTGAAGAGCGGCAGAACCGTTCTACCGGCGGCCGCCTTCAGCATCATCGCGGTCGCCACGTA
>Ga0070731_10001366_pt1 | contig 25469 bp, 24 predicted proteins | sample Coa_R1_2_FD_66448 | JGI IMG/M metagenome (GOLD analysis project Ga0070731, IMG submission 66448) | Surface soil microbial communities from Centralia Pennsylvania, which are recovering from an underground coalmine fire - Coalmine... | ecosystem: Environmental > Terrestrial > Soil > Unclassified ... | reverse complement strand
AGCTTGGTGATGACCTGGAGCGCCTCGCCGAGCTTGCGTGCCCGCTCGTGCGCCGTCCCGAACGTGAACCCGTATGCCGTGTGGTCGCGCTCGAACGAGCCGGCGCCGATCCCGAGCGCGAGGCGCCCATGGCTCACCTGGTCCACGGTGGTGGCCATCTTCGCGAGCAGCGCCGGGTTGCGGTACGTGTTGCCGGTGACGAGCGCACCGACTTGGAGGTGGTTCGTCTCGGCCGCAAGCGCGGCGAGGAGCGTCCAGCCCTCGAGACACGGACCTTCCTGGTCGCCGAAGATCGGGATGAAGTGGTCGAAGACCCAGGCGCTGTCGTAGCCGAGCGCGTCGGCCTCCTTCCACGTCGCGACGAGGTCGTCCCAGGTCGTGCCCTGGTTCGGGGTCTGGATGCCGAACCGGACTCGCGGCGGGTCCGCGAAGGCGGGGACGGAAAGCAGTAGCGCGAGAACGACGAGCAGCCTGGGCGTCCGCATCCGGCCCGTCTAACGCACGCCCCGTTGCGGGGGCAATGCGGTGGCGGCGATCCGGTCCGGTGCCGGACCGCCGCCGTCGTTCGGTCAGCGGGTGGCGGGGTAGTTGCTCTCCGACGGCTTGCGCATCCCGGACGTGCCCGACGTGCCGGTCGCAGGCTTGATGCCGAGCGAGACGGTCACCTGGTCGCCCTTGTTCATGTTCTGCAGGGCCGTCTTCGGGAAATGCAGGTCGAGCTCCTCGCCCTGCGCATCGACCGTGATGCGACCCTTGTCCTTGTCGATGTCGGTGATCCGGCCGGTCATGGTGTGCTCGCCCATGTAACCGGCATGGGAGGTCCCCATCGAACCGGAGGTCGCTCCCGTGTCGTGGTGCGATCCCGGCGACGTCTCGTACGGATCGGCCGCGAGCGCGATCGCCGCGGCGAACACCGGAACGACCGCCATGGTGAGAATCCCGACGGCGCGCCTCATTCTTCTACCCTCCTTTGCCAGATTGGCCCGCGGGATTGCGGGTGCACCAGTAGGGCAGCAAAGCGCACGCCACGGCGCTGCGCGCGTACGGTGCGCGCGCGCTCAGCCGGCCGGTCGCGCCTCGGCCGGCCTGACGTCGGCGTCGAAGCGCACGAGCAGCGGGGGCTCGCCCCACGCGCTCCACGGACCGCCGACCGGCTCGAGCGTCAGGATCTGAAACGGTCCCGTCTCGGTCCGTCCGCTCTCGGCCTCCGTCACACGACACAGCAGCCGTTGCGGCAGGTCCGCTGGATAGACGTAATCGCCGGGCTGAAACTCCATCCCCACTCCGCCTCCTCACCCCGTCCGCTCGGAGCGAGAGCAACGCGCATGCCGGTGCGGAAACCGGCACGAGCCTTGCTTTTCTCCTCCCCATGCGACTGCTCATCGTGGCGGGAGTTGCGGTTTTTTCAGCGACGGCGGCGTTCGGGGCGTACCTGATCGAACTGGACGGCGGCGATCGGATGACGGTCGATCGCTACTGGGAGGATGGCGGCCGCATGCACCTCTCCCGCGGCGGCGTAGACATGAGCGTGCCCTCCGGCCGCGTGAAGGGCATCCACGAGGTCTCCGGACCGGACGAGGCCGGTATCAAGCCGGGACTCCACCCGACGACCGGCACCGGGGCCGTCAGCGGGAGCCCCTCCAGCGGCTTCACCGACGACACCAAGCGCGACGAGGTCCGGATCGCCCGCCACGTCGTCAAGGTCAGTCGCGAGCTCTCCATCGCCCGCGCCCGCGGCGACGCCCCGACGCGCGTGAAGCACCTCGAGCGCGAGCTCTCCCACACCGAAGGCCGCTGGCGCAGCAAGAAGGACGAGCTCGGCATCAGGTAGTCGCGACCCGCGACCATGTCGCGGGTCGGGCCGGACGCGAGAGTTCAGCGTCGCGTGCCCGCCCGACCGTAGTGGCGCGGCCGGCGGAGCCGGCGCGCCATGCGGCCACGCAATCGGTACTTGAGCGGGCCGCGCCAGCCTGTCGCGTCACTGCGCGCTGCATCGACCGCAGGCGAGCCGGTTGCTGGCGCCGAGGCCACGAGGCTCCTGGGCCCTTCTCGATCCGTACTCCGTGGGTGGGGTGGGGACTAGCTGCGAAGCCGAGGTACCGCCGGGCGATGACCGCTAGCGCGGTTCCGAGCCGTCTCGCCAGGGGTGGTGCGGGCGGGGGCCGGGTGGCGCGAGGGCATGAGCCGGCACCCGGCCCCCGCCCTCGCGACCCCGCGCATGACTAGACGCTCAGCAGTTGTTGGTCCCGGCCGGGACCTCGGCGCAGTCGACCATGGAGTTGATGACCAGCTTCGACGGGAGGTTGTGGCCCGGGCCGATCTGGTTGGCGAGCGCGAGCGCCTGCGTGCTGTACTGGATGAAGGCCGAGCCGCCGACGACCATGTTGATGTCGGTCGTCCAGAGCGAGCCCCAGATGCTCGCGTTCCCGGTCACGTCGGTGTCACTGGTGACGTTCGTCTGGCCGCGGACGATGATGAGGCCGTCGAACGTGATCTTCCCGTTCAGCGTGAGGTTGCCGTCGACGATCAGGATGCCCTGACCGGTGATGTTGCCGTTCCCCTTGAACGTCACGTCGCCCGTGAAGTGCGTGATCTCGGGAGTGGGCGCCGGATCGTTGTTCTTGCACTGCCAGCCGGGGATGCTCGAAGAGTTGTTGACCGTCCCGGAGCCCTGGGTGACCACGCCCGGCTCCGCCAGGAGATCGGCCACCATCGCGTTGATCTGTCCCGCGGTCGGCGCGCCGGGCGACGTCGCCACGCTCGGGATGAGGGGATTCGCCGAGTAGCCGAGCCCGGTCACGTCGTGGTCCTGGTTGTTGTTCAGGCTGGTGATCGCCTCCTGCGTGTTCGTGTTGTTGAGGGTCGAGATGCCCGGGACGGGAGCTCCCGGCCCGACGCCCCCGGTGTAGTTCATGTCGTTGCCGCTGATGCTGAACGCGTTGCCCGTGAAGTTACAGTCCGTGGCGCCGGCGTTGGCAAGATGGAGCGCGCCGGGCGCGGTCGACGGAATCACGGAGCGGCTGACGCTCGCGACGACGGTATTCGTCGAGCCCTCGGGGCCCGTGGCCGTCGACTTGAAGTATCCTCCGTTGGCGTTGCCGGACCCGGCGACGACGGCATAGCTGAAGCCCGACAGCCCCGAGAACGTCTTCGTGCTGGGCGTCCACAGCGTGGCCCAGTTGTTGTACACGTCGTTCTGGTAGTTCTCGACGCCGATTCCCGCTGAACGGTTCGCGACCTGCACGGCGTGCAGGATCCCCGACTCGGCGACGAGGTGGACTTGCGAGGTCCGCTTGTAGGCGCGGGTCGCGCGGGCGTCGGAGGAGCCGACCAGCAGGCTCGCCGCGAGGACGATCGAGAGCAGCGCGATCCCGAAGAGCGCGACCGCGAGGGCGATTCCGCGTTCCCGCGGACGACGCGACGGCATGCGGCTGAACATGGCTGTCTCCTTCTCGTTCGGACTCAGATGTTGTTGATCGCGCGGCTGCGGATCGCGACCTCGGTCTCCACGGTGGAGTCGACGACGACCGAGTTGTTACGGTTCGGGACGTTGCCGTGCACCGTGATCATGACCTTGGCGAGCGTGTCGCGCTGGCACTGCGACAGCGTCGCAGGTGACCCGCTGGGGACGAGCTCCACGGGCGGGTTGTTGGCGCTGAAGAAGCGCAGGCTGAAGCTGGTCACGTTGCTGACGATCGTGACCGGTCCGTTCCCGCCGTCCGTCCGGCGCAGGTTGCCGCTCACGAGGTCGTAGGTGACGTCCTCGCCGGCGGCGGTGAACGCGCCGTCGTTGTTCAAGTCCTGCCGAAAGCGGATGCTCGTCGGCGTCGCGGACATGATGCCTTCGTGCGCGCCGGGCGCGCAGGCGGCGTTCGTCGGGTTCACGACGAGCCCGCTGTTCGGGTCGTAGACCGCCATGCGCAGCTCGCGCGCCATGAGGTCGATCGCGGAGCGCGTGACGCCCTGGCTCTGGCTGAAGACCGTCTGCGTCGCGAACGCCTTCAGCTGCGTCTTCTGGAAGCTGTAGATGGCCCCCACGACGACGAGGCCGAGCGAGATCCCCGCCATGAGCTCTGCCGTGGACATGCCGCGGGTACGGTGTCGGGAAGAGATCGTCTTCATCATGGGCACGGGATGTTGGCGCAGCGCACGAACGCTGCGGCGCTGGTCGTGTGTTGACCGTTCAGGGAGTCGCGCCAGGTGACGGTGACGGTGACCGTGCGCAGGCCCCACAGATCCGGGTTCGCGTTGTCGGCGACCGTCCAGCTGCGGGTGAACGGGCCGCTCGCGGTCCCGTCCGCCTTCAGCGAGCTCGCGTCGTTGAAGGTGCCGATGTTCAGCGACCCGATGCCGAGCGTCGTGAGGTCCTCCAGCTTCTGCTGCACGAGCGCGTGGGCCGCGTTCACCCAGTCGACGTGCTTCTCGTCGTGGGTCAGCTGGATCGCCGCCGAGGTCAGCATGAGGAGCCCGCCGCCGAGCACGGCGGCCGCGGCGAGCGCCTCGAGCATCGTGAAGCCGCCGCTAGTTGATCGTCGTTTGGCCAAGGACATTCACCGACACCGTCTTCGTATGGGCCGCCGTGGCCGTGACGGGAATCGTCACGGCCGCGGTCAGCGTGCCGTTCGGATTGATGACCGGGTTGGCCGGAATGGTGCCGAAGCTGAGACCGGACGGTAGCGTCTGCGGTGCTTGGTCCTGGACCCAGTTGCCGCCGACCTGACGCTGGACCGTGAACGTTTTCGCGCTGGCATCGAACAGGACCCGGTAGGAGACGTTCTGCGACACGGCCCGCTGCCGTGCGGAGCCGATCGCGGCTGCGATCTGCCGGGTCGCGCCCATGACCGCATAGGGAGCGCGAATGCGAGTGAGCGTCGGAAGGCCCGCCGCGACGAGAGTCGCGAACACGGAGCTCGCGATCAGCGTGTCGATCAGGCTCACGCCTCGGGACCTCGGGCGGATTCGGGCCATCGCCGGCAGGAGCAACGCCGGTGCCACGAACGAGCCGTGCATCGACGGCCGCGCGTGATCGACGCTACAGCAGAGGCGCGTTGCGAACGTGGCGGAGCGTCGCAGTAACGTGCAGCGTCCGCCCCGGCTTCCCGGCGCGAACGGAACGGGCTAGTAGCACGCGTCAAGGAGGTCTCCATGGCGGTCACCGTGAAGCGCATCACCCTCTGGCGCGCGGACGTCGAGAACCGGCCCGGCGTGCTCGCGACCGCGCTCGAGCCGCTCGCCGCCGCCGGCGCCGATTTGCGGCTCGTCATGGGATACCGCTTCCCGAACGCGCCCGAGCACTCGGCGATCGAGGTCTATCCGGTGTCCGGGAAGAAGGCGGTCGCGGCGGCGCAGCAGTCGGGGCTCGGCGAGGCGACCCACATCCCGTGCCTCCTGATCGAGGGCGACAACCGGCCCGGGCTCGGCGCCGCGATCGCGCGCGGGCTCGCCGCCGCGAGCATCAACGTCGCGTTCCTCATGGCGCAGGTCGTCGGCCGGCGCTTCTCCGCCGCGATCGGCTTCGACGACGAGAACGCCGCGAATCAGGCGACGCGCATCATTAAGCAGGCATCGGCGCCCGCGCGAAAGACCGCACGCCGGCGCTGACCCGCGCGCTCAGCGGGCGCGCGCGAGCTGCCGCAGCGCCCGGCCGCTGAGCCGCGTCAAAACCCACTCGCGCCGAGGCGCTGCCCCGAGCCGCCGGTAGAACCGAATCGCCGGCGCATTCCAGTCCAGCACCGCCCACTCCATCCGCCCACACCCCCGCCGCACCGCCACCCGCGCACACCCCGACAAAAGCGCGCGCCCCGCCCCCCGCCCGCGCTCCTCCGGCACGACGAACAGATCCTCCAGATACAACGTCGGCCGCGCGAGGAACGTCGAGTACGTGAAGAAGTAGAGCGCAAAGCCGACGACTACGCGGCCGCGGAAGCAGAGGAGGGTCTCGAAGTACGGCCGCCGCCCAAAACCATGCCGGCGCAGCCTCGCAACCGTAGCGTCGACCTCGTGCGCAAGCCGCTCGTACTCTGCGAGCCCACGAATGAGCCGCACGATGGTCGGGACATCGCGTGGCGTCGCGCGTCGGATTCGGAAACGCGACGTCACGCCAGGGCGAGCGCGACTTCAGCTCCCCGACGCCGCCACCGCGTCGAGATGCCGCAGCGCCTCGTCGCGCTGCAGCGTCGGCAGCGAGACCACGACCCGGTCCGCGCCCGCGTCGGCATACGCAGCGAGCACCGACCGGTCGGGCAGCATGTCGAGCGCCGGTGTCTCGAGCCCTGGGGGCGCCCCGATCATGACGGTGAGCGAGATGCGCGCCGGATCGCGCCCGGCCTCGCGCGCCAGCCGGTCGATGTCACGCCGGGCGTTCGCCACGGCGTCCGGGGGAAGCGCGATCGGCATCCAGCCGTCGCCCCAGGTGGCGACGCGGCGGATCGCGTTCGGGCCCATGCCACCGAGGATGACGGGTGGATGCGGCTGCCGGACCGGCCGCGGCCGGCAGACGACGGGAGGGAAGCGAACCCAGCGACCCTCGAAGGAGGGAGCGTCCTCGGTCCAGAGCTTCCGCATCGCAGTGATCGCCTCGCGCATGAACGCGAACCGGTGCTCGAAGTGCGGCGTGAAGAGCTCCATCTCCTCGCGCAGCCAGCCGGCGCCGATGCCGAAAAGGAAACGTCCGCGCGAGAGCCAGTCGAGTGTCGCGACCTGGTGCGCGGTGAACAGCGGATCCCGCTCGGGGACGAGGCAGACGCCGCTGCCGATGCGAAGCTTCGTCGTGACGGCGGCCGCGGCCGCGAGAGTCGCGAACTGGTCGGGCAATTCGGTGTAGGCGCGGGGCAGCTTCCCATCCGCGGAGAGCGGGTAGCGCGTCGTGTAGTGGACGGGGACGAGCGGGTGCTCCGGCAGCCAGAGCGACTCGATGCCCCGCTCTTCGCACGCGCGCGCGAGGTCGGTGACCGGAAGCGCGCGCTCGGTCACGAAGGTCAGGATGCCGACGTCGAGCGCCACGGCACTACTCCTTCGGCCAGAGATCCTTCGCCTTCTTGAAGTGCTCGAGCGCCTCGTCCTGCATGCCTTCCTTGAGCGACTTGTCGCCGGCCTCGTACTCCTTGCCGGCCTCCCCGAGGTCTTTCCCTTCGGCCTGTGCCTTCTTGTACTTGGGGAAGAGGTCCTTCTTGATCTCGGTCGCGGTCTGCTCCGCCGACCATGCGGAGCCGGCAAGGGTAAGCGCCAGGGTCAGAGCGGCGGCGCGGAAGACGTGTCGCATGCGGTCACCTCCTGCTGGACTTGGTGGCCGGCTCTTTAGCGGGGGTAACGGTCGCCGTGCAATCACGGCTGTTTTGATGGTCAGTCGGACGGGAGCTTGTGGTACTTCCCGCGGAAGAAGAGGAGCGGCCGCCCTTCGCCGGCCTCCGCGTGCTGCACCTCGCCGATGTGAATCACGTGGTCGCCGCCCTCGAGGGTCTCGATGATCCGGCACTCCACGTGGCCGAGCGTGCCCTCCAGGACGGGCGTGTCGAGGTGCCCGATACGATAGCTGACGCCGGTGAACTTCTCGCCTCCCGTTTTTGCGAAGCGACGGGAGACGTCCTCCTGGTCCTCGCGCAGAATGTTCAGCACGAAAATCTTCGAGTCGAAGAAGTGCGGGTAGGTCTCCGCCTTCCGGTCTACGCAGATCAGAAGGAGCGGCGGCTCGAGCGACAGCGACGTCACCGCGTTCGCAGTGAGGCCATAGGGGCGCCCGCCCTGGTCGCGGGTGGTGATGACGGTCACTCCGGTCGCGAAGCAGCCCATGACGCGCCGGAGCTCGGTGTGATCGAACGGCATCCGGTCCGAGTAGTCAGCGCGCCGCATATCTGTCAACGCCGCCGACCCTCGAACTTCCTGATACTGTGCCCCCGGACCCCAACGGGACCGAGAGTGCCAACATCCTATCGTGAGCGTGCGGCGAGTCGTCCGATCCGCTCGCCGGGCTCGATCTACCGCGAGCACTTCACCGACGTTCGCCGGGAGCGGCTGTTTCTGTCGTCGGTCGCGTTCTTGCTGACGTTCGTCATCGTCCGCAGCATCACGTACGCGATCCATGCCCAGGTCGGTCACCTGCACGATGTCGTGGTGCACGGCACCCATGTCCATCACCTCGTGTGGGGCATCCTCCTGCTCCTCGGGGTCGGTTACCTGTGGCTCGCGCAGGTGGGGACCGGAGTGGGACGGCCACTCGACTGGCCATCGCGACTCACCGCGCTCATGTACGGGATCGGTGCGGCCCTGACGCTCGACGAGTTCGCCCTCTGGCTCCATTTGGAGGACGTGTACTGGGCGCGCGAAGGGCGCCAGAGCGTCGACGCCGTCATCCTCTTCGGCGCGCTCCTGGGGGTGGGGATTTGGGGCGGCCGGTTCTTCCACGCGCTCGCCCGCGAGGCGGCTCGGGCAATACGGCGCTGAAGAGCCGATAAGCGGTCGGTTCCGACGATGTCTCGGCGTGTACGGCTCGGCGCGAGTCCGCTCGAGGTGGCGCCTCTCGGCGTCGGCTGCTGGGCATGGGGCGACCGGCGCTTCTGGCGCTACGAGGAGGATCACGGGCCGCGCGACGTCGTTGCCGCGTTCTCGGCCTCCATCGCGGCCGGCCTCGACCTCTTCGACACGGCCGAAGCCTACGGCTGGGGCAAGAGCGAGCAGCTGCTCGGTGCGCTCGTCCGCCGCAGCGCTCGGCCGCTCGTCGTGGCGACGAAGTACGCGCCGCTCGCGGGCCGCGGCGGCGCGGGCGCGATCCCGAAGGCGATCGCGGGCAGCCTGCGACGGCTCGGTCTGCCGCGGATCGATCTGTACCAGCTACACTGGGCGGATCGGGACGAAGCGCCGATCCCGGCGGTCATGCGTGCGTTCGCCGACGCCGTCGAGGCGGGGCAGGTACGGGCGATCGGCGTCAGCAACTTCAGCCCGGCGGAGATGCGCGCGGCCCACGCGATGCTCGCCCGGCGCGGCGTACCACTGGCCAGCAATCAGGTGCGTTACTCGCTCCTCCATCGTGTCCCCGAGGACGACGGCGTGCTCGACGCCTGCCGCGAGCTCGGCGTGACGCTGCTCGCATACAGCCCGCTCGAGCAGGGGCTGCTGACCGGAAAGTACGCACCCGGCACACTGCCGGCTGGCCCACGCGCGGAGACCCACGCGTTCTCGAGCGCGAACGTCGCCGCGGCGCAGCCGGTGGTTGCGGCGCTGCGCGCGATCGCCAGCGCTCGCGCGGTGACGCCGGCCACCGTCGCGCTCGCGTGGCTGCTCGCGAAGCCGGGCGTCGTGCCGCTCGCGGGTGCGAAGTCGGGCGAGCAGGCGGCGGAGAACGCCCGGGCGCTCGATGTGACGCTGGATGCCGCGGAGATCGCCGAGCTCGATGCGGTCAGTGAGAGTTGGAGGCGCTTGGCATCGCCGTGACATCGGTGTAGCGAGCGCGCGATGGACCAGATCGTCGACGCCGACGGTCACGTGCTGGAGCTGCCCGACTGCTGGGAGCGGTACATCGACCCGGCGTACCGCGGCCGCGCGATCCGCGTCCGCCGCGGCGACGACGGCCGCGACGTGCTGCTCGTCGACGGATGTCCGGCGCGTCTCACGACGCCCGAGATGCTCGGTGGGTTCGGCGGCATGGGAAAGTCGCTCGACGAGCTCGCCGCCAGCTGTCTCGCCGGGCGCTACGCCGAGAGCGCGCCCGCGCCCGCGACGGATCCCGCGGCCCGCCTCGCGCTCCTCGACCGTGACGGCATCGCCGCCGCGATCCTGTATCCGAGCCTCGGCCTCCAGTGGGAGGCGGAGGCGCCGGACGCGGACTACGCCTTCGCGAACGCGCGCGCGTACAACCGCTGGATCGAGGACTTCTGCGCCGGGAGCGATGGCCGGCTAGTCCCCGTCGCGCACCTGACGCTCGGTGACCCCGAGGCGGCGGCTCACGAACTTCGACGCGCCGTCCGCGCCGGCGCGCGCGGCGGGTTCGTGCTTCCGTTCACGCTGAGCGGCGTGCCGCACGGTCATCCCGACCACGACCCGCTCTGGGCGGCGGCGCAGGACCTCGACGTCCCGATCGCGATCCACACCGGCGTCGACCCGAAGCTTCGCGACCTCCATCACCGGTTCGACGACCTCACATGGCCCGAAAGCGTCGTGACCGGCATCTGGTACCTCTCGCTCATGTTCGCGCAGGCGGTGCAGCAGGCATTCTCGACCTTCTTCCTATTCGCCACGCTGGATCGCTTCCCGCGTCTCAAGCTCGTCGTGCTCGAGTCCGGCGGGAGCTGGCTCGGCTGGTGGCTCGACCGGATGGACGGCTTCGCGCGCGGCTCGCTGCGCGTGACCCTGCCGCTGCGCGAGCTGCCGAGCGCGTACGTGCGGCGGCAGTGCTGGATCTCGGCCGACCCGGACGAGCACGGGCTTCCCGGCGTCATCGCGTATGTCGGTGACGAGCGCTTCCTCTGGGCGACCGACTACCCGCACAGCGACCACGACGCGGACTACATGGACGAGCTGCGCGCGCTCGGCGCGCGGCTGCCCGCGGAGAGCCGGCGTCGGCTGTTCGGGGAGAACGCGGCGCGGCTCTACGGGCTCTGAATCAACGGCGCGGCGGGCCAATCGTCCAGTCGCCGTCGGCGCGATACCAGCCCGCGGCCGCATGCGTCCCGCCGTCGACCGGCAGCGTGACGCCGGTCACGTACGCGGCGAGGTCGGAGGCGAGGAATATCGCCGCGCCGGCGACGTCCCCCGGCACGCCCGCGCGCCCGAGCGGCACGATCGACGGCCAGCGCGCCCGGTCCGCCTCGGAGACGAGGCGCTCGAGTCCCTCCGTGAGACAGATGTCGGGCGCGAGCGCGTTCACGCGGACGCCGCGCGGCCCGAGCTCGAGCGCCATCGAGCGCGTGAAGCTCACGACGGCCGCTTTGCACGCCGCGTAGACGGCGTAGCCGGGCGCGGCGCGCTCGGCCTCGATCGACACGACGTTGATGATGCTGCCGCGACCGCGCTCGACCATACCCGGCGCGACCGCGCGCGTTCCGTGCAGAACCGTCTTGAGGTTCATGCGCACGAGCGCATCCCAGCCCTTCTCCGTCGTCTCCACGAACGCCGCGTTGAACGTGCCGCCCACGTTGTTCACGAGCGCATCGATCGGACCGAGCCGCTCGTTCACGGTCGCGACCGCGCGCGCCACCGCGTCGCCATCGCGGACGTCGGTTGTGACCGCGAGCGCGTCCACGCCGCGCGCCCGCACCGCCGCCGCGGTGCGCTCGCCGCTGTCGGCCTCGACCTCGAGGATCGCGACGCGCGCGCCGAACGCCGCGAAGCCGAGCGCGATGCCCTTGCCGATGCCCGCGCCCGCACCGGTGACGACCGCCGTCCGGCCGGCGAGGAGCGGCGTCGCGGCCTCCATCACTTCGGCGTGTACTTGACCAGAACGCGCTCGCCCGTCTTGAAGCCGTCGCGGAACTTGTCGGAGAACCGCGACCAGCCTTCCGGATACTTGCGCGCGTACTCGTCCATCAGCTTCTGCTCGGTGGCCGCGTCGTGGACGACCTCGCCGGTGGCGTCGAACCCGGGTCCGTCCGCCTTGCCGACCGCGATGTGCGCCTTCTTGCGGCCGGCCTTGATCCGTTTCACGCGCCACGTCGTCGGCGGCGTGCCGACCCACACGGCCTTGCCGTCGTAATAGAACCAGATCTCCGCCGCCTTGCTCTGCGCGCCGCCCTTCCGCTCGCTCTGGATGTAGACGTACTTGCTGTCGCGGAGCGAGCGATCGAGCTCAGGCGAGAGCGCGGCCCAGGCGACGGCGACGAGGACGAGCGGGACGATGGTCGCGAGAAGTCGGCGCATCGGGCGACCGTAGCGCCACCCTCCGCGCGCGCGCAAGCCGGGGTCAGCCGGTCGGACGAGCGAAGCGGAGACCGTCCGGCGTGCGGATGATCTCCTTCTCGAGCGTCGGCGACTCCTTCAGCACGAGCCGCCCGGCCGGGTCGCGGAAACGATCGCGGCGCGTGAAGACGACGGTGGTGCGATCGCCCTCGTCGCGCAGCGCGATGACGTTCAGCTCGACGTCGAGGTCGCTCACGCGGTCGAAGTACTCGCGCAGCGCCTGCGCCTCGCGCTCGCTCGTGACCTGGCCCATGCGCCGGAGCATCTCGACGTCGTGCGTCCGCCAAGCGGTCGCGTAGCGGTCGAGCCAGCGTCGGATCTCCTCGTCACGCGCGAGGCGCTCGGGCGGGCGCGCCGTTTCGACCGGCTCTGCAGAGCGGCGCATGCGCTCCGTTCGTCGTGGCGGCGCCTCGGGCTCGCGTGCGGCGAGCTGCGGCGGCGGCTCGACGGGACGTGCGACGGGGACTTGAGGCTCCGGCACGCGCGCGGCCGGGACCGGCTCCGCTGGCCGCGCCGTCACGACCGCCGGCGGCTCGGCGGGCAGCTCCTTTGCGACCACGGGAGGTACCGCCGGTGGCGGCGTCGGCCTCTGCGCGACGACGACGGGCGGGGTCTCCACAGGTTCGGACGACGATGGCACCGGCTCCGGCTTCGCCGCGGGCGCCGGCTCCGGCCGCGCGGCGAGGCGCGTCGGCTCTTCGGGACGCGGCCGTTCCTCGGGCTGCGGGGCTGCCGCAGCGGGCTCGGGCGGCTTCTCGGCGACGATGACTGGATTCGCGGATCCCGGCACGTCGACGCGCCACTCGCGGATCGCCGTCGCTCCGAGATCCGTCACGACGAGCGCACGGACCGTACGCGGGCCGGGACGGTCGGCGCGGAGCGTGAACGTCTCGCCCTGACCGGCGGGCGAGCCGTCGACCGACCAGCTCGTGACGCGCACGCGCTCGCCCCGCGCCGCCGGCTCAGCTTTCACCTTGAGCTTGATGGGTGTCTCGTTCTTCACCTCGATCTGACCCGCCGGCGGTTCGGTGACGACGTCAGGCGGCAGCGGCGGCCGGACGAGCACGGACCACGCGCGCCGCTCCGCCCCGCCACGCGTCGTGACGACCACTTCGACGCGGCGCCGTCCGAGGTCGCCCGGACGCGGCGCGAACGTCCAGCGCGCACTCGTGCCCGCGGGCACGCCATCGAGCGTCCACCCGTAATGAAGGTCGGGACCGGACGCCGCCACGGCGAAGACCTGCTCGTCGCCGACGCGCACGGCGGCCTTCGGACGTGCGGGTGTCGTTCCGATGACGTCGGGCGCGTACGCCGGCCGTGGCGCCTTCAGCGGGCGCACGACCGCTGGCGCGCGCCGGAACGCGCTCAACAGGGCGCCCACCGGCGTCCGCACGATGCCGCCGATCTCGACGGCGGCGACGATGACGCCGAACCCGAGCACGATCGGGATGACGACGCTGCGCGGCGGATAGGACCTTCGCCGCCCGGCGTCGGTCTCCATCGCGCGATACGTCTCCGCGTAGACGGCGAGCGGATCCGCACCGCGCTCGCGCTCCTCGGTGACGAAGCGCGGCTCGACGGCGTCGCGCCGTGCAGAATCGGGCATGCCTGTCGCGTAGCGAAGGCCTGGAGAGTCCGCAATGACGTCTCGACCTCGGGCAGCAGGATCGCACCTGCCTTGTGCCGTGAGCCGTGCGTCGTCGTCGGCGGGATGTCGCGGCGGCGCACGCGTGAATATGCAGAAGCGTGACCCGGCTCGGCGCGCTCGTCGGCGTGGCGCTCCTCGCGGTCGCCACACGGGTGCGTGCCGATTGTCCGGGAAGCGATTCCGCGCTCCGTCTTCCCGCTGCGTGCGTCGGCGAGACGACGAGCGGCGCAGCGACGTTCTGCTTCTCGTCGGACTGCCTCGACGGCGGCGTCGTGCTCGCATTCGATCCGCCGGCGGCGCCGTTTTCGGTGACGGCGATCCACGTCGACGGCGTGCTCGGATCGCACCCGGCCGCATTCCCGCAGCTGCTCCTCCCCGGTGATCGGATCGTGGCGGACATAAGCGTCACCCTGCCTGCGTCCGGCGAGGTTTCCGGGCGGTTCGCGTGGGTACTGCCCACCCAGGAAGACGCGGAGGACGGTGTGTGCGCGGCCCAGGCCGAGGCCGTCGCGCCGGTCTGCGCGACCGGCGACGCATGCGGCGAGATGTGCGTTGCCGGAACGTGCGTGCCGGTGACGCCCGGCGGTGCGTGCGAGGACGGCGACCCCTGCACCATCGGGGACCAGTGCGTGGAGGGTGTCTGCCGTCCGGGCCCGCGTCTCGAGTGTCCGTCGAACGCGTGCTTCGTCGGCACGTGCGTGGCGGGCGCGTGCGGCAGCGTGCCGGTCGACTGCGACGACGAGCGCGCGGCGGACGAGCTCGACGCGGCGGGGGAGGCGCTCGCCGGCAAGGCGGACACGGGGGCCGCGCCGGCTGTGGCTGGCTTCGCGCCGTCTGTCGCGCAGCAGCGCGCGCGCGCGTCGCGTTCACGCGGGTGCTGCGCACGCCCGCGGAGGTGCGCTCGTTCCTCACCGTTCTCGCGGCGGCACAGGCCCGCGGCGAGCTCGAACCGGCGACGACACGCGCGCTCCGGCGTCGTGGGCGGCTCTTGCTCCGCGGCACGAAAACCCTTAAAGGCGACCTCCGACGCTTGCAGCGTGTGTCGCAAACGTTTGCTCGCTAGCGTGCTAGCCGGCTCGCCTGGTCCTGACGACCGGGCCAGATGAGGAATCAGATGAGGGGGAGGTGCCCGTGAGACATCGACGCGCCATCCTGCTTGCCCTGCTGACCGTCGTGGCGGCGGCGCCTGCCCACGCTCTGTCGCTCCGCGACCGCTTCTCGGACACGGCCTCCCGGATCGGCCTCGAGGGTGGGGGCGCCTTCGACGCCCTCGGTGACGCGATCGCCGACAGCACCGCGCGCAACCTGCCGATCATCTCCGCGTCGGCCGGCTTTACCTACCAGTACAACCCGCAGCTCGAGGTCTTCGAGCGGACGTCTGACACGCTCGGGCCGATCTTCCTCGAGCGTCCCGACACGCTCGGGCAGGGCAAGTTCAACGTCAACGTGAGCTACCAGTATGTCGAGCTGAACCAGCTCGACGGCAACGCGACGCGCTCGCTCGAGGCGAAGGACCCGATCATCGTGCGCGTGACCGATCCCTCGGGCACGCTGCTCGGCTTCAGCGCCAACCGGCTGCGCTACAACTTCAGGCTCATCAACAACATCGTCGGCTTCAGCGCCACGTACGGCGTCCTCGACAACCTGGACGTCAACATCCTCGTCCCGTTGATCGCCACGCACTTCAACGTGACGGCGACGACCCAGCAGCTCTTCGTCGCCCCGCCGAGCGGCGGATTCGTTCCCCAGCCGGGCCCGGCGCTGTCGGCCACCAGCGCTGCGCAGAAGAACGGCATCGGCGACATCCTCCTGCGCGCGAAGTACCAGCTCCCGCGCTGGGACATCCTTCGCTCCGCCGCGGGGCTCCAGCTCCGCCTCCCGTCCGGCGACAAGGACAACTTCCAGGGCACGGGGACGTTCGAGGCGTCGCCGTTCCTCTACCTCTCGACGGTGCTCTGGGGCCGGGTCGAGCCGCACGCCAACCTCGGCCTCGATCTGCGCTCCGACGACGTCGCGCGCAGCGAGGGGCGCTACGGCGTCGGCATCGACGGTGACGTCACCCGCCGTATCGGGCTCTCGCTCGGCTTCCTCGGCCGTAGCCAGTTCAAAGGCAGCGCCTCGGCTAACGACACCGACTTCCTCCACTTGACCCCCACGGGCGCCGCGCTGAAGCCCCTCCTCGGCGTCGAGTTCGACCGCAAGGACTTCTACGATCTCACCTTCGGTGTGCGCGGGGTCGTGTGGCGGCAGATCATGGTCTTCGCGAACGGCATCTACGCCCTCAACAACGACGGCCTGCGCAACGACACCGTGGTCCCCGTGGTGGGGTTCGAAGGGACGTTCTAGCGACCGTCGCGTTCGGGTCGCGGGCCGCGGGGGCAGGGCACCGCGGCGCATGCCCTCGCCCACCCCCACCCCACCGCCACCACCCACCGCGTTGCGGGGAAATCGTCGCGGACCCCTGCTCCCGCGGCACGCGGCCCGCTGTGCGATCGTCCGCCCCACCCCGCGCGGGTTTCTCGCGCTGATGGCGGGCGTGCCGTTATAATCCCGCGCCTTGATGGAGCGCTTTGGGGGGTGGTTGGTGCGGCGGCCGTTGGCCGTCGCGCTGGCAAACTTGGCGGTCACGCTGGTCCTGGGGGCGTGGGCGTTGCAGGTGCGGATCGAGAACTCGCTCGAGAGCATGCTGCCGACGGCCGATCCGAAGGTCGAGTACTACAACGCGACGCGGGCGATCTTCGGCAGCGACGACGTCGGCGTCGTCGGCGTGCGCGCCACCGACATCTTCGCGCCGGACACGATCGAGAAGATCGCGCGCGTCACCGACGCGCTCGGGAAGGTGCCTGGGGTCGAGGGCGTCGTCAGCATCACCAACGTCGTCGACCCCGGGGTCAACATCGGCCAGACGCCGCCGCGTCTGCTGCCGAACATCCCGCCGTCGCCCGAGGACGTCGAGGCGCTGAAGCGGAGGCTCTCGACGACGCCGCTGCTCGGCAAGAACCTCGTCGCCGACGACTTCCGCGGCGCGGCGATCAACGTGGTGTTCCGGAGCCTCTCCGACACGGAGTATCTGGATCGGGGCGTCGACCGGAGGATTCACGACATCCTCGTGAGCGCGACCGGTCCGGAGGAGTTCTTCTACACCGGCGCCGCCCACGTGAAGCAGGCGGCGGTCGAGATGATCCGCCGGGACCTCTTCCGCTTCACGCCGCTCGCGCTCGGCCTCGTGCTCGTCGTGCTGTGGCTGTCGTTCCGAACGGTGCGCGGCGTGCTGCTGCCGGTCCTCGCGATCGGCATGGCGCTCGTCTGGACGCTCGGGGCGCTCGTGCTCGACGGCAAGGCGATCACGCTCGGCACGTTCATCCTCCCGCCGCTGCTGCTCGTCGTCGGCGCGTCGTACGCGATCCACGTGATGGCACGCTACTACGAGCAGGTCGCCGCGGGCGCCCCGCCCGACGAAATCGTCGTGCGCGCCTTCCAGCGCGTCTGGCTGCCGCTCACGATCTCGGCGTTCACGACCATCGTCGGGTTCGGCTCGCTGACCGTGAACCGCATCGTGGCGATCCGGGATCTCGGCGCGTTCGCGGTCGTGGGCGTCGTCTGCCTCACGATCACGTGTCTCACCTTCCTGCCGGCGGCGCTCCAGCTGATGCCGGCCCGCCTGCGCTCGGCGCGCTCCGGGAAGATCTCGCCGCGACTCTCCGAGAACCTCCGCCGCCTCGGCGAGCGCGTATATGCGAAGCGGGGCCACATCATCTGGACGGCGGTGCTGCTCTCCGGGCTCGCGCTCGTGGGCACGTCGCGCATTCGCGTCGACTCCGACTTCATCTACTACTTCGAGCCCGATTCGGAGGTCCGGCGCGCGAACGAGACGATCAACCACGAGATCGTCGGCAGCAACCCCTTCTACATCGTCGTCGACGCGGGAGAGGCGGGGGCGATCAAGCGCTGGGACGTGCTCCGGCACATCAAGGACCTGCAGAACTTCGTGCACACGTTGCCCGGCATCACGTCCTCGGTGTCGCTGGTGGACTATCTCGAGATCCTCGAGGCCGGGATGGGGTCGCAGGGCCAGGGTGACCTCGTCATCAACGAGGCCGGCGACCTCGTCCCGGCCGAGACGCCGAAGCCATTCTGGCAGGACCCGGCGAACCTGAAGCCCGTCCTCGCGGTGGTCGAGGCGCGGCCGGCGACGTTCCGCAGCGTCGTGTCGCCCGACTTCAGCAAGGCGAGCATCCTCGTGCGCACGAATCTCTCGGGCTCGCGGCACGTCGAGGAGACGCTCGAGCAGATCCGGCGCTGGGTCGCGGTCCACTTCCCCGCGGACCTGCCCGTCAACCTGACGGGGACGCTCGTCCTGCTCACCGGCACGACGTCGGACATCGTCGCGGGACAGATCAAGAGCCTGACGCTCGCGCTCGGGATCATCTTCGTCGTCATGGCGGCGATGTTCCTGTCGCTGAAGATCGGCTTCTTCGCGATCCTGCCGAACGTCGTGCCGATCGTCGTCTTCTTCGGCGTGATGGGCTGGCTCGGCATCTGGCTGAACCTCGGCACGAGCCTCATCGCCGCGATCGCGCTCGGCATCGCCGTCGACTCGACCGTCCACTACATGGCGCGGCTCAACATGGAGCTGCGCGGCGAGACCGACCAGACCGCCGCCATCGTGCGGACGCTGCGCACCGTCGGTGTGCCGATCGTCTACACGACGATCGCGCTCTTCTTCGGCTTCCTCACCTTCGCGTTCTCGAGCTTCGTGCCGATCCAGGACTTCGGCATCCTCGCCGGCGTGACGATGGCCACGTCGCTCGGGACCAACCTGGTCCTGCTGCCGGCGCTGCTCTCGACGACGAAGATCATCACGCTCTGGGATCTCTTCGGCGTGAAGCTCGGCGACGACCCGGCGCGGACGATCCCGCTCTTCGCCGGCCTCCGTCCGGCGCAGGCGCGCATCGTCGTCCTCATGGGCGAGCTGCGCCATTACGGACCCGGCGAGACGATCGTCCGCCGCGGCGAGCTCGGCGACGAGATGTACCTCATCATCGGGGGCAGGACCGAGGTGTTCGCTGGCGATGGCAGCGGGCGCCAGCGCATCAACGAGCTCCATCGCGGCGACGTCTTCGGCGAGATGGGGCTCGTCCGTCACGCCGAGCGCAGTGCGGACGTCGTCGCGGCGGGCGACGTCGACGTGCTCGCGCTCGACGAGCGCTTCCTCCGCCGCATCCAGAACCGCTACCCGCGCATCGCGTCGAAGGTCTTCCTCAACTTGACCCGCCTGCTGAGCGACAACCTGCAGCGGACGACCGAGCTCGTCGTTGCGGCCCGGAGCGCGTAGCCTCGTCGCGTTCGCGGTGCTGACGGCGGCCTGCGGTCGCGGCCTGCCGGGCCCGGACGCCGACGAACGCGCCGCGCTCGCCAGCGCGGCGCGGGTGGCGCCGGCGCCGAGCCGGGGGTGCACCGGCGGGCGGCCGGCCGCGCGCGCGGGGCGCCGGCACGTGCTCGTCGGCGGCGAGGACCGGCGCTACATCGTCGACGCGCCGGTGGCGCCGCCCGACCGGCCGCTCCCCGTCGTGCTCTCGTTTCACGGCTTCCGCGGCAGTGCGCGCGGGCAGCGCTGGTGGACGGGATGGGGCGCGCTCGCCCGGCGCGAGGGGCTCATCGCCGTGCATCCGGAGGGGCATCCCGGCGTGGAGCTCCTCAACACGACCGGACGCGGCTGGGACATCCGGCCCGGCGACCGGCGCGACGTCACGTTCGTGGGCGCGATCCTCGATGCGCTTGAGGAGGAGCGCTGCGTCGACCGGCGGCGCGTCTTCGCGACCGGGATGTCGAACGGCGGCTTCTTCGCGAACCTCCTCGGCTGTGAGCTCGCCGACCGCATCGCCGCGGTGGCGCCCGTTGCGGGCGCGCTGCCGCTCGGCAACTGCGCCCCGGCGCGTCCGGTCCCGGTGCTCCTGATCCACGGCCGCGCCGACAAGGTCGTGGCGCCGGCGATGGTGCGCGGCGCGCGCGACTGGTGGGTGCGCGCCGACTCATGTGGTGACCGAATCGAGCACGACGGCTGCGAGCGCTTCACGGGGTGCGCGGCGGACGTCGTCTACTGCGAGGGCGCGCAGGCGCATCGCTGGCCCGGTGACGCGACGGCGCGCATCTGGCGCTTCTTCCAGGCCCATCCCCGCCGGGAGGACTGACATGGTGAAGCTCGTCTTTCTCTGCCGCCGCCGTCCCGAGCTGACGCACGCGCAGTACGTGGCGCACCTCCTCGACCGCCACGTCCCGCTCGCGCTTCGCCACCACCCGACGCTGCGCCGTTACGTCGTGAACATCGTCGAGAGCACGCGCGGCCCGGTCCCCGCGTTCGATTCGATCGGCGAGCTCTGGTTCGACACGCTCGACGACTACCGCATCCGCCTCTACGACTCCCCCGAGGGCGAGCGCACGATCGTCGCCGACGTCGCGAGCTTCCTCGCCGCCGCCGACGCGTACGCCACCGTCGAGCACGTCCAGCGTGCGCCCGCCTCACAACCGATCGGCCGCACCCCCGGCGACAAGCTCTTTGCCTGCCTCAAGCGCCCCGCCGCCCAGACGAAGGATGCCTTCGTCACCCACTGGCTCACGCACCACGCGCCCCTGGCGCTCCGCCACCACGCGACGACTCGCTACGTGACGAACGTCGTCGAGCAGCGCCTCTCGCGCACCGGCGCCGACTACGACGGCTTCGCGGAGCTCGTCTTCCCCCCCGGCGAGATCGCCCGCGGCATGTACCTCAGCCCCGAAGGCCAGCGCGAGATCGAAGCCGACATGCCGCGCTTCATCGGCACCGTCCACGCCTACGTAGTGAGCGAGCACGTGGCGTGCTGGTAGCGATTCCGACTGCGCCACGCCCGGCCGCCCGGACGTCGCCGGGCGCCTGGCGCGGTAGTCGCGTTGCACGCGACGCTGGTATCTTCCTGCCGCCGTGACCTCGCGGTCTCTCAGGATCGGGATCCAGGCCGCCGAGACGCCGGCCGCGGACGTGGCACGCTTCGTGAGAAGCCATCCCGGGATAGACGTCGTCCTGCGCGGCGCCGGTCGCCTCCCGGCGCGTCGGATGGCGCAGTGGGCAACGTTGGTCCGCCGCGCGGGGGCCGCACGTGTGATCGCGGAAGTCGCCGAGCGCGAGCCGTGGGCAGCGGCGGCACGCGACTGGGTCGGCGCGTCGGCGGTCGACGTCGTCGCGATCGTCGCGGCCGACGAGAGCCGGGCGGCGGCCGTCCTCGCGGAGGTTCGCGGGACGATGTCCGACGTACAGATCGTCTGGCGCGGTGCGGCCGTCGATCTCGACAGACTGGCGGCCGCGTCGGGCAGCGCGGCGCTCGACGTGGTCGTCGCGTGCGCCTCGCCCGCCGACGCAGCAGCGTGCTTCCATCGCTGGCGGGACTCGGCGCACCGTCTCGCCCGATCGTCCCTGGTCCCTGCCTGCGCGGCGCCCATCGACGCCGCCGTCCTTCCGGCCTGGCCCGACGAGCGCGCCGCCGCGGCGCCCGCGTTCGTCGCGGTGTGCGCGGCGTGCCGGTTGCGCAGCGGTTGCGAGGGCCTCCCCGCCTCATGGAAGCCGCCGGCCGACGGCTTCGCCGGCCCCGCGAGCTTCGGGCTGCACGATCCCTGGGACGCCCGGCTGTTCGCCGTACAACTGGACGCGCTGGCCATCGAATCGCTGGCGCTCCAGGCGGGTCTTCGCCGCCTGTGGCGGCTCGACCTGGAGACACCGCGCGCCGAGCTACTGGCGGCGGCCATCACCGCAGGACGCATGGGAGACGGACCGTTCGCCGGTGCCGGGCTCCACGTCGCGATGTCGGCGGCGGTGACGCTCGACGAGCGCGACCACCTGCGTGCCGGCGGCGGGCAGATGACCATCGTCTACGTCGGCCGCGACCCCGCCGACGCGGAGCGCGCGCGCGTCATCGAAGCGGAGATGGCCGCGCGCGCGGCGGGGGCCCGACCCGACGCCGAGGCGTGCAGCGACGACCTCGAGCGCGAGCTGGGCGCCCTCCTCGGCTATCCGACGTGCTGCACAGAGGCGTTCCTCGAGGGGCACCGCCATTGGCAGCCCGGCCACCCGCTCGCCGAGACGACCTTCTACGCGCTCCGCGCGCTCGCTAGGAGCGAGCGGCTGGACCCGCGTCTCGACTTCACATCACCGCTGTCCGGCGCCTGTCTCATCCGCCACTACGTCTGCCGGTTCGACTGCTCGGCGTCGCTTCGGCTTGCCGCGGCACTCGAGGCGGAGCAGCTGGCGCGTACGGGCTGTCCGTCGCGGCGCTCGATTGCGACGCTCCTCTACCCGGACGCGGGCGCCGTCGCGCTGGAGGGCGAACCCGACGGTCGGGCGCTCCGCGGCGCGCGCATCGTGCCGGCCTCGCCAGGAACGACGCGCGCCGCGCGATCGGAACGCCTCGCATCGACACTCGCGCCCCTTCTCACCGAGGCGTCGGTCCTCGTCGACGGCCCCGACGGTGCGATACTCCGCACCGCGGACGGTTGCGCGCACGAGCTGGACGGCGCGCCCCGCCTCCTCGTTTTTGCCGGGTGACGCCATCGGCGCTCACGAGGACCGCGCCGGATCGGGTCGCGGTGACGCGCCCTGATTCGCGCGCCTACGGGCACGGCCCGACCGCGAACTTCTGGATCCGGTTGTTGTTCTGATCCGCGACGTAGACGTAGGTGATCCACGACGTAGACGCACTCGGGGGCGTCACGGCGAGGCCGCCCGGCGCCGCGAACTGACCGGGGCCCGCACCGGCGTTTCCCCACATCGTCAAGAAGTTGCCGCCCTCGTCGAAGACCACGATCCGGTCGTTGCCGCTGTCGGCGACGAAGACGGCGGCGGGGTTGACGACCGCGATCCCGGTCGGACCGTTCAGCTGTCCCGCGCCCTGGCCCGGCGATCCCCACTTCAGGAAGAAAAGGCCGGTTTCGGTGAACACCTCGACCCGGCTGTTGGCCTGATCCGTCACGTAGGCGACCGGAAAGGGCGATGCGCGCGCCCCGCCGCCCACGACGGCGATGCCGGCGACTTCGTTCCCGAACTGACCGTCCCCCGTCCCGAAGCTGCCCCACTTCGAGCCGAACACCCCGTTCCCGTTCGAGAACGTCTCGACCCGGGAATTCGTGTAATCGGTCACGTAGACGTACGCCGGAAAGTTCAGATCGATCGCGACGCCGCTCGGCCGGATGAACTGGCCGTCGCCGGTGCCCGTGGTCCCCCAGCGGAGAAGGAAGTTGCCATCGGAATCGAACTTCTGGACGTCGTCGTTGAGCTGGTCGGCGACGTAGACCCACGACCGCTCCCTATCGACGGCGATCCCGGCTGGGCCGCTGAACTGTCCGTCGCCACTCCCGGGGGTGCCCCAGGCGGTGATGAAGTTCCCGACCTCATCGAACTTCTGGACGCGATTGTTGCCGCGATCGGTCACATACACGTGGCCGGCGCCGTCGGTTGCAACCCAGCCGGGCTGCTGGAACTGGCCGGCGCCCGCACCCCGGCTGCCCCACATCGTGACGAAGGTCCCGCAGGCGAGGGTGCTCGTCGTGCACTGGTCGCCGGCGCACGCATCGCAGCAGCTCTCCAGGACGCTCACGCACGCGCTCCCGCCTTTCGGGGCGACGCACCTTGCCGCCGTACGTTTGATCGCGCACGAGCGCTTTCCGTGGCGGTCCGTCCGGCAGCAGGTCACGAAGCCGGGCCTGCGACAGGTCGACCGAGCCGCACATCGGACGACGGTGCCCTTGCAGTCCTTCGGGAGCGTGCCGGCCTTCACGGCCGCCTTCACCTGGTCTGCGATGCAGGAGACGTAGCGTCCGTGTGTGCTCGCCGTCTCGCACGCCATCCACATCTGGGCGCACGCAGCTTCTGCCGCCGCGCGCGTCGTCACGACGGCGGCCGCGTCGGTGCACGCGGCGAACGTGTATTGCGGTCCGAGTGCGACGAGTCCAGCGGCCACGACTACTCGGCCCAGGGCGAGCACCGGGGGATCTCCTTGCACGCGTCCAGCGGCCCCCCCGAGCCGGTGCAGCATACGGCGGGCGAGGTTTCCCATCCCGCTGGCCGTCGCGTCAAGCGACATCAGCGCGGGACGAAGACGTACAGCGCGAGTGACTACGCGCGCTGTGAAGACGCCGCGGACGGCACCCCGAGCAACCGCTCGATGCGCGGCACGTACCGCCCCAACCGCATGGAGCGCGCGATCCCGAGCGCGCGTTCGAGGTGCCGTACGCTGGCCGCATGATCGCCGCGCGCCGCCGCGACCTCGCCCGCGCCGAGCGACGCCGCGGCGAGCGTCGAGCGCGCGCCGATCAGGTCCGACAACGCCATCGCCCACGTGAACGCGGCGTCAGACTCTTCGAGGCGGCCGAGATGCAGGAGGAGCTCGCCCAGTGTCGTCGCCGTGTACGCGTCGCGCAGCCGGCCACTCCGGATCGGGTTCCGCTGCTGCATCTCGACGAAGCGCTCGGCGCGCTCGAGGTCGCGCACCGCGAGGAGCCCGTCGGCGAGGAAGCGGAGGTTGGTCTGCACGGTGCTGCCGGCGGCGAGCGCGCGATCGAGGAGCTCGAGGTAGCGATCGGCGTCCGGGGTCCGTCCGAGCGTGACCCGCGACGCGAGCGCGATCGCGGCCGGCGCCGGGAAGCCCGCGACGTTGCCGATCGCCTCGGCGCCGACGAGGCTGTCGTCCGCCCAGCGCAGCGCGTCCTCGTATTCGCCGCGCAGGAAGTGCACCTGCGCGATCATGCTGGCGGCGCCGAAGGTGACCGTCCGGTTGGGCGCACGGAGCGCCAGCTCGTGGCTCTCGTGCGAGCCGCTGAGCGCCGTGTCGAGATCGTCGGCGAGGAAGGCGATGGTGTTCCGCATCCAGTGCGCGCTCACGTACATGTCGGAGAGCGTACCGGCGTGCTCCGCACCGCCGAGCTGCTCGAACACCCAGTCGATCTCACGCCGCGACAGATCGAAGCGCCCGTCGAACGCGTGGTTCAACGCGAGCCCGCGCGACAGCCGGAGCACCATCAGGTCGAGACCCGCGCGCTGGGCGAGCGCGACCGCCTGCTCGGAGAGCGCGAGCCCGTCGTTGAACTCGCCGCTCAGCGTGGTCGTCACGCCGAGGAAGTAGAGGAGGCCGACCTGCGCCTCGGTATCGCCGAGCGCGTCGGCCAGCTCGCGGCCGCGCCGGGCGGCGCGCTCGGTCTCGGCGAGCGATGGATAGCCGAAGAGCACGCCGAGGCGCGCGAGGCCGCTCGTCGCCGTGAGCGCGGCGCGGCGGAAGCGCTCGTCGCCCGGCTCGGCGTCGGCGAGCTCCGCCGCGCGGCGGTAGTAGTCGACCGCCGTCACATAGGACGGCAGCCGCTCGGTCAGGTCGGCGGCGCGGAGGAGCGCCTCGATCGCCTTCCCGCGGTCGTCGCCGCGCGCGAGGTGGTGCGCGAGCAGCGCCGCGCGCTCGGCCGTGATCTCGCCGGGCTCGCGCGCGAGCAGATCGCCGATGCGCTCGTGGAGCTGGCGCCGCTGCTTCAGGAGGAGCCCCTCGTACGCGACCTCCTGCGTGAGGCTCTCGCCGAACCGGTACTCGTCGCTCGCGAGGAGACTCTTACGATGGAAGAGGCCGCGCTGCTCGAGATTCGCGAGCTCGCCGTCGACGCCGATGCCCTCGCCGTCGAGGAGCGCGGCGAGCTGGTCGCGGCGGAACTGGCGCCCGAGAACTGCCGCTACCTGGACGACGCGCTTCGCGGATGGCGCCAGACGATCGAGCCGCGCCGCGATCACCTCCTGCACGGTGCCGGGGATGCGGATCTCCTCCAGCGGACGGGTGAGCTTCCGGACCCCGCCGCCGTTCGGGGCGAGGTACCCCTCCTCGAGGAGCGAGCGCGTGATCTCCTCGGCGCAGAACGGGCTCCCCTCCGCCTTGGC
>Ga0070731_10001364_pt1 | contig 25509 bp, 23 predicted proteins | sample Coa_R1_2_FD_66448 | JGI IMG/M metagenome (GOLD analysis project Ga0070731, IMG submission 66448) | Surface soil microbial communities from Centralia Pennsylvania, which are recovering from an underground coalmine fire - Coalmine... | ecosystem: Environmental > Terrestrial > Soil > Unclassified ... | reverse complement strand
CCGTGTCCGACTCCGATACGCGCATTCGGCACCAACTGCTGAATGGACGCCGCCCTGGAAAAAATAGAGTCGACGCGGTTGTGGAGAAAATAAACCTGGCCGCCGCGGCTCATTTCCTGATCGATGGCGGCGCGGATCAGCTCCGGATCGAAATGCGCGACTACCGTGTGGATGGCGAGACGATCTTTCGGCGGCGTTTCAATGACACTCATGTCGCGGATGCCGAGCATCGACATGTGCAGCGTTCGCGGGATCGGCGTCGCGCTCATGGTCAGGACGTCGACATCCTTGCGAATTTGTTTCAGCCGCTCTTTGTGGCGGACGCCGAACCGCTGCTCTTCATCCACCACCAGCAGCCCCAAGTCGCGAAATTCGATATCTTTCGAGAGCAGACGGTGGGTGCCGATGGCCACATCGATCTTGCCGGCGGCCAGCTCTTCCAGCGCGGTCTTGATCTCCTTGGCGGACCGGAATCGCGAAAACATTTCGATGCGAACGGGAAATGCCGCGAACCGGCTGCGAAAAGTTTCGTAATGCTGGAAGGCGAGCACCGTGGTGGGGGCGAGGACGGCCACTTGCTTGCCGTCTCCGAGAGCTTTGAAAGCGGCCCGCATGGCGACTTCGGTCTTGCCGTACCCGACGTCCCCGCACAGCAGCCGGTCCATCGGATGCGGTGATTCCATGTCTTTCTTGATCTCTTTGACGGCCGAAAGCTGGTCTTTCGTCTCGGTGAACTCGAAGGCGTCCTCGAATTCGCGCTGCCAGTTGGAATCGCGCGAAAAGGAGAAGCCGTCGGCCATCCGGCGCTCGGCGTAGAGCTTCAGAAGCTCGTCCGCCATGTCGCGCATTTTGGCTTTGACGCGAGTTTTGCGCGCGGTCCACGTCGCTCCGCCTAATCGATCGAGCGGCGGCGGGGATTCGCCCGCGCCGCGATACTTCTCGATCAGGTCCATGCGCGTCAGCGGGACATACAGCTTGGCATCGCCCGCGTATTCGAGCAGCATGAAATCGCCCTTTTGCTCGCCCTGCGCGATTTCGCGAACGCCGATGAATTTTCCGACGCCGTGCGTCACGTGGACCACGAAATCGCCGGGCTTCAAATCCGCAAGATCGGCCGCGAAGGCGGTGAGCTGCGCTTTCGTGATGCCCGGCCGCGCGATCAGGTCGGAGGCATCGAAGAGATCCTCAGACCCGATGAAGGCAATATGGGATTCCGGGAAAATCGAGCCGCGGCGGACCAGTCCTTTAATCAGGTAGGTACTGGCGACCGGTCCGGCGAGATACGCGCGCTCGGCGAGATAAGGGGACGCGGCTTCGTTCGGCGCCAGGCCGAGCTGGAATGAGATGGAATACTCGCGCAGGATATCCGCCAGGCGTTCCAGTTCGCCGTTCGACGGGGCGAAGAACGCGACGCGGTAGCCTTGCTCCACCAAAGTTTTCGCTTCAGCCACGGCGACCTGCATGCTGCCGTGGAACGCCATCGACGGCCGTGTATTGATGTGCGGCGAGCCGACGCCCAGGTCCAGCTCGCGCAGACTGATCTGCGGCTGATTCGCGAATCGGGCCTCGAAATCCTCCCAATGAAAGAAATTCGCCTCCGCAAGGTCGGCCGCTTCGGGCTGCTGCTCGATGCGTTTCCACAGGCGCTCGGCCGCGGATTGGATCTGTTCCGGCTCATCCAGCACCAGAATGGGATCGCCGGCCAGCGCGACGATGGAGTGTTCGCGCGGCTGATCCAGCGCGGCGGTGAACTCCCAGCCCGGGAAAGGAGCGCCCTCGCGAGGCTGCTCGGCCAACGGGAGGATGCGGCCCTCGGAAACCTTGATGACCGAGCGCTGCGATTCCACGTCGAAACGCCGGATGGACTCCACTTCATCGCCGAAGAATTCGACGCGCAGCGGGCGGGCATTTTCAGCGGGAAAAACGTCGAGAATGCCGCCGCGGATCGAATACTCGCCGACCATTTCCACCGGGTCGCGTTTCTCGTAACCGATCGAGTGAAGATGCGCTTCGATGGTGTCGAGCGGAAGCTCCTCGCCGACCCGCAGTTCCAGTGCCAGGCGCCGGTAATACTCCGCGCCATGGGTTCGCAGAAGCGCGGAGGCCGCGGGTGCGATGGTGATGGGCACACTGCCGTTCGCCAGTCTCCACAAGCCGATGGCACGCCGGCCTGCGATTTCGCTGTGCGGCGAAAGCTTTTGTCCGGGCAGGACATCCAGCGCCGGCAGAAGCTGTGGACCGGATCCGGAGTGCGAGACCAGAAGATCGAAGAACGTCTCGATCAGTTCGGCCAGCAGCTCCGCGCGCTGATTGCCGTCGGCCAGCACCAGCATCGGACGTTCGGTAGCCTGCCACAGCAGGACCAGATACAGCGCTTTGGCCGTGGGTGTCAGCCCGGCGAGCGATGAACTTCCAGTTTCACGGCGCAGCAGGCTCGCGCTGAGCTCGTGAAACGCCGGATGGCGGTTCAGGGTTTGGAAAAGATCGCGAACGGCCGGATGGGTCACGACACGGGTTCGCGCGCGAGCAATTCTTCGACAATATTAGTGGTTGAATAGCCGGGTTCGAGCGCCAGCGCCATCACTTTTCCGCCGGCGGCTTCCACTTCCTCGCGTCCAGCGATGAAATGCGCCCAATCGGCGCCTTTGATCAGAATATCCGGCAGAAGCTCGGCGATCAGCTCACGCGGCGTGTCTTCGTCGAAAAGTGTGACCGCGTCAACCGCTTCCAGCGCCATCGCCATCCGGGCTCGCTCGTCTTGCGAGATCAGCGGCCGCGACGGACCCTTGAGGCGCGCGACACTCGCGTCCGTATTCAGCGCCAGGATCAGGATATCGCCCAAGGAACGGGCCTTTTCCAGGAGCCGGATATGGCCCGGGTGCAGAATGTCGTAGCAGCCGTTGGTGAAAACCACGGTCTTTTGTCCACGACGCCACTCGGCGCGCGCACGGACGAGGTCGGCGCGATTATAGAAGCTTCCCATGTGTGGATAGTTCTATTGTATTCGGGGGACGCGCGCAGGCAAACTCGCGGGCCAAAATTCAGTTGTAAACTAAGGGTGGATGTTCGAACACACCGGGATGTTCGTTCCGCATCAGAATCTGAGCGACCAGATCAATGGGAACATCATCCGCAGCGAAATTGAAGGCGGCGTGTACCTCCGGGACCTTCCGGACCAGAGCACCCTTGAAGTTGCGACACAAAATCGCCGCTATACGCTGGTGGTTCGGGACGACGGCCACGCCCTGATCTCCGGCCATCCCGAGTTTTGCCCGGAGCCGGTGCTGGTGCGAATCAGCGGATCGAACTGGGGCGGGTCCATGCTGAAGGCGGCATTTCTCGGCCGCGGAATGCATCTGGAATACCGGCATCCGAAGTTCCGTGGACCGATTGTGACGTCGCCAATCGTGGATATCCGCCTGAAGGCCGCCTGACGCTAAGAACCTTGCGGGACCCGCTTGCTGCCGCGCGCGGTTCTGTGTCGGTTATTGATATCAGTCGCCCAGCACCGAACCGCGCACGAGAGTGAGCGGGCTCAATTCAGTAGCTCCTCGCCCCTTTCAATCATGTCAGCCAATACTTGAAGGGCTATCGACTTGACCTTTCGCACCGCCATCTCCTCGGTCTCCCCGTAGGCCATGACGCCAGGAAGCTGAGGAATCGAAGCGAGAATTCTGCCGTCCTCTTCGCGATCGACCTCGAGCTGGAATGGCTGAATTTCAACCATAATCCGTGCAAGCCCTCTAATGCTTGGTAGCGGCCAGACCCGTCGCGACTTCCCAGTTGAACTGAACGAACTTGTACAGCGCTTCCTCAAGCAGCCGTTCCTGGTCGCTGTGCGCGCCGAAGCCTTTCGGGCCGTCCTCTTCATCGGTCATCGGCCCGATGCCGTAGCACTGCACGCCTTCGGCTCGCAGAAACGCCATATCGGTTGCGCCGGTGCTCATCTGCGGGAGGGTGATGGTGTTGTATACCTTTCGATTCGCCGCTTCGATAATCTTGAAAGCATCGTTATCGATTCGCGACGGCGGCGCGACCGGGCGGCGGTTCTGATCGTTGGTGACCAGCTCGACCGCCGGGTCGTTGATCACATTGCGCATTAGCGCGTAGAACTTGTCCATGTCCTCATCCGGCAGCGCGCGAACGTCCAGAGTGGCGCGAGCTTCGGAAGGAATCACGTTCGATTGGTATCCGCCGTTGAAGATGTTCGGTGAAATCGAGGTGTGGAGCATCGAGTAATGATTCGGCTCATGCTCCGCGAGATATTCGCGCGCCCCGGCGGATTTGGCGGGATCGAAGAGAGCATGGTAGCGCGCGGCTTCTTCCGGGCTGCTGACACCGGCCAGCTTTTCGAAATAGTAGCGGGTGGTGTCGTTGAACCGCATAGGCGGGTCCCACATCGCGATCTTTTCGACTGCTCTTGAAAGATGCAGAATCGGATTGGAGCGCAGCGGGCGCGAGCCATGACCGGCGACGCCGTGCGCGACCAACTGAACTCCGCGCGGGAGTTTCTCGACCGTTTGGATGAGCGCATAGCGAACCTGCCCGTCGCGACGGTTCACGTTGCCGCCTTCGGCCAGGCAGATTTCGGCCTCGATATCGCTCCAGTTCTTTTCGACCAGATGCCCGATGCCCATGCCTGCCGCGGCTTCTTCTCCGGCTTCGGCGACGAAGATGACGTCGCGATCCAGCGGGATTTTCAAACGCTTCAGCAGAAGCATCGTCATCAGACCTGCGGTCAGGTTGTCTTTATCGTCAACGGTGCCTCGCCCGTAGACATACCCTCCGTCGCGCGCCGCGCTGAACGGCCCGAACTTCCATTTCGCCGGGTCGACCTTCACCGTGTCCGTGTGACCCATGATCAGCAGCGGCTTCTTCGATCCATTGCCTTTGATGCGCGCGATCAGATTGGAACGCGCCGGATCTTTCGCCGATGTGATGACGGGAATGCCTTCGGCTTCCAGAACCTTCTTGACGTACTCGACCAGCTTGGTTTCGTTGCCCGGCGGATCGGTGGTGTCCATCTGAATGGCCGCTGTATAGTGTCGAAGAGCCTCGGCGTTGATCTTGGGCCAATCCGGAGTCTGAGCCCCGGCCACGAACGGGAACGCGAGCAGCGGGAGCAATCGGCGCATGTTTCAGACCGCCTCGGCTTCGATCACGCTTACCGGCGATTTGGTCGGAACGATGCGCGTCAGCCGGAATCCAGAGGATTCGAAGAGCTTCGCGTACTGCTCCTCGGTGCGCTCCAGGCCGCCGGGGATGAGCAGCATTTCAAGATCGAGAAGCTTGGGAAGCGCCCCGTCGCTGCCCGACGGCACCACCATCTCGATCAACAGCAGCTTTCCGCCCGGCTTCGACGCGGTCCGGCAATTGCGCAGAATCGTGCTGGCGCGTTCGTCGTCCCAGTCGTGAATGATGTGCTTCATCATGTACGCGTCGGCACCCTCCGGGACGGAGTTGAAAAAATCGCCGTGAACCACTTGGCAGCGCTCGGCGACGCCTTTGGCCTGGAGCACCGCGGGCGCACCCGCGACCACGTGCGGAAGATCGAACAGGATGCCACATGTCGCCGGATGCGCGGCAAGAACGGTCGAAAGCGCCACGCCGTGACCGCCGGCGATATCTGCGATGCAGCCGAACTGAGAAAAGTCGTAGGCCTCCACCGCGGCCGGGACCAACGACGACGAGAAGCTGGACATGGCCTGATTGAAGATCGCGCCCGTCTCTTTGTCCTGCTCGAAATAGCCGAAGGGTCCGCCGCCAAAGACGTGATCGAATGCCGGCTTTCCGGTGCGGGCGCTGTGGAGAACGTCCGAAAGCGGATTCCAGTGGGCCTTGCAGCCGCACCAGATGGCCATGCCTCGCATGGAACCTGGGACGTCCGAGCGCAGCGTCGCGGCCACGGGGTTCAAGGCAAACCTACCCGGGGACACCTCGGCAAATATTCCTGAGGCGGCAAGCGCTCGCATAATTCGATACAGCGAGGGCGCGTGCGCTCCGCAGGACGCCGCAAGGTCGTCGGAGTCGCGCGGGCCGTCCTTGAGCAGATCGGCAATCCCCAGCGCGGCGGCAGCGTGCAGGGCCTGCACCAGCAGCGGGGCTAAGAACATCTCCATGATCCGCGCCTCGGGCGGCGGCGTTTCGTGAATCGGCTGGGGAACTGACATGGTTTATCCTTTCAACTCAGGCAGAATCGCCCGTAAGAGCTTCAGCAGTCTTTCCCGGACCCGTTCTCCGGTCTCCATCACTTCGGCGTGGTTTAATTTCTGCGGCAGAATTCCCGCGGCCATATTGGTGACGCAGGAAATCGCGAGCACTTTCATTCCCAGGTAGTTCGCGGCGACGGTTTCCGGCACCGTCGACATCCCGACCAGATCCGCGCCGATGGCTCGCAGGTAACGAATCTCGGCGGGCGTTTCAAAGCTGGGCCCCGGCATGGCGGCATAGACGCCTTCCTGCATCGTGAATCCGAACGGCGCGGCCGCTCGTTTGGCGATATCCCGATACGCCGCTGAATAAGGCTCGCTCATATCCGGGAAGCGCTCACCGAGCGTCTCATCGTTCGGTCCAGTAAGCGGATTCACGCCGAGCAGATTAATGTGATCGGAAATCAGCACCAGATCGCCCGGTCTGTAAGTCAAATTGATGCCGCCGGCGGCGTTCGTAAGAACCACGCTGCGTACGCCCCGGCGATACAATTCGCGAATCCCGAAGACCACCTGCGCGGCGGTGTAGCCCTCGTACAGATGCGCGCGTCCGGCAAGAACCATGACCTCCGTCCCCGCCGCGCGGCCCGTGACCAGTTTCCCGGCGTGTCCGACGGCCGTCGACGGAGGCCATCCCGCGATTTCGCGGTACGGCGTTTCTTTCCGGTCGTCCAGTGTATCGGCGAACGCGCCCAGACCGCTTCCCAGAACCACACCGATCATAAAAGCATCCCTGCAATACAAGCCGACATAAAATTCGCCATGGTTCCAGCCGCCATGGCCTTGAGCCCCAGCCTCGCCAGATCCGATTTTCGTGTGGGCGCTAAAGCCCCGATGCCGCCGACCTGAATCGCAACCGAGCTCAAGTTCGCAAACCCGCACAGGGCATAGGTCGAGATCACGAAAGAGCGCGGGTCCAGGGTCGAGCTGACCTTTCCCAAATCCACAAACGCGACAAATTCGTTCAATATGAGCCGGGTTCCGAGCAGATTCCCAACGGTGGCGCAGTCGTTATACTTCACGCCCAGCAGCCATGCCACGGGCGCGAACACGTGCCCCAGAATCGTTTGCATCGACCCCGGCACCCAAAAGAAGACGCGGGTGGAATGCATCGCCCCCAAAATTCCGTTGACCAGAGCGATCAGCCCGATGAACGCAATCAGCATCGCGCCGATGTTCAGGGCGAGTTGCAATCCGTCCGAAGCTCCGCGGCTGGCGGCGTCGATGATATTGACCCCGGGCTTCTCCACTTCGACGTGCACGCCGCCCGCGGTGACAGGTTTGCCCGTTTCCGGCATCAACATTTTCGCGAGCATCAGCGTCGCCGGAGCGGTCATGATAACGGCGGTCAGCAAATGGCGGATTTCGACGCCCGCGATGATCACGTATGCCGCCATTACGGCTCCGGAAACATGAGCCATCCCGCTGACCATCACGGTGAACAGTTCGCTTTCTGTGAGCCCGGCCAGGAACGGTCGAATCGTCAAAGGGGCTTCCGTCTGCCCCATGAAAATGCTGGCCGCGACGTTCAACGATTCTGCTCCGCTGGTTCCCATCACGCGCTGCATCACCACGGCCATCGCCCTGACGAGAACCTGCATGACGCCCAGATAATAGAGAACCGCGAACAGCGACGCGATGAAGATGACGATGGGCAGGACTTGAAAGGCAAAGATGACCCCGAACTGATCGTTCTTGACACCCAGTTTATCGCCAAATACGAACGAACTTCCGGCGGCCGCGTAATCGAGCAGATGATTGACCCCATCGCTGGCAGTTTTGAAGCCGAGCGCGAGCGGAGTTTTCAGGACGAGGAACGCGAATCCGAATTGAAGTCCAAGTCCCCAGGCAATCACGCGAGGCTTGATCGCTGAGCGATTGCTCGAAAAGAGGAAAGCAACCACAACGATAGCCAGCAGGCCGAGGGCCCCGGTGAATCTTTCCATGAAGGTGGCAATTTTACCATGGTGGCATTGGTAGACCGGTTAACGGCTGAAAAATTGGATCGGCGATCTCAGACGGGACTGACCAATTCAACAATCTTCTATCGCCGGAGCATGCGTGTCAGCCGACTCGTAGGTGGTTACGGTCGCCAATTTTCGCCGTGGCGATCCGATGTAAGGTCAAGTCGGAAATATTGTACGTTGCCACAAAAGTCGCAAACGAGCAACAGGATCAGACTCCGGTCTTTCGAAATACCAATATGTGGAGAAGCCGCCTTGTTTAGGTCCTCGTAGAGCCCTGGTTGATTTCCTTGCAAGGGACCACGCCTCGATGGGTCGTCAGGGTTTCGGCGTTGCGTTATGTCCGGCCAGCTCGGCTTCCCAAGATGTTGTCTGTTGGAAACGGCGTCGTAGCTTGGGCGGTAGTGACCTTCTGCACAATATAAGCAGCGTTGCGGAATATTCAGATCCAGGACGCGCCCTCCCGCCTCGATGCGATCTGCAATTCGTTGTACTCTATCGCCCAGGTCCGCGGCGTTCTGAATCCGATCCGTCGATTTCCTCCGTACTGTCGCGGAGACGAGTTCGTCGACTAGGGCAAACTGGGGATGCGAAGGGAATCGGCGCGCCAGATGACGGCCGCTCTCGTTTCCGTAGTCCTCCTCATGCCCGTCGTAAACTTCCTTAGTGAAAAGCCAGTACAGAATCTTCCCGAGTGAATAGACATCGGCCGCCGCCTTCGACGGCGTCCCTTCGATGCGAGGCCCCCGCAACTCCGGAGCACAGTAGTACATGGAACCTCGAGGCCCCTCACTCGTCATGCCAACGATTCCATCTTCGATAAAGCAGATCCCGAAGTCTCCGACCACGGGTCTTCCATCGCTGAGAAATATGTTCTCGGGCTTAAGGTCAAGATGGTAGATAGGCGGTTGGCTAGCATGCGCGGCAGCGACTCCCGCAACGATCTGCCGAAAGAATCGGAGTCCAGCGGCGGGATCGTCAAGTTCAACTCCGTCGAGAGATCCGCCTTCACAGAAGTCCGTAATCAGGAAGGGCTTTCCCTTCGGCGTCACGCCCTGTTCGATCACCTTGAGAACATTTGGATGGTCTAACGTCAGGCATGCTGTGACCTCACGGGAAAAGTAGTCCGCTCGGTTGGGATTCTTGAGGCGCTTCAAGACGTACCGCTTATCGTCGGACTCATCTGCGCGCCGGATGACGAACGTGTGGCCTTGGCCGCCTTCAGACAACTCGCGGACGCAAATCCACTGACTAGGGAAATCGCCCATTCACACACAGAGTGGCAGGTCCGTTCACATTACCTCGCGGCGTTGGCCTGCTCTACAAGATCGATTACCCAACGACTTCTAAAATCAACTCCCGCTCTTCCGGCACCGTCCCCGAAATCCGGAATGCGTCCTCGACGAGCTGCGCGGCTTCTTCGACGTGTTCTTCCGACGTGTAGTACAGCCGGCACAGGACGCCGCCTGCGTCGACCTTCTGGCCGATTTTTACTTCGAGAATCACGCCGACCGCCGGATCGATTCTGTCGTCCTTCGTATCGCGCCCCGCGCCGATCATGGCCGAGGCCTGGCCGATGTATTCCGCGTCGATCGCGCTCACATAACCCGCGCGCGGCGAGCTGATTTCGCGGGCGCCGGTCGCGTTCGGCAATAATTCGAACCGGTCGAGCACTTGCGGGTTTCCGCCCTGCGCCGTGATCACTTCCTTCAGCTTGCGATAGCCCGAGCCATCCAGCAGCTTCTTCTGCGCGAGTTCGCGGGCGTCTTCCAGGGTCGGCGTGATCTTGCCCAGGAAGATCATGCGCGACGCAAGCTCCAGCGAAAGGCGGGTCAGATCGGTCGGCCCGACGTTCTGTAACGTCTGCGAAACTTCCATCACTTCGAGCGCGTTGCCGATTGCGAATCCGAGCGGCTGATTCATGTCGGTGATCAGCGCCTGCACGCGCTTGTCGACGCGCCGCCCGATCCCGACCATCATCTGGGCCAGCCGGCGCGCATCCACCTGCCGCTTCATGAAAGCGCCCGCGCCAACCTTCACGTCGAGCACCAGCGCGTCCACGCCTTCGCCAATCTTCTTCGACATGATCGACGACGCGATGAGTGGAATCGACTCCACCGTCGCGGTGGCATCGCGGAGAGCGTAAAGCTTGCCATCGGCCGGCGCGATCTGTGCCGTTTGGCCCATGAAGGCGAGCTTGTGCTTCATCAACTGCTCGCGAAATTCATCCACGGAAAGATCCGTGCGAAATCCCGGAATCGATTCGAGCTTGTCCAGCGTCCCGCCGGTATGCCCCAGGGCGCGGCCGGATATCATCGGGACTACGACTCCCGCGGCGGCGGCTATTGGCGCGGCAATCAGGCTGGTTTTGTCGCCCACCCCGCCAGTCGAATGTTTGTCGACTTTCAGGCCCGGAATGGAAGACAGATCGGCAGTCTCGCCGGAGTGGACCATCCGGTCCGTCAGAGAGCTCACTTCACGGTCCGTCATGCCGGAGAAAAAAACGGCCATCAGGAACGCAGATAGTTGATAATCGGGGATGTTTCCGCTCGTATAACCGTCAACGAGGAAAGCAATTTCGTCAGCGGACAGCTCTTCGCCATCCCTCTTGCGATGGATCAGGTCGACAGTTCGCATTAAGAACTGAGAGTACCATCTTATTTCCTTGTAAGTAAAGGAACTGCTCGCCGTTTTCGCGGGCCGGGGGGCTCAGCTCGCCCGCAGACGGATACTGCCGCGGTAGGAGGTTATGCGTAGCTCCGGCCCGCCGCCGTTCACGGTACTCCGCATTTCCTGATGCCGGTCCTGGCGCCGGTCGCGCCCGCCGTCCGAACGGAGCGTCCGCGGGAAGTCACAATCGAGTGACGCATGGCGTTCCAGTTCCGCATGCATCTCGAATGCGGACGCCCGAGGCACAGTCAGGTCGATCGCCCCTTTGTAGGTGTCGACGTGGCTACGTGCCGAAAAGCTGGCAAACGACGCCCGGATATCGCCTTTATACGTTTTTAGATCCAGCCCTCCGCGGAGCCCCGCCAGCCGGGCTGTTCCTTTGTAGGTGTCAAACTCGACCGCTCCCTGAACTTCGGAGATGTCAGTCTCGGACTTATAGTCCTTGATCGAGAGGCTTGCGTGGCGCGGGACCCGAATCGTGTAATTCACGCTGGGCGAATTACCTTCGACCAGGGACCAGTGTTCCCGGCGATACTCCGTCTTCACCTGGACACTCCCTCCGCTGGAATCCACTCGAATTTCGACGTCCTCCACCGGTTCCGGGAACCATCCGGAGGGGTCGGCGACAATTCGCGCCTGAATATCGACCTGCGGCTGATCCCAGGCCGAAATCCGGATCGAGCCCTTGTATGTGTCGAGCGAAAACCGGCCGTTCCCCTCCATGGGCACGGTTCTCTTGAACTCCTTGAAATCGGCCGCCGAGACGACGGAACCCAACAAAACAAGAACCAAAGTTGCTCGTGTCATTGAACTGGAGTACGCGAAAAACTCAGGCAAAGTTCGCCCCCTTTTGTATTAACCTCCCATTATGGACATCGTCACGTCGAGCGAGCAGTACGAAGATTGGCTCGGGAAGCGAATCTCTCTGATTCGTACAGATTTGGAGAAAAAGCATGAGCTGATGGCCGAAGCCCCGTTTCCGTTTCTAAGAGCCACATTTTATCGATGGGCGCAGACCTGGCCGGAGATTTCGCCCGCCTCCGCGGCCGCTCCGGTGGTTTTGGCGGTAGGCGATCTTCACGTCGAGAACTTCGGAACCTGGCGCGACACCGAGGGCCGCCTGATTTGGGGCATCAACGATTTCGACGAAGTCGACTGGATGCCTTACACCTGCGACCTGGTCCGGCTGGCGACCAGCGCCCACCTGGCGATCGCGGCCGAGCATCTGGTTATTTCCCGAATCCGCGCCTCGGAAGCGATTCTAGACGGGTATCGCGAAGGATTGAAATCAGGCGGGCGGGAGTTCGTTCTCGCCGAACATCACCCCGCCTTGCGCCACATGGCGGTGGAGCGGTTGAAACAACCCGAATTGTACTGGGAAAAGCTGAACGCCCTGCCCACCTGGAAAGGTAAAGTGCCGGCGAGTGCGGTAAAGGCCCTGCGCCGGTTTCTGCCGAACCGCGATCTGGAATATCGGGTGGTGCATCGCGTCGCCGGATTGGGAAGTCTGGGACGCCGCCGGTTCGTCGCCCTTGCTCAATGGCACGGCGGCACGATCGCGCGCGAGGTGAAGGAGCTCACGGACTCCGCTTGGGCCTGGGCGCATCCCCGCCGTCGAAAATCGGCGATTTACTATCAGGAGGCGCTCGATCGTTCCCACCGCTGCCCCGACCCGTTCGTCAAACTGCGCGACCGCTGGATCGTCCGCAGGCTGGCGCCCGATTGTTCGCGGATCGAGCTCTCGTCCTTACCCACGAAACACGATGCCATGCGGTTGTTGCGCGCCATGGGATGGGAAACGGCGAACGTCCACATGGGAACGCGCCCGGCGCGCGAGCTGGCAGCCGATCTGGGAAAGCGCAAGCCCGGCTGGCTGCAGGCCGCGGCCATCGAAATGGTCGAGTGCGTGATGAAAGATTGGACCCGCTGGCGAAAACGGCGGCGCTGAGTGATGGAACGGGTCCGCTCGCGGAGCCTCCGCCATGATGTTCACGCCTCTAGAGAACACCATCTTGGCCGGCGCCGCGAGCAGCACCCACGTGATGACAACGATTGCATCCGATGAGTCCCAACTCACGGGATCGGACGGAGATTCAAGGGCAACTCGAGCGCCAATCGTTAAGCTGTTGACAGCCCTGGCAGTCGCAAATACTGACGCGCAATATGTCGCATATTCTCCCGGAAAATCTCGCGGAATACGGGCGAAATGACTCGATCACTCGCGGCATTACTGCGCGACATATTTAACCAGTAATACTTCGTTTCCAGCCTGGTCGTATATCAGCTCGTCGACGAGACTCCGCGCCAGCAGAATGCCGAAGCCTCCAGGACGCATCCCCAGGCGCTGGCGCACCTCGGCGTGCTCAAACGGCGTTTCGACGGGATTCGATACTGCCGCGTGCGGCAGTTGATCGAAACGGAACCCGCTGCCCGGATCGCGGATATAACAAAGGATGGCGTGCCGTGTGCGAACCCAGGCGATGGAAACGGTTTTCAAAGGGTCCAATCCGCCTCCGTGTTCGATCGCATTCGCAAGAATTTCGCGCAGCGCCGTGGCGAAATTTTCCTGATGCGGAGATCCTAAATCCGCGACCAGCTCGCGGACGAATTGCAGGACTCGATCGGCGGTGTCCCGCTTGCATCGCAAGTCCGCGCCAAACCAGTTCGGCCGCGCGGAGTGGACCTGGATATCGCTTTCGTCCCAAGCCGACTCGAGCGCGAGTTCGACCGTAGCGGAGAGCGCGCTCACCACATAAGGAATCCGGAAAAACGCATATGCCTGCGCCTGAACGGCGCTGAGAACATCTTCGGGCCCGGCCGATGCCGCGATCACGATTGCGGGTGTTCTGGGCCAAATCCGGCGCACGCAGGCGAGAGCGGAAAGCGTCCCGGCGAGAATCAGGTCGTAGGGCGCGATGGCGACGGAGCCCGCCTCGGGCGGAGCTGTGTGAAATTCGCGGTCGGGTGTGCCGAGGGACTCGCGCAGTCCGTGCTGCGTCTGCGGGTCGCCGTCCAGAATCAGAATTCGCTTCGGCGAACCCATGCTAGCGTTTCCGTTTAAGTCCCCTTCAGCACTTCGGCGATGTCCTTCTCGGGGATTGCGCCTTCTTTGATCACGCGCCAGTATGGTTCGGTTATGTCGACCGTGGTGGCTCCCAGACCGGTGATGGCGCCGCAATCCAGCACCAGGTCGATCCGCCCGTCCATGGATCCGAACACGTCAATTCCGCTCGCGCAGGTCGGCATCCCCGAACGGTTGGCGCTGGTCGAGATCAGCGGCTGAGTCAGCCGTTCTAAGAGTGCGTTGGCGACTTTGGAGCGCGACTGGCGCATGGCCAGCCGTCCTGTGTTTCCCGTTACCTTAAGCGGTACGCGCGACGACGCCGGCGCGATGATCGCCAGCGGACCGGGCCAGAAATGCCGGGCCAGAAGATAGAACCGCCGGGGGATCTCCTTGACCATTTCCTCCGCCATCACCAGATCGCTGACCAGGAGGGGCAGGGAACGATCGATTTCCCGGCCTTTCGCCTCGCGCACGCGGCGCACGGCGTGCAAATTCAACGGGTCGGCTACGAGCGTATAGAGGGCGTCGGTGGGAATGGCGACGAGTCCACCGCGGCGCACCACAGCGGCGGCTCGTTCGATCGCGGTTTCGTCTGGACGCTCCGCATCGATTTCGATCAAATCGGTGGCCACGTGAGAACTAGTTTAGCAGTGGGGGAGTGGAGGGCAGGGCGTGCATTTCACTGCTCGGTAGGGCAGGTCCCCGACCTGGCGTTTGGGAGGCAGAAAGGCGTCTGTTTTGCGGGCCCGGCTCCATCCGAGCAGCAGCGGCAGCGGGACAGATAGAATCGACGCGTTCGTCGCGAGTGCGTCGATTCTGTCTGCCCCGCTTCTTTTCGGATAAAAAAATTGATGCGAGTCGCGTCAGTCTGTCCCCATCGACTCCATCGACTCCGGCCCGCTTTTCTTCGTCCACGAGCCGAAGAGGGCACCGAGCGAATAGAAGACGGTTCGGAAAAGGGGAAGGGTTGTCTCGAACCAATTCATGCAGGTCAATCCTGCCGGGTCCGTGACGCACGCAATCCCAGAGAATTGTGACCAGATCGCGCGTACGCCGACGTGGGGGAGGATAAGAGCTCGTGCTCCGAACCAACAAACGCCGATAAGCCATACCCATTTCGCGGATGTGAATTTCCATTTCCAGCACACGATGAATCCCGATAGGAACGCGATTGTGGTGGTAAAAAGATCCTCCTTCAGAAGAAGCATCTCACGCGTTTTGGGATGGATCGGCAAGACACGGTAGAGCGCCGACTCGATAATGACGGTTCCAAATACTGCTTGAAGCAAATTGAGTAAGTATGCTCCAGACACACGAACTAACTTGTACGGTTGACTGATTTGGATCATCCGGCAACTCTTTAACACACCCTGCTGACTGCCCCCCGGTTCCGTCCAACATCGTAGCCGAATTTGATGCCACTTCAGTCTGCCGCTTCGCCTTCATCTGAGACCCTCTTCACTCGGCCGGCTCTGGGTCAAGGGACATTGGGACGGACTGACTCGACTCGCGTAGATTGCTTCCAGTAGGGGTAGCGGGGTAGCGGGACAGGGTAGCGGCGAGCGGGACAGCGGGGTAGCGGGGGGTAGCGGGACAGACAGAATCGACGCGTTCGTCAATTTTGCGAAACCGGCAGACGGCTCCGTCCCCTTCGGCGATTTGGCTCGACGGAGTCGCGTCGAACGTTTTTTAGAGCCCCGCCATCTTACTACCCTGGCAACGCAAACCAGCAATGGGCGCACCGAAATCACGAGAGTATCTCGTCTCGTCCACAAGTAGCGCTCCGAAAGCGGGTAAGAATAACCCGGTTCTGACCTGAGGTGCCATCTGCGCCGAGCTGCCCGTTGACGGCGAGAAGCATAACAGGCCCAATATTCTCAAAAGGGGACGGAGCGATCCGTCCCCTTTGACGAATTCGCGAGTGCGTCGATTCTGTCTGTCCCGCTCTTGCCTTTGTCGTTCGTTTTGCCGTTTTGTGTTTTGCTCGTTTTGTGCGTTTTGCCCCCACAATAAAGAAAAGGTGCAGGTTCGGGCTGACCCGCTCTTGATACAGCATTGGCAATACATTTACAACCAGATATTATCGCGACTTTGACGTTCCTGCCTTCTTCCGCCGGCGGCCGCTTGCATGCTGCAAGCGGCCCTTACTTAGGGGCCTTGATTGAGTTCGGAGGAGAATACTTCGATTGCAGGGTCCTTCTCATAGAGTCGGGGCCGGTTGCCCCTGGGGAGCGCGTCACCGCCCCCATAAAGTTTCTTCGGCCGGAACTGATTAAATCCCGCCTTAAGGTCGGCGATAGATTTCGTCTGCGCGAGGCACGAGTCATAGCGGAGGGCACAGTGGATGTCGTGTTAGGAGCTTATTAGGAAAGAAAGGACGAGACAGAACTGCCTTTCGGTCCCCGATCGTGCACAAAAAAGTAGTCTAGCTTCGTGACCCGATGGCTTCCGCGACCTCAATAGCCATCTGATAACGTCCAAAAGGAGCGCTTAACTGGACGCCTGCCACTAGGGAGTGCACCCGCTCTACCATTTCCCGGGCGATCGCCACGCCTTCGGCCCTAGCCGCCTCCGCGCTCTCGGCGCGGCGCATTCGGTCCATATATTCATCCGGAACGGGGACGCGCAGTTCGTTCACCATAAATTCGGCGTTGCGATAGCTGGTCAGCGGCCAGATTCCTGCGATCACGGGACGCCCGTATTGCTCGGTCCGCTTGAGAAAACCTTCGAGCAGATCCAGATCGAACACCGGCTGCGTGACGACGTATTCCGCGCCCGCTTTCATCTTCCATTCGAAGCGGCGCAATTCTTCGTCCATGTTCAGGGCGCCGGGATTCGCTCCCACGCCGATCAGGAGCGCGGTCTGCGATCCGATCGGATTGCCGCCGAGATCCATTCCGTGATTCAGATTATTGACGATATTCGTGAGCCCTATGGCGTCCACGTCGAACACCGCGGTCGCGTCGGGATACGTCCCCATACGCGGTGGATCGCCGGTAATGCAGATCAAATTCTTTACGCCGACCGTGTAAGCGCCCAGCAGCTCACTTTGAATGCTCAGGATATTGCGATCGCGGCAGCAGAAGTGGAGCACTGCTTCAATCTCCGCCTGCTGTTGAATTAGCTGGCAGGTGACCTGAGCGCTCATCCGCGCACTGGCTCGGGGGCCGTCGGGGACATTAATGCAGTCGATTCCTGCCGCTTTACATAACTTGGCGCCTTCGATCTCTTTGGACGCGTCAACTCCGCGCGGCGGCAGAATCTCGACAAAAGCCACGAATTGCCTGGCCGCGAGTTTCGCCCCGAGCGTGCTCTTGCGATCGACCGGGACTTTTTCGAGCGCTTTCGGCCTCGATGCCGGTTCATCCACCGTGACGGCGTGCGCCTGCTGGATGTGTTGCAGGCTGCGCGCTTCGGATCGGATTTCCTTGATGTGCTCCGCCGTGGTCCCGCAGCACCCGCCGACGATCGTGACGCCGGCCATCAGGAAACGGCGGGCGTACTGAGCCATATATTCCGGCGAGCACAGATAGATGTTGCGGCCCTCGAACGTGGTCGGCAAGCCCGCGTTGGGCATCGCGCTGAGCGGCTTGGTGGTGTGCCCGACGATCTTCTCTATGGTTTCGAGCATCACTTTCGGACCAGAGGAACAGTTGAGTCCGATGATGTCGACCGGCCATTCGTTCAGGCGCTGGGTGAAATCGAGCGTCGAGGTGCCATCGCGCAGCCGGCCGTCGTCTTCGATACTGAGCTGCGCCATGATGACGATATCATTGCCGGCGGCTTCGCGCGCCGCCAGAATCGCTTCGCGTATTTCGTTGGCATCGCGAAATGTTTCGAGAACCAGAAGGTCAATTCCGGCTTCGACCAGCGCTTCTATCTGCTCGCGGAAAACAGCCCGGGCTTCCTCGAAACTCGTCGGCCCCAGGGGCTCCAGGCGGATTCCAAGCGGACCAACGGCTCCTGCGACGAACGCCTGATCGCGGGCAGCCTCGCGGGCGATCCTCACGCCGGCCTGATTGATCAGGCGGACTTTGTCGGCGAATCCGAACGCCGCCAGGCGTTTTCGGTTCGCGCCGAAGGTATTGGTTTCGAGGATCTCCGCGCCAGCCTTGACGTATTCCTGGTGAACGTCGCGCACCAGGGCGGGCAGCGAGAGATTCAGCTCGTCATAGCAGCGGTTGATGAATACGCCCTTGGCGTACAGCGCGGTTCCCATGGCTCCATCGGCCACAAGAACGCGCTTGCCGAGCCCTTCGCGAAATTCCGCGGCTCTTGTCTGCATTACTGTTGTTGGCATCGTGTCAATCAAAAATCTCGCCGAGCGGGATCTCAATCGCCGGCGCGGAGGTGCGGAGGATTCCGTCTTGAATCAGACGCATTCCCTCGGAGGTGTAGCTGAAAGCCTGCTTCGTTTTGGGGTCCAAGATCCAAACGTAGCGCACTCCAAAGGCGAGATAATCGACGATCTTTTTCTGCATCCGGCTCATCCGGTCTTCAGGCGAAAGCACCTCGATGCACACCAGGGGAGGGCGCGAAATAATCTGCTCATTCGGCTTGCTTCCCAACAGAATCATGAGATCCGGCACGCGATACTGCCTCGAGTTGACCTGGAGCCGCTGTTCCTGGATGATCGTCACACCCAACTGCTTCTCTCGTGCGGCGACGTAAAGTAAAATCGCCCTTTGAATCCACGCGTGATCGAGTTCCCCCACGTTCCGATCCAGCACCTCCCCGTCCACGTATTCGCAGTCCGGGTCGTAGCTGGTCCGGAGGTACTCGTCGACCGATACCTGGGTCGTAACCGCCATACTTAATACAATAGCGCGGGATACAATCGCGCGGGTTCAAAGCCACCCAGGGAACGGGTTCCGCGATCCTCCGCGACTGCTTTCGATTAGCGCCGGCACCCGTTTCGAGCGTGCGAGCAGCTTTTCCAGCAAATCGGACAAAGCCGCCTCTTCGCCTTCGAGCCAGGCCGGAGGAATCTGTTTCACCGCCTGGTCGACTACTTCTTCAGGAAAATGCACAATTCGATCCAGCCACGGCTGGAAATCGTCGAGGCTGCGAATCGACCGGTACACCAAGGGCCGGAAATACAGGCCGTACAAAGGCGAATCGTTGAGTTTCCAATGGGGACCTTCGAAGATGAATCCGTGGTCGACCATGTGCGCGACAAACCCAATCCGCTGACCGTGCGAACCCGAATTCGGCAGCCATTCTTTCAACCTTGCGCGAAAGAAGACAGCCTGGCGGGAATCGGCATTTCCTGTCCATTTATCGAACGCCAGCGCACCGCAAAAATCTCCGATGTTTTCGACTTGTCCCAGCAGCGTATCGGGCAGAAAATCGTACACTACATTCACCGACGGGTTGCCCGGAAAGCGTGATCCGAAATGCCAGCCCGGCGTAACGGCATTGCGCCGCCAGCCTAGCTGGATATGCACCTCCGGGTTGGCCCGCAGGAATTCTTCCGAGATGCGAACAATAGCCACCTCCGGTGTCGAGATTCCCAAATAACTCAGGAACGCCGACCCGATCCATTCGTTCACCAGAATCCGTCGATGCTGGGGATTATTGAGAAATTTGACGACGTAAAAGTTGCCGTCGCTGGCTTCAATCAAGTGGGCCTGCGCTCCGCCGCGCATTTTGCGAACCAGACGTCGGGCGTCCACTGGCATGGGCGAAAGCGGAGCGAATCGAGTACCTTAGAGATTATATGACGGAAGAAAAAGACACCACTCCCGGCGCCTCGCCAAAAGCGTCCTTGAATCAGGACGAAGTCGCGCTGGAGCTGATGCGATTCATCGCGCAAACCACTGGAATCGGCAAGACCTCGTCTGGGGCTGGATTCGGCGGCAAGAGTCCTAAGACGCCCGAGGAACAAGTGGACACACTTATCCAACTCTATGAGCGCTGTCGCGCGGTGGTGGGACCCAAAGCAGGAAGCTGAGAAGGGTAACTGACGGAGGACGGGGTCGGACCAGCCCGACCCCAGACAACAGGAAAACGCCTATTTCTTCTTCTTGCCGCCTTTTTTTGCGGCCTTTTTAACCGCTTTTTTGGCTGGAGCCTTCTTCGCCGCTTTTTTGGCTGGAGCTTTCTTAGCAGCCTTTTTCGCCGGGGCCTTCTTGGCGGCTTTCTTGGGAGCTGCCTTCTTCGCGGCAACTTTCTTAGCGGCAGGTTTCTTTGCCGCTACTTTCTTGGGGGCAGCTTTCTTGGGCTCAGCCGCCTTCGGAGCGGCCTTCGCCGCGGGAGCTTTCGGAGCCGCCGCTTTCTTCGGCGCGGAAGCCTTCTTGGCAGGCTTCTTCACGGGAGCCGGTTCGGCCTCCCCAGCCACAGGAGCAGGGACCACGACGGCAACGACCGGAGTGACCGTGGTCACGATCAGCTCGTCTTCTTCTTCCTCTTCCATTCCGTAGTCGCCCATATCGTCGTCCACGTTGATGGTTGCTCCTTCCTCGAAATCGTCGAGCTCGTCGTCTTCGACCGAAAGTCGATACTCAAGCATGAAGTTTTTGCCTCCTCGCAGGCGTAATCAGAGATTAGAATATATCGCGCTTCAGCATGAAGGCAAGGAAAAAGTGCCCGATGGCCGAGGGTTGGGGTTACCCGAGCATCAGCTCGCGCGCGGCGCCGGTGTTGTTTTGGTCTGCGTGGCGGCTTTTCCGGTAGATTTGTGCGCGGGCGCGGGCGATTTTTTCCGCGGAACTCCCGCGGCAACTTTCTGTGGCGCGCTTTTCTGAGACACACCCTTCTGAGACACACCCTTCTGCGTCGCCTTCGACGTGGCTGTGGAGGATGTTGTGGATGATGCCGGCTTCGCAGGAGCCCTTCGTGATGGCGTGCTCGCTGTGGTCTTGGCCCTGGGCGACACCCCGCCGCTGGTCGCGGACCGGCGCCGGGCTGCCGTCACCGGCTTAGCCACACGGTCACCCGGGTAACCGACCGGAATCGCTGCAAATTCGCCCGCGCCTGGCAACATCTCATGATTGGCCGAACTGAGCGAGGATAACTGCGCGCTATAGCGCTTCGACAGCGCCGCGAACGTCTCGCCATCCTGAACCCGGTGCACACGCCAGGAGTCGCGCCGGTTCGGCGGAATCACCGCAAAGGCCGATTCGAGCGCAGGCAGCGTTCCCTTCGGGACGTGCACCTTATATCCCGCGGGCGCAACCGACTTGAATAACGCAGGATTCAGCTCTTTCAATTCGCTCATCGGACGATCCACTGCATCGGCCACCAGCGCGAGATGAGTAGGCGTCTGCAATTCCAGCGTGTCGAATTCGAGCGGCCGTTCGAGTTCCAGGTTATCCAGGCCATAATCCTTGGCGTTTTTCGCCATGATGGTCATCGCCAGGATCACCGGCACGTAATTGCTCGTCTCCAGCGGCAGGACATTCAGGCGCCGCAGGGCCCAATAGTCGGCATACCCCGTCCGCATCACCGCGTGATCCACGCAGCCCGGGCCGCAATCGTAAGCCGCCAATGCAAGGTACCAATCGCCAAAATGTTCGTATAAATCGTGCAGATGACGGGCCGCCGCGCGCGTGGCTTTCTCCGGATCCATGCGATCGTCGGTGGCCGGAGTCTGATCGAGACCGTATTCCTTACCGCGGAACCTGGCGAACTGCCACAAGCCCACGCAAGCCTTGTTCGACATCGCACGCGGAAAGAACCCGGATTCCTGCTGGGCGACGAAGATGAGTTCGAGCGGAAGGCCCTCCTCTTTCAAGATCCGTTCGATGAGATCTTTGTACCGGCCCTGGCGGCGCAGGCCCGCGGCCAGAATTTTCTTGCCCCGTTCGCTGGAGAAAAAATGAATCGCGCCAATGACAGCATCGCTCTCTTCCAGGGGCAGCTGCGAAACCGTCGCGCGGATCTGTTCGCTCACTTTGTTGCGTAGCGTCGGATCCACCGGGAAGGTCATGTCGAGAATGCCTTCCATGGGCGGCCGGTCGTAGGAAACCTTGTCGTCCGGTTCGCCGGAGCCGAGTTGATCGACATCGTAGCGATAGATGGTCTGGATCAACTCCTCAAGCCGCTTTTCCACTCGCGAGCGATCGGCAACGTTGTCGGGAGCGTTCAGAAGCGTTTCGATGGCGCGGTTAAATTCCCGGCGCGCGTCACCGGCCCGGCCTTCCGTGAACGCCTGCTTTCCGGCGGCCAGACGATCGTCGGCCTGTTTTACCAGGAAATCGGCATCGCTGGGGCGGGGAACAGCGGGCAGCATTGGGGTGAGAAACGGCACCTCGTTCGCGTACAGATCGGATTCAATACGAGGCGGTTCGCTCAGCGGATCATCCGCCGGTGCAGCCGTATGCGATTGAGGAGGAAGGAAAAAAGTGCGGAACTGCTGGGGCCGTGCAGTGGTGGCGCAACTCGAAGCAACAACCGATGCCACAACAGCTACACCAACCCGGATGCGGGAGTATCCGGCGGTTCGCATTTCCTAAAGGCTAGAGTTTAACAGATTTATGACTGGATAAGTCAAATAGAAATTCTCTGGTTGCAGTTTGCACCAGAATGCATTATTCATTGAATATGCCCACACTCCAGGTACGCGACGTTCCAGAGCACATATATCGGGCTCTCGCCGAGCAAGCCGAACGCGAGCGAAGGAGCCTGGCGCAGCAGACAGTGGCGGTCCTGGCCCGGGGGCTGAACCTCGAAACCGACGCGAAAGCCCGGCGAAAGAAAGTGCTCGATGCGGTGCAGTCCGCCGATCACGCTGCTTACGGAGCCTTGCCAGATCCAGTAAAGATGATTCGCGAGGATCGCAAGCGGTGAGGTGCGTTCTGGACGCAAGCGCCGCGATCGAAGTCGCCATGGCTCGCGGTAAAGCTGCAACTCTGGTTCAACCGCTGCGCGATGCCGATTTCGTCCTGGCGCCCGATCTGCTTGTGCCCGAGGTATTGAACGCCGTTTGGAAATATCACCAGTTCAACAATCTCAGCCTGCCCGATTGTGACCGCGTGGTTGAATTGACGCTGGAGCTGGTCGATGAGTTCGTGCCTTCCTCGAAACTCTATCGCGACGCCTTTCTTCTGGCGCGAACCGCCCACAGACCGGTTTACGACATGTTCTATCTCGCGCTCGCCCGCCATGAGGACGCGGCATTGGTGACCATGGACGGTACCTTAAAGAAAGAGGCCGAGAAGCAAGGAGTCCAGGTGATCGGATGAAGAGCTACCGCAAGGAACTATGGTTTGAGATCCCCTCCCGAAGAGCGTTCGTGAACATTACCGGCGAGGTCGAGGCGTGCCTCCGCGAAAGCGGCATTTCGGAAGGCCTGGTCCTGGTCAACGCCATGCACATTACCGCCTCGGTCTTCATTAACGACGACGAAAGCGGTCTGCATCAGGACTACGAGAAGTGGCTGGAGAAGCTGGCGCCTCACGAGCCGGTTTCTCAGTACCTGCACAATCGCACCGGCGAAGACAACGCGGACGCGCACATGAAGCGTCAGGTGATGGGCAGGGAAGTGGTGGTGGCGGTGACCAAGGGAAAGCTCGATTTCGGTCCCTGGGAGCAGATCTTCTACGGCGAGTTCGATGGGCGGCGGCGGAAGCGCGCGCTGGTCAAGATAATCGGCGAGTAAATCGTCGTCCGCCCAGCCGCGCGCTTTTTCAACAGCCTCCCTAGCGCTGCCATAGGATCTCAGTCGCTTCCAAGGGGACCGACGCGTTGGGATGGTACGGTACAACGCGCGCTGTGAAGTCGCTTGCGCTGCGATGAGCTTCGACGCTTGCTGAGTACAAAACGCCGTTCGCGGACATCAACTTCCTGAACGGCTCTTTGCTACTGATATCGCTATCGTCATCGTCATCGTCATCGCCATGGTCGGCATACAGTTCGACGTGAACAGCGTCGGGATCCAAACCGCCTAAGTGAACGGCAACTTCGAAGTGATGCTGGCCGTCCCTGGATTCCACTTTGAGCGGCCCGAAGGAGACGCCGTTCCAATCCACGCGCAGCTTTTGCTGCCAGGCGGCTAACTCCACGCCGAGCTTTCCGCGTTGATCGGCCCTGGCCGCATAAGCGGAAGCGGCAGGAACGTAGTGCTGTTCTGTATACTGACGGACCGCGCGATTCGCCGAATACTCAGGCGTCAGCCGCGCCATGCTCTCGCGGATGCGTGCAAGCCACGCCTCGGGAAGGCCTGCCTCGTTCCGCTGGTAAAACTCAGGGATCACCTCGGCCTCGAGGAGGCCGTAGAGCGCTTCGGCTTCCGCGGCATCCCATGCCGGATCGTCGCCATGTTCCCGGCCGTCGCCGATCGCCCAGCCGATGTCCGGAGCATACGCCTCTGCCCACCATCCATCGAGCTCTGAAAGGTTCAGGCCGCCATTTACAAGCACTTTCATTCCGCTGGTGCCGCTGGCCTCCCACGGCCGGCGCGGCGTGTTGATCCAGACATCGACGCCGCTCACCAGTTCCTGGGTCATGAGCATGTCGTAGTCGCTCAGGAAAATCACCGACGGGCGGCCGTGCGCCTGGCGGGTGAACTCGGTCCATTGCCGGATCATGGCTTGGCCAGCCCCGTCATTGGGATGCGCTTTGCCGGCGATTACCAACTGCACCGGACGCTGCGGGTCATGCAGAATCCGGCGCAGCCGCTCGGGATCGTGGAGCAGCAGATTCGGTCGTTTGTAGGTGGCGAACCGGCGCGCAAATCCAAGCGTCAAGGCGGCGGGATCGAAGAGCTCCGCGGCCTCCGCGATCTCCCGACGGGAAGCGCCCTGTACGGCGATCTGGCGGGAATAACGGGCCCGGATGTAATCGACGAGAGACTTTCTCGCCTTCGTCCGCAGACTCCAAAGACGCTCAGCGGGAGTTTCGCGGATCGTGTTCTCCATCTGTCCGAGATCGCTGCGCCAGCATCGCTGGCCGCAGAATTCGGTCCATAGCTGGCTGGCATCGTCGGAATCCCACGTGGGAACGTGCACGCCGTTGGTGACGTGCCGCACCGGCACCTCAACGGTGGGCCAGCGCGGAAACATCGGCTGGAAAAGGGAGCGGCTGACGGCCCCGTGCAGGCGGCTGACTCCGTTGACGGCGCCACTTCCGTGCAGAGCCAGATAAGCCATATTGAACGGCTCTCCACGATCGCCGGGATCGCGCCGTCCCATGGCCATCAGTTCGTCGAAAGAAATCTTGAGCCGGTCCACGCAATACTGCCCTAGGTAGGCGTACATCAAGTCCGGTGAGAATCGGTCGAATCCCGCTTCTACCGGAGTGTGCGTGGTGAACAGGTTCCCGGCGCGAGTCACGGCGAGGGCGGATTCAAACGAATGGCCGTTGTCGTCCATGTAACTCCCGGCGCGCTCCAGCACGCCGAAGGCGGCGTGTCCCTCATTCAGATGGCATACTTCCGGAACAATCCCCAGCGATCGAAGCAGACGCCAGCCGCCGATCCCGAGGACGATATCCTGCCTGATGCGCAGGTCTGGGCCGCCTCCGTACAGTTCGCTGGTGATGCCGCGAAACTCGGGCACATTCGCCGGATCGTTGGTGTCGAGAAGATACAGCTTCGTCCCGCCGACTTGGACCTCCCACGCGCGGATCCAGAGGTCGCAGCCGGGAAAGGGAATGCTCAGCC